>Ga0310829_1000091_pt1 | contig 131775 bp, 149 predicted proteins | sample WT_ome_4_FD_202244 | JGI IMG/M metagenome (GOLD analysis project Ga0310829, IMG submission 202244) | Sorghum-adapted microbial communities enriched on wild type (WT) sorghum from Joint BioEnergy Institute, Emeryville, California, United... ...
GGCGGATGCCGGCGGAAAAGACCGCCTCCTCGACAAGGCGGGCGCATTGCCCGTGATCTGGATGGCGGTCTTCCCAATACGGGGCGAATACAAGCCGCGGCCGATAGCGGCGAACGACCGCAACAATACGGCGAATCGCCTCTTCTTCGACATAAAGACCGCGGTCAGGCAGCTCGAGATTCAACCGTTCCGATACACCGAGCCTGTGGGCCGCTTCAGCCGCTTCTTTCTGCCGTTCGTCAACGGTTCCGTTGGACGACAGCTCTGCCTTTGTTAAATCACAAATGACAGCGCGGTATCCGCGCCGCACATATTTGGCGATCGTCCCGCCCATGCCGATTTCGACATCATCCGGATGGGCGCCAAACGCTAACAAATCACATGTTTCCACCATCGCTGTCACCTTTCTGTTTCCTTTTCCTCCCCGCTTTTCGCCCGGCCGTGGACGATGTTGCGCCATGCCAAATCACCGCGCTCCAATCCTCGAATGAGCAGCTCCGCCGTCCCAATGTTCGTTGCTAACGGCACAGCATAGACGTCGCAAAGGCGCATCAATGCGCTAATGTCCGGTTCGTGCGGCTGGGCGGTAAGCGGGTCGCGGAAAAAAATAACGAGGTCCATCTCATTGCGGGCGATCATCGCTCCGATCTCCTGATCGCCCCCGTACGGCCCGGACTGAAAGCGATGGACGGCGAGTCCGGTCGCTTCCTGAATGCGCAAGCCGGTTGTGCCCGTGGCGTACAGTTCATGGTTTGCCAGCACAGGCGCGTAGGCGGTCGCAAACGCCACCATCTCCGCCTTTTTTTCGTCATGGGCAATTAACGCGATTTTCATCTTGTTCTCTCCCCCGTTTGCTGCGCTGTTTGCGCTATTCCAAAATATGTTCAAGCCCGTAGACGAGCGTATGTAAATGCATAACCGTTTCCACCGCTAGTTTCACTCCAGACATGAATGAGCGGCGGTCGAGTGAATCATGGCGGATTGTCAGCGTCTGTCCCTCGCCGCCGAAAATGACTTCCTGATGGGCGACAAACCCTGGCAGGCGAACGCTATGAATCGGAATGCCGTCGTATGCAGCCCCACGCGCGCCGGCAAGCGTTTCTTTTTCATCCGGATGGCCTTGTTTTTTCGACGGACGCACTTCAGCGATAAGCTGTGCGGTTTTCAGGGCCGTCCCTGATGGCGCGTCAAGCTTTTGGTCATGATGTAGTTCGATAATTTCTACATCAGTGAAATATTTTGCCGCCATGCGGGCAAACTTCATCATCAGCACCGCGCCGACAGCAAAGTTCGGGGCAATGATCGCACCGATTTCGTTCGTCTCAGCGAGCTCCGTCAGCCGCTCGATATCTTCCGGCGTGAACCCGGTCGTGCCGATGACTGGACGGACGCCGTAGCGCAGCGCCAGTTCAGCATGTCGTTTTCCGACCTCGGGCGTCGTTAAATCGATGAGCACATCCGGCTTCACCTCGGTAAAGCAGCGGACAGCATCAGTATAAATCGGAGCGTCGATGCCGGCAAATCCATCGATGTCGGCCAAATTTTGCCCGTCATAGCGGCGGTCAATGACCGCAGCCAGTTCAAAATGGTCTGTTCTTTGCACAAGTGCCACCGCTTCACGGCCCATGCGGCCGCGTGGCCCGGCAATGACGATGCGAATCGTCATTGAGATTCCTCCTTTCGCGTCCAACGGTCACGGTCGCGGATCCGGAACTTGTCCATCACCCGGTCGTGCGCCTCCTGCAAATCAATGTTGAGCGAATTGGCAAAACAGATGAGTACAAACAACAAATCGCCCAGCTCTTCTTCCACTGTTTTTTCTTTTTCCGTTACCTTTTTCGGCTTTTCCCCATAATAATGGTTCACTTCACGCGCCAGTTCGCCGAGCTCTTCGGTCAGCCGCGCGAGCATGGCGAGCGGGCTGAAATAACCTTCTTTAAACTGCCCGATATATTCATCCACTTCGCGTTGCATCTGTTTCATCGTTTTCTCCTGCATGACCATCACCTCGTCTGTTTCCATGTTAGCGAAAAGCGGCGCATTTGACAAATGTTTTCGCCAGTCGTCAATTTTCCCTGCTTTCGACCATCGTTGCCTGCGCAGGCAAGTTCCTCTATAATTAAGGACGCCGACTATTTTTGTGGACGGAGGGACGATATGATTTTCGGCTTAAAAATGAAAAACAGTTTATTTATTTTGCTTGGCGCTGCTATTTTTGCCTTCGGCCTCGTCCATTTCAACATGCAAAACAATTTGGCGGAAGGCGGTTTTACCGGCATTACGCTTCTTCTTTATTTTTTGTTTGGGCTTGATCCGGCCATCACCAACTTGGCGCTCAACATCCCGCTCTTTTTTATCGGTTGGAAGCTGCTTGGTCGTCAAATGTTTCTTTATACCGTGCTCGGCACCGTCGCCGTTTCAATGTTTTTATCCATTTTTCAACGCTACATGATTCATATGCCGCTTCAGCATGATATGACGCTCGCGGCGTTGTTTGCCGGCGTTTTCATCGGCGTTGGCCTCGGCATCATCTTCCGCTACGGCGGCACAACCGGGGGTGTCGACATTATCGCCCGCCTCGTCTATAAATATAAAGGCATCAGCATGGGCAAAACGATGTTTGCCTTTGATGCCGCCGTCATTACACTGTCGCTTCTTTACCTTTCGTACCGCGAGGCGATGTATACGTTAGTCGCCGTCTTTCTCGCCGCCCGAGTCATTGATTTTATGCAAGAAGGCGGCTATGCGGCGAAAGGGGCGACGATCATCTCAGAAAAAAGTGAGGAAATCGCCAACCGGATTTTGACGGAAATGGAACGCGGCGTCACCGTGTTAAAAGGACGAGGTTCGTATACGAAGCGCGACCGTGACGTCTTATATTGCGTCGTCGCTAAAAACGAGCTGCCACGCTTAAAAAACGTCATTATGTCCGTTGACCCGCACGCCTTTGTTGCCGTCACCGATGTGCACGATGTGCTTGGTGAAGGATTTACGCTTGATGAACAAAAACGACCGCTTGAACAATAATAACCGGAACGGCGCTCGCGCGAGCGGCATATGCTGAATTCGCTAGATGCCATCCCATTCAAACATAAAAAGGAGGGGGAACCCTCCCCCTCCGAAAGCGAGGCGGCGCCTATTCTTCCGGCTGTCGCGCCCGCTTTTCCTCTTTTTCCCCTTTGTATTTCCGCCAGCCGACGTATGTCAGCGTCAACACAATCACTCCGCCAGTCGAAATCATCACCCAAATGAGTGATGGATCAGCTTCATCTTTTTTCACCCCGTCAAATAGCGCTTCGACATCGCGGCGTGCAGCGGCGAGCTGCTCTCGTTGCTCGTTTTTGGCAAGCTGCCAAAATGAGGCGGGTTGCAGTGCTTCCAGATTGCCGTCAACCTTTTTGGCCGCTTTTGGCGGTACATCAATTTTCACACTCGGCTCAATTAATGTATAGCGATCAATAAATTGGCGAAAGGCAGCGTCATATGCCTCTCTCTCCCCACGTTCCGCCGCCTTTTCCATCGCAGCGAACGCCTCCATGACAGCCGGCTTCATCTCTGACCAAAGTGGCTGATGCGTCGATTGGACGGCATCAACTACGAGACGGAACTGCGTAAGAGCAGCGATTTTGTCTTCCGCTGGAATCGATGCTGTCATGGCCTTTACCGCGTGTTCGTGCGTCACAGTCACCGCCCTCAGCTCGTCAGCCGATTTTAACCGTTCTCTCGCTCCAAGAGCGAAAAACCGTTCAGAAAAATAAAGGAGCACTTCTTTGGCTTCAGCAAAACGCTCATTTTTCGCCAATTGCAGCGCCTCGTCGGAAATGTCGTCAAGCTGTTTCCAACTTTCCATTGATTCGGCCGCGCCAACGAGCGCTGGCCATAAAAAGGCGATCGATAACAACATGGCCAGCCCGATTCGTTTCATCCTCGTCCCTCCCTCATTCACTACTACAATGTATGAAGGAGTGGACAAGAGTAGACCAAGCAACTGCGATCAAGCGATAGGGCAAATTTTCCTCCCTTGTTACTCCTATTCCACTGCTATGCGGGAGGAAGCGAGAACGACTGTCGCCGTGTGCGGATGCCAAGCCAATACGCCACGGCAATGGAGGCAATGCTGAGCCAAAACGTAAAATAACCGATTTGATCAGCATAATGATCCAACATATGATAACGTGGCATCATGCCAAATACGTAGTCGATGACATCGTTATGCAGCGTCCAAACCGCTGCCAAAGCAAGATGAACCGGACGAAATCGGTAAAGCGGAGCGTACAGCATGCCTTCGACCGCCATGGCCCCATGGGAAACGATGAGCATCCATCCTGCCCAGTCAAGCGTTCCGGTGACGCGCCAAACGAGCACGTTCATGACGACCGCCCAAATCCCGTATTTGACAAGTGTCACAAGGGCAAGGGCTTCAAACAGCGGTGTCTGCCGACCGAGCAGCCAGGCGCCGAGAACGATGAGAAAAAAAAGACTCGCCGTCGGACTGTCGGGCACAAATGGCAAAAACAAGGGCGGTGTTTCCGCCAACTGATAACGATACCAATAATAGCCGTAAACGGTGCCGGCAGCATTCACAAGCAAAAGTAGCGAAACAACCGGCCGGGAAGCGAATATCGCATAAAGCCATGCCATCGTTTGCACCTCATCTCAATTCAATGTAGGTACGAAAAAAGCTGACTAACGCGAGTCAGCTTTTTCGTGTGAAACGATTATTCAGCTTTTAAGCCGGCGATGAATTCCGCCATTTTTTGCAACTCTTCATCCGTGCCTTTAAAAATGCCACCCGGCATGCTTCCTTGCCCTTCTTTAGCGATCTTCGCAATCTCTTCTGCTGTCAAGCCGGTGCCAACAAGCGACGGACCGGCACCACCGGACAAGTTTTCCCCGTGGCATGACGTACACGTATTGGCTTGAGCGATTTTATAGCCTTCAGCGTTCGTATCAATTTCCACTTCCGCACGAATTTTCCCTTGTTCAGCCGCTTTTTCCCAGTCGTGCGTGACGACCGATTCCCATGTCAAATAAACGATCGCAGCAAGAGTAAGAAGCATCATGCCTGTCGCCACCGGGCGCTTCCACGGACGGCGCTCCGGACCGCGATCCAAAAACGGAGCCAGCAACAAAGCGCCAAACGCCAACCCCGGCATGACGATCGCGCCGATGACTGTATACGGACCGGACGCATACGAATATTTGAGCAATTGGTATAAGAATAAGAAATACCAGTCAGGCAGCGGGATATACGTCGTGTCCGTCGGGTCGGCAATCCGCTCGAGCGGCGACGGGTGGGCGACGGTCAAACATAAAAAGCCAACGAGAAAGACCGAACCGACAAGCCATTCCTTTAACAGGAAGTTCGGCCAAAACACTTCCGTTTTCCCGGGATACTCTGAATAGTCCTTTGGAATATTCGGTTTTCGTACCGCGGGAATACGGGAATCGCCGACAAATTTCATTCCTTTTCCGCGATGCATTGCGTGATTCCCTCCTTTTTTCTATCGCCTCAAAACGTCCAACCGACCGATCATAGCGGACCGGAAATGCCTTGTCTGCGAATCATTAAAAAGTGCGCTGCCATTAAGCCAAGCAAAGCCGCCGGCAAGAAGAACACATGAATCGCAAAGAAGCGCGCCAACGTCTGGGCACCGACAATTTCCGGATCCCCGGCCAACAACGTTTTGATCGCCGGACCGATGAGCGGCACCGCTTCAGCGATTTGCAGACCAACTTTCGTCGCAAACAGCGCTTTCATATCCCAAGGTAACAAATAACCGGTAAAACCAAGCCCCATCATGACCATGAAGATCAGCACGCCGACGATCCAGTTCATTTCGCGCGGCTTTTTATACGCCCCTTGGAAAAAGACGCGCAGCGTATGTAAAAACATCATGACGATGACCAAGCTTGCTCCCCAATGGTGCATGCCACGCACGATTTGGCCGAACGCCACTTCGTTTTGCAAATAATAAACCGACTCCCACGCGTTTTTAATGTCCGGGACATAGTACATGGTTAAAAACATGCCTGACAAAATTTGAATGACCGTGACAAAAAACGTCAGTCCGCCAAAACAGTAGACAAAGGCGGAAAAATGATGAGCCGGGTTGACGTGCTCCGGAACTTCGTGATCGGCGATATCCCGCCATAAAGGCGTAATATCTAAGCGTTCATCGACCCAGTCATACAGCTTGTTTAACACGCATTACGCCTCCCCTCTTGGTTTCGCCTTGCCTAAATACAGCTTTCCGTCTTTCACTTCGAACTCGTAGCGGTCAAGCGGAGCTGTCGGCGGCGTCCCCGGAACGTTCGTGCCGTCTTTCGTATAGAGCCCGTAGTGGCACGGACAGAAGAAATGATTCGGGTTGTTTTTGTCCGTATTCCAGTCGACCGTACAGCCAAGGTGTTTACAAACCGGTGACAGGGCGATAATGTCCCCTTTTTCATCCTTATACACCCAAGCTGATCTCGGTTCTTCCGACTCGTACCAAGCGTCTTTCACCTTCACTTTAAAGTCGAAGCGCTTCGGTTCGGTCGTGATCTCTTTGACGTCCGCTACCGCGACCATATCCGTGCCTGCCGTCTCTCTCAAGATCGGGTCAAAGGCGAAGCGGAGCATCGGCATAAGCATTCCTGCTGCCATAAAACCGCCGACGCCGGTCAGCGTGTAGTTTAAAAATTGACGTCTCGTTACGCGATGTTTGTTGTCGCTCATCGTCTTCCCCCCTCTATGCAAAGTCAAGTCCACACCGGACAATTTTACGTATAACACAATGGAAAACTAGGACATTCTAATGATAGCTCAATTGCTGGACAAGGTCAATATCACAAACGGCAAAACGTGGGACTTTGCTTTGCCTACCTTTTCGTCCAGCGGTTAACGAAAAAGCGGAGCAGCTCAGCGGCCTGCTCGCGGACGAGTTCATGCTTATACGACTCATCCATGCTCTCGAGCGGAACGGTCGGAACGAGCCAAAAGCGACTGGCCTCCGTCCCCTCTTGCCATGTGCGATCGCACGTCACATAAAACACATGTTCCATCCCTTCCTGCCTGAGCCGGTTTGTCCAATTCGCCAGCCTTTCCAACAGCTCATCCCGTTGTTCATCCACAAAATAAACAAACGGCGGCAACAAAAACACGCGCCCCCTCAGCTGCCGCTCGACCTCGGTGGCGACGAGCCCGACAAGCTCCCCGCCGGAAGCGAGCCGCCTCGCTCCTTGGCCGACAGCCACCGGCAAAAGCGGAACGAGCGCCGTATCAATGTAGTCGCGCTCTTTTTCGTAGGTGGCGACGTCTCCGCTTGTCCATTTCATCGCTATTCCCCTTTGCCATAAAGTTTGTTCCTTATCACCATACCATATTTTTCGGCAAAAGAAAAACCTTGCCTGCGGCAAGGTGTTACAATTTGTTTAATTCATCGGTCAACCGGCGAAACGCCTCTTCGTCGTGGCGATCAAGCGCCTCATCGATCAGTTTCATGAGCCGCTCACGCCGGAACTCATAAATGGACCGTTCTAAAAATTGCTCAGCAAGACGCTGATCGTTTTCGCTCACTTGCGCCTGCTTCGGTGCATACGGGTTTTCTTCAAGTACAGCAACATATTGCGGCGAGTGAAAAGAAGCGCGGAAATTGAGCTGAATGTAAATATCTTCGTCACGGTTCAACCGGATATCATGGAACGATTTCTCCGCATCGGTCGTCATCACATTGCCTTTGTAAAAGCGAAACGGCACATCATCCACGCAGTGGGTCGACATGACGATGCCGCGCGGGCAATATTGGGCGTTCTCAACAAAATGCACCTTTTGCATCAGCTGGTCATGGCTCATCAAATAGTTTAAAATCCAAACACATTCGCGCCGTTTCAACTGATAATGGCTTAAAAACCAACGGATGAACTCTTTTTTTTCATTGACGGATACGTGCGTCATTGTGCGCTTCCCCCTCGATCGGTTTCCAAGAAAGAGGTTCGATCACCGCTTCTCCCCTACTCTTCGAGCTCAAGCAGCATCTCGGCCGCCTCCGTGTGGCTCGGGTCCAAACCGACGATTTGTTGAAATATTTCTCTCGCTGCAGCCCGATTTCCTTCCTCGATGAGAAAATATCCGTACTCTTCAAGAAAATCGACGTTATTCTTAAAGAAATTATATGCCTCAGCGTAATGATTTAATGCATCGTCATACATCTCGAGTCGATGTTTGGCGCGCCCTAAATCCCATTCAAACTGCGGATCGTATTCACCGTCAGCCATCGCCCGCTCCAAAAGCGCCACTACATCCTCATAGCGCTGTTCGTGAAGCCAAAGCGCCGATAAAACAGTAAGTGCCTCAATATAGCCGCCATCGATCTCGAGCGCCTTTTTCAGCTGCTCTTCCGCTTCAGCCGGTTTGTTCAGCTTTAAGGCCAGTTTGCCGATATAAAGACGGAGCTCTTTATTCCACTCATCGATTTTTATCCCTTCAAGCGCCGTCTCATAACTTTTTCGGAGCTGTCCTTCTTGTTCATAAGCTTTCGCCAAATATAAGTAAAGGGGAGCATAGTCTGGATCGAGCTCTTTTAAGGCGCTGAGCTTGTCGATGGCCGTTTGTGCATAACCGGCCTGTAGGGCTGTGAATCCGTAGGCGAACAATGTCCGGCTGTCCGTTTTTTCGTTGAGCGCTTCTTCATAATACGGGAGGGCCGCCTCAAACTCCCCGGATCGGGTGAGCGCCTCGGCAAGCCGTTCCACCAAGAGAACGCCAGCCATCTCGCGCGTGCTTTTTTGCACTTGTTCATAAAACGGCACGCTTTTCGCGTATTCGCCGAGCGAAAAATACAATTCCGCCAAGGCGAATTGGACGACCGGCTCATCCGGTGCCTTTTTATACGCTTGGCGCAATTTTCGCTCGCTCACTTCCGTCAGTCCTTGCATTTCGTATAAGTCAGCGGCTAGCAGGCACGCCCGAACGAACTGTGGATCGTCTTCACCGATCTCGTCCAAAATGGCGAGCGCTTCATCTTCAGCTTCCAGTTCCGTATACACTTCAGCTAAAAACAAGCGGATGTCGCCATCATCCGGATAGCGGGCGGCCAACTCCTCGAGCAGCCCTTTTGCCTCCTCCGGCATTCCCCATGCATACAAGCAGTCAGCAAGCTCATATTTCTCCTCATCGCTGCCATACTTTTTCACTTTCGGGACGAGCGCCAATGCTTTGTCAACATTTCCGTTTTCTACTAGACGAATGATTTGTTCAACGCGTGTCATTTCCGTGAACCTCTCTTATCGCGACAGATTGTTGTTTAGTGGGCGATGTTATCCGCCCTCTCCCTGTCTGAATATTTATGTACTACTGCAATGGGAACATGATTAATCATAATCGACAATGGCCGTTTCAGCAACCGAACCGCTCGCCGCCCGCCAGCGCGCTGTCTCGCAAAAAATGTATCCGCTTTCAAAAAGTAAGGAGAAGCCATCCCTCTTATTGACAACATATGAATGATCAAAGCAAAATATGCCCCTCGCCCACTTGGGGCGAGGGCGCTTGAGGCTACAGCAAAGAACGAAGATCGGCAAAAAAGGCCGGATAGGAGACGGCGACCGCTTCCGGACGCTCAAGGCGAGCCGTTCCTTTCGCGCAGCACGCAGCGATGGCCAGCATCATCCCGATCCGATGATCACCGTGGCTGTCGACGACAATCCCGTCGGCATAAAGCGCCGTTTTGCCGCGAATGATCATGCCATCGTCGGTTGCTTCAATATCAGCGCCAAACTTTTTCAGCTCGGCAACGACTGTATCGATCCGATTCGTTTCTTTTACTTTCAACTCACTGGCATCTTTAATGATAGTTGTCCCTTCCGCTTGCGTCGCCAACAAGGCAATGATTGGAATTTCATCAATCAGCCTTGGAATGATATCACCACCAATTTCAATGGCGTGAAGCGTCGATGTGCGGATTGTAATATCGCCGATCGGCTCCGTTTCCTCATTGCGGATATGGTCAATCGTAATGTCGGCTCCCATTCGCTCGAGCACATCGATGATGCCTGTTCTTGTCGGATTTAAGCCAACGTTTTTCAGCGTAATTTCACTGTTTGGCACAATCGCGCCAGCGACGAGGAAAAAAGCAGCCGATGAAATGTCGCCAGGAACGTAAATGTGCGTCCCGCGTAAGGACTGCGGACCGGCAATAGAGACGGTTAGGCCGTCAACATTCACTTCGCCGCCAAACAACCGAATCATTCGTTCGGTATGGTCGCGCGAGCGGTGCGGCTCAGTGACGGACGTCACTCCGTCAGTAAACAAACCGGCAAGCAAAATCGCCGACTTCACTTGAGCGCTCGCCACCGGTGAGGTATAGCGGAGCGGGCGAAGCGCGCCGCCGCGGATCGCAAGCGGGGTATAGTTTCCGTCATCACGCCCGTCAATGTGTGCTCCCATCTCACGGAGCGGCTTCGTCACCCGCGCCATCGGCCGTTTGGCAATGGACTCGTCGCCAACAAGGCAAGCATGAAACGGCTGACCGGCCAAAATGCCAAGCAAAAGGCGCGCCGTCGTGCCGGAATTGCCGACATCAAGCACGGCGGCCGGCTCACGAAGCCCTCCGGACCCTGCCCCTTCGACGATGACGTTCGTCCCGTCTTGATGAATGTCGACACCAAGTTTGCGGAAACAGTCAATTGTACTTAAACAATCTGCACCAGGCAAAAAATGATCGATCACCGTCCGTCCGGAAGCGAGCGCCCCGAGCATGACAGCGCGATGGGAAATCGATTTGTCGCCGGGCACCTCAATCGTTCCCCGAAGCGAGGATACGTTCGTTGGCAGCTGCATGCAACATCCCTCCACTGTTTTTCTTGCTACCCTTCATATGTCGCAAAATTCGTATGTTTGGCGAGGCACGCTTTCGCCCGCGCCCGATCATCTTCGCTTTGGAAGCTAAGGCGGAGCACTCCGTAAATTTCCTCGCGCGTCTCAATAATGCGGATGTTCGTAATGCTGATGTTTTCCTGAGCTAAATAGCCGGTTACCTCGGAAATAACCCCCGGGTAATCCGGTACGTCAACATACAAATCGTAAAACGACGGAATCGCTCCCTTTGTCCGCACAGGCAGCCCATCGCGGAACTGTTTCGCTTCAAGAAAATAATGATAAATAGCAATGCTGTTTTCTTCCTCGACAAACGAACGAAGCCGTTTCATTTCGGCGATCCAGCGGTCAAAAATGGCGAGCAGTTCGCACTTATTATGGATAAAAATGTCGCGCCACATTTCCGGATTGCTTGACGCAATGCGGGTGATATCGCGGAAACCACCGGCCGCCAACCGGCTGACGAGGTCGTTTTCGTTTTCATACTCGCGCGCCTGATGAACAAGGCTCGCCGCAATCAAGTGCGGAAAATGGCTGATCACCCCAGTGATGCGGTCATGCTCTTCCGGAGTTAAGACGACAAACTGCGCTTTCGTTCCGGAAAGCCATTGTTTCAGCTTATCAACCTGCTGCGGTGGAACTCCGTCCGTCGGCGTCAAAATGTAAAAGGCGTTTTCAAACAAATGAGCCCGCGCCGCTGCTACACCGCTTTTATGCGACCCAGCCATCGGATGGCCGCCGATGAACGCCACGCCATGCTCCAAAAGGCGCTGCGCACCTTGAACGATGCGCTGCTTCGTGCTGCCGACGTCCGTGACGATGACGCCGTGCTTCAACCGCTCACACGGCATGGAGGAAAGCAACAATTCCGTCTGCATGACCGGAGTGGCAAGAACAATCAAATCGGCTTGCCTAAACCCGTCCTCTACACAATGGACGACTTCGTCGATCACTTTAAGCGAACGGGCCAAACCGAGTTGATGGTCACTGACGTCATAGCCGATGATCACTGCTTCTGGATGTGCTTTTTTAATGGCTAAAGCAATCGACCCACCGATCAAGCCGAGACCGACAATAAACACGTTTCCTTCCAACCCAACCCACCTTCTTTATGTAAAAATGTGCCCGCTGCTTGCTAAAAGCAACGGGCTGGCCTTCCTGACCAATTCACTGTCAACCTGGTCAGGTGAGCTGTTTTTCGCGAAGCATGTGCGAAATCGTTTCAAACACCCGGTCATTTTGCTCTTTCGTGCCGACGGTGATGCGCACGCCGGTCGGCAAACCGAGCGCCTTGCCGGAGCGGACGATAATGCCACGCTCGAGCAAATATTGAAACACTTCATTGCCGTCCATACCAAAATCAATGAACAAAAAGTTCGTTTGCGACGGATAGTACTTCAGGCCGTGTTCTTCACAGAAACGATAATACCGTTCAAGCTCGGCACGGTTTTGTTCGACACAGGCACGGATGAACGCTTGGTCATCAAGCGCGACCGCAGCAGCCGCTTGGGCGACGGTCGACGTGTTAAACGGCTCGCGCGCCGGTTCGACGGCACGAATGAGCGACTCACTGGCAATGCCGTAGCCGACGCGAAGCGCAGCAAGCCCATACGCTTTCGAGAACGTACGCATAATAACAAGCTGTTCGTATTCTTGTAACAGCGGCACCGTTTGCGGATAATCGTCCGCCGTTACGTATTCATAATACGCCTCATCCAAAACGACAAGCACGTGCGACGGCACACGATCTAAAAAGGCGCGCAATTCTGTCTCATTCACATACGTGCCGGTCGGGTTGTTCGGATTGCAAACCCAGACAATGCGCGTGTTTTCATCAATTTCCTTAAGCATCGCCTCCAAATCATGGCGCCCGTCAACAAGCGGCACTTCGCGCACTTCAGCCCGCTCGATGATCGCGTTATGGCGGTATTGCGGAAATGTTGGCGTCGCCATCACCGTGTTCGTGCCCGGCTCTAAAAAGGCGCGGCAAAAAATTTGTACGACTTCATCCGAACCGTTGCCAAACAACAGCTGTGTTTCCTTCACGCCGAGATGGTTGGCCACTTTTTCGCGCAATGCGCGGGCATAACCGTCCGGGTAGACGGCAAGGCGATCAAGTTCAGCAGCGATGGCAGATTTCACCGTCGGCGATGAGCCGTATGGATTTTCATTGGAAGCTAGTTTAATAATCTCAGAAAGACCGTATTCCTGCTTCACTTCCTCAATCGATTTTCCTGGTTGGTACGGGGGGAGTCCCCGAAGTTGCTCCTTTACTTGCATGGATATCGCCCACTCCTTTAAGTCGGAACTTTTTAGCGCGAAGAACACGGCTCCCGAAGCGGCGCGGCGAGCGAACGGGCATAGGAGGCAAATTCAGCGATAGCCGCATTCTTTTCTTCCGAGGTCTGCAGGCGCTCAAGCAACTGTTCGATTTTTTGCACGAGCGCACTGCCGACCACGACTCCATCACAGGCGTCTTTCAGCATCGCCACTTGTTCCGGTGTTGAAATGCCGAAACCGACAACGACCGGGACACGGCTATGCCGCTTTACTTCACCTAGGAAATGGCCAAGCGACTCCGGCAGTGTCTCACGCACGCCCGTGACGCCAAGCGAGGAGACACAGTACAAAAACCCCTGCGCCGCTGAAGCAATCTGCTCAATTCGCTGCTTTGATGTCGGAGCGACAAGCGAAATAAGCGGAAGGCCGAACCGCTCACTGAGCTCGAGGAGCGGGCCGCTCTCCTCAAACGGCAAGTCGGGAATGAGCACGCCGTCGGCGCCATTTTCTTGCGCTAAAGCAAAAAAGGATTCTTCTCCTAATTGTAACACAGGATTATAATACGTAAAGATAATAATCGGAATTTTTACTCCTTTTTTTCGCATGTCGGCAACAAGTTGAATGGCTTTCGGCAGCGTCATTTGTCCGGCGAGCGCCCGGGCGGCGGCGCGCTGGATCGTCGGCCCATCAGCGAGTGGGTCAGAGTACGGAACGCCAAGCTCCAACACGTCAGCACCGGCGTCTTGCAGCGCCAAAGCGAGGTCAACAGTCAAATCAGCAGACGGGTCGCCGGCAACAATAAACGGAATAAATAACGATCGGTTAACGGGCAGACGCAACGTCTTCACCTTCTTTCACCCCAAGATGGTGCATCATCATTTGCACATCTTTATCGCCGCGGCCGGACAGGCAAATAAGCACCGTCTCATCCGGCGTCATTTGGCGGGCAAGCTCGACAGCTTTGGCCACCGCATGCGCCGACTCAATGGCTGGAATGATGCCTTCAGTTTGCGCCAGAAGCTGAAACGCAGCCACTGCTTCTTCATCGGTCACACTCTCATAACGAACGCGGCCGATGCTGGCCAAATACGCATGTTCCGGACCGACGCCAGGGTAATCAAGGCCGGCGGAAATTGAATACGGTTCAATAATTTGCCCGTACTCATCTTGTAACAAGTACGTCATTGCCCCATGGATAACGCCTTTTGTCCCTTTTGCAATCGTCGCCGCATGGTGCGGAGTATCGATTCCTTTGCCGGCCGCTTCCACGCCGACGAGACGGACATCGTCTTGCAAAAACGGATAAAACATGCCGATGGCGTTGCTGCCTCCGCCGACGCAGGCAACAATCACATCCGGCAGCGTTCCTTCGCCGGCGAGAAACTGTTCTTTCGCCTCATCGCCGATCACGCGCTGAAACTCGCGCACCATTTTCGGGTACGGATGCGGGCCGACAACCGAACCGATCATGTAAAAATGGTCATCGCAATGGGCGACCCAATAACGAATCGCCTCATTTGTCGCATCTTTTAACGTCCGGTTGCCGCTTAACACCGGCACAACTTCGGCGCCTAACAGCTTCATCCGAAACACGTTCAACTCTTGCCGCTTCATGTCTTCCTCGCCCATAAAGACGATGCATTCCATACCGAAGTGAGCGGCCACCGTCGCTGCCGCAACCCCGTGCTGCCCAGCGCCGGTCTCAGCGATCAACTTTTTCTTGCCCATCCGTTTCGCCAAGAGCGCCTGGCCGATAGCGTTGTTGATTTTATGGGCGCCGGTGTGGTTTAAATCTTCGCGCTTTAAATAAATTTTCGCCCCACCAAGCTGTCGTGTCAAATTCGGTGCAAACGTAAGCGGAGTCGGCCGCCCCGAGTAGTGCTGCAAAATCCGGATATATTCTTGCCTGAACGACTCGTCGGCAAGCGCTTTGTCCAGCTCGGTTTCAATTTCCTCAAGGGGGAGCATGAGCGTCTCTGGAACAAACTTGCCGCCAAAATCACCAAATCGCCCGTGTTCATTCGGAACGTGTTCCATCATCAAAGCCACCTTCTTTTTTCTTAAGATTAAATGACGAATTTCGTGTGAAAGCGCACCTCTCGATTGCCGAAGCGGCGCTGTTTCATCGTCCGAGCATGGAGCGAAACGATCATTTCGCGCCTTTTCCTACTGCGAGATACTGTTTTGTTTTTTCTTCTATCTGCTTCATCTTAGCCGGGTCTTTGCGTCCGTCTGTTTCAATGCCGCTGCTAATGTCGATCCCGTCGGGACGATAGGCGAGCAGCCGCTCGATATTGTCCGGGGTGATGCCGCCGGCGATGAAGCACGGCACACCTTGGCGTGCTGCCTCTTCCAAATAGCGCGGCACCGCCTCCCAGTCAAAAGAGACGCCCGTTCCTCCCCATGCACCAGCGACGCGGCTGTCGACAACGTAGCCGTCAGCTACCCCTGCATATTGCTTCATCGTCTCGAGCGCCCCATCGTCGTGATGAATCGCTTTCCAAACCGAGAGCCGTGTCGCTTCCTTTACGACGGCCAGCTCAGCTGGTGTCTCATGACCATGGCATTGGACGACATGAAGCGGCAGCTGTTCGGTGACAGAAGCGATCTGATCAACAGAGGCATTGACAAAGACACCGACGAGCTGCTTATCGCCGAGTGATGCTAGTGCTAACCAGCGCTTCACCTCCTCAGGTGAAACGTTCCGTTTGCTTTCAGTAAAAATAAAGCCAAGATAATCCGCCCCGCTCGCGAGCGCGACTTGCACATCGTCCGCCGAACGGTTGCCGCAATATTTAAGACGAACCATTGCCATCATCCTCTCCAAACAGCCGGTAAACCGCCCGTTCGACATCCGCTTGGCGCATGAGCGACTCACCGACAAGCATCGCCTGTACCCCGTATGAGCGGATCGTTCGTACATCACGGTATGAGCTGATCCCGCTTTCGCTGACGATGACGCTCGACGGCGGAATGAGGGAAGCGAGCGCTTTTGTCGCCTCAAGTGTTGTGACAAACGTATGCAAATCGCGGTTGTTAATGCCAACCACTTCAGGCGTAAACCGAGCCAAAATCCGCTCAAGCGTTTCTTTCGCATGCACTTCCACTAAACATTCCAGCCCGATGCTGTACGCTTCTTGATAGAGCGCCTCGAGCATTTCCGGCGGCAGCGCTTCGCCGATCAATAAAATTGCATCCGCCCCGAGCCGGGCGCTTTCTTCCACTTGCCGGCGGTCGATGATGAAATCTTTGCGCAACACCGGGATGTTGACCGCTTCTTTCACTTCCTGCAAATAGCGGCGGTGCCCTTGGAAATAGCGCTCGTCCGTCAGCACACTGATCGCATCAGCCCCCGCGCGCTCATACGCTTTGGCAATGGCGACCGGATCAAAGTCCGGGCGGATGATGCCTTTAGACGGAGACGCTTTTTTTACTTCGGCGATTAGCCCGAGCGCCCGCCGCGGCCGGCGGAGCGCCGCCGCGAAAGGACGGCGTTTCGGCTCCGGCAACGGTTCCGGCAATGTCAATGTGTCAAGTTCCTCTCGTTTTGTCGCTAAAATTTGCTCAAGCATCACGGACCACTTCCTTTGCCCGCAGCCGCTGCAACTGCCTATAAGCAGCGTTGGACAAAATAGCGTCTTTCGCCATCGTCACCCCATCAGCGATCGTTTTTGTCTTGCCGGCGGCGTACAAGGCGACACCGGCGTTTAAGGCGACGATATTCACGGCGCTCTCCGGCGCTGTCACGGTCATGACCGCTTCAAGCAATGCGGCGCTTTCTTCCGGATTATGCACCTGCACATCAGCAAGCTCTCCGCGAGGCAAACCGACTTCTTCCGGGGTGATGACAAAGCGGCGAATCGCTCCATCTTTCAGTTCAACAACATCAGTTTCCGTGGCGATGCTGCATTCATCGAGCCCATCGCGACCGGTGACGAACAGCACATGCTCCGAACCAAGGCGGCGCATCGTTTCCGCTAGTTTCTCGGCGTAGCGGGTCGAATAAACACCGACGACTTGCCGCTTGCAACGTGCCGGGTTGGCAAGCGGGCCGATCAAGTTAAAAACCGTGCGAAAACCGATTTCTTTCCGCGGCCCGGCGGCATGTTTCATGGCTGTGTGATACAAAGGGGCGTACAAAAATGTTAATCCGTTCGTTTCCAACGCCTCCTTGGCGGCGTCTGGCGACGATTGAATATTGATGCCAAGACGCTCGAGCACGTCGGCGCTGCCGCTTTTTGATGAAACAGCGCGATTGCCGTGTTTGGCAACTTTGACGCCGAGCGATGAAATGACGATTGCCGCAGCTGTTGAAATGTTGAACGTCGCTGCTCCGTCACCACCTGTGCCACACGTGTCGATCACATCATCACCGGCATCAATCGCCATCATCCGGTCACGCATGGCTCGCACAAACCCGGTCAGCTCGTCGACCGTCTCCCCTCGCAGGCACAACATCGACAACAAACTCGCGATTTGGCTGTCTGTCGCCGCCCCATCCATGACGGTGGCCATCGCTTCATATGCTTCTTCTTCCGTCAACGTTTTCCCTTCCGCACATTTGGAAAGCAGCCGCTTCAACATACGATCCTCTCCCCTTTGACAAATAGTCGTTCTGCTTGTTCAATGGCGTTCATTAAGGCGCTTGCTTTATTGCACGTCTCTTTCCACTCAAGTTCTGGGACGGAGTCAGCGACGATGCCCGCGCCGGCCTGCACGTACGCATAGCCATCTTTGATGACCGCCGTCCGGATGGCAATGCATGAGTCGATATTGCCGTCAAAGCCGATGTAAGCAATCGCCCCGGCGTACAATCCGCGAGCTGTTGGCTCAAGCTCTTGTAAAATTTGCATCGCCCGCACTTTCGGCGCTCCGCTCACCGTCCCAGCCGGAAAGGCGGCAAGCAACGCATCAATGGGGTGAACATCATCATTCAACTCACCGACGACTTTCGAAATTAAATGCATCACGTGGGAAAACTTGCCGATTTCCATCAAGATTGGCGTCTTGACCGTTCCGTATTTTGCCACCCGGCCGATATCGTTGCGTGCCAAATCAACGAGCATATAATGCTCAGCCCGCTCCTTCGGATCGTTGTACAGCTCATCAGCCAGCATCGCATCCTCTTCGGGCGAGCGCCCGCGCCGCCTCGTTCCGGCGATCGGATCGATTTCAATGCGCCGATTGCGCACTTGGATGAGTTTTTCCGGTGAACTTCCAACAATTTCTGTATCACTCAACCGGAAATAAAACATGTACGGCGACGGATTAATATGGCGGAGCAACCGATAAACGGCCAAACCGCCCGCGCGGACCGGCACGCAAAAACGCTGCGACAGAACAGCTTGAAACACATCACCAGCCGCAATATACTGTTTCACCGTTTCTACGTCTTGCAAAAATCGTTCTTTTTCGTAATTGGACATCGCCTGAGCAAACGAGACAGCCCGCCCGGCTTCCTCATCTGCCGGCAACAGCGGCCGTTCAGCTTGGATTCGCACCGCTTTTGCCGCCAACGCGGCGATGCGCTGTTGGGCGGAGCGATATTTCTCAATCTTTTCCTGTTCTGTTTCACCACCATGCAACCGAATATAGTGAATAAGCAGGAGCTCACGCTTTTGGTGGTCAAAAGCAAACAGCGATTCGCAAAATACGAAATAACTAGCTTTCATACCTAAATCACAATTTTCATGACGCGGCACCTTTTCGATGGCTGAAATGAAATCGTATCCTAAAAACCCGACCGCGCCGCCTGTAAACGGCACTACTTCTCTCAACGGTCGGACATCAAGCGCCTGCTCAGCCCATTGAAACGCCTCTTTCAACGTCGGCATTACAACTTGTTCGTTTCCATTTTCGTCTTTCACGGAAAACGTCTCGCCTGTTTCGCTTTCGAGTGTCAAAAACGGCGCGACCCCGATAAACGAATAGCGAGCCCATGGTGATTCATCGTCTTTGCTTTCGAGCAAAAACACCGCTTCATCACGCAAATTGCTAAATACTCCAAGCGGTTCAATGACATCGGCTAAAAATTTGCGCACAATCGGGATGGTGCGGAACTCGTTGGCATCCGCTAAAAAAGCGGCTAGCCCATTCGTGGACATCCCTTCTCCTCCCTTCATGATCAGCGGGCGGAGAATGAGGGTTTATGAGGCGAAAAGAGGAAAGAAAACGCCCAAAGACGACCGTCTTTGGGCAGATGTCAGCAAACAAATAACAAACGCTCACCTCAGCTAAACTCGCTCATTCTCATCTACCCTACACTCGTTCTCAGCTCTCGCTCCACTTCTTCCGAAGTCCGCCATGCGGCGGGCAAAGAAGTTATTTTAACTATATTACATTTCTGTCTTTTTTGTCAACGACAAATCCGGGCGCAGTATGGCCGCATCCTTTAAATATACATGGCAAATCTCATCCTGCTTTTTCTCCGTCGCCACCGTCATCATGACTCGGATGCAACGTGGCAGCGAGCCGGGCACCGGAATTTCCCTTGTGCACATGACCGGCACGTACGTCCAACCGTCAATCCGGCGCAACGCCTGTGCCGGAAATGCGGCGTTGATATCATCCGTGACGGAAATGAGCACAAACGAAACATCATCGGCGACGACCCCGTTCGCCTCAATCATTTCACGCAACAGTATTTCGGTAGCCGTCACGATTTCTTCGGCTTCATTTTGTTCAACCGTAATCGCTCCGCGAATGCCGCGAATCATCGTCCTCCCCCCTGTTTGGCGAACTCATCTAGCCAAGCGAGCAGCTTATCATCTTCTAATTCCACGACTTCGACGTCGCCGATCTCGCGCAAGAGCACCATCCGCACCGTCCCGGCGTATGCTTTTTTGTCACCTTTCATTTTCTCAAGCAACCGATCGGCCTCCACCGTCGTCGGCAGCGACACCGGAAAACCGTATCGGGCAAACCATTCGGCAAAGCGGTGCTCAGCAAACGAGTGGCCATAAAGCCGTTCACTGACAAACACGGCAAACAGCATGCCGATGGCGACTGCTTCCCCATGGGTGAGCGTACCGTAACCAAGTTCACTTTCAAGCGCATGGCCGAGCGTATGACCAAAATTTAAATGGGCACGCACGCTGGTTTCTTTTTCATCTTCACGTACGATAGACGCCTTAATATCGATGCCTTTTTCAATACAATAGGTGAGCGCTTCGCCGCGCAAATCGGCGAGCGTCTTCACTTCCGCACGCAGCCATTCATAAAAGCGGCGGTCACGGATGAGCGCATGCTTGATCACTTCGGCAAACCCCGACCGGAGTTCACGCTCAGGCAGCGTGCGCAAAAAAGTCGTATCATACACAACCGCTTCCGGCTGATGGAAGGCACCGATCATATTTTTACCAAGCGGATGGTTAATCGCCACTTTGCCGCCGACGGCGCTGTCATGAGCCAAGAGTGTTGTCGGCATTTGAATATAGCGGATGCCACGCATATAGGTGGCCGCGACAAATCCGGCTAAATCGCCAACAACGCCGCCGCCAAGCGCGATAATGACTGAACGGCGGTCTAAGCTGCACTGGAGCGCCGCTGTTTGGCAGGCGTAATAGTTGTCGAATGACTTGGCCGCCTCTCCGCTCGGGATGATATAGGCATATACGTCATACTCAGCAGCGGCAAGCATGGCGCGCACCTCATCCAAATAAAGCGGCGCCACCGCATCGTCGGTAATGATAAACAGCTTCGTCCCCGGTGGACAGGCGAGCGAGCGGAGCAGGCGCGGCAACGCGCGAGCCGCCCCATCACCCAGCAGAAGCGGATATTGTTTCGTCGCCGTTTCAATCGTCCGTTCCATCATCGTTAAAACTCCCTTGCATAGCGGCGAGCGCGCTCAATGTTTTCTTTGATCAAGTCAATCCGATCTTGCCCGAATTGCTCAACGATCGCCGCCGCCACTTCCCAAGCGACGACCGCCTCGGCAACGACGCTTGCCGCCGGTACGGCGCAGCTGTCTGACCGCTCGATGCTCGCTGTAAACGGTTCTTTCGTGTCGATATCGACGCTTCCAAGCGGCTTGTACAACGTCGGAATCGGCTTCATCACCCCACGCACAACGATCGGCATCCCGGTCGTCATTCCGCCTTCAAAGCCGCCAGCTCGATTCGTCCGGCGCGAAAACCCCTGTTCCGGGCTCCAAATGATTTCGTCGTGCACTTCGCTTCCCGGCCGGCGCGCCGCCTCAAATCCGATGCCGAACTCGACGCCTTTAAAGGCGTTAATGCTGACGATGGCAGCGGCAATTTTCGCATCGAGCTTCCGGTCATAATGAACATAGCTGCCAACTCCGGCCGGCACTCCTTCGACGATCACTTCGACGATGCCGCCGATCGAATCACCGTTTTTCTTCGCTAAGTCGATCGCTTCCATCATTTTTTGCCCTGCCTCCGGATCAAAACAGCGCACCGGGGATTCCTCTGTCACTTTTTGCAGCTCGTCAAGTGAGCGGTAATCGAGCTTCTCGGCACGCACGCCGCCAATTTCTAGCACATGTCCGGCGACGCGAATACCGACCTCTTCGAGCAGACGTTTCGCCACGGCCCCGGCGGCTACACGCACAGTCGTTTCCCTTGCCGACGAGCGCTCGAGCACGTTGCGCATATCGCGATGCCCGTATTTCAAGGCTCCATTTAAATCAGCATGCCCCGGGCGCGGGCGCGTTACTTTTCGCTTGACTTCGGTTTCATCATCAATCGGCTCAACAGCCATAATCGTTTGCCAATGTTGAAAATCACGGTTCTCAACAACAAGCGCAATCGGCGAGCCGAGCGTTTTGCCATGGCGGACGCCGCCGACGATTTTGACCTCATCTTTTTCAATTTGCATGCGCCGGCCGCGTCCATACCCTTTTTGCCGGCGAGCGAGCTCTTTATTAATATGCTCGGCGCGCAGCTCGAGCCCCGCCGGCACCCCTTCTAAAATGGCCGTCAATTGTGGTCCATGTGACTCCCCTGCCGTCAAATAACGCATATCTGTCTCTCCCTTCAGCTCTTTAACGCGTTTATGTAAAAATATATCATAAATTAAAAAAATGAAAATAGTTTTTCTGTAAAAAAAGTGGGCAAAGCCCGCTATGTTCTCCGATAAAAAAACGTCTCCTCGACTTCAAACCCGTACGAGCCGGGATTGAAAATTTGCTCCGTGCTGCCAACAAACAGCACACCGCCCGGCCGGAGCGCGTCACGGAATTTTGGATACAACGCCCGTTTCGCCTCTTCGGTGAAGTAAATGAGCACATTGCGGCAGACAATCAAATCAAATGGCCCCGGAAACGGATCGGCGAGCAAATTATGTTTTTGAAACGTGACCGCTTGTTTCACCTTTTCGTCTATTTTATAATACTGTCCGTCTTTCGTAAAAAACTTTTTTTTCATTTCTTCCGGCAGCTCAGCGAGCGACCGTTCGCCGTATACCCCAAGACGCGCGCGAGCGAGCGCATTTTCATCAATGTCAGTTGCCAACACCGACACGCGGTGAAGCGGCAGGTATTTCGCAAGCACCATCGCGAGCGTATACGGTTCCTCGCCGGCCGAGCAAGCAGCACTCCATACTCTTGGACGCGGATTTTCCGCCAACAACCGCGGCAAAATAATGCGCTCAAGCACGTCCCACCGCTTCGCGTTGCGGTAAAATTCTGACACGTTGATCGTCATCCGGTCTAAACATTCATGCCATAGCACCGGGTTTTTTTCCATCTCCGCAAACAGTTCGGCAAAGCTGTTTAATCCTTTTTTTACATATAAAGACGTTAAACGCCGCTTCATTTGTGCCTCTTTATACAATGAAAGATCAATACCGGTTTTTCGTTTCACTTTCGCAATAAATTGTGCATAATCATCCATCGGTACTGCCCCCTCTCCCGTTATCGTGTCGTCCTCATAAAATGGCAAAAACCGGCCAAGTTGTGGCCGGTCTTCACATTAATATAGCCATTCGTTCATCAGTTTTGTATATGTAATGAGCTCTTCTTCTTTGAAGAACAAGTTGATCTCGCGTTCCGCGCTTTGCGGCGAATCGGAACCGTGAATGACGTTTTTGCCGACCGTCAAGCCGAAATCTCCGCGAATCGTCCCCGGTGCGGCGTCTTGTGGATTCGTTTTCCCCATCATTTGCCGGGCGGCAGCGATCACGTTTTCACCTTCCCACACCATCGCGAATACCGGTCCGGACGTAATGAAATCAACAAGCTCGCCAAAAAACGGACGCTCTTTATGTTCGGCGTAATGCTGCTCAGCCAGCTCACGCGACACTTGCATCAGCTTGGCGCCGACAAGCTGGAATCCCTTTTTTTCAAAGCGGGAGACAATTTCACCGATTAAATTGCGCTGAACCCCGTCTGGCTTTACCATTAAAAATGTCCGTTCTTTCATTGACTCTCCACCCCTACTGTCGTATGTACTAGGAAACGGGTTCCCCTCATCATAGTACCATTGTTTCGCGTCATTGGCAATAATGTCCTTGAAAGCGTTAATAATCCCTTTTCCCGATGTAGAGGGCGAGATCATGCAACAAGGTGCGCGCCTTATTGGCGGGCAATTCACCGAGCAGACGGAGCGCTTTTTCGAGGTAGCGGTCGCTTAATGCGTACGACTGGTCAATGGCATCCGTTCGCTTAATGGCGGAAATGACAGCTGCCATCTCATCCGCATTGGTTTCCGGGCTGACAGCGGTGATCGCCGCTTTCAACCGTTCATCACGAAGCGCGTACAGCACCGGGAGGGTGATGTTTCCTTGCAGCAAGTCGCTTCCCGCCGGCTTGCCCAATTGCTCTTCCGTGCCTGTAAAATCGAGGATATCATCCGTAATTTGAAACGACATGCCGACATAATGGCCAAACCAATACAGACGTTTAGCCACCGATTCCGGGGCGCCAGCGGCCAGAGCGCCAAGCTGGCAGCTAGCAGCGATCAGCAGCGCCGTTTTCCGGCGGATGCGCCGCAAATACGTGCGGAGTGGTTGTTCAAACCAGTATTTGTCTTTAATTTGCTCAATTTCCCCGCGGCACACTTCGACAATCGTTTTCGCGAGTACTTGGTGAGCGCGTGGGTCGTCAAGTTCCGCCATCCGTTCGAGCGAACGGGCAAACAAATAATCGCCCGTGTACATGGCAAACCGATTGCTCCATTTCGCTTTGATCGTCGGTCGGCCGCGGCGCAAGTCGGCATCGTCGATCACATCGTCATGGACGAGCGATGCCATGTGAATGAGTTCGAGCGCTACAGCTACATGCTTGATCCGCTCGAGATCATAATGGCCAAAGCGGGCGGCAAGCAAGACAAAAACGGGACGGATCCGCTTTCCGCCCGCCTGCAATAAATGCAGCGCCGCTTCCCCAAGCGGCCCATATTCCGACTGAACCGTCCGCTCGAGCTCTTGTTCGACCGCCGCCAAATCCTTGCTTAAAAACGAATACATCGCCTTTAACTTCATGAATGTTCACCTTGACTCATCGTTTGTAACCTAAATGCATCGCCGCCACGCCGAACGTGTACGGTTTGACCTCGACATCGACAAAGCCAGCGGCGCGAAACATTTCCGCCAGCTCATCCCGCCCCGGGAACTCGCGCGCGGACTCTTGCAACCACGAATACTCCTCATAGCTTTTGGCCAATAGTTTGCCAAACAGCGGCATAATAAACCGGAAATAAAAATAGTAAAGCTGGCGGAAGCCAAATAGCGTCGGCTGCGACGTTTCCAAACAGACAGTCATGCCGCCCGGTTTCGTGACCCGGTGCATTTCTTTCAGCACCGTCATATAATCAGGGACGTTGCGCAAGCCGAAACCAATGGTCACGTAATCGAACGAATTGTCAGGAAACGGCAGCTGCATGGCGTTGCCATGAATGAGCTTCACATTGTGCAAGCTGCGCTCTTTCACCTTTTGCTCGCCGACTTTTAACATGTTTTCGCTGAAATCGAGGCCATACACTTCCCCCTCTGGCCCGACCGCCTCGGCTAAGGCGATCGCCCAGTCGGCCGTCCCGCAGCAAACATCGAGCGCTTTTTTCCCTTTTTGCACATTCATCCGTCGCATCACGTCTTCGCGCCATTTTAAATGGCGACGGAAGCTGATGACGGAGTTCATCCGATCATAATGAGTGGAGATTTTTTCAAACACACGATGAACTCGCTCTTCCTTTGATTGATGCATCATTCTACCCTTCTTCCACCGTCTTTTTGGCGATGGCTGAAAATCCACCGGAAAGCTCAGTCACGCGGAGCGCCAGCACGTCGTTTGGCAGCAATTTCGCCGTGAACAAAGCTTCTTTGCAATGGTCGATATAGCGGTTGCAAAGGCGAAGCAAATACCGTTGTTGCTCGTTCGTCAGCACCTTCGCCCGCGGGAATGCGATATGCGCCATTTGCTCAAAGAGCACTGACGTCCCAGTGCCGACGAACGATTCCCGTTCTTGAAGCAGACGCCGCAGCAATAAGTAATGGTACGCAAACTGCCCCCACTGCGGCACTGCCATGCGATCGGCAAGTTTTGCAAGCAACGCTGATTCGATCGTGCCGACCGCTGCAAATAGCGTCTCGATCCGCTCCGAGCTTTTTTCATAAAGACGTACTTTTTGTTCGTTAATGTCGCGGATCGCTTCGGCGAACAAACGGATGAGCGCGATATCGCCAGAACGCGCCAACAACTCGTAATACAGTCCGCTGTACAAATCGCCGGCGAGGACGATAAGCTGCCGCGTCTTCAAATCATCGCCGCTATCTGTTACCTCATCATGGGTATCAAGGGCGATCTGCACGAGCATCATGGCGATGATATACCGATCCGATTCATTCGGCGCCGCTGGAGCATCAGCAAACATCGACAGCGCCAACAGCAACCGGTCTTCATCGACAGCCGGCGCCGGCACATGCTCGCGCAAATATGAATGATTAAGCAGCCGTTCAATTTGTTCCTTCAATGACGCCAATTTCACCATGATGTCATTCACACGAATCACCCTTGTCCCCGAGAAATATCCGCACCGCAATGACGGACTCATTATAACACAATTTTGTCGAAAACGCTCTAGTTTGCTAGAAATTTGCGCGGTTACTTTTTCCCTTCCGATTCGATTGCGCCATGGCGCGTTTGAATATACGCCTTACCTCTCACTTTAATGGCTGACGTATGTTCTGTAAACTGGGCGATCAGCACTTCGCCTTTATCGAGTTTTTCCGAATGATGAAACCTCGTATCCGCGCCGCGCGTCAGCCCAATGACGTTCACTCCGTCTTCGAGCGCTTTAATGACGACAAAATCGCTGTTCGTATACATCATTTGCCCTCCTTACGCTTTAATTAACGAAAGCACTTCGGACCGGGCGTTGGCGTCTGTTTCAAACACACCACGCACCGCCGTTGTGACTGTTTTCGCCCCCGGTTTCTTTACGCCGCGCATCGTCATACACATATGCTCCGCCTCAACGACAACCATGACTCCGTGCGGCTCGAGCGCTTCGACGATTGAATCGGCCACTGTCGCCGTGATGCGCTCTTGCAACTGCGGACGGCGCGCCACCGCTTCGACAGCCCGGGCAAGTTTGCTCAACCCGGTCACTTTTCCTTCGCGCGGAATATAAGCGACATGAGCGACGCCGAAAAACGGCACTAAATGGTGTTCGCACATCGAATAAAACGGAATGTCTTTAACAAGCACGAGCTCCTCATGTTCCTCGCTGAATACGGTTTGAAAATGCTGCTTCGGGTCTTCCCGAAGCCCGGCGAACACCTCAGCATACATTTTTGCCACCCGTTTTGGTGTATCAATAAGCCCTTCACGGTTCGGATCTTCGCCGATCGCTTCCAAGATGAGGCGGACCGCATATTCAATTTGTTCATAATTGATCTCTGACATACAAACAACATCCTCCTGCGTCATAAAAGCTGCATGTAATCCGATTCTAGCATAGGGAGCGAAAAAAAACAAAAAAGAAGGGCAGTTGATCACCTGCCCTTCCCTCCTAAGCTCCTGCTTCGGCTATGTAGGCTTATTTTACAGCATCTTTTAATGCTTTGCCTGGTTTGAATGCAGGAACTTTGCTTGCCGGAATTTCCATTTCTTCACCCGTTTGCGGGTTGCGTCCTTTCCGGGCAGCGCGCTCGCGCACTTCAAAGTTCCCAAAGCCGATTAATTGCACTTTATCGCCTTTTCGCAACGCTTCTGTAATCGAGTCAAATACCGCATCAACGGCTTTTGTTGCATCTTTTTTGGAAAGACCGCTTGTTTCAGCTACTGCGTTGATCAATTCCGTCTTGTTCATGCCATTCACCTCCTCCCAAGGGAGCTCATCTTGTTTACTACCATTTGTGCACACTTTTCTGCTTTTCTATACATAGACATTAACAGCTTTGGCGGCGAAAAGGTTGGCGCACGCAAGAATAAGCGCTGCACCCACGTAGCCAATGATTCTGTTTTCATTCAGAACGACTGACAGAAAATGCGCCCGTACCCGCCGCCGATCGAGGCGTCCCCTTGACAGTTCAGGCGCCACCTGCCTCTTCAAGATGAGGCGGAAGGAGCGACGGAACTGCCTTCGTTCCGCCAAGATGCGGTGACATGCCTAATCTTAACCAATTTATCGCGATAATTCAACATCTTTTTCGCCAAAGCGGCCAATTTTAGGCATATTTCACCAAAACAATGATTTCAGATAAAAGATTACCATAACGCCATGCGCATAATCAAGTGCCAATCCTGATTTCTCAAGGGTTTCAGCGATTTTTTTCTCCTATGAAAGATTAATGGCGAAAAAAAAGAGCTCCCGGATTGGGAGCTGATCGCGCGGTCTTCGTTTTTCTATAAAATAATGGCGATGAGGCCGCCGGAGCCTTCGTTGATGATGCGTTCGAGCGTTTCTTTCAGCTTGTAGCGGGCGTTTTCTGGCATGAGCGCAAGTTTCGCTTGGATGCCTTCGCGGACGATCGAGCTGAGCGATCGGCCGAAAATATCGGAGTTCCAAATCGACAGCGGATCGTCTTCAAAATCTTGCATTAAATAACGAACGAGCTCTTCGCTTTGTTTTTCCGTACCGATAATCGGCGCGAATTCCGATTCGACATCGACTTTAATCATATGGATGGACGGAGCAACCGCTTTTAAGCGAACGCCAAAGCGCGATCCTTGGCGGATGATTTCCGGTTCGTCAAGGCTCATGTCAGACAAAGCAGGCGAAGCGATGCCGTATCCTGTTTGTTTGACCATTTTCAATGCGTCAGCGATTTGATCGTACTCTGCTTTTGCATGGGCGAAGTCTTGCATAAGCTGGAGCAAGTGATCTTTGCCGCGAATTTCAACGCCGACGATTTCTTTTAAAATTTGGTCGTACAGCTCATCCGGCGCATACAAGTCAATTTCGGCGATCCCTTGCCCCATTTCGATGCCGGCAAGCCGTGCCTTTTCAATGAAATCGTACTCAGCAAACTGCTGAACAACCCGATCAACATCGCGCAGCCGCTTAATGTCTTTCACCGTGTCGCGTACCGCTTCCTGATAGCTTTCACGCAACCAATGGTCCTCACGAAGCACCATCACCCAACTCGGCAAGTTGACGTTCACTTCGAGCACCGGAAATTCATATAATGCCTCACGAAGCACGTTATATACATCGGTCTCGCGCATGCTTTCCACGCTCATAGCGAGCACCGGGATGTCGTACTTTTCAGCAAGCTCGCGGCGGAGCGCTTCGGTTTCCGGATGATGCGGCCGAACGGTGTTGACGACCATAATAAACGGCTTGCCGACTTCTTTCAGTTCGCCAATGACCCGCTCCTCAGCTTCTACGTAGTCTTGACGTGGAATTTCCCCGATCGAGCCATCCGTCGTAATGACAACCCCGATCGTCGAATGTTCTTGAATGACTTTCCTTGTCCCGATTTCTGCCGCCTCTTGAAACGGAATCGGCTCTTCATACCAAGGGGTGTGGATCATCCGCGGGCCGTTTTCATCTTCATACCCTTTCGCGCCAGGCACGGCATAGCCGACGCAGTCGACAAGGCGAATGTTGACTTCAAGCCCGTCATCGACTTTCACCGTCACCGCTTGGTTTGGCACGAATTTCGGTTCCGTCGTCATAATCGTTTTGCCGGCGGCGCTTTGCGGCAGTTCGTCTTGGGCGCGCGCTTTATCGGCTTCGTTTTTAATGTTTGGAATGACAACAAGCTCCATAAACCGTTTAATAAATGTCGATTTTCCGGTACGGACAGCGCCGACAACGCCTAAATAAATGTCGCCGCCAGTCCTCTCGGCGATATCTTTAAAAATATCGACCTTTTCCAAATGACTCCCCTCCAGTCCTTCGGTCGTTATTAGAAACAACGAAATCAACTAGTATGATAGGACACTATATGCATATGATGTTGTCCTATTCGGTTATGACTAAAAAGCGATGAAAAAATCCCTTCTCTAGAATGTATTTTCCTAGAGAAGGGATGATGACTCATTTCGTGAAAAAAATCGGCTCGTTCGTTTTGGCATCGATCGTATACGGAAGGGAGTACGCCGGTACAAAGAGAGAGTGATCCGTCAACAGAGCACGGATGTCATCTCCCGGCTTATAATGGTGCGGATATTTTTTCAAGGCGTTATACAGGTCAGAACGGTAATCAATGTAAATTTCCCCCCTGCCGTCAATGACAAACGACAAGTTGTTGCCGGAAAACGGACTGACCGCGTATGGCGGCTCTTTGTAGCCGAGTTTCTTGTAATCGAGTGTAAACACACCTGGCGCGACAACATCTTTAAACGGCGGATAACGGTGCTCATCCGTATACATCTTCAGCCGCAGCTTCAGATCGCGGATGCGCTCAGCTAAGCGTAAATCGAGGAGCTTGACCGTTGGGTTCGTTTCCGCATCAATAATGACATATTGAAAGACGCCTCCACTTTCATAGGCGTTTCCTGGCGGTTCCTGCATATAGCGCGGAACGAGTTTTTGGAAATCAATTGGGTACTTTAAGTAAACCGGCGTTTTCATATCGCGCGTTTTAATCGGCAACAGTCCGCCGGTCGCCTTCCGGTACTCATTAACCGCCGATTGGACGGCCGCCACTTGGTCTTTGTAAGGGATTTGGTTTTGTTTTAGCCGCTCTTGCGGATATAAACACCCAGAAAGCGGCACGATAAACAGGCAGACTAAAAGGAAGCGAGCAATCTGTTTCATGAGTTCCTCCATCCTTTGACTATTGCGGCGTCGGTCCGCTGAACACAACGAAAAAGATGATGATGCCAGCTAACACTAACAGAATATAGGCAATAAACGACAAAAGAAAGCTTAACCATTTGATCTTGATCTTATAGCGGCTCAAATAAATGAAGCCGACTGAAATAAACATAAATACCATCGAGGTGATGGCGATCCACATTTTTGCCAAAGCTGGTGACATGGGCGTTCCTCCTTTTTCGACAACTACTATTATAGCATCGCCATAAAAAAAGCTGAAGTAAAGCGGGGCTTTCTTTACTTCAGCATCGCCTTATACCCTTCCGGAAGCTCGAGCCGATGATGGTTCGTCATATTGTATGCAAAACAGAGACGACTTGTATCACCATCCGCCTATTTTCGGTGTTACTGTTCGGCAAAAATGTTCATTAAATCGTTCATTTCCTGCTTTTTTCCGCGCGCCATGAGTGAATCGACCGCTTCTTTCGGATTTTTTCCGTCAAACAGCACTTCATAGAGCACTTCGGTAATCGGCATTTTCACACCGAGCTCTTTTGCCAACTCATAGGCGGCTTTTGTCGTCCGCACTCCCTCAACAACCATCCCCATGCTTTCAAGCACATCATCAAGCTTTTTTCCTTGGCCAAGCATATGGCCGGCTCTCCAGTTGCGGGAATGAACACTTGTGCACGTGACGATCAAATCGCCGACCCCAGCCAGTCCGGCAAACGTCAACGGGTTAGCGCCGAGGGCGCAGCCAAGACGGGCTATCTCAGCCAATCCCCGCGTAATCAGAGCCGCCTTTGCGTTATCTCCATAGCCAAGCCCATCGCTGATGCCGGCGGCTAATGCAATAATGTTTTTCAGCGCCCCGCCGACTTCGACACCGACTAAGTCAGGGTTCGTATAAACGCGGAAATAGTGGTGATTCATAAATACATCTTGAATACACTGTGCCGCTTCCATGTTCGGCGATGACACTGCCACCGTCGTCGGATGGCGGAGCACCACTTCCTCAGCATGACTCGGCCCGGAAAGGACGACGACGTCCTCTAGCCATTCACTGATTTCTTCGGTGACAATTTCCGACACGCGCTTATGCGTCCCCGGCTCGATTCCTTTACTGACGGCAACGATCGTGATCGGCGCAGCCAAACACATGCGCGCTCTCTGGAGTACCTCGCGGATCGCTTTCGTCGGCACGGCTAGCACAACAATGGAAACGCCATCAAGCGCGGCGCCAAGGTCGTCATAACCGATAATAACCTCCGGCAGGCGGACGCCTGGCAAATATTTTTCGTTTGTCCGCTGTTCATTGATCTCCCTCACTTGTTCAGCCCGATGGCTCCAAAGCCGAACGCGGTGCCCATTGTCAGCTAAAACGAGCGCCAACGCCGTCCCCCAACTTCCTGCCCCCAATACGGTAATGTTCTCCATCGCTTCCCACTTCCTTTGCCCGATTGTCACTTTCCTGAAAAACGCTGCTCGAGGTCAAATCACCTTCGCCTTTGGATGGCCAGTCTCTTCCGGCGAAGAACATGTGCCCGCCGCGACAAATCGCTCACGCTTTTCTTTCTGTCTAGCTTTGGCGCCTAGCTCTCTTCCGACAAATAACTTCCCCCCTCGGGGTGCAAGCCCCCCTGTGGCCGGAGAATGTTTGACTTCGAGAGCTGGTCTCGGCGCCGCCGCTTTTCTTATTTCCGCGGGCGGGCAATGATTTTGATCGGTGTACCTTCGAAGCCGAACGCGTCGCGGATGCGATTTTCCAAAAATCGTTCGTATGAAAAGTGCATGAGTTCCGGATCATTGACAAAAGCGACGAACGTCGGCGGTTTGACGGCGACTTGCGTCATATAATAAATTTTTAGGCGCCGACCGTTATGCGTCGGCGTCGGGTTCATCGCCACCGCATCCATAATGACTTCATTGAGCACGTTCGTTTGAACGCGCATCGCGTGGTTGTCACTTACGAGTTGCACGAGCGGCAACAGCTTATGAAGCCGCTGTTTTGTCTTCGCCGACACAAATAAAATCGGTGCATAGTCCAAAAATGGAAAATGATCGCGAATTTTCCGCTCAAATTCCACCATTGTTTTATCGTCTTTTTCGACGGCATCCCATTTATTGACGACGAGAATGACGCCACGCCCTGCCTCATGTGCATACCCGGCGATTTTTTTATCCTGTTCAATAATCCCTTCCTCTGCGTTCAGGACAACGAGCACGACATCCGAGCGCTCAATGGCTCTTAGCGCGCGCAACACACTGTATTTCTCCGTGCTTTCGTAAATTTTTCCTCGTTTGCGCATTCCTGCTGTATCGATAATAACATATTTCTGACCTTCGCGGACAAACGAGGTGTCCACAGCGTCCCTCGTCGTGCCGGCGATGTCGCTGACAATCACTCGTTCTTCCCCTAAAATGGCGTTAACCAGCGACGATTTACCGACGTTTGGCCGGCCGATGAGGCAAAACTTAATCACGTCTTCCTCATATTCTTGGCCGTGATCTTTCGGAAAATGGCGAGCAACGGCGTCAAGCAAATCGCCAAGTCCCGTTCCGTGCGCCCCAGAAATGGGGTACGGCTCGCCAAAACCAAGAGCGTAAAAATCGTAAATCAAATCACGCATCTCCGGGTTATCGATTTTATTCACGGCGAGCACGACTGGCTTATTCGACCGGCGCAGCAGTTTCGCCACTTCTTCATCAGCGGCTGTCACACCGTCACGGCCGTTCGTCATAAAGATGATGACGTCCGCCTCATCGATGGCGATTTCTGCCTGCTGACGAATTTGCACAAGCAGCGGCTCATCACCGATGTCAATGCCTCCCGTGTCAATTAAATAAAATGAATGGTTCAACCATTCGGCGCTGCTGTAAATGCGGTCGCGCGTCACCCCCGGTACATCCTCAACGATGGAAATGCGTTCTCCGACGATGCGGTTGAAAATGGTTGATTTCCCCACATTCGGACGGCCGACAATGGCCACGACTGGATTTGCCATGCTACCACCCTTTATCCTCATTTTTACATCGTTTTGCTCTTGAAAAAAAACGCCCTGCTCCTAGGGCATCGGTTCACCACCGTTAAGCGTACTGACGCTCCATTTCTTTTACTGCCAAAGTTATGGGGAGCTGCCTCCTCTTTTTTTACATGTTTTGTCCATTTAGGTTACATGAACATGTGCAGTTTTACCCATCAAGGATATCTTTTGGTGATGAACCAAGACATGCTACAACTGCTTTATTTTATCAAAAAGCGAAACGTCCAACAACCGCTTTAATGCTTGACAATCACAAACAATCCGTCACTTAGTTCATGGGCGATGCCGTCTAAAATCGCCTCTAAATTGGTAGCGATCTGTTCCATTTCCTCTTTTGTGCGGCAAACGAAAATCGGGGCACCACCGGCCACGTTTTCAGCATTGGTCGTAATAATGGCCAAAATCATTTTTTCATGCGTCATCACTGCCGCCTCCTCTCCGTTTCCACCGCCGTTTCGCCGGCATGCGGATGGCGCTCTCAAGCACCGGAACATTTTCAATGACCGCTTTCGCCTTTTCGACATCCTTCACTTGCGGCAAAATGAAAACGCCGACGCGACCGTCGTTTAAATCGCGTTTGGCAAGCGGCACGAGCGCCGGTGTTCCCGAGTCACGGTAAATGCCAAGCGCCGTCGATACATCGTGCAAAATCGCTTGCCGCTGCCCAAGGTTGGCGATCGTTGTTCGGGCGTTGAAGTTTTTCGGCGTCAAAATAAAGCCCATCCCGTAACGCAAAATCTCTTCCCTTCGCGCCGGCAACCCGATATTCATAATGTAAATATTGTCGACATAAAGCCCTGCTCCTTCAAAATGAGGCTTGACATATTTCACATCGGCGATATCTTTCAACCGGCTTCCGCTCATAAACCGCCGCGCCACCATTATGCCGATGACGCTGACCACGAGCGCAGCCCAAACATTCCACATTAAATAAAAGAGCGTGGAGAAAAAAGAGACGAAAATAACTAAATAGTTCCGCCCTTCAAAAACAATCGCAATACCTTCAATGTATGTTTTTCCGCGCGGCACTAGTTCATACTGATCCAGCTCGTTTAACGTATTGCGCTCCATATTGCGTACGTCGCGAAACTGCGAAGCCGCCAACGCCAAAAACGTGATGGCCGCAAATTCTTTTTCCATAATCGCCGGCACAGCAATCGTACCCAAGCCGGCTGCGATGGCTCCTAACGCGATATGGATCGTCCGGCCGTGCAAGTATGTCGGGTATTGGCGGTAATCAGTGCGCAATAAATAAAGACGCGTTAATACCCCAACAGCCACACCGTATAAAATTGGAAATGTATATTCGTTCACGGCTGTCTCGTCCCCCCTACAGACCGTTTTTCCTCAAGCTGAAGTGAAAGGAAGCGAATCATTTCCCAAGCGAGCAAACATGACGCGCTAATCGCTGTCACATCTAAAAAAGAAAACGAACCGAGCACGTAGTCAGGCCCCATCCGGTGAATGGCCGCAGCGTACACCGCTTCCCCTTGGCAACCACCGAGCGCCAAACAAAGAAGGCGGTCGACAAGACCACGGTGGAACAGGCAGCTGACGAGGGCGAGCCACCAAGCGAGCATCCACTGGCCATCGAACCAAATCCAAACTGGGTCAAACAAGGCAAGCAAACGGAAGGCGGTGTAAGCAAACGCCAATCCGGACGCCGATAACGCCATCAACAGCGGGTGGCACGGCCGCCGCTCGACCGCTGTGTAACAGGAAAAGAAAAAAAGCACAAAAAAGGACAACGCCACATGAATAGAGCCAACTTCCACCGTCAACGAGGCCGAACTGATCATGAAAAGCGCAAACACCGCCAGTTTCGTGCGGACGGCGGTCTTTTTCATAAAAAACGTTGCCACAAGCCATACCGACCAAAAAAAGAGATAAAAATACATCCCTTCCATTTTTTCCACCCCTTATTATGTTCATTATGCCATTTTTTATCCTCTTCTAACCGGCAAGACCGGCATATAGAGATGAATGACTGTTTTCCATTGTTAAACATGCATAGAAAAACCATCGCCCGGTCATAGTAACAAATGATCATCACATAGAAAGGAGCGGGATTTGGTGGGAAAAGATCGGCAGGAGAAAAAGTTGAAACAGTCGCGGCAAGTTGAGTCAGACCGTGATCAGTCGCTTTCCTATAAAGGGGCAAGCCGGCTCGATACGCCGGAAGAGGCACGCGAACGGAACAGATCCTAAAAAGGTTGGCCGCTTTTCGAGGCGGCCGGCTTTGGATGAATCGCCAAAACTGTGGTTGGTGCTAATGTTCTTATTCTTGCGAAGCAACTGATGAGGAAGAAGTCCGCGGTTTCCGCCATTTGGCGACTAGCAGCAGAAACAACGGAATAACCGTTTGCACGATCGTTAACTAAAAAGAGCCGGCTGTTTCTACAAAATGTGCGATGTCCATTAAATCATTCGCCGACCAAATGGAACAGAGCCACAATGTAAGCCTGAGCAAAAAAACAAGCGGCTGATGCTGAGAGATAGTTAGCCACTGAGCTGTTGCTAATGCAAGGACATAATAAAAGATGGAAATTTTCATCCCCACCCCAAACCTCATGACAATCACCTCGACGTGCTCTAAAAAGATCCGCGATACTAATGTAGTGGACAGCATTCATCACCGGATACACAAAATCACCCGTAATATTTCCGAGCACAAAAAGAGTCATTACGTTGGCGACAAATAAGGTAAGCATAATTAAAATAACCGTGATGTTTCCCCACTTTTGCCCGCGATCCTCGTCAATGACATGCGGAAGCAAAAACGCCATTAAAAGCTTTTGCGGGGCTGCTGTGCCCATGATCGACGGCAAAAGCCTGTTTTCAAACATCGACAACATATTTTTCGGATCGATATCCGGGAGCAGCAAAATCGCGATGAGCATCAGTAAAATCATGACGACAGGTACAAGAATTTGCGCCAGCCGCCCGAGCACGTGAATTCCGCTGCGGGCGACGACAGCACATCCCCCATCGTTCCCATCACGAAACTCATTGGCGCACGAACCAAAAAATGACCGACAATAAACTCCCCATATTCACGGATAGTAATTCCGGTAATATGAAAATAAAACAAAAAAGCAATCCGACTAGTTTTCCGAACACTTTCCTAAAATGTCTGCACTATATTCAATCGGCATTTTTTTCGGATAAAGACAGTGCAACTGAACAGACAGATGCACTGTCAAAAATCCGATGAGCGAAGTCCAAAACGGCGACATCCACATATCTTGCCTGGTGTGTTGAACCGTCCCCCCCTAGGACAAGCAGGATGGCTGTAGCAATAATGCTGGATACAGCAGCAACATCATGTACGGACGGAATTTTCCCCTTTTGCAATTGCCTTCCACTTCCTTGTCGTTCCATGTTTGTTCCGTACAAATTAAGCGTTTTTACTTTTCTAACATTTTCCCGAAGGGACGGAACAAACGATCCACTGCTTGCGTCGGTCCGGGAAGATCTGGATTCACCATTAATATGACTCCCAACAGCATAGCCAGGCAAAGCAAAATAGCGACAGCTGCCTTCTCCTTTTTGTACTCCCGCTCAAGCCGAGACCATTCGTACCACCAAATCAGCCCGACAATGATAAGCATCCCGACGACTAACCATGCTTTCATTCTTTCACCTCTTGTTCTGGCACACCTTGCGGAGGGAAATTCATTCCCGGCCGGCGCACTTTCACCGTTATGTTCAATTCTACAGGCAAATCAGGAAATACATCGTTCCAACGTTTTTTCAGATGGCGCCAACGCGATGGATATTTTTTATGAATCGCGTCAGCAAAACCGAACACATCAACTTTCATGTCTTTCTGCAGCTGATCCAGGGCGCTTCTCATTCGTCGTTTTATATCTTTTTCCAGCTCTGTTTCGATGCGCTGAATATTTCTTTCACTTAATAAATCGAGTTTTGTTCCATTTAATATAATGTCATGTTCCGATGTGACATTGACGATAATCTTCCATCTCCCTTTCTCATGCTTCGGTGTGATATCAGTATGCGCGCGGATCATTCGCGATGTAATATTTCCTCTTTCTCCTGGAACCCTCGCCGTCACATGCGCCAGTTTGATTTCGTCGCGAATCCATAACACGCCGCGCGTTATATAATCGTCAATCTGTCCGATCATTCGATCTTTCTTAAAAACCGCCGTACTGTAAATAAAGGGGATCGTCTCTATTTCTTTCTTTCCTTTTGGAGGTGGCAACACTTTCACCATCGGCAGCAACACCGTTTCTGCTTCGCTGTTTAGCGTTTGCAACGTTTCTTTCGCCGTTTTCCGCATCAATGTTCTTGATTCCGCCATTTCCCTTAGCACTTCCGATGCACTTTGTTCAATCGGGGGAATGAGTTCGAGCATACTTTTCGCCGATCCTTTGCCGACAAACACATTACAGCGAGTACGGGTTTGTGGATGGCGAATCAAAAAGTCGAGATGCTCACGAATGCCCACTTTCGCTGCCTGTTCACCGAATATGACGATCTTCATATGCCCCCAAAACAAGCGGCGGGGCAACCGCTCCTGCAATTGGGCAATGGCGTCAGCGATTGTCACGCCTGTCCCTGACCGAATGATTGTTTCTTCTTTGTCACCGCCTGTCCCCCCCATTTGTCCACTCCCGATCACCCGCGGCACGGCTATCTCTACTGTCAGTCTAATGTTTCCGTTTTTCACCCGATCAATGCCGATTCCGAGCACGATCGCAATGTCGTTAATTTCCTCCCGGTCCCAACAGCCACCGAGTATGACGACATTGATGCTGACTAGAAGAAAAACAAGTGCTCGTCTCACTTTTTTCCCGATCGCCAAGGCAGTTCACCCTTTTTTTGCTTAATAGCAGTGGACGTTATTTTCTTTCTTGGTGTGAAACAGCCGGCTGCGGGGACGCAGCCCGATTTCGCCATTTCGCCACTAACAGGAGAAACAACGGAATGACGGTTTGCACAAATGACAAGTAAAACGAGCCGGTTGTCCCTAGAAAATGGGTCAGCTCCACTAAATCATTTGCCGACCAGTTAGAAAGCAAACATAAAAGCAACCCGACAGAAAAGACGAGCGGCTCGTATTGGGATAAGTTCAACCACCGGGCTAAGCCAGTCACAAGAGCATAATAAAAGACCGAAATTTTCAAAAATACACCGACGACCCAAAGCGCCATGACGACCACCTCGACATGCTCCAAAAAATCAGCGATGCTAATATACCGGGCGACACTGATCACCGGATATACAAAGCTGGCAGTAATGTTTCCAAACACGAAGAGGGTCGCCAAATTCGTGAAAAATAATGTCAACATAATCGATACAACCGCGATGTTTCCCCATCTCCGTCCATGATTTTCATCGATGACATGCGGAAGCAAAAATGCCATTAAAAAGCATTCGCTAAACCAGCTTTGCGGGGTTGCTGCGCCCATGATCGACGGCAAAAGCCCGTTTTCAAACATCGGAAACATATTTTCCAGCTCGATATCCGGAAACACCAAAATAACAATGATAGTTAACAACAAGATGACAACGGGCACGAGAATTTGTGCCAGTCTCCCAAGCACAGCAATCCCACTGCGAACGGCAACAGCACAAACAAACACCATCGCTCCCATCACAAAGTCAATTGGCGTGCGAAACAAAAAGTTACCGACGACAAACTCTCCGTATTCGCGGATAATAATCGCGGTGACATGAAAATAAAAAAATAACAAAAGCAAGCCGATGAACTTGCCGAAAAACGGACCAGCGATATCCACGCTATATTCAATCGGTGTTTTTTTTGGATAAAGCCGGTACAACTGAACGGTGATGTGCACCGTCAAAAAGCCGATAAGCGAAGCCCAAATCGGCGATAGCCACATATCTTGCTGGGCATGTTGAGCCGTCACCCCTGGGACAAGGAGAATGGCAGTAGCGGTAATAGCCGGATACAGCAACATCATCATCTGCACGGACGTGATTTTTTCATTTTCCATCCTCTTTCACTCCTTAGCTTTGACGGTTATTCCTCCTCCGCTCATTTATGCGTGGACGAGCGTTCAGCTTCCACCACGGAGTGCGGGTAAGGACATCTTTTGCTTGATGCTCCATGTTAGGGACGTGAGCATTCAAATACGGAACGCCAAGAGAGCGAAGGGAAGCCATATGTATCAGAATCAACAGCAGTCCGAGCATAATCCCAAGCAGCCCAAGCGACCCGGCTAAAAACATCATCGGGAAGCGCAACATTCTCAATGCAATCCCGGCCGTAAACCGCGGGATCGTAAACGAAGCGATACCCGTCAGCGCTACAATCATAATCATCGGCGCGGAGACAAGACCGGCCTGAACCGCTGCCTGGCCGATGACGAGCGCCCCGACGATACTCACCGCCGCCCCTGTCTGTTTTGGGAGTCGCACGCCGGCTTCACGCAACGCTTCAAATACGACTTCCATTATTAGCGCCTCAACGAGCGCCGGGAAAGGTATGCGTTCCCGCGAAGCAGCCACCGTTAATAAAAGGGTCGTCGGGATCATTTCTTGGTGAAACGTCAAAATGGCGATATACGCGGACGGCAACAAGAGCGAAATCAAGAGAAACAAATACCGCAACCAACGAATGAGCGCGCTGATCAGCGCGCGCTGATAATAATCTTCGCTAGATTGGATCAAAGAATAAAACGAAACCGGCATCACCAACACAAACGGGCTGCCATCCTGCATGATGACAATGCGCCCTTCAAGCAAATTGGCAATCGCCACATCCGGCCGCTCCGTGTTTAATACTTGCGGAAACGGCGAGTACGGATGATCTTCAATCAGCTCTTCGATATACCCGCTTTCAAGCACGCCGTCCAATTCAATGCGCTGAAGCCGTTTTTCCGCTTCCGTGACAAATGCCTCAGGAGTGATGCCTTCCATATAACAAATCACGACTTGTGTTTTTATATACTTGCCTAAGGTGACTGATTTCGTTTTTAATAGCGGGCTGCGGATTCGGCGTCGCAATAAGGAAAGGTTCGTTTCCAATGATTCAATAAATCCTTCACGCGGGCCTCTGATCACCGATTCGGCTATCGGCTCTTCAATCGGCCGTTTTTCCCATTCGGACAATCCTAAAGCGAATCCTTCGCTTTGTCCATCAATCAACAGCACCGGACTTCCAGCGGCGATATACTGAACGCACTCGCCAATCGTTTGTACCTTGTTGACTTTCGCAACGGTCAATTGTTGCTCGAGAAGGCTCGTCGCATTCAGCTGTTCGGTAGGCGACGCGCCTTGCCTACTGTCTGAATTCTTCTCCATCAACGGACGAAGCACATTTTCATTCATTTCTTCCATATTGGCGAGCCCGTTGATATAAATTAAAACGGCGCTTGTATGCCCACCGATTTTAAAAGAACGGAAGATGACATCGATGCAGTCTCTATAAATATTCTGTATTTTTTGTAAATTATCATTCATGTTGACCGCTAGGGCGTCTTGCGTTCCGCTTGGCTTTGTCACCGCTGGCTGCGACGGACGGCCCTTTTTCCCTCTTTGAAAAAAACGCATGCTGTTCCCCCTCTTCCTCGCTGTGCACATGTTTTATTTATAAGACTGTTGATTTCGTAATCCATCCCCTTTTCAAAGCAGGAAATCTTGTGAACTCTGTTTTATGTCGTGTTGCGAAGCTGTTGATTGGTCCGAAACAGCTATTTTTCGTCAGTCTTTTATAGAATTGCCGTTTTTAAATGAAAATATAATGGTCACTTCAAAGCTAAGATTCACTTTCCCCTCCACTTTCCTTTTGCTTGGAAGCAGAGATCTCTCGATTGAGAGGGCAAAAAGCGTGCTCTCTTTATTCGTGTTCGACAGATAAAACAAAAACCTCATCTTGATGGCAAATGCCATCAAGATGAGGTTGCTTGACGGTTCATTATTTTAATTTTTTCAGCTGTTCGCCGATGACTTCGCCGAGCTGGAAGCCGCGCGTTTCCGCCACTTTCGTATATTGGCTGTAATCCTCCGCCGGCGCAGCTGTTTCTTCTTCAAGCAGCGCGCGGATGCTTAAGGAAATGCGGTGCTCAGCCTCGTTGACATCGAGCACTTTCGCTTTCACTTCATCGCCTTCCTTCAGGACTTCATGCGGTGAGCCGATGCGGCGGTTGGCGATTTGCGACACGTGAACCAATCCTTCGACACCCGGGAAAATTTCCACAAACGCACCGAATGAGGCGAGCCGCTTCACAGTCCCAGTGACGACATCACCCGGTTTTACTTTTTCGCTGATACCTTCCCATGGACCCGGCAACGCTTCTTTGATCGACAGCGACAGACGACCTTGTTCCGGGTCGACAGCCAACACCTTCACTTTTACCGCATCGCCTTCTTTCACCACCTCAGACGGATGGGCGACACGCGTATGAGAAAGCTGGGAAATATGTACGAGTCCGTCAAACCCGCCGACATCGACAAAGACGCCGAAATCGGCAATGCGGCGGACGACGCCATCCAGCACTTGCCCCGCCTCAAGACGGGAAAGCAGTTCTTTTTGCTGCCGCTCTTGCTCTTCCTCAACGACCGCTCGATGCGATAAAATGACGCGGTTTTTCTCGCGGTCGAGTTCAACGACTTTGACCGTGAGCGTTTTTCCTTTGTAATCAGAAAAATCTTCGACATAGTATGGTTCAACAAGCGAGGCCGGGATAAAGCCACGCACACCGACGTCGGCGACAAGCCCACCTTTAACGATGTCTTTCACAACCGTTTCGAACGTTTCGCCGCTCGCGAACTTGCGCTCAAGCTCCTCCCACGCCCGTTCGGCATCGACAGCTTTCTTTGATAAAATGAGCAGCCCTTCTTCCCCATCTTTGCCTTCTTCCACTTTTTTCACTTTAGCCGTCACTTCATCGCCGACCGCGACAGCATCGCTCGGTTTCTCGATATGCAAGTTTGACAGCTCGCTGATCGGAATGATGCCGCTTTGTTTGCTGTTTTCCACCTCAACAAGCACTTGTTTGTCTTCGAGCTTTACCACTTTGCCGCGGACAATATCGTCCACCCCATACACATTCACTTGTACATTCATCTCTTCTGTCATCGTAAAACCCCTCCTTCATCGACTGACCATCCTGCAAAAGCGCGCCTCGCGCCGAGGCCGCGGCCGGCTGTCGGCAAAAATAAGGACGCTTTTCTAGTTAGTATACCATATTTTCTCAATCAACATGTACTATAATGCTTATCGATGTTGTTCAAGCAGCTGGCGGATATGATCCATGATATAATCGGCCGCTTCTTCCGGACTGGCCTTCCGCTCACGAAGCGGCGCCATATCAATTGGCGCCCCGTATACGACTTTGAGCGGCACAAACGGCCGATACGGACCGATGATCGCGCATGGGACGACAGCTGCATCGGTGCGCAAGGCGAAAAAACCGACGCCAGGCAGCGCCCGTTTCAGACGCCCGTCTTTGCTGCGCGTTCCTTCAGGAAAAATGCCGAGCACCTCTCCTTGTTTCAGCACCTCAATCCCTGTGCGCAGCGCCTGACGGTCGCTCATGCCACGTTTAACCGGAAAAGCGTGCAAGCTTTTGACGAGCGTTTTCACCACTGGGGTGCGAAACAATTCTTCTTTCGCCATAAACCGGATCGGCCGCGGTGCTGTAATGCCGACGATCGGCGGATCTAAGTTGCTGATATGGTTGGCGCACAGAAGCACCGCTCCTTCTTTTGGAAATTGCTCAACCCCGGTAACTTGAATGCGGTACAAAGGGGTTAATATGCTTTTTACCACTCCTTTGGCCAACGAATAAAAATCCACCCTCATCCAATCCTTTCGTTGACAATTTCCATAATGCGCGCCGCCACTTCCTCGACCGTCAGCGACGTCGTATCAATTTCTACCGCATCCGGCGCCTTGCGAAGCGGCGCTGTTTCTCGCTCTGAGTCGATCCGGTCGCGGTGAGCGATCTCTTCTTTTAGCTTTTCGAGATCAGACGGAAAGCCGCGGGCGATATTTTCTTCATGCCGGCGCCGCGCACGCTCCTCGACCGAGGCTTTCAAGAAAATTTTCACCTCAGCATTCGGCAGTACGTTCGTCCCGATATCGCGCCCGTCCATAACAACACCGCCCCCTTCGGCCAAGGCGCGTTGGCGAGCAACCATCTCCTCGCGCACAAGCGGGTGCTTCGCAACAAACGACACCGCATTCGTCACCGCCTCGCCGCGAATAATATCGGTGACGTCTTCACCGTTCACGAATACGAGTTGCCCTTGCGGTGATGGCTTCAGTTCAATCGATGTATCACCAAGCAATGACAGCAGCGCCTGTTCATCATGGATGTCAACACCGCATTGAAGCGCCCGGTACGTTAACGCACGGTACATCGCACCGGTATCGATATATACATAGGAAAGGCGGTTGGCAATGAGTTTAGCGACCGTACTTTTTCCTGCTGCCGCAGGTCCATCGATCGCGATGCAAATTCGTCGTTCCATAACTCCTCCTGCTTCATCGAATCATGTAATGACTGCACAAAGAAAAATGCAGGAAAACCCTGCATGTTCTCATATTCATTGTATCATATTTGCCGTCAACGGTCGACGGCCGTTTCAATTGTTTCCGTTTTTTTCGGCTTAGCTACCCCTTCATATTCGTATATTTTGCCAATATAAAGCGCCGCCGGCGTGTACAATACGAGCCATTGAGCAACCAACAAACAAATTGCTTGGATCACAACAAGCTTCCATAACAGCTGCTCGATCCGCTTCATGGCACAAACATCCTGCCTTCCGTTTTTTCTAGCAGTATTCCACCCAGCCCGTTCATTTATTCTCTTCTTTTTCCCTTTTCTTTTCGTCAAGCTGCTGCTCAAAGCTGTAACGAATGAGTCGAACACGGTCTTGGGGAAGAAGATCCGTGAACTCAACCGACATTTTTGCGATGCCGTGCTCATCAGTAACTATGCGGACGAGCTTAGCTTTCGTTTTCACATAATAGTATTCACCCGAGCGCATCGGCAGCACAAGCCAAAGCTCAACCGCCTTGCCTGGTTGAAGAAGAGGAGCATGCGTTGGCGGAATGAGGAGCGCGGCTCCGCCGGCGCTAATATCGATCGTCATCGTTACAAACGGGGCGAATTCACCATTAAGCGGATGGACGGCAGCATCGACCTTTGCCTTCACCCGCACATACCGGCGACGCTGAATGCGCGTGACATATTTGTCACCCGGATAAGTCAAAATAACCATCGGTGACGGGTCGCGCATTTCCCCTTTCACTTCCGTATCAAACATGTACAAAGCCCCATCTCGGCCGATAAAACTCGCCTTAAATTGCATGCCGTTTAACAAATACACCGTTTTTCCGCTCTGTTCATCGACAGGATAACTAATATGGATCACCCCGTCGGCGACGGAGAGCATCTTACTCTGGTATTGCCGCGTTGAACCGTCGAGCGGCTCAAGCCAGATCCGATCCCCAATCTTGATCATCATCTTGCCTTTTGTCCCCTTTCGGCCAACCGTCGAATCACCGAATACTTGCCGCTGACCCGCGTCGTTACATATGACTATTATACCATACAACTTTCACTTCGGGTCGACGGGAACAAAAAGGAGGAAAAGCCCTGTTTTTGGCCTTTCCTCCTTTCCTCTTATCCATAGTTCGGTTCTACGCTTTCGAGTTTTTCCACTTTTTCTTCAAGACCGGTCGACGCGTTAATAAACAGCTGGTACGTCTCGTCGCCAAGCGTTCCTAAGAACTCGTAGCAAAGCACGGGTTTTTGCAAGTCGTTCATAATGACTGCTTGGCGCTGTTCCATCACTTTTAACTGCGGGTTGACCTTTTTCTTCACCGCTTCGACGGTGAGTTTCGGTTTTGGCAGCGGACGCGGGATCGACGATGACAAATAATCGCGCGCTGTAAAGCCGACAATTCGGCCGTTATCGAGCGCCACTTTCATTTGGACTGCTTCCGGGTAAATGCGGATACCGTTTTCACTTTTGACAAACGTAAGCACGACGACATTATCGTATTGCGTGCTGTCGTACAGTTCAAACCCGGTAAATTGATGCCGTTTTAAAAATGCCATTCCTCGATTCGTCGCCTCATGCAAGCTGATCTTTGGCTTGCCGATCGGCCGGCTGTTGAGCGCCCAAATCGGGTAACCGCCATTTTTCGTAATGTCCATATAAATGTCGCCTTTTGTTTTCGGATCGCGAATCGTTAAGCTATAAAAGCGGTCGTCCGCTCCTTTGCCGCTCTCTGTCACCTTGATCTCCTCAGTCCCTTTTAAGCCGAGAAAATCGCGGGCAATTCGTTTCGCTTCGTTTTTGGTGATCGGACGTCCTTGCGCCCGAACAAACCCTTTTTCTTCATTAGCAAGGCCGATGAATGATGGTCCAAACTCGGACGAGCTTGAGAACGTATCAACATTTTTTTCGACCGCTTTGAAACCGTCAATAATAATGTTGTCACCTTTCTCGTCATTCGTGGCCAGCGCCAACTCGACATCCATCCAACGCAAATTGTTTTCAAGCACTAAATGTTGCACATTGCGCAGCTCTTGACGGATGGTTCCCGCGTTTTTGTACAGCGCCTGCAACGTCTTGTACTCTTCTTTGGTCAACGGCTCTTCTTCCAAATCGCGCACCGCCGTTCGGTAGCTGAACTCACCGATTTGTGATAAAAACTCTTGCGTCTTGTTAAACGGCAAGAGCGACAGCGGCAGCTGACCGACGTCTGAGTGCGCTTCTGCTGCGATTTTCCACACTTCGGCAAGCGCCGGCGACAATGATGCGTGCGAGTTCATCGCCAGTGTTGCGCCGAGCTTGTCATGAAGCAAGTCGATTTGGTAGGCCAAATCGTGGAACGCACGCTGGTAATTGTTTTCTGCGTGGATTAAAATCGCGTTTTTCTCCGAGTGCTCGCGGTAGCCCCAATAACCGGTGCCGACGACGGCAACGACGAGCACCGCAAGCAATAGGTTTCGCACCATTCCGTCTCCCTCCTTTTATTTGCAGAAAATATGCTGCCCGATCCGTTTAATTTGCGGCCGACTCCAAATCCAAGCGCTCGTCGCGGTTGCCGGGTTGAAATAGTAAATGGCGCCACCGCTCGGGTCCCAACCGTTAATGGCATCAAGCACTGCCTTTCTTGCTGTTTCGTTTGGCGTCAGCCAAATTTGTCCGTCAGCGACCGCAGTAAACGCGCCCGGTTGAAAAATGACTCCAGCAACCGTATCCGGGAACGACGGGTGTTGGAGCCGGTTTAAAATGACGGCGGCGACGGCTACCTGGCCGATGTACGGCTCGCCGCGCGCTTCACCATAAACCGCGTTCGCCATCAACTGAATATCGTTTTGCGAAAACCCTTTCGGCACGTTCGACGCCGTCGTTTTTGCCGTTCTTCCCCCGCTGCCGCGCTTTTTCACTTGCTGGCTGAGCGGGATGCCCCCGTAATGGGTAAATTCGTTTCCTTGGCGAATTTGCTCTTTGACAAACTGCTCATAATATTTGGAGGCCTTCACCAACTTCCGTTTCGTCTCGGCACCGGCCAACCCGTCGACTGGCAGGCCGTATTTTTGTTGGAAGTTGCGCAGCGCCCAATACGTGCCCCAACCGAACACGCCGTCAATTTTTCCCTTGTAAAAACCGAGATATTGCAGTCGCGCCTGCAATTCAATGACATCATCGCCGACCGCTCCACGCTGGATGACTTGCGGGGAAAAGGCGGCAGCATCGCCTGCTGGATGCAGGCATACTAAGACGCCTATTAAGGTGAACACAATGAGTTTCCTTACCATATGCAAACCTCCCGTCGACCATCGCCGTTTTTATCCTTATTTTCCTCCGGTCTTTCCTCTTTATACAGAAAAAAGAAGAAGGGGCCGTCCGGAAAGCCGTGTTTTCGACTTTCGGATGCCCCTTTTCACGTTCCAACATCTTGCTATAGCAACCATCTTCATTTTTTAAGGCAGTTCTACTTTGCGAACGACTCCTTGCGCCGACGACGTCACTTGACAGCGGATGTACCCTTTTGCCTTCTTCACTTTGCGCAGCGCCACCCACCATAAGGCAAGCATAAACGGCCCCATGTAATAACCCCATTGTTTCTCGGCCAACAAAATCCAATCATAGATGCCATGAAGAAAAAACGGCAGCAAAAACGATGCCCATAAATAATAACGGCGCTTTCGGCCAGCAAATTTCGCCTTGCCGAAATAAAACCCCATAATGACGGCAAACAGCGCATGGCTTGACACCGGCAGCAGTGCCCGGGTGACGGCTGTCTCCAATCCGTTGGCTAGCAAGTATAAAATGTTCTCTAACGTCGCAAAACCTAATGAGACGCTGGCACTATACACAATGCCGTCGTACGGCTCATCAAATTCGTCGTGGTCATACACAAAAAAATAGATAATAAACCATTTGACAAACTCTTCGAGCAACGCCGCAGATAAAAACGCTTCAGCCGCCGGCGACGAAATGATTTTTTCTTCCACCAACACGTATTGAATAAACATGATGGGAAAAACAAGGAGAACACCGAAGAAAAACATGCGCAACACAAAAGACAACGGTTCAGCTTCATACTCGTCCTTTAAATAAAAATAACTGAGCAGCGCCACCCCAGGGGCGACGCCGGCAGAAATGAGCGAAAACATATCGATCCCCGTTTCTCTGTCTTTTTACCTCTATCGTAACACGAAACTAGGGAGTGAAAAAGAGAATTTACTAGGCAACTTCACCTAATAGGCAAACAAGTTGTCGATATCCGCGTTGGAGGCGAGGGCGACGGCGAGCTTGATGCGCGCTTTTTTTGCGTCATAATCGCTGCCGAGAATCACGCCTTTTTTATGCAAGTCATAAGCGCTCCCTAAATAATCGTACGTCGTATACACCGCCCCTTCCTCAGCGCTCGTCGTCACAACGACTTTGATGCCGGCTTCGAGAGCCTTGACGATTTCACCGACCATGTTCGGCGCCACTTGCCCGCGACCGACCCCTTCAAGCACGATGCCGGCCACACCGCTTTCGCGGGCTGCTTTAATAAATTTTCCGTCTGCTTCCAAATAACATTTCACAATATCGACGGGCGGAAGCGGGCGCACGAGCTCGTAATATTCACGGCGGATCGGTTTTTGGTACACGTGCACTTCGTCGTTGTCAATAATGCCTAAATACCCGAAGCCAAACGAGTTAAACCCTTGAATGTTCGAAGCATGTTCTTTTTTCACGTATTTGGCGGCAAAAATGCGTTCATTGAACACGACGACTGTTCCCGCTCCTCGCAGCGACTCAGCGCACGCAGCGTAAATGGCATGGCGGATGTTGATATACACATCGCTGCCCAAATCGGCCGGAGCCCGCTGCGAGCCGGTGACGACGATCGTTCGCGGGTCATTCACAGTCAAATCAAGAAAGTACGCCGTCTCCTCAAGCGCATCAGTCCCGTGGGTGACGACGATACCATCGACGGACGGATCGGCGAAATGCGCCTCAATCCGTTTTTTTAGCTCAAGCCAATGCGCAAATGTCAAATGCATGCTCGGCAACTGGAACACGCTTTCGACTTTGACCTCGATCTCTTTCGGCAAATGGCACATCGCGGCAAGCTCTTCGCCACTTAACGCCCCGGCATTCAAGCGGCCGGAGCGTTCATTCCGTTTGCTGGCGATCGTGCCGCCAGTCGTCAGCAGCACTACTTTCCGTTTCGTCACATCCGTCACCTTCGCTTTCCGATTTTAAACATGATGCCCGCCTAATTTCTACCGCACTCAAATGGTGTTGTTACAGCGGCTTCCGAGCCGATGCTTCCTGCTCTCGTTGGGCGATGCAGGCAGCGATGTGATCGCCATGAAAACGGCCGTTTTCGATAAAAATTTCATTGGCATTATTACCAGCGGCGATCACCCCTGCGATAAACACCCCCGGCACGTTTGTCTCCATCGTTTCTGGGTCATAGTGCGGCCGTCCGCTTTCCGGATCGACGCGAACGCCGATATTCGTTAAAAAGCTATGGTCGGGATGATAGCCAGTCATGGCGAACACAAAATCGTTTTTGATCGTTTTCGTTTCCCCGTTTACTTCGTAAGTCACAGCATCTTCCGTAATTTCTTTCACGTGAGCGTGAAATTCCATGCGAATGACGCCTTTGCGCACCAATGCATCAAACTCCGGCAAAATCCACGGTTTGATGCTTTTGGAATACTCGCTGCCGCGATACAGCACCGTGACGCGCGCCCCAGCTTTCACAAGTTCCATCGCCGCATCGACGCTCGAGTTTTTCCCACCAATAACGACGCAGTCGGTGTTGAAGTACGGATGCGCTTCTTTAAAATAATGCATTACTTTCGGCAACTCTTCCCCCGGTACATTCATATAGTTTGGATGGTCGTAATACCCGGTGGCAACGACAATGTATTGAGCGCGATACTTGCCTTTTGTCGTTTCGACCAAAAAAGTCCCGTCTTCTTGCTGCTTGACGGTTTTCACTTCTTCAAACGTGTTGACGCGCACTTGTTTACGGACGACGACTTCGCGGTAATACGCGAGCGCCTGGCTTCTCGTCGGCTTTCGATTTTCCGTAATAAACGGCACGCCGCCGATCTCCAACCGGTCACTCGTGCTGAAAAACGTTTGATGCGTCGGAAAACGGTAAATCGCATGGACGATATTCCCTTTTTCGATCACAAGCGGTGAAAACCCAGCGTCCTGCAAAGCGATCGCCGCCGCCAGTCCGCATGGTCCGCCGCCAACGATGATAATTTTTTCTTCTCTCATGTTTTTTGTCACCTCACACGAAGCAAAAAATCCCCTATCTTATGATAGGGGATTTCACTCCAGCATGCAAACGTCTGTGCTCGCCGCGTTTACACCCAGCCGCGGAATCGGCACGCTTCCGCCATTTTACGGACGCCGACCATGTATGCGGCAAGGCGCATATCAACGCGGCGCGTTTGCGCCATGTCATAAACATTATTAAACGCCTTGACCATCACTTTCTCAAGCCGCTGTTCGACTTCTTCTTCCGTCCAATAATAGCCTTGGTTGTTTTGCACCCATTCAAAGTACGACACTGTCACGCCACCAGCGCTTGCGAGCACATCCGGGACGAGCAAAATGCCGCGTTGCGTTAAAATTTCGGTTGCCTCGAGCGTCGTCGGGCCGTTCGCCGCCTCAACGACGATGCTCGCCTTAATGCGTGGGGCATTTTCGGCCGTAATTTGGTTTTCGATAGCCGCCGGCACTAAAATGTCGCAATCGAGTTCAAGCAGTTCTTTATTGGAAATCGTATTTTTAAACAGCTTCGTCACCGTGCCAAAGCTGTCACGCCGCTCGAGCAAATAGTCGATATCAAGCCCGTTCGGATCGTACAACGCACCGTATACGTCGGAAATACCAACGACTTTCGCACCGGCGTCATGCATAAACTTCGCCAAATAGCTGCCGGCGTTGCCAAACCCTTGAACGACGACACGCGCTCCTTCGAGCGACAAGCCGCGTTTTTTCGCCGCCTCGCGGATACAAATCGTCACCCCTTTGGCCGTCGCTGTTTCCCGACCATGCGAACCGCCGAGCACGAGTGGCTTTCCGGTAATAAAGCCCGGCGAATCGAATTCACGGATGCGGCTATACTCATCCATCATCCACGCCATAATTTGCGAGTTCGTAAACACATCAGGTGCTGGAATGTCTTTGGATGGTCCAACGATTTGGCTGATGGCGCGCACATAGCCGCGGCTCAACCGTTCAAGCTCGCGGAACGACATCGTGCGCGGATCACAGACGATACCGCCTTTGCCGCCGCCATACGGCAGATCGACGATACCGCATTTTAAGGTCATCCAAATAGACAGCGCTTTCACCTCACGTTCAGTGACATTAGGATGGAAGCGCACGCCACCTTTTGTCGGACCGACCGCATCGTTATGCTGTGCCCGATAGCCAGTAAAAATTTTCACCGATCCGTCGTCCATGCGCACCGGAATGCGGACGGTCAGCACGCGGATCGGCTCTTTCAGGAGCTCGTATACTTCTTCCGGGTAGCCGAGCTTTTCCAATGCTCTATGTATAACAATTTGCGTCGACGCCAACACGTCGTACTGTTGTTCTTTGTCTTCCGTATGCTTATCGGCTGCCATCACGTAAACCTCCTATAAGCTCGCTATAATAGTTTGTCGCCCTCCATGTCATAGTATACACCTTCTGATGGCGGATGCAAAGGAAAAAAGGCTGAAACGGACCAAACATTCCAAACATTGTTTCCTGCGAAAAAATAGACTCCTTGTCCATATACAGGAGTCTAGTCGTGCTTAGTTAGCCCGGAAATAATGAACGAGTTGCTCAATGGCGCGGCGTTCCATTAATCGTTTCCCATATTCTTGCACACGGTGTATCGTTATCGTAGCCGGGTTGCCGAACTCGGCCAGCAAGGCGACAAAATTGTCGAGCGGAATCGGTGGTTCTTCGGCAACATGCAAGTAAAAGCGGCCCTGGTACGAATAGAGCGTGCCGTCGAGGCAGCCGACCGCACACAAACGATGGGCGAGCTGAATGACATCTTCGAACGTTTGAAATTCGTAAAATATGTCATCGCTCTCATCGAGCGTTACTTGCATTTCAATGTAATCGTCCGCAAATTCTTCTTCGATGTCGTTGTAGTCGCCCTCATTCGTAACGATAACGACCATGCCCTGTGCCGGTAAAGAGTAAACTTCGACCGCGATCGATCCGTTCACTTCGAAGCCGAGCTCTTCGCTTGCTTCCTCAATCATATCTCGGAACAGCTGATGCACTTTAAACGTGTCTCTCCACAAATCGTCTTTTGTCAATCCGCGGTCCAGCAAATCGTCAAACGTCAAAAAGATTTTTATTTTATTGTGGGTCAAGCGCTCAAGACGCATCGGCAACCCCTCCTTACCTACAGAGCCATCTCTTACCGTTATTGTATGTTGCAACTCGCAATTGGTTCGTTTGTTATTATTAATGAGTTTACATCGTTTTCCCGGTTTTAGACAAGCATTTTTTCTCGGTTGCCAGTTTCCCAGGCACAATTTTGATGAGATGGGTTTCTGCCGGCGCCCCAAGGCGAAGCGGCACCCCGGTCGTCCCGTAGCCGTTACTCGTGAACAACGCCGTGTTGCCGTGCCATTTGAGCCCTCCTTTTTCATACAACCCAAACGAAAACAGCCGAATTTGTCCACCATGTGTATGGCCGCTCAACACGAGCGAAATATGTTGCTCATCTTCGAGACGAGCAATGATTGCCGGATTATGACAGGCTAAAATGCGAAATGATTCAGGCGGGACGTGTTCGAGCGCCCGAGCGATATCCGCCTCCTTACGGCTGACATCACCGACGCCGATGAGCGCGATCGGCACACCGCCGTGCTCCCATACTTCCGCTTTGTTTTTGAGCACATAGACGCGTTCTTCCTCGAGCAATGATTGAAGATCGTAGTCGACTTCGTCATCATTGTTTCCCCAAACAAAATAAACAGGAGCGACCGTTTGCAGCCGACGTACGTTTTCACGGACGCGCGCAGCCGGCACCCCTTTCTCAGCCAAATCGCCGCCAATCACGACGAGGTCCGCTTTACCTTTCACCGTCTCAAGCATGCGGCACGAAACGCTCCGCCGATGAATATCAGAAATAAAAAAAATCGTAAGCGGAGGCCCATTGTCGGGAAAATGAGGAAACGACAGCGTCACATGACGAATCCGATTGCTGTGCGCTTCTTTCCACATATATCCAAACAAAAACAGAAAACTAATGATCGCTCCCCCGATGAACATACTTCCTCCTGCTAAAGCCGGTCACCTTCGCTCAACCGGCGTTCTCTCAACGTCATCATACCATAAAAGAAGGAAAAAACGAAAAAAAGCGCCGCCGTTTGCCAATGAAACTGAAACGCCCAATAAAAATGGCTAAGCGCCGCCATACTCACTACCCATTCACCAACACGAAACCGCCGGCCGGACAGTAGGCGCACGCTCCCGATGATCACCATGCGGATGAGGGCTCCATTAGCGGCAACACCAAGGAAAAAACAAGCAAGTGCAAGCCATGTCCGCAGCGGGACAAACAGAAATCCTGTCAAAAACTGAGCCAAGGAAAACGGCTGAAGCGGCGGCAGCCAGCGAAAAAACAAATAGGCGCCTAAAACAGCGGCCATGGCTGTCATCCATAGACGACCCATTTTTTCCTCCTTCGTTTTATTCCTATGATTCAGCATGCCAAACAGACATGAACGATGTCGCTCTATCATACATATAGACTGAACTTTACCAAAAAAGGAGGGGTTTTGTGTTTACGACGCGCAAACAATATGAGCCGTATATTAGTCCGTTTGATCCGTGCCCGCCGATCCGCGTCAAAACGTACGTCACCGCGCCGAACTTATACATCGGATTCCAGCCTCCAAACCTGCCGCAATTCCCTCTGCGTGAAGCATTAATGAAAGGAACGCTTTGGAAAGTGTTTTACGACCCTTATTACAGCCCTTACGAAACAAAAACAAAAGGTGATGGCTCATGAAACAAATGCCAAAGGAGTATTACGAGCGTTTGGAGGAGCTGCAAGCGGTCGACTTTGCCCTCGTTGAGCTCACGCTTTATTTAGACACCCATCCAACCGACTACCAAGCGATTCAACAATTTAACCAACTCGCTCAAAAGCGGAGACAGTTGAAAAAACAGTTTGAAGCCGCCTACGGGCCGCTTGAGCAGTTTGGCCATAGCTATTCCAACTACCCGTGGAACTGGGACGACACGCCGTGGCCTTGGCAAGTGTAGCCGATACATCACGAGCGCAAGGAGGAATGGATGATGTGGATTTATGAAAAAAAATTGCAATACCCGGTCCGCGTCAGCACGTGCAACCCGAGACTGGCAAAATATTTGATCGAACAGTACGGCGGGGCGGACGGAGAGCTCGCTGCCGCACTCCGTTACTTAAACCAGCGTTATACATTGCCATCGAAAGTGATCGGATTGCTAAACGACATCGGCACAGAAGAGCTCGCCCATCTCGAAATGATCGCAACCATGGTGTACAAACTAACGAAAGACGCGACGCCGGAACAACTGAAAGAAGCCGGGCTTGAGCCTCATTACGTCGACCATGAGCGCGCCCTCTTTTACCATAACGCTGCCGGCGTTCCGTTCACGGCAACGTACATTCAAGCGAAAGGCGACCCAATCACGGACTTGTACGAAGACATCGCTGCTGAAGAGAAGGCTCGCGCTACGTATCAATGGATTATTAATATGAGTGACGACCCAGACTTAAACGATGGGCTCCGCTTTTTACGCGAGCGGGAAATTATTCATTCACAACGATTCCGCGAAGCGGTGGAAATTTTAAAAGAAGAACGGAACCAAAAAAAATTTTTCTAAACTGAACACAGCTGGATGGAATCGCCCATTCAGCTGTGTTCATAATACAGGTTAATGTCGTACTCCCGCTTCAGCCACTCAAACAACCGGTGGCGCCCGTTCCACTGCTCTTCGTCTTTCCATAAATCGATACTTTTTTGAATAATTTCGCAACGGAGAGCGTGAAAATCATCTTCCGCCTTTTCGCTTTTTCCTTTGTAATAGACAGCTAACCAATACACCGTGCATAAAAGAAGCAAGATGAAAATGTGGACAGGTGCGGCAAAAAACCAAGCAAGCCGCTCGCTCCACGTCGCAACGGCCGAAACATTGGCAATAACATAAAGAAGGAAAGCAGCTAAGCCAACAAATGAAGCAACTTGCAAGATGGTCGTTCGCTTTTCGAGCCGCTCCCATTTTTTCTTCTTTTCAATGACAGCAAGCAACATTTCTTTTGTTACTTCATCGAGGGAAAATTCACTCGGAAAATGGGCCATCGTGCTCTCCCCCTTGTCCTCTTCTATTGTCCATCATATGCCGCTTCAAGCGACATTAGAACAAAGGAGAAAACACCGATCATCGATTGTTTGCATGCCGGGGTCGGCCGCACTCAGTTTTGTTCATGAAGCGGAATGCGCAGCGTTTGCCCTGGCTCAAGCCGGTTAGTTGACAAGCCGTTTTCTTTTTTGATGAGTTCCATCGCGCTTGGCGTGCCGTAATATTTCATGGCAATGCTGTATAGCGTTTCGTTCGCCGCGACAACATGGGTGACCGTCTTGCTGTTCGTTTGATCCACATCTTTTTCGTCCGCTGACCGCTCCCGTTTCGGCGTTTGTTCGGCAGCCTTCACGTCGTCGGCTTGAATGATGCGCACCTTTTCCCGGTTGCTGCTTTCCTCATGGCGGACGACTGTAACCGTCCCGGAATCCGATCGGGCGTGGTAGATGGCCATCACCGTGGCTGGCAGCGCCAAAAACAAAAGCGCCAGCAAGCGAACTGGGATGTATTTTCGCTTTTGTTCTTCTTTTTGCCGCCGCCTTTTTAGGCGTGATAACGGCGTATTCGTATCCGCCGCCGACCGTTTTCTCCGCTCTAGACGCTTCGATGTCCCTTCCATCTCTTTACTCCTCTTCCTCCTCCGTCTCCCGACTCAATCGAATATGTAAAGCAAGCACAAAATCAATTAAAAAATGAGCGATGACTGTCACCCATAAACTATCCGTCCGTTCATACAGCACGCCAAGAAACAGGCTAAGAAGGATAACCATGAAGAATAAAAACCATTTTTCCAAATAACGGACATGCAGCACGGCAAAGATCGCACTCGCCACCCAAAGCCCCCAATGTGTCTGCACGATGCCGCGAAACAGCCACTCTTCGGTAACGGCAATCAGCACACATAAAAAAAAGAGATGGGGAATGGAGCGGTTGCGAAAAATTTTTTCATTCACTCCGCCGTCATCATGCCAGTCTTCCGGCAAATAACGCATCGCCAAAAAGTCAGCCGTCAACACGAGCGCCGCCGCACCTACTCCGTATAACAGCACATCGCTCAGATCAAACCGCCAAAGCTGGCGCCACTCGGTCCAATCGAACAAAAAGAATGAGACGACGCCGGCAACGATAAGCAACAACGCTTGCGTCAAATAAAGATGAAAAAGCACTTCGCGGTCTGTCATATGTCGGATTTGTTCACTTTGCCGTCTCATCTTGCCGCCCCCTGCTGAAAAACATTTGCCATAGCTCTTCACGCCAATGGCGAATCGGCGCCGCAGCCAAGCGACGGGTGTCACGCATATAGGCATCGAGCCGCAGCCCACAACAGTCGCAGCAGTCACCCGGCTTGTCCGTCAGCTCTTCCCCGAACGCGCGAACGATCATCGCGCGCCGGCAGGAAGATGTGTGCACCCAGTCGTCCATTTCATGCAGCTTTTTTCGCTTCCAGCGCCGCCGCGTTTCAATCGCCGCGGCCATTCTTTCGTACAGTTGCTCCTTCACCTCTGCCGTGAGCCGACCAGGCGGCGCTGTTTGTCCCCATTCTAACAAGTACGTCAAGAGCCGTTTTTGTATCTCCGTAAACCCGCTTGCTTCGATGGCAGCATTCCATTGCTCCACAGCAACGTTGTCCGGGAGCCGCCAACACCATTCACGCAGCTCGTGCGGGTCGGGAAGCTCGGCTTCAGCCACCGCTTGGGCGATGGCCCGATCGCCATCAGCGTAAAACAGCACAGCCAAGCTCGGCGCCCCGTCGCGCCCGGCGCGCCCAATTTCCTGGACGTACGCCTCGAGCTGGGCCGGCATATGAAAATGGAGCACAAACCGAACGTTTTCTTTGTTCACGCCCATGCCAAACGCACTCGTGCAACAAACGATATCGAGCTGACCGTATAAAAATTGCTGCTGCACGAGCAGCCGCTGCTCTCCGTCCATGCCGGCGTGGTAGTACGCCACCCGCCCCGCTCCGCTCTGCGCAAGGCGGCGCGCCATTTCTTCCGCCCATTGACGGCTCGAAAAGTAAACGATCCCTGGCCCTTCAAGCTGCCTCGCATATTCAACTAAACGCGCTGCTTTTTCCTCAGCCGACAAGCAATACTCAACCTTTAAGGCGATGTTGGGGCGGTCGACAGAATAAATATGGAGGCAGGCGCGCTCCATCCCGAGCGTACGGACGATATCATCCCGCACTTCCGGCGGCGCCGTCGCCGTCAGCGCCAAGCACGGCGGCGAACCGAGCGCGCGCCGGACCGTCCCTAGTTTTAAAAAGTCGGGGCGGAAATCATAGCCCCATTGAGAAATGCAATGCGCTTCATCGACAACAAATAAGGAAATGCGCGTACGCCCAAGCGCCGTCAAAAATTTTGCCGATTGCAGCATTTCCGGCGAAGCGTAAATGAAGCGAAAATCGGGCAGCGAGGCGAGCGCCTGCCATTTTTCTTCGGCATCGAGCAAGCTATGGAAAGCAATCACCCGCTTTTCCCCCCGCCGGCGCAGCTGTTCGACTTGGTCTTCCATGAGCGAGACAAGCGGCGAAACAACAAGCACGCTTCCGGGGAGCAAATACGCCGGCAGCTGATAGCAAAGCGACTTGCCGCTTCCAGTCGGCAACATCGCCAACACATCGCGTCCGGCGAGCACGTCTTCAACCACTTCCCGCTGCCCCGGACGGAACGAGGCATGTCCGAATTGCGCATGCAAGATTTTTATTAATTCATCCAACGTCCCACTTCCTTTGCTAAAACGAGACGAATTTCAAAATAACTGACTGCGCCGCCGAGCGCCTCGCGGATGTGCTTTAACTTGCGCGTCCCGAGCGCCCGCGCCGCCGCTTGAATCGAAGCCGCCTTCTCATCTGTCACAAACGGTGCGATCGAAAAACTAGGTACATTGGCAGCAATTTCGACAATATGATCCTCAATCGTACTGCGCTTTAGGCGGCGAAGGAGTGCGATTTCTTCCATCGTTTTTCCTTTCTGCAGCCATTCGTACGTTTTTTGCGCCGATTGCGTCAGCTGCACCGGCACGAGTCCGTCCATCAGCTCCGCCATCGTCGGAGCGCGACCGGCCTCGGCCTCCGCCATCATATAATGGAGAACGTTGCGAAATTGAAACTGCACATAGAGCACATCTGTTTCCAAATAGGCAGCGATTTGCTCCGCCGTCCAGCCGATGCGCACAGCGCTCGTCAGCCGCAGCGTGAACACTGTCGCCTCCTCTTCAGAGACGGCCTCAAGCAGCCGGATGAGCTCCTCGCAGAGCGAGGCAGCGAGCGTTTGGCGCGAGCCGTTGGCGAGCAAATATTGTTTCACCCATAAAAGCGTTCGCTCATCGCGACAAATCGGTGTAAAGCGCTGCCTGTAAACGAGGTTGGATAACGTTTGGCCAATGAGAGAGAGCCGCTGCCAAAACAGCTGTTCTATATCATGATAGCGCCACCCGTTCAAATGGCGGGGAAGCATGCTTTCTTGCGTATCAAGCCATCGCTTTCCGGCTTCTGTCAACCTATACGTCCGGTTCGCCCCCGGCGCGGCCAACTGCTGTTCGATCAGCTCCTGTACGGCCGCTTCAAGCTTGGCCACCGTCACATCTTTCCACGTGCCGAAAAACGGCTCAAGCTGAAACCATTTGCTGTCTTGCAACGTTTGAGCCGACTTTTTTCCGGAAAATAAATGGTACACCGCCGCCAGCGTCCGTTCGCCGTTGAAGCGGTGCAAACAGTGCGCAAGCAGAAGCGAGGCATAACCATGCCGCATCACTTGTTCCTCCCTCGCCTCTATTGTAACAAAAATCGTCCGTCTGGTCGGCACGAAAAATATTCAGTTTGACACCCCTTCCATATGGTAACGAAAATAAACGACATGCATATGTGTAAAAATACAGGAGAGCAATTTTTTAGTTGAAAAGCATGGCAAACGGTCTTATTATAAAAGTGAAAGTTCATTTCCGAGCAGGCAACACGGAGATGGCACGTCCGTTTCCAATAAACTTGGGGAGGTTAGATCTTTATGCCAAAGTACACGATCGTCGATAAAGAAACCTGTATTGCCTGTGGAGCGTGTGGCGCAGCAGCTCCAGATATTTACGATTACGACGAAGACGGCATTGCCTACGTCACCCTTGATGACAACCAAGGAATCGTCGAAGTGCCGGATATTTTAATTGACGATATGATGGATGCGTTTGAAGGCTGCCCGACCGAATCAATCAAAGTCGCTGACGAACCGTTTGACGGCGATCCGAATAAATTTGATTGAGATTCCCCCTCTTGCCGATCGGCAAGAGGTTTTTTAGTGAAGACGTGAAAAAATCCCCTTCCATAAGTAGCGCATACTGGGCGAACATGCTAAAATAAGATTGTCTTGTCCGCCGTCCATTGGCGGACAAGTTTTCATGCATACATAACGAGCAAAACAAGGAGGAACGGGTTATGGCATTCGAAAATAAAGTTGTCGAAGCGTTTATTGAAATTCCGACTGGCAGCCAAAACAAATATGAGTTCGACAAAGAACGGGGCATTTTCAAACTTGACCGCGTTTTGTACTCACCGATGTTTTATCCAGCCGAATATGGCTACTTACAAAATACGTTGGCGCTTGATGGCGACCCGCTCGATATTTTAGTCATTACGACGAATCCGACATTCCCAGGCTGCGTCATCGATACGCGCGTCATCGGCTTTTTAAACATGATCGACAGCGGCGAGGAAGATGCGAAACTAATCGGCGTACCGGTTGAGGATCCTCGGTTTGATGAAGTTCGCTCAATCGAAGACTTGCCGCAGCATAAACTGAAAGAAATCGCCCACTTCTTTGAACGCTATAAAGACTTGCAAGGCAAACGAACAGAAATCGGCACATGGGAAGGTCCAGAAGCCGCTGCCAAATTGATCGAGGAATGCATCGCCCGCTACAATGAGAAAAAAAATCAATAATCGACACTAGACACTAACCAGAACGGACATTGTATCTATTTCCGAACTATCTCGCCCATATTCTTTAATATGGGCGTTTTTCTTTTTCTAAAACCGAACATTATCAAACAAGAAATCGTTTTCATTTGTATAACTTCTTCAAACCCCATTGACAGACACCGCTTTAGTATGTTAAATTATCAGAAATTTAACATCTTCGAAAAAGAAAGGAGCACTAGCCGTGTTTCGCGTACTCGTTTCCGACGCCATTAGTGAAGAAGGTTTGGCGCCATTGCGCACATCAGCACATATTGACATTGTGCAAAAAAAAGTTGGCGAAGTTGAAGACGAATTACATACGTTCGACGCCTTGCTTGTGCGCAGCGCGACGAAAGTGACGGAAGACCTATTGGAAAAAATGACGAACTTGAAAATTGTCGGTCGCGCCGGTGTCGGTGTTGACAACATTGATATCGACGCGGCGACAAAACGCGGCATCGTCGTTATTAACGCACCAAACGGCAATACAATTTCCGCTGCTGAACACACATTTGCGATGATGGCGGCGCTTGTTCGCCATATCCCGCAGGCGCACATTTCCGTCAAATCGCGGGAATGGAATCGCTCAGCGTTTGTCGGCAAAGAACTGTTTGGCAAGAAGCTTGGCGTAATTGGCTTTGGCCGCATCGGATCAGAAGTCGCCAAACGGGCGCGCGCGTTTGGCATGACCGTGCACGTATATGACCCGTTTTTAACGAAAGAGCGGGCGGAAAAACTCGGTGTCTCCATCCATTCGCTCGATGAAGTGCTTGCTTCCGCCGACATCATCACCGTCCATACACCGCTGACAAAAGAAACGCGGGGGCTGCTTGGCACGGAAAACTTGGCAAAAACGAAAAAAGGAGTTTATCTGATCAACTGCGCCCGCGGCGGCATCATCGATGAACAGGCGCTCATTCCGTTTTTAGAAAGCGGCCACGTCGCTGGCGTCGCCCTTGACGTCTTTGAACAAGAGCCGCCAGGCGACCATCCGCTTTTGGCGTTCTCCAATGTCATCGCTACGCCGCACCTAGGGGCATCGACCGTTGAGGCGCAATTGAACGTTGCCACGCAGGTCGCTGAAGAGTTGCTTCACTTTGTCGAAGGACAGCCGGTCACGTCGTCGATTAACTTGCCGGCCTTGTCAAAAGACGTCTATGAAAAAATTCAATCATTCTATCATTTAGGACGGAAGCTCGGCTTAATCGCGTCGCAATTTATGAACATCCCGGTGCAAGAGCTGTCCGTCACCTATGCCGGCACAGTCGCTGATTTGGAAACGACGTATATCACCCGCAGCTTGCTCGCGGGCTTCTTGCAACCGCGCGTCGCCTCCACCGTCAATGAGGTAAACGCCGCCATGGTCGCCAAAGAGCGCGGCATTACGTACGGCGAAAAATTTTCTGATGAAACGCATGGGTATGCGAACTGCATTTCGCTTACCGTCCATGGCGAGAACAAAACGTTCACGATTAAAGGGACGCACGTGCCGAACTACGGCGATCGCATCGTCCACTTCGACGGCGTCGCCATTGATTTCGCTCCGGAAGGCCATCTTCTTTACATCCAGCATCAAGACCGTCCGGGGATGATCGGGAAAGTCGGGAACATTCTCGGAGCCCACGACGTCAACATCGCAACGATGCAAGTCGGTCGTCAAGAGGCAGGGGGAAAAGCGATGATGATCCTCTCGCTGGACAAACCTGTTGACGATGCCGTGTTAAAAACATTGGCGCAAATTGATGATATTGAGACCGTCAAACGCCTTGAGGCGTAGTCATAAAAAACGCAGGCTTCTTGTTTCGAAGCCTGCGTTTTTTCGGCCGTTACGTCAAACAGTGAAACGGCGTCCGTCCCCCACCGGAATTTCTCTTGCATCACGCCACAATCCATCCCGTCCGGCCATAAAACATGCAGGCTCCCAGGATTGGAAACCTGCATGTTTTTTCATCGTATCATTCCGTTCAACCGAGCGGCACTGCCTTCCGTTCTCCTTTCGAGAACGTCATCAACTCAGTATAACCAACGCTGCGGGCAAGTTCAATTGCCTTATCAAAGTCGGCACCGACATGTTCCGGCACGTGCGCGTCAGAGGAGAAGACGATTGGAATGCCTTTTTCATAGCACATTTTTAGCAAGCGTGGATCCGGGTACAGCTCACCGACCGGCTTACGCAGCCCGGCCGTGCTGATCTCAACGCATGTTTTTGAATTAGCGAGCGCCGTTGTCGCCCGGTCATATTGCTCGAGCAAAAATTCTTCATCTTCCGGAACATATTTAAAAATTTTCACCAAATCGAGGTGACCGATAATATCAAATAAGTTCGATTCAGCAAGCGTCACGACTTGATCAAAATATTTGCGGTATGTATCGTACAAATCACGACGTTCCCACTCGCGGCGATATTCGACTAAGTCAATGCCAAAGTCGTCGACCCAATGGATGGAGCCGATGACATAGTCAAAATCGTACGAGCGGATGAACGCCGCCATCTCTTCATGCTTGCCTGGCGTATAGTCCATTTCGATGGACATTTTCACATCGATGCCGGCATCCCACGCTTCATGGAACAGCTGGACATAATCAGCCATATCGTAGCAGCGGCGCGCTTCCACCCACGGATTGGACAAAATGTTTTTTGTTTGATAAAAATGATACGCGTGTTCGGAAATGCCGAAATGCTCAATCCCTTTTTTCGCCGCCTCATCCGTAAATTGACGCAAATAATCAAGCGTCAATGTCCCCCGTTCAAGATGGTTATGGTAGTCGGTCAACATCTGTCTTTCTCCTCTCCTGATGTTTTTCTCATTATAACGCATCACCGCGAAAGAGGACAACCGTTTTTCGAATATTCATCCAATCATCCGTTGGCACCGACGAGAAACAACAGACCGACGCATACTGCCACACCCGCAACCGCTAGGATCCGTCTCATGACATCATCCATTCTCCATTCCTCCTTCCTTCTTCGCACCATATATGTCTTATGTCAAAACGATGATCGATAGAACAACACGACGCCGACATTAACAAAACTGTAACAAAACGCCCCCGTAAAATGACCAAAAGGAGGCATCGGCCGCTATCGGCCGCCTGCCGTCAATAGTTCCTCGTTCGGACCGGCCGGCACCTTAATCCGCTCCCCGAGCGGATACGGACCGATGGACGAGCGGCCATTAGCCGCCAACGTCACCTCAAGCAAGCCAAACTCTTTCGCCGTCAATAAAATCGCTTCTGCCATGCGCGCCGCATCCGCTGCGTCCAGCGAAGCGGAAAAGCGAAGTGAAACAGTGGCATGACGCCCACTGGCATGAACGTGATCCACCTTCACTTCCGGTGGAATCGCCGGCTCAAGCCCACGGCCGCCCGGTTTTTTCATCCGCTGCACCGCCTCGGAAAACGAGCGGGCGGAGCTCGGTACTGAAATGAGCACGGCATGGCCGAACGAAGAAAGGCGGTTTATATAATAAATTCGTTTTTGCTGATCCACTTTTGTCGTTTTCAACGGTCCAGATGCTGATAGGTCAAGACCTTCCTCCGCTCCGGTGAAAAAGCGGATATTCTGTCCGCCCATTTGCCGCACGGTTTCCACCACCGCCATGAAAAACAGCTGCTGCTCCTCGCGATCAGCGGTAAATATGCGATGGTCGGCCGGAACGCGCACCGCCCAAGTGCCCCTGTTGCCTGCTTCTGGTGCCATCGTTATGCCATCAAGCCATTTGGCTGCGCTTCGTAACGAGGAGCGGTTGAGCTCATCCAACGCTGCCGTCAGCCGTTCTTCCAGGGCAAAACGGCCGAAAAGCGGGACAACTACCGGTACAACCATGCCGATTTTCCGGTCAGGTAAGGCGATTACCACTTTACTTACCGCTTCATTCGACACCTCGGTCGCCATCATCGCTTCTGGATGGGAAGAAACATCGTTCGCTCGCCATGTCTGAACGGCAGATGAAGAGGCTACCTGTTTGTCCGCCGGTTCCGGAATGATTAGACGAGGAGCGGCAAACGCAGCCGCAACAAGCACCGCCGCCGACGCAACTGCCGGAAGCCAGCGCCGTTTCCAGCGCGCCGCTCGTCGGGCGCGCTCTAGCCGCTCGTAAATATCCTCTTTCGCGCGGCGGTCTTTGACAACGGGCAACTGTTCAAGTCCGTGTTGAATACATCGCTCATTCCAGTTGAGCTTTTTCATGTTGCCACCCCTCCCGTTCTGCCTCTTCCTCCATATATTGCTTCAGCGCCTTTAACGCGCGGTGTTGCGTCGTTTTTACTTTGCTCTCCGTCCAGCCAAGCGCTGCTGCCGTTTCCGCGATCGACAGCGACTGGATGAATCGGAGGACGAGCACAAGCTGCTGATCGACCGTACAGCGCGCCAAACAGCGATACATGAGTTGAATTTCCTCCTTTTGAATGGCAACCTCCTCCGGCATCGGTTCATCGGCGCCGATCGACTCTTCGCTCCATTCCGACGGACCAGCCCATTTGCGCCGATGTTTTTGCCGGCGGAAAAAATCGATCGCCACATGGCGCGCAATGGACAGCAGCCACGTTTTTTCACTGCATTGCCCTTTAAACCGCTTATACGAACGCAGCACTTTCACGTACACTTCTTGGACCAAATCTTCGGCATGCTCTCGATTCCGCACCATGTAAAACAAAAAATTAAACAAATCGTCATGATACTTTTCATACAACTGTTCAAAGACGGGGTCCATCGTCTCTCTCCCCCTATCCTTTTCCATGGACCGAAACCAAAAAAATCCCATTATCTTCATGATAACGGGTGGAAAACGAAAAGGAAACTGTTTTTTATCTAAAAACATCAGGCGATTACAGCTCGGCAAACAGCGAAAAAAAGAGACGTCCAGCCTGCTTCCTTAACACCTGCTCTCCAGCCGGGTCATAACTGATCAGCAAAGAGGTTGCCGGACCGCCGGAAGCAAAGAGCGGCAGCGGGCACGCACAGGCGCACCACTGACGGCCGTTGGCGGCCAACAGCTGTGTCCATTCATAATAAATACCTTTTGAACCGATAGGGATCAATTCATAAACATACGGAGAAGCGAGAAGTTCGGCAACGAGTGAAAGAGGCGCGATCCAGTCCGAGTGCACCAACACGGCTGAGCCGACGAGCGGACGACCGATAACGGCAAACTTGGCTGTCTCCGGTGTGATGCCGATTCTCTTTTGTCCATGAGCCACTGTTCCGATCGCTGTCACCCCAAGCGCCGACTGTACGGTGGCAAAATTTGATTCACTGCTGCCTGTAATTGGGAGATCAAGTCCCAGCTCACTGCCCGCTTGCCTAATGCCACGGCAAAGAGCTTCCCATCGCTCATCAGCAATAAAGTTTTGCAGCACAACCGCCTTTGCCTCTGCCCCGACGCTTACTAATTCCATTAAGGCGACGCGGGCAGCAAAATAGGCAGTTGTCTCGGCCGGAACAAACACCGCATCACCTTGTTTTTCCCCAACCGCTGCTGAACCGTCGGCGGCAATCGCTAGTTCAACACCATCGGTGAGCGGGAGAAAAAGCACATCACGCATGCGGCGCCTTCCCCCCTACTTTCGCTGCCAAGCGGACGACAGACGGCATAACCGCCATGGCGATCAATATATTCATAGCAGTGGCCACCGACAGCGGCGGAATGACCGCGATAACCAACGGCCAACCGAACGCAACGACAAGCGGCAACGGCGCCAAGAACACGTTACCGACAAAAAAGGCGATCGCTCCACCAAAGCGCCAGCCCCGCCCGTACATCGCGGCAAACAACGCACCAAGCACCGCCATTTCACAAGCGACAAGCCAATGGAACGGGCCGAGCGGCCAGCCGCCGATATAGGCGGAAATGAAGTGGCCAAGCCCGGCGACCGTTGCTCCGGCTTGCGGGCCGAGAACAGCGGCGGCAACGAGTGCCGGCGCACTGTCTAAAGCGATGCTACCGACAAACGTCGGTAGCTTGATGAACGAACCGATGACAGAAAGCGCCATACAAACGGCCAGCCAGGCAAAACGGCGGTTCATTGTTTTTCCTCCTTGTCTCGGAACACAATGGCACTCCGTTCGTATTCGATGTCGGCCACCCCTAAGCGCGCGTTCACCACCCGGGCAGCAGCGAACAAATAATCCGATAGACGATTCATATATTTGAGTACGGCATCATTGATCGGTTCCGCTTTTTGCAAGGAAACGATGCACCGTTCCGCCCGCCTTGTCACCGTGCGCGCCATATGAAGCGCAGCCGCCGCCTTCGAACCGCCTGGCAAAATGAACTTCTGCAGCGGCGGAGCCTCTTGCACGTACTCATCAATGCGCTGTTCTAAAAACGTGACCATCTCCTCGGTCACTTTATACGGCATCTTCCCGTTAACGATGGCCAAGTCACCGCCGCAGTCAAACAGCTCGTGCTGGATTTTTTGCAACTCGGCGCAAAGGTCACGAAACCGCTCATCGCCTGCCAATAAAGCGAGCGACCAGCCGATGAACGAATTCGCCTCATCAACCGTTCCGTACGCCTCGACGCGCAAATGATCTTTATCGACGCGCCCGCCGACTAAACTCGTTTTTCCTTGATCCCCTGTTCGTGTATACAGTTTCATTCGTCCTCTCCCCTTTATTTTAATCGTTCTGCTAACCCGCACCAAAGCCGGTCGACACGGCAGCACATGGCAGCAAGCCGCTGGTAGCATACCCCAACGGCATCGCGCCAGCGACGATCCGCTGGATCGGTAGGAACGACGCCTTGCGTTACGTCTGTCCCGACCCAGACGACGGTGCGGCCAGCCACTTCGTCTTCCCACTGCTTCCAAGCGTGGAAAAATCGCTCCCATTCCGCAGTATCCGGAAGGCGGCGAATGGCGGCTTCGAGTCCCTCAAAGACGACCGTTTTCGCCACCTTGACGCCGTTCGGCGGCCCGTATGGCTCTTGATAGCCGTCATGCCATACAATCTGAACGCCGTCTCCTATTCCATATCGTTCCCGCACCCATTTTCGTTTTCCTTGAAACGCACCGCCGACAACGAAATGCATCGCTCTCCCCCCTTCCAGCGCCCGATCGTTGAATCAAGCGTATACCCGCCTGCAAACGGCACGTCCCATTCCCAAAAGGAACGCGAAGTCGGTGCATATTGCTCGAGCATGAAGCGGATCGGGCCGCCGTGGGTGATGATGGCGATATGACGGGCACCGCTTCGCTCAGCCAAAGCGAGCGTCTTTGTGAACGCCTGTTTGATGCGCTTCTGAAAACCAGCATAGCTTTCTCCGCCGGGTGGCGCCACAGAAAACGGCGCTTCAAGCCATTGGCGGTATGCCGGATCCTCGTTTAACTCGGCGAAGGTCTTTCCTTCCCAATCGCCAAACGACAGCTCGCGCCACCAGCTTGTCCACCAGTCCGCTGGACGGCCGCCGAACAATAAGGCAGCCGTTTCCCGGCAGCGGCGAAGATCGCTCGAAACAATCCGGTCAACCGCCATAGGCAGCTTGGGCTTTAGGCTGCTGAGCCGAACGCGCTCAGCAGCAGCCAACGGCGCATCCGTCCAACCAATATACGCCCGCTGGCGGTTCAACGCTGTCATCCCATGGCGGATGAATGTAATAGCCAAACGACGCCCCATAAAAGCGTCTCCCCTCCTTCAATCAGCGCTCCGAGCACATCGCCGGTAACGCCGCCAAACTGTTTTTCCACCCATGGCTTGGCTCCTAACGCCAAAAGCGCCATCGCCACAGCGAGCGCTGCACTTGTCCATACAGGGACGCCCCCGAGCACCGAGAGAAGTGAAAGGACGAGGAAAGCGAGCACCAACGCCCAGACAGCATCGTGCCATGAAATATATTCGCGCACTGATGCCGCCATTCCTGTCGGTTTCGCCAGCTTGCCGACAGAAAGCAGCCAAGCGGCCCCCGAACGCGATAAAAGCGGAATCGCAACAAACAAAGCTGGCGGAATCTCGGCCTTAATCGTCTCATACAAAAACAACCAACGAAATGACAATAAACAGGCAAGCGACAAAACAGCGAATGCGCCGACACGCGAATCGGACATAATCTCTTGTCGCCGTTTGGCGTCGCGATATGAAAAAAAGGCGTCGCTCACATCCATCCAGCCGTCGGCGTGCAAACCGCCAGCCAGCCAAATACCGAGCCAAAGAAGAAAAAGTGCCAAAAAGAGCGGCGTGCCGAACGAAAACATAGAACATAAAGCATATGTCCCAGCAGCCAGCGCCCCGATCGCCGCCCCCGCAAGCGGCATACTGCGCACGAGCCAACGGACATGGATGTCATTCCATTCAATTGATCGCCGAATTGGAATGACGGTAAACAACTGCAACGCCAACAGCCAGCCGTTCCACATCTGCCTCATTGCGGCCACCGCCCTTTTTTCACTCGAACGAGACCGCATTCAACCACCGCGGCAACCGCCGCTTCTGCAACCAACTGTTGATGAAGCCAACCGAGCGTTTTCATATAGCAAAACGTGCCAGGATCAGTCGGTACACCGCCAGAAAACAGTTCGTTTGAAACGATGACAACAGCGCGGCAAGCATCCGCTAAACTCCGCACGTCATCTAACAGACGGCCGGCGATGGCGAATGACGCCTCCTCCGTTCGCCAACTGTCACCGACAAACAAGTCATTCGCCAGCCACATGGTTAAACAATCAATGAGCACAACGTCGGAAGGACGAAGCGACCCGGCAAGCTGCTCAAGACGTGCCGGCCCTTCCCACACCATCCAGTACGCCCCACTGGCTGTGCGCCGCTCTTGATGGCGACGGATGCGCGCCGCCATTTCCTCATCCGTCGCCTGCGCAGTGGCAAGATAATGGAGACGGCCGCCATGAGCGAGACTCCTAGCACATGCTTCCGCCACTTCGCTTTTGCCGCTGCGCACCGCGCCGCTCACAAACACGATCATCCATCCCACCCCGCAAGCGCTTCGAGAAGCCGGTCGTTTTCCATCGGTGTTTTGACGGCCAGCCGAACATAGCGGCCGTCAAGTCCGGGGAAATTCATCGTATGCCGCGGTACAATCCCTTTCTTTAATAAATGGTAGAGCAGCGCCTCCGTCCGCCCTGTCCGTGGACGCAACAAGTAAAAGTTGACGACTGACGGCGAGACGTCGTACCGTTCGGCTGGAAGCGCTTGGAACACCCGCTCCCGCTCAGCCGCTAGTTGCTCTTTTGTCCACGTCACAAACGAATCCATTTGCAAAAAGCGAATGGCTAGCTGTTGGGCAACTTGACTCACACTCCATGGCGGCTGCCTCGTTTTTAACGTGGCAACGATCTCCTCATTGGCAACGACATAGCCGAGTCGTGCTCCTGCTAAATGATGGATTTTCGTCAATGACCGGAGCACGATGAGGCGTGAGTAGCGGTCCAACCAGCGCACAGCAGTAAACCCGCCGCGCCAAAACGGATAAAATGCTTCATCCACAACGATATATGTACCGGCTTGATCGGCCGCATCAATGAACAATCGAAGTTCATGTTCCGGCATCACCGTCCCGGTCGGATTGTTCGGATGGCATAAAAAAACGATGTCCTGCCTCGCCGCCCATGCTGCCGCCTCATCAATATCATATGAAAAGCCGCATTGTTCCTCGGCCATCAACGCCGCTACCTCACAACCGTAGGCGAGGCAGGCACGCCGATATTCCGAAAATGTCGGTTCTAACACACCGACTCGCCGTCCGGCAAACAGCGCCGCCAACAAATAAATTGCCTCTGCCGCCCCGTTCGTCATGAGCACTTGTCTACGCTCAATCCCTTCCTGCTTGGCGATCAATGCGACGAGCGCTTCCGCTTCCAAATCGGGATATTCACCAACCCAGCGAATCCACTCCTCACTGTCCGGCCAGGCGGAAGGCGGCAGCTGGTACGGGTTCGTATTGACGCTGAAATCAACATACTTATGTGGAGGGGTAAGTCCGCACTGCTTATAGAGCGCGTGCGGATTCGCCCCATGCGCCGGCCAATACAACGATCATCCCTCCGATCCATAGCCATAACGTAAAAACAAGCACCGTTCCGATCATGATGCCGACCGCCCGACGAATATGGACGGAGCGAAGCGGGACGTCCGGGCGGCCGATCGTCGGCCGCTCGGAAACAACGCCACCATATGTATTCGTTCCACCCAGCTGCACCCCGAGCAGCCCAGCCATCGCCGCCTCGAGCCAACCACTGTTGGGGCTCGGATGGCGGCGGGCATCGCGAAACAAAACTGCCAAAGAGCGACGAAGCCGGCGGCCACCATAAATGAACACCATGACAAGTGCCGTCAACCGAGCCGGAATATAGTTCAGCACATCATCCAGCCGGGCGGCTGCCCAGCCAAATTCGCCATACTTCTCATTTTTATAACCGATCATCGAATCGCACGTGTTCACCGCCCGATACAATAAGGCAAGCGGCGCCCCACCAATGGCTGCGTAAAAGAGAGGGGCGGTAACGCCGTCGCTCGTATTTTCCGCCACCGTTTCCACACAGGCACGGGTAATGCCGGCTTCATCGAGCCGCTCGGTATCGCGGCCGACGATCATCGACAGCGCGCGCCGCGCCTCCGGGAGATCGCCCGCTTCGAGCGGCCGCCGCACATCCTCAGCTGCTTCAGCAAGACTTTTTGTCGCAATAGTCGTAAAAATGAGCACCCCTTCGACCGCCACGCCAATGTATACTGACAAGGCATAGCTCATATGAACGATGAGCGCGGACACCCCATACACGATGGCCAGCACGGCGGCCACGGCCGCCACTCCCTTAGCCCGGCGGCCGCTTCCTTGATTCCAGTGCTGGTCGAAATAAGCAATCAGTCCTCCCATCCCGCGCACCGGATGCGGCAGCCAGCGCGGGTCACCAAACAGTGCGTCAAGAAACAATGCCAACGTCAGCGCCAACAGATGCGTCATCGTCTTCCCCTCCGTCGCTCATAGCGGTCGAGCGCCTCGATCGTCGCCTCATACACGAGCCGACCGAGCTCGCGGCCAAGCTCAGTCGCCGTCCCAGCATAAGCGAACGTCCGTCCAGTTTGTGTCGCGGCCACCGCGAGCGAATCGGTCGATGTCCCAGTGGCAACCGTTCCAGTTTCTGGATCGTAAACTCGATGATCCGCCAGCGCTTTCGCCTTCGCTTCCGTCGCTGTCATGACCGCCTGAACGAATGCCGCCTCGGTCAGCGTCCCGTCAATGATGATGACCATATTGATTGTCCCAGGCTTCGCTGCGAGCGGTTGGTGCTGCCACGCCCGAGCGGCGTCGACTGCATTCCCGACGCCGGCCGTCACCATGACCGCAACCGAAAATGCCTCCTTATCTTCCCAACGCCAGACCACATCGTGCACATCGACGGCGGTCATCATGCCGATCGTCTGGGCAACTGAAAATCCGTGCTGTTCCAAATAACGCCGCATGTCTTCGTCCGCATAGGGATTATCGTAATCCAGGCCGACATGTCGATTGACGAAGTGGGTCACCCACTGAAACCCGCTGCCAACAAGAGCGGAAGACAACACACGAAGTGGTTTGTGAGCAACGAGAACGACGGCGTCGTCGAGAAAAGACGGGTGCAGCCCACCGATAAGCGGTGCCTTCTTGCGTTGTTGTTGCGGCACAAACGAAAACATCGGCTTCGCCGCTACCGGATGTGCTTGGCGCACAACCGGGGCGGCAAACACGTCATTCAGCAGCCTCGGCGTCATGACGTCCGCCGGCGCGCCGAGCGCAGCTGTTTTCCCCTCTTTTAAAACAAGCACCCGATCGCAATAAAGACTGGCAATGCTCATATCGTGAAAAACAGCGACAACCGTCAAGCCGCGCGCACGTGCGGATTGGGCGAGCTGATCAAGAAGCCGAACTTGCCCGCTTATATCCATATGATTGGTCGGCTCATCCAATAAGAGCAACTGTGGCTCTTGGGCAAGCGCCCGGGCCAAATAGGCACGCTGCCGCTCGCCGCCGCTTAACCGCTCAAGCGGCTCATCGATTTTATCGGCTAAACCGACGGCGGCAATCACCTCTTGAACCACGGTTTCATCTTCTGCCGTCCATGTTGGAAACAACCCGTGCTGATGGGCGTAGCGGCCGAGCGCTACTGTTTCTTTCACCGTATAGCCATACGCCGTTTCCACCGCTTGCGGCAGGACGGCGGCCAACTGCGCCCATTGTTTTGCCGACAACTCGGAAAGCAGCCGACCGCTCATGACAATCTCACCGCTCGCAAGCGGAAGCTCCTTGCTGATCAGTTTCAGCAACGTCGTCTTCCCGCTGCCGTTTGGCCCTAAAATGCCAAACAACTCTCCTTTTTTGACGGAAAACGTCACGCCGTCAAGCACTTGTTTCTGTCCATACCGATGCGATACGGCACGCACATCGAGCATCATCATCCCATCTTTCGTTTCGTTTTTCGGAAAAATAGGGCGGCAAACAACGGGGCGCCGATGAGCGATGTAATGACGCCGATCGGCAGCTCGCGCGGCTCAATGACCGTCCGTGCCGCCACATCGGCAAGCACAAGAAACGCCCCGCCGTACAAGAGCGACAGCGGCAAAAGCACCCGATAGTTCGGCCCGCACACAAGCCGAACCATATGTGGAACGACAAGCCCGACAAAGCCGATCGTTCCCGACACCGACACCGCCGCGCCGGTGAGCAGCGCGGCCGCCGTCAAAATGATGATTTTGCGGCGTGTGACATCGACGCCGACGTGAAGCGCCGCCGCCTCGCCGAACGCGAACGCGTTCAGTTCACGGGCGTTGACGATAAGCGTTGTCGCACCAATGAGAAAAAACGGAAACAATAATCCGCTATACTTCCACCCGCGCATCGCCACGCTCCCCATCAGCCAGGAAATGATTTGCCGCAATTCTTCTCCAGTCAAGGCGATCATGAGCGAAATAAAGGCGCTGAAAAAGGCGCCGAAAATAATGCCGGCTAAAATGATCGTCTCGACCGACATTCGCCGTTCAACCATGCGGGTGAACGTCAAGACAGCGGCAAGCGTCACCATGCCGCATAAAATGCTCACGATCGGCAGCGTAAACGTGCCGAGCAGCGGCCATTGCCAGCCGAGAAAAATAACGAGCACCGCCCCGACGGACGCACCGGACGAGACGCCGAGCGTATACGGATCGGCGAGCGCGTTTTTCAACAATCCTTGAAACGCCGCTCCGGCAAGCGCCAAGGAAGCCCCGACCAAAAAGGCAAGCACCACGCGCGGCAGACGGATCGCCATCACAATCGGCACCCAATCCGCCGGAATGTCGGCTGGAAGCGGCATCCCGAACCATTCGGCGGCGAGAATGCCGATAATAGAAGAAAAGGGAATCGACAGCGACCCGGTCGATATCCCTACGAGCAGTGAAAAGACAGCCGCAGCAGCGGCCACAATATATATCCACGTTTTACTTAAACACATCCGGGTAAATGGCTTTGGCAAGTTCCTCGACCCCTTCGACAAGACGCGGACCCGGCCGGCTCACTAGGTCGGTGTTGACATCATACACCCGCTTGTTTTTCACGGCCGGCACGTCCTTCCAAGCGGCGCGCTCAAGCACTTGTTTCGCTCCCCCGTATGTCGTGATGATGACGTCCGGTTTGTATGCGACCGCTTGTTCCTCGGTCACCATCGGCCAGCCTTCTAAGCTGCCGGCAACATTTTTGGCAGAAATCACCTTAAGCATCTCGTCCATAAACGTTCCTTTGCCGGTCGTATACAGTTGCGGCGGCGGCGACACTTCAATCCAGACATTCGCCTGCTTGTCGGCTGGAATTTGTTTTGCTTTTTCTTTGATTTGCGTCAATTTCTCCTTCATGCCGTGAATGATTTGTTCCGCTTTGTCCGCTGTCCCCGTCGCTTTGCCGATGAGTTCAATCGACGCATACACCTCGTTAAACGACGCGGCGTTATGGACAACGAGCACGGTGATGCCGGCGTCTTTCAATTGCTGCAGGCCGTCCTTTGAGTTATGGGCGCTTGACGCATGGGCTAAGACGAGATCCGGTTTGAGCGAAATGATTTTCTCGACGTTAAACTCCATGCCGCCGATTTTCGTTTTCGTTTTCACATCCTCTGGATAATTGTCAAAATCGCTGACACCGACAATTTTCTCACCAAGCCCCAACGCGTAGGCAATTTCCGTATTGCTTGGAATAAGTGAAACGATTTTTTGCGGTTCTGCTTTGATCGTTACCTCTTCCCCCAGCCCGTCTTTCACCGTCACCGGAAACGCTGCTTGTTCCGGGTTCTGTTCCTCTTTTTTCGCCGGCTGGGCGCTGTTCCCCGTTCCGCTGTTGCAGCCGACAAGCATAATGGCCAAAGCGACCAGAGCAGCCAATACCGCTGACCATTTCCAACGCTTCATCAGTCGTTCCCCCCTTTAGGTGATATATGTAAAAGAAAAGCGCCCATTCCGTCTAAATCCGGGAATGAGCGCGAAACGGCCTAATGTAAGCACAAAAATGCCTAGGCGACCGTTTCCGCGTCTCACCCCCCGAAGATTCGGAAACTGCGGCAAGCAAGGCAGGTCTACTGGCTCATGCTTCATCCTACTCTGAAGCCTTCCCGTACGGAAAACAGCGCAAGCCATCTGTCCGTACAGTGGCGATTTCATTTCGTCCGCATTGACAGTTGCGGGGACAGCTCCGGATTCCCACCGGATTCCCTATTAAGCCTTTTCGGCACCTTGCTGCGAGTCTATGAAACTATTCGGATATGGACAATTTTTATATTAAAGCAAGGTTTAACATTTGACAACTATGAATTTATGGTGGCTGACGGCAGGCTATCAGCGGCCCTCTCCCCCAGACGGCTCAGCTTCCTTCACCATGTTTCACGCGGAATACAGCACCCGTTCATCGTATTCAATGCCCGCAATTTATCTAGGCACATCACGCACCACCAACAGAGGGTGCGTTAATCGAAATGAACTTCGTCAACTGTATTTTGAAAAAAATAAGGAAAGGTGCCCCTTCTCCGGAGCGCGTCCTTTCCTTGTACAAAATTTATCTCATCACTGTTGAATATATTTGTCAAACACAAATCCGAAATCTTTCACTGTATAGTTCTTTTTCGCTTCAGTAAGCCATTGAAACGCATACTCATTGATCGCCTTAAAATCGGCCGCAACGTTGGTGCCGTCGCCACGCATGTTGGCAAACAGGTTGGCCGCAAGCTCCATACTGCGCTGGGCATAGTCGAATTTCGTTTCGTTTTCCTCACAAATCGTGGCAATGGCCAATAGCGATTTATACAAATCTTTCAATTCCTCGATATGTTTTTTATGAACATCGATCGAGTAGGAGTGCGATCCGATTTTAAATTTGATTTCCGCATCCAAATCGACCGTCCCAGCCGTCTCGAGCGACACATCGGAAATCGGATATTTATAGTAATCATAGCGGCGCAGCGTCCGCTTTTTGCTTGTGGCGCTCGTGCCGTCTAGATGAATGAGTGCAAGGTTGGTGAAACAATACTCATCTGATTTGGATTTAATAAGAAAGTAAATTTTTTCTCCGTCTTCATGCATCACATAATCATCAGCATCGACTTTATCGTAATCTTTCGTTTGAATGACCGAGCCGATGTCGCTCAGCCCAAGCACATCAGCGGCGACTTTTCCAAACATCCCGATTCTCCTCTCCGGTTTTCCTAGTTTTCAATTGACACCTCTGTTTCCGCGTGCCGCACATTGTCTTGCCAAATGAGAGCTGGATGGACGTGTGCGCGGCTTTCCGCCATCGTCAGACAAACAAAAGATAGCTATCGTCTAATGCCTTCCATCTAATATTACGTGCACAAAGGAGAAAAGTTTCATTCCCGTAAAAAACAATCACCCACAACTTAGCACTCGTAAATGCGGAAAGGGGCGATCACGCCATAAAGGCCACTCTCCGCATGCCAACAGCCGTTTCCGTTGATCACCCAAAACGGAGTGAACCGACGGTTTCGTCCTCAACTGCTCGGCAGCCGTCACATTTTCCTTGCCATCCGCAACACTTTTTGCTTGTTTTAGTCTTCAAAAAAGAGGCCGTATCGGCCTCTCTCCTTACTTCCGTTCAGCGGGAACAGGAAAACCTTCTTTGTTGAGAATAAACAATTGTTATCTCAAGGGCGATCTTGCCATGCGAATGTACGTATGGCGTTTGCCGCGAATAGCGATGGAATATGCCATAATGTTCTCTGGAACGGCGATGCCATGATAGCCAGCGTCGCCGATATGGTGCATATCCGCTCCGGCCATTTTGCTCGCAAGCGCGATTTGGCGAATCGTATGCTCATCCGCTCCTTCCTGACTTGTGCCAATCGTCAGCATGACAAGCGCTCCATGTTCATGCGCCACCCGAACAAGCTTCTCCGTTTTGTCTAATGTTACCCCTGGCACGGTTCCTGGAGCTGGCATCAAAACGATGTCAGCGCCAGCGCGAATAAATCGCACCACCACTTTTTCCGATACGATACCGCTTCCCGCTTCGTCGGCAACGCCTGCTGCGTGCATTTTCCCGGCAATAATTAGAGCGTCTTCGCCTAAAACAGCCCGCGCCGTTTCGATGGCTTTCACAATCTCATCATTCGTCACGCCTGTTTTCGGGTTCCCGGTCAGACAAATAAAGTCAACTCCTAACCGCTTCGCTTGTTGCAGTGACTCTGCCGTTGCCATTCTCCCTTTTGGCAATGACGCCAACGCCTCGAGCTGCTTCGCGTTCGGGTCAACAGGTTCCAAATTGACGCCAACCGGGCGCCCTGTCAACTGTTTTAACCGCTCCACCATATGATCGGGCTCATTCACGTCCAAACCGTTCACAACTGGACGGAACACATCGAACCAATTCAATAACAGCAAATCCGCCCCAAACGCCGCCGCCAGTTCGGCGTTGGTGATCGCTGGATAAAGCGGCGCAAATTCTCCGATGACTTCGGCAACGATCACTCTACCTTCTGACGCCTGAATCGCTTGTTTCAACTGCTTCCCTTCCATCTTGCGGAAATCGGAGGCGCTGCAATCTAACAATCGTTTCATAAGCGCTCTTCCTTCCTAACGTTCGCATACAAGAACGATCTGTCCATTTCACTTTTGATTATTTTCTCATCGCATTGGCTAAAAATTCGACATCCGTGCCAATGATCACTTGCAAATCCGTTTGGTTGAGACGAAGCACCCCTTTCGCCCCTAAGCGCTTCAATTCAGCTTCGTTGACTTTTGACATGTCTTTTACTTTTAAGCGCAAGCGTGTGACACAATTATCAATTTGTGTGAGGTTTTCTTTTCCTCCCAATGCCTCTATATATTTTACCGCTAGCTCTTCATATTTTACGCCCGACTGCGCCGCTTTGCTGTCGGTAAACTCTCCCTCTACGTCATCTTCACGTCCCGGCGTTTTTAAATTGAGCTTCGTAATCAGGAAATAGAAAACAACGAAATAGATCACAGCATAGATGAGTCCTTGAACAATTAATAAATACGGTTTTTGTGCAATTCCATAGTTTAAGAAAAAGTCAATCGCACCGGCCGAGAACGTAAACCCGTGATGAATATCAAATGCCGTCGCCACCGCCAGCGATAAGCCAGTTAACACGGCATGAACGACATACAAGAGCGGCGATAAAAACATAAACAAAAATTCGATCGGCTCTGTAATACCGGTTAAAAACGATGTCAACGCTACGCCAAGGAGCGCACCGGCAATCGCTTTGCGCCGTTCCTTCTTCGCCGCGATGATCATCGCCAATGCCGCCGCCGGGAGACCGAACATCATGACCGGGAAGAAGCCAGCCATAAAAATCCCTGCATCCGGGTCACCGGCAAAAAATCGGCTTAAATCACCGGTTTTACCGTCATACTCACCAAACACAAACCAGACGAAACTGTTTAACACATGGTGCAGCCCAACAGGAATGAGCAACCGGTTTAAGAACCCAAAAATCCCAACGCCAACGGCCCCGGCGCCCACGATCCAATGACCGATCGCATTAATGCCGTCTTGAATCGGCGGCCAAATGTATCCGAAAACGAGAGCAAGCACGATCATAACAAGCGATGTTACGATCGGCACAAACCGCCGGCCACCGAAAAAGCCGAGCCAGTCCGGCAACTTGATATCATGATAACGATTGTATAAAAGCCCGGCGATCACCCCGGAGATGATACCGCCTAATACGGACATATTGATGTCTTTATCAATCGCGGCAGCGCCTTTCGTCAAAACAAAATAGCCGATCGCCCCAGCGAGCGCGGCAGCACCATTGCCATCTTTTGAAAAGCCGATGGCGACACCAATGGCGAAAATCAACGCCAAGTTGGAAAATACCGCATCACCCGCAGCAGCGATAAATGGAATATCTAATAAGTCGTCCTGACCAAGCCGGAGCAACAGTCCAGCCGCCGGCAAAACGGCAATCGGCAGCATAAACGCCTTTCCTAGACGCTGTAAAAATCCTAACATAAACATTCCCCCTTTTTATTTTCTTCGTTCCATTTCAACGATGAATTTGTATCGGTCACCGCGATACACTGATTTCACAACTTCCAGTGGCCGTCCGTCAGTAAGGTATGTGCGGCGTTCGAGCAACAGCACCGGAGCTCCTTCTTTCACTTGCAAGTGTTCGGCTTCCAGCTTACGGGCGACGGACGCTTCAATCACTTGAACGGCAGTGCCGATGGCTAATCCAACTTCCTTTTCCATAAATTCATACACGGAACCGTTTACAATCTCGCGCGTCAAATGAGGCGCCAATGCGCACGGAATATAGAGCGTCTCGAGCGCCATCGGCGAGCCGTCGGCTAAGCGGAGACGGCGAATTTCGTAAAGGGCGTCCCCTTCCTTAACAGCGAGCCATTCGGCCAGTTTCTTTGAAGCCGGCACCGTTTCAAAGCCAAGAACAACGGTGTCCGGCTCCATGCCACGCGCCCGCATATCTTCGGAAAAGCTCGTCAGTCCTTTAAGCGGCTGCTCAATTTTTTTCGCTGCGACAAACGTTCCTTTTCCACGCCGGCGAACAAGGTAGCCGTCGTTGACCAAATTGTTGACCGCCTGCCGAACGGTCATCCGGCTAATATCGTACGTTTCCGCCAACTCACGCTCAGACGGAATCATCTCCCCTGGCTGCCACTCTCCTTTTTCAATTTTCTCCTTCATATATTGCTCAAGCTGGTAATAAATTGGAACAGGAGATTGTTTATCAATCACGGGATTCCACCTGCCGCTGTTCGTTTGGAATAAGTGACAGCGCCTCTTGGTCGGCGATGATCGTGACATCCGGATGGAGATGAAGCGCCGAAGCCGGCAGCTCAGGTGAAACGATCCCTTCGAACAGCCGGGCGAGCGCGGAAGCTTTTTCCGCTCCTGATGCGAGCAGCACGATGCGTCGGCTTCGTAAAATGGTTGCGATCCCCATCGTAATGGCGTGGTGCGGCACGTCATCCAATGACGGGAAAAAGCGGGCGTTCGCCTCACGCGTTGATGCGGCAAGCTCAACGACATGGGTCATCGACGAAAACGGGGTCCCTGGCTCGTTAAAGCCGATATGGCCGTTGCGCCCGATGCCTAAGAGCTGTAAATCAACGCCTCCTAGCCCTTCAATCAGCTGCTCATAGCGGCGGCACTCCTCACCTAAATCAGCGGCCAAGCCGTCCGGCACGTGCGTCTCGTCAAGCGGAATGTCCAGATTCGAAAACAAATGCTCATTCATATAATAGCGATAGCTGTTCGGATGATCCGGACCAAGCCCGACATACTCATCCAAATTGACCGTGCGCACAAACTGGTACGATGTTCCGTGCTGCCGATGGTCGGCAACGAGTTCACGGTACACACCGAGCACCGTCGAACCGGTTGCTAACCCGAGAACGGCATTCGGTTTTTCTTTAACTTGTTGGATGATCATTCTCGCTGCTTGGCGACTCATATCTGCATAGTCCATAGCCTCAATGACTTTCATGACCATCCCTCCCTGCCCCTTGTGGTTCGCTTTGTTGACAGTAAGCAAGTGCGCCGCGGCAAAACGTCATCGCCACCTTGTATTGTTCATCAAGCACGACAACATCGGCGTCTTTCCCCGGACGCAAACTCCCCTTTCGATCAAGGACGCGAAGCTGTTTCGCCGGATTCCAGCTCGCCATACGGATCACTTCTTCAAGGGTGCAGCCGGTGCAATCGAGTACACGGCGAAGAGCATCAGCAAGCTTTAACACGCTTCCTGCCAGCGTGCCGTCGGCAAGACGCGCCTCTCCACCGCGAACAGTCACCTCCTGGCCACCGAGATCGTATTGCCCATCGCCGAGACATTTAGCGCGCATAGCGTCAGTGATTAAGATGAGCCCATCACTCCTTTTGTTCCGGTAAGCAAAACGAACCATCGGCGGCGCAACGTGCAGCCCATCGGCAATCAATTCGCACATCACTTCATCATGCATGAGCACCGCACCAGCAACCCCCGGTTCACGGTGGTGAATGCCGCGCATCCCGTTAAATAAGTGGGTGGCATGCGTCACCCCCGCAGCGACCGCCGCTTTCACCTCCTCGTAAACAGCGTCGGAATGGCCGATCGAGGCGACGACCCCCGTTTTCTTTAAATAAGCGATAAGATCAAGCCCCCCGTCCCGCTCTGGAGCGAGCGTCACAAGGCGGATATTGCCGCCGGCAACTTCTTGCCAACGCTGAAACAGTGAAATGTCCGGGTCAGCGAGGTGGCGTGGGTGCTGTGCCCCAGCGCGCTTCGGCGACAAAAACGGCCCTTCCAAATGAACACCGAGCACTTCAGCCGCCCCAGGATCGTTCTCCCGCTCCATATAACGCGCTACATTCATAAGTGCTGCTTCGATTTGTTCACTCGGCGCCGTCATGGTCGTCGCTAGGAAGCTTGTTGTTCCTTCCGCCGGTAAAGCGTTGGCCATCGCCTGGATCGCCACTGGCGTCGCATCCATCACATCAGCTCCGGCTGCCCCATGAATATGAACATCAATAAATCCGGGCACGATAGCAAATCGCGGGGACAGTTCGATCACTTCCGCCCCGGCATCAGCCGGGCATAACGACATCGGACCGACATCGGCCACTTTCTCTCCTTCGATCAACACATACCCTTGGTCAATTTTCCCTGTTTCTGCATACACGACAGCGTTTTTTAACAGCCACCGTTTCATGTCGATCCCTCTCTTTCTATCACAATCATAACATCATATATTCTAGTTGTCTATACCACTAAACCAAAAAAGAGGCGGCCATCCGCCTCCTTTCACGACGTTACATCTCTTTTGGGCCGTGAGCCGGCAAATAAAATGAAAACGTCGTTCCTTCGTTCAGTTTGCTATGGACGGTAATGCGCCCTTTATGCGTTTCCACGATGTTTTTGGCGATAGCCAAGCCGAGTCCGGTGCCCGAGCGGCCGCGCGTCCGCGCTTTATCAGCTTTATAAAACCGTTCAAACACAAACGGCAAATCTTCCTCCGGAATGCCGGAGCCCGAGTCTTGGACGTGGATGGTCACGCCGTCGCCGCTTCGCTCGATAATTAGACGGACCGTACCGCCCGCTTCCGTATGGCGAATGGCGTTATCGATTAAGTTGGTTAACACTTGCTCGATCCGGTCTGGATCGAATGCGATTTCGATGTTCTCGTCGCGAAACTCGGCTGTCAGCTCGATCTGCTTTTCTTTCGCCAGCCCGTAAAACTTGCGGATCACCCGTTCCACGTAAGGGACGAGCTCCACTTGCTCATATTGCAGCTCGATATGGCCAGCCTCCATACGCGCGAGATCAAGCAAATCGTTAACAAGGCGGCCCATGCGCAGCGACTCGTCATAAATGACTTTTGCCATCTCTTTCTTCTCTTCCTCACTCGCAGCAATATCATCGATAATCGCCTCGCTGTATCCTTGCAACATAGCAATCGGCGTACGCAGTTCGTGCGAGACGTTGGCGATAAAATCTTTGCGCAGCTTATCAAGCCTCCGCTCCTCAGTCATGTCACGCAAAACAGCGACCGCACCACGCACCATCGTTTTGCCGTATAACGGCGTCATTAAAATGACCCATGTCCGCCCTTGTATCGTCACCTCGGTGGATTGCTCCTTTTCCTCCCGGACGACGCGAGCGAACAGCTCTTTCACTTGCGGCGGCAGCGGCGCCATCGTTTCCGCATCATTTCCTTGTTCGAAATACCATGCCTGTAAAAACCGCTCCGCCGGCGGGTTCGTAATTAATATTTCCCCCTCACGGCTAAATGTAATGACGCCGTCGGCCATGCTGCTTAAAATGCTGGCCAGTTGTTCTTTTTCCTGGTTTAATGCGTTAATGTTAAATTGAAGCCGCCGTCCCATTTGGTTAAACGCCATCGCCAGCCCGCCGATTTCATCATTCGTTAAAATCGGCACTTTAGTGTCAAAATGGCCGCGCGCCACTTCAAACGCGGCTTGGCGCATCTTCCTGAGCGGAGCGGTAATGCGCGTCGACAAGAAAAAGGCAAAAAACGTCGTCATCACAATGGCGATAAAGGCGGCGAGAAAAATGAGCTCTTTTGTATGTTCGGTTGCATCAGCGATCGCCTCGAGCGACTGGTAAATGAAAACGGCACCGCGGCTGCCGTCCGGCATCGACATCGGCACGCCGACGATGATCATATCGTGCTGCGGCTTTCCATTTTGTTCCCACTCCGTCGCATACAGACGCTTTTTCACCGTTTCTTGGTCAGTCAGCACGCGGCGCAAGTCTGAGTCTTCACGGATGGACGACAGTGGCATGTCTTTCAAGTCTGCCTCGCCAGGCGAATACCAATAATGCGACTCATCGGCGACAATGATCGCTTTTGAACGATTGTCGACAAGCGTCCAAGCAATCGAACGGGCAAGCTGCTCGTCACGATAATCGTGCATCACCTCTGCTACTTTCGTCGCCAGACGGGTTAAATCGTTTTCCGCTTCTTGTACATAGTACTCCTCGAAAAATTTAATAAGCAAAATGGTTAAAATAAACAACACGCATGAGACGAGCAGCAAAATGGTAAACCATAGTTTCCCAACGACACTGCGAAACAGCCACATCATTCGCTCACTGCCTCAAACTTGTAGCCGACGCCCCAAACGGTGACGATCATTTTTCCGGCTTGCGGCGACGCCTTATTGAGCTTTTCGCGCAACCGCTTAATATGAGTGTCGACGGTGCGCAAATCGCCAAAAAACTCGTAATGCCATACTTCTTTTAGCAGCTGCTCACGATCAAACACTTTATCTGGCGAGCGCGCTAAAAAGAGAAGCAACTCGTATTCTTTCGGCGTCAAGCTCACTTCTTTTCCATCGACCGTCACCCGATGGGCATCATTGTCAATCGTTAAGTGTGGAAACACCAACACATCTTTCGTCGTCGTCTCCACCGGTGCGTAGGTGGCATTCGCCGCACGGCGCAACAATGCTTTAACGCGCAAGACGACTTCGCGTGGACTGAACGGCTTGACGATGTAATCATCGGTGCCAACTTCAAACCCTTGAACGCGGTTCGATTCTTCTCCTTTCGCCGTCAGCATAATAATCGGTGTCGTTTTGTGCTCGCGAATTTCTTTGCACACCTCAATTCCATCTTTGCCCGGCAGCATTAAATCGAGCAAAATGACGTCATAGTCGTTCGCCAGCGCTTTCTCAAGCGCTACATTGCCGTCGCCAGCTTCATCGATCACATAGTTTTCCCGCTCTAAATACATTTTCAACAGCCGGCGAATCCGTTCTTCATCATCGACAACTAAAATGTGGATTGGTTTTTCTTGTTTTTCCATGTCAAACACCCTTCCTCACAAGATGGAAACAATCCCCACTTTCTAGTTTACTGAAAAAACGGATGCTCGCCAATAGAGCATCCGTTTGCCTTGCGATCAGGTCCCGGCGTACGAGTGCAGCCCGGCGATGACAAGGTTAACCGCCACTAAGTTAAACATGATAATAGCAAAACCGATGACGGCCAGCCACGCGGACTTTTCTCCATGCCAACCTTTTGAAAGCCGGAGATGCAAAAAGGCGGCGTAAAACAACCATGTGATGAGCGCCCACACTTCTTTCGGATCCCAACCCCAAAAGCGTGTCCACGCGATTTGCGCCCAAATCATAGCGAAAATGAGCGCCCCGAGTGTAAACACCGGAAATCCGATCGCTACGGCCCGATAGCCAATTTCGTCGGCCAAATCCAAATTGACGTTTTTCACAAGCGGCTGCAACGCCGCTGCAATACGTTTACGCAATACGAGGCGGAGCGCGATGTACAACACCGCCCCAGCCATCAGTGACCAAATGACGGTGTTCAACTTTTTTGCGTTAATGATCGCCGGCATCTCGACAAGCGGATCCAACCGGTCAGCACTTTCTTTGGCAAGCTCCCCCTTATGCGGTCCGACGAGCGCTGGCATATGATACTCAACTTCCGATGATTGGTTGTTTTTGTCAATCCACGTAAATTTCGCCTCATATCCGGAAAGCCCAAACGCCGTTGAAACGATGACAAAGCCGAGTGTCGTCACTAAGCCAAACATGACGACTTCAAGCCAAAACGTACGCTTGGACGGTTTCGACTGATCAACAACCCGGATTAAATAAATGAGCCCAGCGACAAAGCTGATGGCCAAAATCGCCTCCCCCGCCGCTGCGGTCGTGACGTGAATGTGCAGCCAATCGCTTTGCAAAGCGGGAATCAGCGGCGAGATTTCGCGCGGAAACATACTCGCATAGGCGATAATAAGCAACGCAATCGGAAGCGCAAACAATCCAAGCACGCTCAACCGATAAATGAAATACACGATAATGAAAGCACCAACAAGCATCATGCCAAAAAACGTCGTAAACTCAAACAAATTGCTCACCGGAGCGTGCCCAGCGGCAATCCAGCGCGTCACAAAATAGCCGACTTGGGCAAGAAAGCCAATGATCGTCACGGCAATGCCAAACTGTGACCAGCGGTCTTTTCCTTGCTGCTCCTTCCGCTTATCGCGAATGGCGCCGCCAAAAAGAAACGTGCCGATTAAATATAAAACAAACGAAATATATAGCAATGTGCTGCTAAGCTGTACCATGCGCTTGTCCTCCCTGTCCGGCTTGTTTTCTTTCTTCGAGCCGATCGGCCGGCATCGTTAAGCCGGTGCCATCGAGCAGGCGATGCAGCTCCTTTTTTAAGCCGAACCAGTTTTTGTTCGTATGTGCGGCAATCCATAACTCGCCATTCACTCGTTGCACCCAAATACGGCGATGGTTCCAATACATTCCTTGAACCAACCCGAACATGAAAATCGCGCCACCCACTCCTAAAATCCAAAGCGTGAAATCGCGGCGGACGGTCAAACCAGAGACGTTGCGCGTTTCAAGTTCTGCAAACGCCATTTTATATTTGTTATCGCCAAACGGTTCAAGCGTTTGTTGAATGGCGACGAAACTGACCTCCCCTTCCGGTCGGTCAGGTGCATACATTTTAAAGACGAATGCCGGATTATTCGGCACGCGTGATTTCGTCGACGGATTCCCATCTTCATCAAATTCAAAGTCAGGAAAATAGCTTAATAGCTCAACACGGTATCCGTTCCCAAGATTGTATGTTTCTTTTGGGTCATACAAGTCGATCGCTACCGTGCCCAACGTTTTTCCCGACTGCTTATCCGTCAGCTGGAACGACATCGTTTTCGGCTCGTTCAGCCGAAAATCAACTTGATAAAGCGCGTAATGGTCGAACTTCAGCGGTTCGTTGACGCGAATCGGATATTCTTTCACTTTTTCCAGTTCCGGTTTGGCACCGGCGACCGTTGGGCCGACGCGCTTATACAAGACGACATTCGTCTGATAGTTTTCTGCGATCATTCCATCGCCGACACGGTCGATGGCAGCGTTAAACACTTCATTATCTTCGCCTTTTTTGTACGTATCAAAAATAAACTTTTCGCTTTTTAAAAAATATTGACCGTTAGTTCCGGGGATTTCTTTCGTTTCCCCTTCGCGAACCCACATCACTTCATCAATGTACATGCCCGGCACTGAGCGGAGCATCGCCCCGATTAAGAAAATGATCAGGCCGACATGATTCACATACGGCCCCCAGCGGGAAAAGCGCCCTTTTTCGGCCAACAGATGACCGTCTTCTTCCCGGACGCGGTAGCGCTGCTTAGCCAGCCGCTCTTTTAACAGAGCAACCGCTTGGTCCATATCACTAATGCGCGAGACGCCAAACAGCCGTTGCCGCTCCAAAAAGTGTGGATGTCGTTTCACTCCTTGCCGTTTCAAGGCGCGGTAAAGCGGCACGACGCGGTCTAAGCTGCAAATGACGAGTGAAACGCCGATCAAGGCGATGAGCAAAATGTACCACCATGAGCCGTACAAATTGTTAAAACCGAGCTCGTAATATAGTTTTCCCGCCCAGCCATACTGCTCTTCGTAATAATCAGCCGGATTAACGTTTGGCGGAATATACATTTCTTGCGGAAAAATGGTGCCGATCACCGAAGCGATGAGCGTGATGACGATGAGCGCCACCCCGACTTTGACCGACGAGAAAAACGCCCAAATTTGATCGACAATCGTTCGTTTGTATGTTTGTGACCGGCGCGCGCTTCCTTCGTAGCGCATATCTAAAAGCGATTTTTCTCCCTGTTCCTCAAGCGGCTTACCGCACGATTCGCAAAACACCGTGCCGTGCGGGTTAACGTGGCCGCATTCACATTTCACTTGTTCCATGGCGCAAAACTCCTCACGGTTTAATGCTTTCTAGATGCTGCTTAATATCTTCTTTTGTCATTGTGCCGGTAATGATTTTTTTCACTTTACCGTTTTTGTCAATCAAAAACGTCGTCGGCAGCGGCCCGACGCCATATGCGTTCAACACTTGATCTTGGCGGTCGATGACGATTGGAAACGTTAATCCGAACCGTTCTGCAAACTTTTCGACGTTTAGCTTCGGCTCACCGACATTGACAGCTAAAATTTCGACTCCTTGCTTTTGATAAATCGGGTACAACTCGTTCATGTACGGCATTTCCCGTTCGCACGGTTTGCACCACGTTCCCCAAAAGTTTAAAAAGACGCCTTTGCCTCGATAGTCTGAGAGGCGATGTTCACGCCCTTCAAGGTCAGACAGCACAAAATCGGGCGCTGTTGAACCGACAGCGACCGCCGTTTTCTCAGTGAAAAAGTTGGCGTAAATCGTATAACCGAGTGCGGCCAACAGCAAGAGCAAAATGACTGTTCTCATCACTAAGCGCTGTTGTTTTTTCATCGCTCAAACTCCTTCAGTTTCTCACCCCCTTACGGTCGATGCCGTAGGGGGTCTACGTGACAGTTCATAATCTTCCATTTTCCATTATAGCAAAGTCTATTTTTACCCTATCCATGAGGATATGAACGTTGTGTGACAAAGTTTGTCACTATTTCTTTCCCCCGGATTGGGCCATCGTCCGCAACAGCTTCACTTCATGCGGTGACAGTTCACGATATTCGCCGGGGCGAAGCCCTTTTAAATCAAGAAACGCATACCGTTCCCGCTTCAGCTTCAGCACTTCACAGCCGATCGCCTCAAACATGCGGCGCACTTGCCGATTCCGTCCTTCATGAATGCTAATCTCGACAATCGCTGTCCGCTTTTTCCGATCAGCTGAGAGCAGCTTCACTTTTGCTGGCGCCGTTATGCCGTCTTCCAACAGCACCCCTTTCTCAAGCTGTTTCAGCTGCTCGCGTGTCGGGATGCCTTTCACTTTAGCGACGTACACCTTCTCAATCTCATAGCGCGGATGCATCAGCAAATTAGCAAAATCGCCGTCATTCGTCAACAAGAGCAGACCGGACGTATCGTAGTCAAGCCGTCCGATCGGGTAAATGCGCTGGTGGATGTCTTTAAAAAAGTCGGTCACCACTTTGCGCCCCTTCTCATCTTTAACGCTCGAGATGACGCCGCGCGGCTTGTAAAGCAAATAATAGACCGGCTCCTCGCGCTCGACCGGAATGCCGTCAACTTCCACATCGTCACGCGGTCCGACTTTGACACCAAGTTCGGTGACGACGCGGCCATTGACCTTCACCCGCCCTTGCAAAATCATTTCTTCCGCCTTGCGCCTTGACGCAATACCGGCGCGGGCAATCACTTTTTGTAACCGTTCCATTTCCTTCTCACCTCTTTCATCATCTTACCCTTTCCGTTCGACAGATACAAGCATGTCGCTTTTATTTTTATCATCCCAAACTGAGAATCCTCGCTTCCAAGCGTGAACACAGATGCGAGAGCGTTCGACAAGATCAGTAGCTCCTTCTCTCCCGGTTGGCAGGAAAACAAAAAAATGAGCGCTGTCAGCGCCCAAATACAAACAAGACGATGAAAAAGGAGACAATAAAGCTAAGAATGTCCGCCAAAATGCCGACTTTTAACGCGTCACCCATTTTTTTGACGCCGACGGCGCCAAAATAGACGGTAAGCACATAAAGCGTCGTCTCGGTGCTGCCTTGGATAGTCGAAGCGAGGCGCCCGATAAACGAGTCAGGGCCGTACGTGGCAATTAAATCGGTCGTCATGCCGAGTGCCGCCGTTCCAGAAATGGTGCGAATCGCGGCAAGCGGAACGACTTCAGCCGGCAATCCAATCGCCTCAACGAGCGGCTTGATCACCTCCATGAGCGCCTCAAGTGCTCCCGACGCACGAAAAATGGCGACCGACACTAACATGCCGACTAAATACGGAATGAGCGAAAACGCAATTTCAATCCCTTCTTTGCCCCCCTCGACAAACGCCTCATATGTAGGCACTTTTTTCGCCGTGCCATAGAGCAAAATAAAGGCGATGAGCCCCGGAATAAGCCAAACTGAAAGAAGTTGGACGATAGCCATTATGGCTTCCTGCCTTTCCGCGTTCGTTTCCAATAATAATACCGATCAATCAACACCGCCCCGATCGTCGAAATCGTTGAAGCGACGACCGTCGTGCCGATAATTTCGCCTGGTGATGCTGAACCGTACGTCATGCGAATCGAAATGACGGTCGCCGGAATAAGCGTAATGCTTGACGTATTAATGGCTAAAAACGTCACCATTGACCGGCTTGCTTCGTCGCCACCGCCGTTGAGTTGCTTCAGCTGCTCCATCGCTTTAATCCCCATCGGCGTCGCCGCATTGCCAAGACCGAACATATTGGCGACCATGTTTGAGACGATATAGCCGAGCGCCGGATGGCCGGGCGGCACTTCCGGGAACAGGCGACGCACAAGCGGCATAAACAGGCGCGCGACTTTATGAAGCAAACCGGCCTGCTCAGCGATGGCCATCAGTCCGAGCCAAAACACTAAAATGCTGATCATACCGATGCTGATCGTCACCGCTTCTTTGGCGCTTTCGAACACCGCCTTATTCACTTCCTCCATCGTGCCATTGGCCGCAGCAAAGACGATACCGATAAGCGCCATCATCACCCAAATGAGGTTAACCATCGCTTCTCACACCTAAAAATCGAAATGCTTGCGAAAAGAGCCCCCGGCTGCGTTCGTCCTTCTCCGGCTCATAGAAAAGCGGCACCGCATCGACCGCCTGTTTGCGCAAATAAAGCACCGCTTTCCCGACTGCCGTCGGAGCGCGGTTTGGGTTTTCCTTCCATTCATCGCGCGGCTTCAGCAAATACACTTTCACCCGCAGCTCTCCCATCTCCTTTTCAGTCACCGGATATCGCAAATCGCGGGCTGCCTGCAACCGCCCCTTGTAAAACGGGTCGGAAATTCTCTTCACGATGCGCTTGCCGCTGACTTTGGCAATACGGTAGTTGGAAAAGCCATACTCATACATGGCGATATGATCGTTCCAGTCATCCGAAGCGTCCAATGTCACAGCGACCAAATCAATCCCGTCTTTCGACGCTGTCGTCACAAGTGTGCGGTGTGCCCGTTTCGTATAGCCGGTTTTGCCGCCGGTGCAATATTCATAAAGGCTTGTCAGCAACTTATTTTTATTCCGCCATACACGCGCTCCGTCTTCGCCCGGCGGGGCAGGGGCGCGGTATACTTTCGTTCCGGAAATGCGGCGAAACTCTTTATTTTTCATTGCATATTGCATCAACAACGCCATGTCGTAAGCGGTCGAATAATGGCTTTCCGCATCGTCCAAGCCGTGCGGATTGGCAAATTCCGTATCGCGCATCCCGATCTCGGCCGCCTTTTCGTTCATTAAAAACACAAACCCCTCGACACTGCCGCCGACATGTTCGGCGATGGCGACTGCGGCGTCATTGCCGGAACGAAGCATCAGTCCGTATACAAGATCGCGCAGTTTCATTTTCTCCCCTTGGCGTAAGTAAATCGATGACCCCTCCGTCCGGACGGCGCGGGCACTAACTGTCACCGTATCATCAAGCTTCCCGGACTCAATCGCCAAAATGGCGGTCATAATTTTCGTAATGCTGGCGATGCGCCGTTTTGTATGAGCATCTTTAGCAAACAAAATCCGTCCGGAATGTTGCTCTATTAAAATCGCGCTTTTTGCGCTCACCCCGTTCATGGCGTGCAGCTTTCCTGGAAGACATGACATGATCCCTGCAGTGAGCGCAATGAGCCAAACGAGTCGCTTCCACCTCTTCATCCGATATCGGCGAGGATCCCCCTCCTTCCGTAAGCAGGGAGGAATCGCCTGTTCCTCCTTTCCAATTAGGCTGAAATGAGCGCAACAGAGGGAACATCGCGACGGAAACAGGCTGGACATGGAGGCCATGCTTTGTACAAGTGTATGCGTCGATCGGACAAATATGATGAAAAATATGGCTACAGAAGCTAGCATAGGCCCCCTATCAATTGCATTATGTTTTCAGCGAAACCTCTCTAGGCAAGGGAGGCGGCTTTTGCCCGCTCAAAAAAAACAGGCGGGGAGACCCCTGCCTGTTTAAAATGGTTGCCAACGCAGCTTTCGTGCCTCGGCGAAGCGCGCTTCGACATTGCGCCAGTTGACGACGTTCCACCAATGTTCGATATACGCTCCCCGATCGTTTTTATATTGCAAGTAGTACGCATGCTCCCACACATCAAGCACAAGAAGTGGAATCGTATCCCATTGCGTCATGAGCTGGTGCTTTTCCGTCTGCAAAATTTCAAGCCGATGAGCCCGCGGCACCCAAACGAGCAACGCCCAGCCAACCCCTTCGACGCTTTTCGCCGCTTCGGTAAAGTGGCGTCGGAATGCAGCAAAGCTGCCGAAGTCGCGTTCAATTTGCGCCCGCAGCTCCCCGCGCGGCTCGCCGCCGCCTTGCGGATGCATGTTATGCCAAAAAATTGTATGCAAATAGTGGCCTGAACCGTTGAACGCCGCCTCTCGCTCCCAATGTTTCAGCAGTTCAAAATTGTTCGTACGGCGCGCCTCTGCCATCATGCGCTCCGCCTTGTTCAGACCGTCGACATAGCTTTGATGATGCTTCGTATGATGGAGACGCATAATTTCTTCGGAAATATGGGGCTCAAGCGCGTCATAGCTGTACGGCAGCGGCGGCAGCACATGCTTGCCAGGCGAAACCGCCCGTTGCCGCTCACCATCGGTCACACCTTCCTCCGTCAGCCGCTCCTTATCTGTCATGTCTGCATTGTGCCGCCATTCTTCGTCCATCGTATCTCCCTCATGCAGCTGTTCGCCATCAGGAGAATCCGTTGATGAGGCTATGAACGGCTCCGCCCGTTCAGCTGCAACGACCGGCTCTTGTTCGCTATCCCCCTTGTGTTCGCCTGACCGTTCAGTTCCCTCGCTCATTTGCTCTCCGTTGCCGCCTTCCTGTTCAGGCAAAGCCGAGACTTCTTCCTGCCGCGTCAAGTCTTCCTCCTGCCCGTCGGATAACGGTTCGACAAGGCGGATGGCTCGAGCGTACACGTCGTCGACAAGGAGTTGCAGTTCATGAATTTCTTCCTCCGTCCACTCGTCGCCGTGTTCTTCAATGCGCGCCAATAAAGAAGAAAGCCCGATATCCTCCGCTGCTCCGCGCATGGATAGAGCGTGTTCTACTTGTTTCCCCCACTCAGCCGCTTCGATGGCATAGTGACGAAGCGCAGCAGCGTACACGTCATCAACAAGGCGCGTGAGCTCACGGACTGCCTCTTCCGTCCACTCCCCGTCATGTTCGGCGATAAACTGCAACAGTGTAGAAGCGCCATCAATGCTTGCCCCGCGCAGTTCCAGCACCTGCTTGACTTGTTCTCCCCATTCGTTCACTTCAGCCGCATACTGGGCAAACAACGTTTGGTCGTCCATTTGGTAAAAACCTCCTCCTGCGCTTTTTTCGCCATATCGTATGCCAGCCTAGGAAAATCGTTCTTGTCCGCATTCACCTAAATTCCCAGCCGCACATACATATAGGAGCGAGGCGCCCAACACGTGTAAAATCGCCGCATTCCTTCACGGGGAGCATTCTGCAAAAAACGAACGGTTGGACCACTTGAGCAAAAAGCGCTTGTTGAACTCCGCTTTTGAATGCAACATTCTTAGCGGCCATTGCCGGTTCATTGTTGAAGCGTTCGCTGAAATGCGCCAAGTGGAAACCGCCACGTGTCATCCGATCCGCCGCGACTTGCTTTGGCTGCTTGGCGCTGCCGACCCCGCCGAGGCCATTCATAATCGGCTCGACCATTCTGAAAAGCAGCTGAAGTCGCAAAATCGCACGTTTACGAAAAAAACGGGAAGCCACATTTAGTGAAAAGCAATGAAAATGGCCAGCTGCTTGCAGACCAACCTTTACAAGGTTTTATCGCTTCCTTCCTCAAATCGAGTTGGAAATGGCTGTTTTCCAAAGCTTTTTGCACGTGCTTGAGGGAAATGGAATGAAACCGTAAAGTGCTCGATGTGCTGTCTCCCATAGCCGACCATATGGCGCACACGGAATGTTACGATTTACAAAAGCTAACGGAGACAATCGGACAAGTGAAGCCGCCGGCGTGCAATCCAATGAAGACGCGAACGGAATAAACGCCATGAGAAAAAGCGGTTCGTCCAACGGAACCGCTTTAACGGATCGTGCCCGGTAGATGGCGAACAACACCTGTGGACCGCTCTAAAACGGTCTTGTTGAGCGATGCCAGTTTCCTGCCGACATGTAAAAAACGCTATACCTTATGGACGTTTTCTTGTTACGATGGCAACGGAAGGCGGCAAGCACCATTGGCCGCCCATTCGCTAACTACCGATTGCAACATCTTTCCGTCAATAGCAGCGAAATAGCGGCGCAATTCCTCCTCATCATGAATATAGACGCGGCGGCGCTGCCGATAGGCCGGGTTTTGCCATAAACAGACGAGGGCAACGATGTCGCGCAAATGAATGTCACGCCCGGCAACCGTAAATAGCGGGTCGCCTTCATACGGCAGCAGGTCGAATAGCGCCGCCTCAAAGTAGCGCAAATACAAAACAGACAGTGTTCGCTCTTCACCCCCGTCACGATAGGTGACTTCCGAGCGGTTAAAATAGTCTTCAAACGTGTTGGAGCGTGATTTTTGCAGCTCTTCACCGTACAAGCGGCAAACGTCCATGAGCGCACCCCTTCCCGATCAGCCGTTTTTTCTTTAGTTTACCATATTACGGCTTCTCGTCGCTCAAATTTTCTGCCAATTTCTCAAAAAACAAATCTGCTTCCCGTTCGAGCTCGCCATCATCCGCCCACTCCGGCAATGGAGGTAGCTCCTCGAGTGTTTTTAGCCCGAAATAGTCAAGAAATTCCGCCGTCGTGCCGTACAAAATCGGCCGCCCAGTTCCTTCGGCGCGCCCGACCTCTTTAATGAGCGCCCGAGCCATCAGCGTTTGCAGCGGCTTGTCGCTTTTCACACCGCGAATTTCCTCGATTTCCGCACGCGTAATCGGCTGACGATAAGCGATGATGGCCAACGTCTCAAGCGCCGCCTGCGACAGTGATGACGCTCCAGGTGCCTCAACGAGCTTTTTTAAATACGAAGCATGCTCTTTTTTTGTTGCCAGCAAAAACACACCCGCCAGCTCCATAAGCTGAATGCCGCGTTCTTCCCGGCTATAATCTTCTTGCAGCGCTGCGATTACCGCTTTCGCCTCCGATTCATCGACATCGAGTACGGCAGCGATTTGAGCGAGCGACAGCCCCTCATCACCAGCAGCAAACAGCAACGCTTCAACGATCGCCTTCGCTGGACGTGCTGAGCTGGCATCATCTTTTTTTACTGTTTCCTGTTGTTCCATCGCGCTTTGCCGCACCAAGCGTTTCTAGCTGGCGCAACCGTTCCTCCTTTCTATCCGTTTCCACCGGCCGCCGGAGCAGCATCGTTCCCCACAACGTCGCGCACCGCCCACCAGATATCCGAAACGGGACATGCGGCGTGCCCTTTACCCAGTTAGCGACGCAACCGGCTCATCACTGCAAAAGGAAAGCGGCTCGCCGCTGCGAACCGCTGCAGCCAAACCGGCGCTGCTTTAGACGGCCGGATGTTTGGCCGCAATAAACAAATCGCTGAAATTTCGCTCTTGTTCAATGATAATTTCATTTTGCTTCATCAATTCCAAAATCGCTAAAAAGGTGACAACAATATACGAACGGTCATAAGAAGGAAATAGCTCATAAAAGTTTTTCCGCTCGTTCGTTTGCCTTAGCTCATGCAAAATTTCCGCCATCCGCTTTTCAACAGAAATGTCTTGGCGAGTGATTTTCGTCCGCATCGGTTTTTGCAGCTTTTTGCGGCGCAACAGTTTCGACAAGGCGCCCAACATATCGTATACGTTGACGTCAAGCGGCGCTGCCTTTTTTTCATCGGCATAGGCACTTAAATCGCTCGGCGGCTTTGTAAATAAAAGCGCCCGCTCTTCTTCACGCCGTTTCAGCTCGCGCGCCGCTTCTTTAAACTTTTTATATTCAAGCAGCCGCTGCATCAACTCTTCGCGCGGATCATCCACCTCGTCAAACTCCATGTCGCCGTCGTCCTCTTCCTCCGGCGCCGGCAACAGCATTTTACTTTTTATGGCCAACAAGGTGGCCGCCATGACCAAGTACTCACTGGCAATATCGAGCTCGAGCTCCTGCATGGCGTGAATGTACGCCATATACTGTTCTGTAATTTGCGCTACCGGAATATCGTAAATATCAATCTCATAGCGATTAATTAAATGCAAAAGCAAATCAAGCGGTCCTTCAAACGCTTCAATTTTCACACTGTATGGCAATTGCACATCCATCCCACCATTTTTTCCACAGCCATCGTCCATGCGTCCCGTCCTCGGTTGCGGTACATTTATTGTACCATAATCAAGCGATGAAGCGAACGGAAACCGGCTGCTTTTTGTCCTCAGAACCACCGCGGCGTATAATGAAGAAGAAGTCCCTCCCCTTCACCGCGACAACCGTTGCCGTCAGACAGAAGGAAGGATAGCAGTCTCCACTTCGCACCGCCGGCAAGGCTGCTTTCCAACCGGTTAGGCCTTTACGAAAGGAACGATGGTCGATGTATCCGAAAGCATATATTGATTATTTAGTTCATTTCCATGGCGACCGTGACTATTTCGAATGCCATGAAGTTTTAGAAGAACAATGGAAACGAGACGGCCGAAAAATAGAATGGCTTGTACTCATCCAAATTGCGGTCGCCTTCTACCATTACCGACGCAACAACACCTCAGGAGCACTGCGGCTTATGAAACGGGCGCGTGTGCTGCTTGAAGAAGCGCGCGGGATGATCCGCCGGCTCGGCCTCGATGATCGAGCGCTCGCTGCCTTGCTTGATGAGACGGCTAGGCGCATCGCCCAAGGTAAGCCATACGAAAGCATCGAACTGCCGATCGCTGACCGCTCACTCTATGCGCAATGCCGAGCCGCCTGCGCCGCCCGACAGCTCGTTTGGGGACAGGCAAGCGATACCACTGATATTGACCTCGTCGACAAACACCGGCGGCGCGACCGCACCGATGTCATCGCCGCCCGCGAACAAAAAAAGCGGGCCAGAGCGGAGGGGAAGTAACCTCCCCCCTCCGCCGCCCGCAAAAGCACGGCGCCGTGCCGATTTTCTTATTCAGCTAGCATGTTTGACATTTATCGAAAAATGAGGCAGTCCACTCATTGGCGCACAACCGACGGTCAGGATACGTCTCTTTTAACGCCTTGACCATCTGTTTTCCAATCCCTTGGTGGCGGTGTGACGGGTTGACGCTAATGTGCTGGATTTGCACAACATCGGGAGCACGCAGCAGGACGCCGATAATGCCGACGATGTCATCCCCTTCTTTCCATAAAAACAGTTGCCAATCGTTGTCGGTTTCGTATTGTTTGATCGTCTGCTGCAGCCGTTTCAAATCTTTTTCCATCGGCATAAACGACAACAGCCCCATGGCAATTTTTTCATAGTTTTTTCGGTAACGGATTAACATAAAAATCCCTCATTATCGACAAGCGCTTTTCCGAAATGGAAAAGTTTTTGTCATTTTCTCTATACGTATTATAAACATTCTCACCGATATTGTGAACCATTTCATGCCTTTTTACACAAATTACGCAAGCCCCCGTAAAACGTTCGCCATTTCGATCGCGGAAACAGCCGCCTCCCATCCTTTATTGCCCGCTTTTGTGCCGGCCCGCTCGATCGCCTGCTCGATCGTATCGGTTGTCAAAACGCCGAAAATAACCGGGACGCCGCTTGTAAGCGCGGCATGGGAGACGCCTTTGGCTGCCTCGCTGCACACGTAGTCAAAATGGCTCGTCGCACCGCGAATGACGGCGCCAAGCGTAATGATAGCGTCAAATTGCTTTGATTCAGCCATTTTTTTCGCCACAAGCGGAATTTCAAACGCCCCCGGCACCCATGTGACGGTGATATCGTTGTCGCTGACGCCATGGCGCGTCAACCCGTCGATTGCACCAGATAAGAGCTTGCTCGTAATAAATTCGTTAAAGCGCGAGACGACGATGCCAATTTTCAACCCGGTGCCGACTAAATTTCCTTCGATGACGTTCATGTTTCTTTCCCCTTTCATTAAAAATGAAGCATATGTCCTAATTTTTCATATTTCGTGCGCAAATATTTTTCGTTTTCCTTCGTCGGTGGCATTTGAAGCGGCACCCGTTCGACGACTTCGAGCCCATGCCCTTTTAAACCCGCGATTTTGCGCGGATTATTCGTTAACAGGCGCATTTTCGTCACGCCAAGATCTTTTAAAATTTGCGCCCCGATGCCATAGTCGCGCAAATCGGCCGGAAAGCCGAGTTTTTCGTTCGCCTCAACGGTATCATACCCTTGCTCCTGCAGCTTGTAGGCGCGCAGTTTGTTCATGAGACCAATGCCGCGCCCTTCTTGGCGCATGTAAAGCAGCACCCCGTTTCCTTCCGCTTCAATTTGCCGCAACGCCGCATGCAACTGCGGACCGCAATCACACCGGTACGAACCGAACACATCACCGGTTAAACATTCGGAATGGACGCGCACGAGTATCGCTTTGCCCGGAACGATCTCACCTTTCACAAGCGCGACATGCTCTTTTCCGTCAAGAATGTTCGTATAGCCGATAGCACGAAACTCACCGAACTCAGTCGGCAGCGAAATTTCCACTTCGCGTTTCACGAGTTTTTCTCTTTGACTTCGGTACGCGATTAAATCTTTAATCGTAATCATTTTTAGTCCGAACTGATCGGCAATGTGCCGTAAATCAGGAACACGCGCCATCGTCCCGTCTTCTTTAATAATCTCACAGATGACGCCAGCCGGCTTCGCCCCGCATAAGCGGGCCAAATCGACTGCCGCCTCCGTATGGCCAGCACGTCGCAAGACACCGCCTTTTTTAGCAATCAATGGAAAAATATGCCCTGGCCGTTTGAAATCGCTCGCTTTTACGTTCGGATCAAGCAGCGCCTGAATGGTCGCTGCTCGCTCGTAAGCACTGATTCCCGTCGTCGTTGTTTTGTAGTCGACGCTTACCGTAAACGCCGTGCCATGCGCATCGGTGTTATGGGCGACCATCGGCTCAAGCTCGAGACGCGCCGCCAATTCTTCTGTAATCGGGACGCAGACGAGCCCGCGGCCATGCGTAATCATAAAATTAATGACATCCGGTGTCGCTTTTTCAGCCAGCGCGACAAAATCCCCCTCATTTTCCCGGTCTTCGTCATCGCAAACGATGATCACTTCTCCGTTTTTCAGTGCGGCCAACGCCGCTTCAATCGTATCAAACATGGCCACTTGCCCCCTTTTCTCGCTTATTTATAGCCGTGTTGCTCCAAAAATTCCATTGTCAATCCCGAAGGCGTCGTTTCCTTTCCTGCGAGAAAGGCAGCGACGTATTTGCCGATCATATCACATTCAATATTGACAAAGTCGCCAGGCCGTTTTTCGCCTAAAATCGTCGCCGCCCGCGTATGCGGGATGAGCGAAACGGTGAACGTGCGCTCGCTCAAGCCGAAAATCGTCAAGCTTGTCCCATCGACGGCTACCGACCCTTTCTCAATCATATACGAACGCAGCGGGGCCGGCACTTCGATTTCATAATAGACAGCGTTCGCTTTCGGCCATTGCCGGACAATGCGTCCGACGCCATCGACGTGTCCGGTAACGAAATGCCCGCCAAACCGCCCGCCAGCCGCCATCGCTCGCTCCAAGTTCACCTTTGTCCCCGGCTTGAGTGTACGCAACGCTGTTGCCTTCACTGTTTCCGGCATGACATCGACCGTAAACTGCCGATCCGTAAATGAAGTAACGGTCAAGCAGACACCGTTAACGGCGATGCTATCACCGAGCTGGACGTCTTCAAGCACCCGCTTGGCGCCAATCGTCATCACAATGGCGCTGCCTGTTTGCCTCATTTGTTCAACCGTGCCGATCTCTTCAATAATACCGGTGAACATCACGACTCCTCCTTCTTGATCGGTTTAGCGACGATCTTGATATCCGGACCGATTTTCTCAATCTGCCGGATGTCAAGCTCCATCGCTTCAGCGAGACGCGAGAAACCGAGACCGCCGACCGGCGTCGGCGCTTCGCGGCCGCCGATTAGTTTCGGAGCCATATAGGCAACGACTTCATTGACCATCCCGGAGCGAAGGAAGCTGTCATGAATTCGCGAGCCTCCCTCAACAAACAATGACGTGATACGCTGCTCACCAAGCAGGCGGAGCACCTCGCGCACATCAATGTGTGCGCTTGTCATCGGCACGATGCGCACCCCAAGGCGCTCATACATCTTCGCTTTTTCCCGGCTGACACCGCTGCCAGTGATGATCCACGTTTCTGCTTCCTTGTCGACGACAACATGGGCGTCGAGCGGTGTATGCAAGTTGGTATCCAAAATGACCCGAAGGGGGTTTTTCCGCTGTTGCCCAATGCGGACCGTCAGCTTCGGGTTATCCGCCATCACGGTGTTAACGCCAACTAAAATAGCGTCATGTTGCGCACGGAGACGATGAACATCCTCACGCGCTGCACTGGATGTGATCCATTTGCTCTCCCCTGTCGCCGTGGCGATTTTGCCGTCGAGGCTGCACGCATATTTGATCGTTACAAACGGCGTTTTCGTCGCAATATAATGGAAAAACATGCGGTTTAACTCATCCGCTTCTTCTTTTAATATTCCAACCTCCACGTCAATGCCCGCCCGACGCAGCTTATTAATTCCTTTCCCAGCAACAAGCGGATTCGGATCGGTCGTCGCAACGACGACACGGCGGACGCCGGCTTCAATGAGCAAATCAGCGCATGGTGGCGTTTTGCCATAATGGCTGCATGGCTCAAGCGTCACATATACCGTTGCCCCGCGCGCCTTTTCACCGGCCATGCGGATCGCATGCACCTCGGCGTGCGGCTCTCCTGCTTTTAAGTGGGCGCCAATTCCGACAATCGTACCGTCGTTGACGACGACGGCACCGACAGCAGGATTGGGGGACGTTTGCCCAACTCCGGCCTTGGCTACATCAAGCGCTAACCGCATGTAATGTTCATCATTGTACACGGTATCCACCTTTTTCCTACAAAATAAAAACCCCGGAAATATTCCGGGGCTCTAAGACGTGAGAGAATGGGTCAGGATGCGCATAACGACAAACAAGAACACTTGTTCGCTAAACAAGGTTATTCCTGTCGTGCGAAACCGAAAACCGTCGCCATACCGAGACGGACGACAGACGCCGCCCGCGCTGATACAGCCCGGCTCAAAACAGTCATGCGCACATCTTCATCCTTCTCCCATCCAGACTATACTGTCGGCTCCGGAATCGCACCGGATCGTGCCTATACGGCTCGCGGGCTGAGAGGCTTCGGCCTCATCACCGCCGGTCGGGAATTTCACCCTGCCCCGAAGGATGTACAGCTATATCATGATATTCCATTATACCACATTGACGGCTTTACATCATCACTTGGCGATCCAAAGCCAATACACGGCTCCCCATATGAAACTAGCCGCCAACAAGATGAAAAACAAAAGCCAATTCGTTCGGCTTGTCCGTTCTCCATCTTCCGTCCGCTGCTTACGGTTCGTCAACCACTTTCACTTCCTTCATCACATCACCGTTTTTCATCGCTTTGACGACATCCATTCCGGACGTGACTTGTCCGAAGACGGTGTGCACCCCGTCTAGATGCGGCTGCGGTTCATGGACGATGAAAAACTGGCAGCTGCCAGTATCGCGGCCGCGGTGCGCCATCGAAATCGCTCCGGTGACATGCCGGTGCGGATTATTGTCTGTCTCGCATGGGATTGTGTAACCAGCATCGCCCGTTCCATTGCCGCGCGGACAACCGCCTTGGCTGACAAAACCAGGGATGACACGGTGAAACGTCAGTCCATTATAAAACCCTTCGTTCGCTAATTTTTCAAAGTTGGCCACCGTCACCGGCGCCTCATTTGGAAACAGTTCAAATTCAATCTTTCCGCCATTTTCCATCAAAATATAGCCTTTTTTCGCCATCGCGCTTCCCCTCCTTTTTCACGCATAAACTGTCTTTATCATACCATGATTGACCAACAGAAAGAAAGCCAAAATGCCTTTTCATCCAAATGTTCCATGTTTTAAACATCATATATTGATATGAAATACCAATGGGCACGCCAGCAATGATCGGCGAAGTGAAACGGTAGAAAGGGGATGATCGTCTTTATTTATGATCATACTAAAATAGCTTTCGGCTCTTGAAATATCCACTACCTCGCTGTTTGCCATTTGCTTGGCCTCTCAACCGATGTATTTCTCGATCGCAATGAGCAGCGGAAGGCAGAACGCCGTTTCGATAGAAAAACAGGAGAGCGTACGGTATAATGATAGTGCATTTTTTATGAACAGGAGGCGAACTGCGTGAAACGAACGATCGCTTCATCGCTGCTAGCAGTCATGCTGCTGGCGTTTCCGGCCATGGTGGCGGCCGATGCTGCACCGGGCGACGTCATTGTAACACTCGGGGAAAACTTAACAAACGAACAAAAACAAAAAGTGCTCGAGGAAATGAAAGCGCCGGACGGAGCTCAGACGGTTACCGTCTCAAACGCTGAAGAGCATAAATATTTGGGTGGGCTCATCCCAAAAGCGCAAATTGGTACGCGCGCCATCTCATCGTCAATGATTACGATCGGCGAACCGGGATCCGGACTGAATGTTGAGACGCATAACATCACATGGGTGACGAAAGAAATGTACACGAACGCCTTAATTACCGCTGGAGTGAAAGATGCCGACATTTATGTCACCGCTCCGTTTCCGGTTTCCGGCACCGCCGCGCTGACCGGATTGATGAAGGCATATGAAATTTCATCTGACCAATCCATCCCGGACGATGTGAAAAAAGTAGCGAACGAAGAAATGGTGCAAACAGCGAAACTTGCTGACTCGATCGGTGCGGATAAGGCGGTCGCCTTGGTGGCAAAAGTCAAAGAAGAAATTGCCAACAATCCGCCGAAAACGGACGCCGATTTGCGCGCCTTGATTGAACGAATCGCCAACGACCTTGGCATTACGCTGAGCGAAGACGAAATCAATAGTCTCATTTCCCTCTTCCATAAAATGCAAAATGCGAATATTAACTGGGATCAAGTGAACGACCAACTCAGCAAAGCAAAAGAACGATTATCAGCCTTTTTGCAGTCAGAAGAAGGAAAAACGTTTATCCAAAACATTATCGACATCTTGAAAGAGATTTGGAATGCCATCAAGTCGGCACTCTCCTCGAATCAATAAAAAAACCCGCTTTATGCGGGCTTTTTTATTTTCTCACCTTCGTCTTAAACGGCAAATCATGCTGGATTAAATCTTCATATGTTTCGCGTTTGACAACGAGCTGAGCGTCGCCGTTTTCAACGAAAACGATCGCCGGACGCGGCAGGCGGTTGTAATTGTTCGCCATTGAATAACCGTAAGCGCCGGTGCAAAAAACAGCCAAATAATCGCCCGGCTTCGTCTCGGGCAGCGCAAGATCCCAAATGAGCATATCGCCCGACTCGCAGCATTTCCCAGCGATCGATACGGTTTCTGTTCGCTCACCTAGCACCCGATTGGCAAGCACTGCTTCATATTTTGCCCCGTACAACGCCGGACGGATGTTGTCGCTCATGCCACCATCAACCGCGAGATACGTACGAATGTTTGGCACGTCTTTGCGCGAACCGATCGTATAAATCGTCGTCCCCGCGTCACCAACGAGCGAACGCCCCGGCTCGATCCAAATTTCCGGCAACGGAAGCTGACACGCTTTAGCCTGCTTTTTCACTTCTTCAACAATGCAATCGACGTATGCGGACACCGGAATCGGATCGTCTTCCTCTGTATAGCGGATGCCAAAGCCTCCGCCAAGATTGATGACTGAAGGGATAAATCCATATGCCTTGTTCCATTCCGCCATCTTTGTAAATACTTTTTGTGCGGCAAGCACAAAGCCGGTCGTTTCAAAAATTTGCGAACCGATATGGCAATGAACGCCAAGCAACTGAAACGCCGACGATGCCATAACACGGCGAAACGCCTCATCTGCTTGGCCGTTGTTTAAGTCAAAGCCAAACTTGGAGTCTTCCTGTCCCGTTAAAATATAATCGTGCGTATGCGCCTCGACGCCCGGTGTGACGCGAAGCAACACCGGAACCACTCGACCGGAAGCGGCCGCCAGTTGTTCAATCAACTCCAGTTCGTAAAAGTTGTCGGCAACAATGCAGCCGATGCCATGTTCGAGCGCCATCGCCAGCTCATCCCGACTTTTGTTGTTGCCGTGAAAATGGATGCGCTCTGGCGGGAATCCAGCAGCAATCGCCGTATACAGTTCCCCGCCCGACACGACGTCAAGCGACAGCCCTTCCTCAGCGGCGAGCTGCACCATGGCAATCGAGGAAAACGCCTTGCTGGCGTAAGCTACTTGCGCCCGCACACCTTGAAGATGGAATGCTTCCTTAAATGCGCGCGCCCGCGCGCGAATCAACGCAACATCATAAATATAAAGCGGCGTTCCGTACATCTTCGCCAACTCGACCGTATCAACGCCGCCGATTTCCAAATGCCCTTTTTCGTTGACGCGGCTCGTCCCATGAAAAAACATGAAAATCCCTCATTCCTCATCAAAATGGCGCAGAAAAAGCAAAAAGACAGTTCGCAACCGGTAACTGCCTTAAAAAACAAAGCCGCAGAGCGAACGGCTCTGCCGCGCAACAGGCTGTCATACAGCCATGCATCCGGGCGCGCCCAAACGGAGCGGACGACCCGCCAATCCTGCACTTTCAACGGTTTGAAGTATCAAGTATAACTTATCACAATTATGCAAAAGTTGCAATAGCGCCATCACGAGAAAAGCGGCCGTCAATATGTGCCATCGGAAACGACCGCTTAAACCGTGATGGAGAAAATAGACGCGATGGACGTCATGACGGCTGCTTTTGCTGGTCTTGTGGATGGACGATGCTCGGCCGCACTTTCGCTCCAGCGGTCGAACGGCGGACGATAATTTGCATAAATGCCGCCGGATCAAAGGGAATGAACGGCCATAAGTACGGTGTGTTCAGCGAGCGGATGCTGGCTAACCAAAGGAAATAAACGGTCGTACCGATAACGAGCCCAGGCACTTTAAATAAGGCAACCAATATAACAAGCGCTAAGCGGCAAATTTTATTGGCTATACTCAGCTCATAGCTTGGCGTTGCAAATGAGCCGATCGCCGCTACTGCGACGTACAAAATGACTTCCGGCACAAACAACCCAACATCGATGGCGATTTGCCCGATTAGGACGGCAGCGATTAAGCCCATTGCCGTCGACAGCGGCGTCGGTGTATGAATAGCTGCCATCCGCAAGAACTCAATCCCGAAATCAGCGATCAAAATTTGGATGACAACTGGAATGTTTGTCTGTTTGTTTGGACCGATAAACGCCCACGAGTCCGGCAAGAGCGACGGCTCGAGCACAAACAGCATCCAAAGCGGCAGCAAAAACAGCGACGACAAAATGCCTAAAAACCGCACCCAACGGACGAACGTCCCGACCCCTGGTGACTGCCGGTACTCTTCCGCATGCTGGACATGGTGGAAGAACGTTGTCGGTGTAATAATGACGCTCGGCGACGTATCAACCATAATAAGTACATGCCCTTCAAGCAAATGCGTCGCCGCGACGTCCGGCCGCTCCGTGTAGCGGACGAGCGGATACGGGTTATACCCTTGCTTGACTAAAAATTCCTCTACCGTTTTGTCGCCCATCGTCAACCCATCAATATTAATCTGTTTCAATTCGTTTTTGACGAGCTCAACAAGCCCTGGGTCGGCGACATCTTGAATATACGCGATGCATATATCGGTTTTCGACCGTTCGCCAACTTGCAAAATTTCAAAGCGAAGCCGTTCATCGCGAATGCGGCGCCGCGTCAATGCTGTATTGACGATAATGTTTTCAACATACCCGTCACGGGCGCCGCGCACGACTTTTTCCGTGTCCGGCTCTTGCGGCTGGCGGCCTGGATAGCTGCGGACGTCAACAGCAAATCCAGTTGATTCTCCTTCAATGAAGATGATGATCAATCCAGACAGCAGCTGATCGACTGCTTCATCAAGACTCGTCACCGGGCTCACTTGCTGATGGACGAGCCGGTTCTCGATAATTTGCCGCGCTTGGGCGGCTTGGCGCTCATCGTCGTTGACGCGCACGATTTGTTTTAACAATTCAATAATGTATTGCGTGTCACATAAACCGTTGCAGTAATAAATATGTACCTCCCGGTTTAGCACATGAATTTTTCGCACGCCCAAGTCAAAGCTTGTGCCGACACCGATTCGGTTTTGCAAAAACTTGGCGTTATCAACGAGTTTCTCCGCGATCGGCACTTTTCCCTTCTTCTCTTTTTCCGGCATAGCCACCACTCCTTTCCAGAATCAACTCGACCGCCTTGCGCGTAATGGGCGCTCCGTTTTTCGCATTGTCGCGATACCCCATTTTGCCGATATCGCCGATGCCGACGACAAGCGGAATATTCAGTTGGTCAAGACAGTAGACGGTATCGCCGTTAATCCGCCCGACATCGAGATCGCGAATGCCTTCTTTATCGACCCCGTATTCCGTAATCAAGCCGTCGCGGTCGATGCTGACGTGCACTTTTGTCCATTCGCGCCGGTGCGTATTGGAAGCGACCGCCAGCGCCCCGAGCACCTCGATTTGCTCGTGCGTCGCTACGTAGCGGAGCGCCTCTTCTCCGGCTCCCTCTCCGATGGCGCCGCAATCATCAAACATAACAAACACCGGATCATGCGGCGTTTTCAAAATGAGTTCCACGAGCTGTTCGCCGCTTAGTTTCGTCGGATTTCCTTGCGAACACGAGATGCAGCGACCGCCGAGATCGGCAGCCACCCGCTCGATCGCTTGGCAGGCGAATTCATCCCCATCTGTCACTAAAATCACCCGTCGTTTTTTCATGATCTCTACCCTTTCGGTTTGCAAATGAGCGAGGCGAAAAACGAGCCAGCCACGATAAAGGCGAACAGAGCACCGGCAAAGCGGAACACTGCCGCTCCGGTTTCGACTAAGCCGTCCGGCCGCGGTTCAACCATCACGCCTTTCGCCAAAAAATAGCCAAATCCGCTTAGCGGCATCGTTGCCCCGGCGCCAGCCCAAGCAACAAACCGGTCGTATACGCCGCTAAACCCAAGAAGAACGCCTAGAATGACAAAGGCGCTGGCGACGTCCGCCGGCGTCCATTTGCCGCGGTCGAGAGCAAGCTGGGCGAGGGCGCATAGCAGCCCACCGGCCAAAAAAGCACGGACGTATTCCATCATTGCATTCCCCCTTGACCAGACCTGAAAGCCCCGTTATGGAAGCGAATCCGGCTCTTGTTTGGCCGCTTCAATGACGACGCCGTGGGCGACGGCCGGAATCGACTGTTTTTGCTGCACCATCGTTTGGCTAAGGAGCGCTCCGGTGGCAACGACAAACAGACGGTGAAACGTGCCACGATCAAGCTCGTGAAACAAATAGCCGTACGTGACGACTGCAGAACAGGCACAGCCGCTGCCGCCGGCAAACACTTTTTGATCGGGGCGGTAAATCATCAGTCCACAGTCGTTATAGACATCGCTAATATCATAGCCCGATTCGGCGAGCAGCTCGCGGACGATGACGCTACCGACGCGCGATAGGTCGCCGGTGACAATCAAGTCATAATCGCTTGGTGATGTACCTAAATCGCGGAAATGCTGCTCGATCGTATCCGCTGCCGCTGGAGCCATCGCCGCCCCCATATCGAGCGGATTCGTGAGCCCTGCATCGATGACTTTGCCGATCGTCGCCGCCCGGATGCGCCAGCGCCCTGGGGTGCGGCCAACGAGCGCGGCGCCAGCGCCCGTGACGGTAAATGTCGCCGTTTTCGGCTTTTGCACGCCAAGTTCAGTCGGATAACGAAACTGCCGTTCCGCAGTCGCGTTATGGCTGCTCGTCGCCACAAGCGCCGTATCGGCGAGCCCACCAGCAACAAAAGCGGCGGCTGCCGCCAGCGTCTGCATCGAGGTAGAACAGGCGCCGAACAAGCATAAAAACGGAATGGGCAGCTCGCGCGCAACATAGTTGGACGTCGCATTTTGGTTCAATAAATCGCCGGCTAAAAACAAATCAACATCGTGGGCAGAAACGCCGGCCTTTTGCAGACAACGTGCCACCGCCTCGCTCATCAACCGCCGCTCGGCCAACTCCCACGTCTCTTCCCCGCAATATAAGTCGCGATGCCAAATGTCAAAATAGCCACCAAGCGGGCCATCGGCCTCAAGCGGACCGACAGCGGTGGCAGCAGCTCTAATATAAATGTCCTCATCAAACACCCACGTCTGTTTTCCGACACGCTTCATGTCCTTCCCTCTTTTCGTCATGGCCAAAAGAGGCCGAGCACATAGGCAACAATGATGCCGTAAAGAATCGTTGCCCCGCCGGCTTTCAACATCTGCCCAGCCACCCCGGCCGTCCATCCTTCGCTCCGATGCTCGATCGCCGCGCTGGCGAGGGCGTTGGCCAGTCCCGTCATGAGCATCATCGCCCCCGCACCGGCAAACTGGCTGAAATCGTCATATTTTCCGGCAGCCGTCAACACGATCGCCAACCCGGACATCACCGTCACCGCCCATAGTTGAGCGGCAAACGGCGAAACAGCAAACAGGCGGCTATGCCACTCAGCAAGCCATTGCGCCAACGTGCAAAGCGCTCCGCCGACAAGAAACGCCTTGATCGCGTTGGCGGCGTATGGGGGAGAAGGCTGAAACGCCTTCACTTCACGGAGGTAATTCGCCTTTAATCCCACGTTTTCTCCCCCCTTTTTCAATGAAAGTAATCGACAAAATAAACCCAATGGAATAATGAACCTGCCACTTTTCCGAAGGCGAGCGCCATCAATAAAATGACAATTTTATCATCAACACCAATGCGCTTCGCTAAAATCGGCCAAACGTTCAATACTTCCGTCAGTGCCGCAGCGAGCATCCCGATAAATATGCCATGTAGCAATCCGATCGGCGCCAGCCAATACTTCGACAACTGCCAGACAGGATGACGCAAACTTATCCAGCCGCCGACGATGGCACCAGCAATGGCGCTCCACTCATACGCGTGGATGCGCTTGACCGTTTTCGTTAGCTGCGTCAGACGCGGAATGACGCCAAGCACGACTAAAAAAGCGACAAATCCCGTTCCAACCGCCAGCCCTCCAGCGAAGCCGACGAACACTACCAGCAAAATCTCAAGCGTCGTCAAGCTGTCTCATACTTTCTTTGTTTTCATGCAAAATGACGTATTGATCAATGGCTTGCTGGTAGTTGAACATTTCGACTTCAAGAGGGCTAGGCTCTTCATTAATCCGCTTGCGGAACCAATGGTTGAAAAATAACACCATTCCAATGCCAAGCCCGAACGAATACGGAATTTGCAAAAGCAACGGTTTGTCGACCGATTGGCCGGTCATGACTTCATACAGATAGCGATGCACTTTTTGCATGCTCACATCTTCGTGAAAGTTCATAATGGCCATCGCTGAACCAACAAACAAAAGAAGCCAAACAAGAATAAAAGCAACCGTCGAAAACCGCCGTTTTTCATACAAGACTTCCACGATCGTCTGCGACGGGCCGACCATCTGCACATCGAGCGAATCGTCGACATCGAGGACAGCACGAACGACTTGCATCATATCGATAATGACGATATTTTTATCGCTCGGTTGAACGCGATAGAGTGGAATCGCCTTCAACCGCCGAATGAGCCCGCCATCTGTCGCGGCAATTTGTGCCACCTGCCCCAAGGTGACGAGCGCCTCCGGTTTCACTTGCACACGATGGCGCAGTTTAATAAACACGGTATTTGCCATCTGTCCCACACCTTTATCCCCATTTTGTTTTTCTTTAGTTTGTTTGGATGAAAAAAGGATCATGCAGCTTGCTGACATTCACCATCGATTTCATAAAAATAGAAAAGAATGGGCCTCACAATACCCATTCTTTTAAAAAAATGTTTTCAGTTGTTCCGTGACGCGAAAAAGCGGGCTATCTGCCCGCTTTTTCCCGCCTAGGTGCGGAAAAATGGACTACCCATCCACTTTTTCCCGCGCACATGCGTAAAAAATGGACTACCCATCCATTTTTTCCTTTATGTGCTGCAATATTTTCTTTTCCAGCCGGGATACTTGCACTTGAGAGATGCCGAGTCTTGCTGCCACTTCGGACTGGGTTTGGTCTTTGTAATAACGCAAATAGACGATGAGCCTTTCGCGCTCATCGAGCTCTTCAATCGCTTTTTTTAAGGCAATTTTCTCAAACCATGACGCCTCGTCAGCATCGGCGATTTGATCGAGCAGCGTGATCGGATCGCCGTCGTTTTCATACACTGTTTCATGGATCGACGCCGGCGAGCGAACCGCCTCTTGGGCGAGAACGACTTCTTCCGGCGAAACACCCAAATGGTCGGCGATTTCGGTGATCGTCGGGGCCCGCCCGCGCGTCTTGGACAGTTCGTCCTTCGCTTTGCGGATTTTATTGCCCATCTCTTTCAGCGAGCGGCTGACTTTCACCGTGCCGTCATCGCGGAGAAATCGCTGAATCTCCCCGATGATCATCGGCACGGCGTACGTCGAAAACTTGACGTCATACGATAAGTCAAACTTATCGACTGATTTTAACAAGCCGATGCAGCCGATTTGGAACAAATCATCCGCTTCATAGCCACGATTTAAGAAACGCTGGACGACCGACCAGACGAGGCGCATATTTTTTTCAATAATTTCATCGCGGGCTTCTTGGTCGCCTTCCTGACTGCGGCGGATCAGCTCCTTCATCTCCTGGTCTTTGATTGGCGACTGATCTTGCTTGACATCGACATCCATAGGCATGTCTCCCTTAGTTACATAACGCTTTGCTTTTGGCAATATGCTTTTTCAAATAAACGGTCGTCCCTTTGTTCACTTCCGACTCGACAACGACTTCATCCATGAAGTTTTCCATAATGGTAAAGCCCATCCCTGACCGTTCGAGCTCCGGCTTTGTTGTAAACAGCGGCTGGCGTGCCTCGTCGATGTTAGCGATGCCGACTCCTTCGTCTCTCACCGTCAAGTGGACGATACCGTCTTCAATGACGACGGAAATGAAGACGATGCCGTTCGGGTCGTTGTTGTAGCCGTGAATGATAGCGTTTGTCACCGCCTCCGAGACGACCGTTTTAATTTCCGTCAGCTCATCTATCGTCGGGTCGAGCTGGGCGACAAACGCCGCCACCGTCACACGGGCAAACGACTCGTTTTCGCTGCGGGCGGAAAATTGGAGGTGCATTTCATTGCGCATTTATGCCACCCCCAGTGCCTGCAAAGCAAATTGTTCATCTGCTTCAAAGCGGATGATTTTAAACAGCCCTGACATGTCAAACAGACGCTTGACCGTCGGTGACACAGCGCAAACGACCATTTGCCCGCCGACGTTTTTAATTTGTTTATAGCGCCCCAAAATGACGCCGAGACCGGAACTGTCCATAAATGTCAATTGCCCTAAATTAAGTACAATATGGCGCACAGTCCGGTTTTCAAGCACGTCCGTCACTTTCTCGCGCAATTCCTCCGCTGTATGGTGGTCAAGCTCTCCAGAGAGGCGAACGATGAGCACGTCTTGCTTCACTTCCAAGTTGATCGCGAGACTCACAGCGCGTTCCTCCTTGTCCATTTCAGGATACGGAGAAGTTTCGCTGTCGCCCTCCGGAAATCCTGCCGCCCGACAAAACTAGTGGCCGTTCGCCAAAGAGAGTGAAAAGATCACAAAAATTGACATTACCCAGCCTGAACGAAACGGCCGAACACTCGCTTAAACAAATCCCAAAAGCTGGCCTCTGCCACCGTTTGTTTGGCAACAAGCGGGCTGCGCAAAATCTCTTTTCCATCCTGCTTCAAAATAAGGACGCCAAGCTCATCGCCTTTTCGAACCGGCGCTTTCACGCCATCTTTCACTTTAACCACTTTCTCGATTTGCTCGACTGACTGCCCTTTTTTCGTCAGCACCGACACCGGCTCCGACGTTACGGCTGCGACCGACTTTTGTTTCCCCTTGCTGACATCGACACGGGCGACTGTTTCATTGCGCTTGTATACCGGATGGGCTTGATAGTGATGAAACGCGTAATCGAGCATTTTGGTAATTTGCGCGTTGCGCGATTTTGGTGTCGGCGCTCCAAACACAACGGCAATGACGCGCATGCCGTTCTTTTTCGCCGTCGCCGTCAAACAATATCCTGCTTCGCTTGTAAAGCCGGTTTTCAGCCCGTCAACGCCTGGATAAAACTTGACAAGCCGGTTAGTATTCACAAGCCAAAACTTTTTATCGGTGTTTTCGCGCAAATAGTCTTCGTACTTGCTTGTATATTTTGTAATTCCCTCGTATTTCAACAGTTCGCGCGCCATGATGGCCATGTCATAGGCGCTGCTGTAATGCCCTTCAGCCGGCAGGCCGGTCGTATTGGCGAATTTCGTTTCCTTTAAACCAAGTTCTTTCGCCTTTTCGTTCATCATTTCAACAAACGCTTCTTCCGATCCGGCAATCCGCTCAGCCATGGCGACAGAAGCGTCATTCGCTGAACCGATGGCGATGGCACGCAGCAATTCATCAACCGTCATTTCCTCGCCTGGCTCGAGAAAAATTTGCGATCCGCCCATCGAAGCAGCGTATTCGCTTGTCCGTACTTTCTCATCGTAGGAGAGCTTTCCTTCGTCGATCGCCTCCATGATCAACAACATCGTCATAATTTTTGTCATGCTCGCCGGCGGCAGTTTTTCATGAGGATTTTTTTCATATAGAACCTTGCCGGTGTCGCGTTCAATCAAGATGGCCGACTTCGCCTCATCAGCCAACTCAGTCTTTGTCCCCTTTGTTTCTTTCTCCTCAGCATATACAGAAAGGGGAAGGAAAAGAAGAAGCGGCAATAAAAGCAGACGGATGACTGTCGTTTTCATCTCCCAAACCTCCATTCTTTATACATGCCATTTTTTCCAATGGAGATATTTTTATACAAATGAACCAAAATAAAAAACGCTCGAAACGAATGTTTCGAGCGTTTTTCCTTGAACGACGCCTTCTTTAATTTGTACATCAGCCACGGTCTTGTCTTTATACAATCGTCTCATAAATGAGCGGCGGCGGAGCGACTGGCTGCGGTGAGATCCGAATGGCAGTTGCAAGTTTTTCTTCCACTGTGCGCACATCTTGCCGGTTGCTGTGGATGGTAGCAAGCGCCTCCCCTTTCCGCACACGGTCGCCAACCTTCTTATGGAGCACGATTCCGACCGCCAAGTCAATCTCGTCCTCTTTTTTTGCTCGTCCGGCACCAAGCCACATGGCAGCAGTACCGATTTCATCTGCAACAATCTCAGCAACATAACCGTCCTCGCTAGCTGCAACGTCAAACGTATACGCTGCTTGCGGCAGTTTGTCCGGGTCATCGACGACCGACGGATCGCCACCTTGGGCCGCCAAAAACGTTTTGAACGCTGCGATGGCGGATCCATCATGCATCGCCTCTTCAAGCAGGCGGCGCGCCTCATCAAGCGACGACGCCTTCTTCGCCAAGTAAACCATATGGCTGCCAAGCGTCAAACAAAGTTCTGTCAAATCGCGCGGGCCGTTTCCTTTCAGCGTAGCGATCGCCTCTTTCACTTCCAAAGCGTTGCCGACCGCATAGCCGAGCGGCTGGCTCATATCGGAAATAACGGCCATCGTCTGTCGGCCAACACGCTTGCCGATATCGACCATCGCCCGGGCCAGTTCGCGTGCCCTGTCGAGTTCCTTCATAAACGCCCCGGCGCCGGTTTTCACATCTAAGACGATGGCATCAGCCCCGGCAGCGATTTTTTTGCTCATGATTGAGGAAGCGATAAGCGGAATGCTGTTGACAGTCGCTGTCACGTCGCGGAGCGCATACAGCTTTTTGTCAGCTGGTGTCAAGTCGCCAGTTTGGCCAATAATGGCGATCTTATTCTCATTGACGAGCCGGAGAAATTCATCTTTGCTGATTTCTACGTGAAATCCAGGCACGGACTCGAGCTTGTCAATCGTTCCGCCCGTATGACCGAGGCCGCGCCCAGACATTTTCGCCACCGGCACGCCAACGGAGGCGACAAGCGGGCCTAAAACGAGCGTCGTCGTATCGCCGACCCCGCCTGTTGAATGTTTGTCAACTTTCATGCCACGAATGCCTGACAAATCGATGACTTCGCCGGAGTGCACCATGGCCATCGTCAACACCGCCGTTTCTTCGTCCGTCATGCCGCGAAAATATACCGCCATCGCCAGTGCGCTCATTTGGTAATCTGGAATGTCTCCGTTTGTATAACCGCGGATGATCCATTCAATTTCTTCTTTCGTCAGCGCCTGCCCATCTCGTTTTTTGGCAATCAAATCGACCATTCTCATCCCGATCACCTTTTCTCCTTATTTCGCCAGCTCGGCGACAACCGCTTTAATAAGCCGCAAAAAGTCGGCTTTCACCCGTTCGGCTGTTTCGACGACTTCGTCATGATGAAGCGGGGCGTCGGTCATACCGGCCGCTAGATTGGAAATGCACGAAATGCCAAGCACTTCGATGCCGGCATGGCGAGCAACAATGACTTCCGGAACGGTGGACATGCCAACCGCATCACCGCCAAGCACACGGATCATACGAATTTCCGCCGGCGTTTCGTACGAAGGCCCCGTGTTGGCGACGTACACTCCTTCACGCACACAAACGCCGAGCTTTGCCGCCGCTTCCTTGGCGAGCTGACGCAGGCGTCGGCTGTACGCTTCGGTCATGTCCGGAAAACGAGGGCCGATCTCCGGGTCGTTCGGACCGATGAGCGGGTTCGTACCAAGCAAATTGATATGATCGGAAATAATCATCAAATCGCCAGGGCGAAACTGTTCATTCACACCGCCGGCAGCGTTTGTCACGATCAATTGGCGGATGCCAAGCTCCTTCATCACCTGAACAGGGAACGTCACTTCGCGAAGTGAGTATCCTTCATAATAATGAAACCGTCCTTGCATAGCGACGACTGTCGCCCCTTCAAGCTGGCCATACACGAGCCGACCGGCGTGCCCTTCAACTGTTGACACTGGAAATCCAGGAATATCTTCATACGGAATGCGAATCGCCTCTTCGATTTCATCGGCGAGCACACCGAGCCCCGAACCGAGAATCAAGCCAATGACGGGCGGAGCCGGCATACGCTGGCGCAAATAATCAGCTGCTTTTTTAATCGCTTGTCGATCCATTCCTTTTCCCCCTCACAACATGTTCTCATCATAGACGGCTGTTCACTGCTGCGCCAATTCCGCTAAAAAGCTTGTTCCGTAGGGCGGCATATGGACGCGGAAATTATCGGCGATCGTTGCCCCGACATCGGCGAATGTCTCGCGGATCGGGAGAGGCTTTCCACCTTGAAAACGCGGACTGTACACTAAAAGCGGCACATATTCGCGCGTATGGTCCGTCCCGTGGTGCACCGGATCGTTGCCGTGATCAGCCGTGATGATCAGCAAATCATCCGTTGTCAACCGCGGCAGCACCTCAGCGAGCCGTGCGTCAAACTCTTCAAGCGCATCGCCGTATCCTTGCGGGTCGCGGCGATGGCCGTACTTAGCGTCAAAGTCAACAAGATTGACGAAGCTGAGCCCGGTAAAGTCCATGCTGAGCGTGTCGATGAGCTTATCCATGCCGTCCATATTCGACGCCGTCCGCAACGACTGCGTCACCCCTTCATTATCGTAAATATCGGCGATTTTTCCAATGGCGATGACATCATACCCGGCGTCTTTCAGCTCGTTCATCACCGTGCGGCCGAACGGCTTGAGCGCATAGTCGTGCCGGTTTGGCGTCCGCTCAAAGCGGCCCGGCATTCCGACAAACGGCCGGGCGATGACGCGTCCAACCATGTACGGCTCATCGCGCGTCAGCTCGCGGGCGATTTCACAAATACGATACAGCTCATCAAGTGGCACGACCTCTTCATGGGCAGCGATTTGCAAGACGGAGTCAGCTGATGTATAGACGATGAGCGCCCCCGTTTTCATATGTTCCTCGCCCAACTCTTCGATGATCGCCGTCCCACTCGCTGGTTTGTTGCCAATCACTTTCCGTCCCGTACGCCGTTCGAGTTCGGCGATCAGTTCGTCTGGAAACCCGTCTGGGAAAACGCGGAACGGCTTGTCGATGCGAAGGCCCATCAGCTCCCAATGGCCGGTCATCGTGTCTTTGCCGGCGGATGCCTCTTTCATTTTTGTATAATAAGCGAGCGGATGATCGACTTTCGGCACCCCTTGAATCTCGCGAATATGACTGAGTCCAAGCTTTGCCATATTCGGCATGTGCAAGCCGCCGCGATGTTCGGCAATATGGCCGAGCGTGTCCGCCCCTTTATCGTTATATTTCTCAGCATCAGGCGCTTCACCAATGCCGACCGAATCGAGCACAATTAAAAATACGCGCCGATATGTTGTGTTCACAATTCATTCCTCCCGCCTGCAGTGAAAATAGATTCTCTTCCTATCGTTCCCATATTTCCGGTAAAACACGCCCTTATTGTATTGGTCAGAAGTCTGACAACTAGATCAATAGAAGTGTGCCTAGCATCAGCGGTGCGCCGTGACTAGGCACGAGGATGATACTGTTTATACACGTCTTTCAGGCGCGTTTTCGTTACGTGCGTATACATCTGCGTCGTCGAAATATCAGCGTGCCCAAGCAGTTCTTGGACAGCGCGCAAATCGGCTCCGTTCTCAAGCAGATGAGTCGCAAATGAATGACGGAGCGTGTGAGGCGTCAACTCTTTTTCAATGCCCGCTTCTTTGGAAAGACGTTTTAAAATTTTCCAAAACCCTTGTCGCGTCAGGCGCTGGCCGTAATGGTTCAAAAACAATGCCTCCGTTGCCCGCTTGCGCGGATTTACAAGCTGCGGGCGCCCATACTCCAAATAGCGGGCAAGTGCTTCAAGCGCCATCCGTCCGATCGGGACAATCCGCTCTTTCCGCCCTTTCCCATAGCAGCGGACAAACCCCATTGTCAAATGCACGTCACCTAAGTTGAGCTGTACAAGCTCGCTGACGCGCATGCCGGTCGCATATAGCACCTCAAGCATCGCCTTGTCACGCAAGCCGAACGGCGTATTCGTCTGTGGCGCCGCCAGGAGCGCTTCGACTTCTTCGACGGACAGCACTTTTGGCAGCGTCCGCTCAAACTGCGGCGTTTCGATATGGACCGTCGGGTCTTGCGCCGCCATTTTCTCCCGCAGCAAAAACTGATGAAACGAACGAATCGACGCCAAATGTCGAGCAATCGTCCTTGCTGACTGCCCTTGCTCGCTTAAAAACTTTAAAAAATGAAGAATATGCAGACGCTCGACTTCGCCCCACGCCTCAAGCTGCTCGACCTCGCGCAAGTAGTGGACATATTTCTTTAAATCCCGTTCATACGAAATAATCGTATTGTGCGCCAAGTTCCGCTCTACCGTCAAATAATGCAAGAAATCCTTTAATTCATGTTCCAATGTTCTCTACTCCCCATCGCGATAAAAAAATAATAGCCGGTTGAGCCAGTCCGGAGGCGTGTGTTCGATCGTCGATACTTTCACCGCCGATCCTTCCGGTTCATCGTATCGGTGATAATACTCGTACTCGCGATTAAACCATACAAGACTATAATAAAATAAAATGGTGCATCCCGTAAACAAAAGAAATACTTTCACCATTTGCCAAACTGTTTTCATGGCACCCTCCCCATCGGCTGCTTGCCCATTTGCTAGTATGAGGATATGCCATTTGTTTCCCTATTTATACGCAAAAAAACCTTTCCCGTTGGAAAAGGTTTTTACTTTTCTTCATGTTTTTGCTGGCAGCGGTGGCAAATGCCGTGAAACGTCAAGCGGTGATCTTTAATTTTAAACTTCCATTCCCGTTCAACAATCGCTTCGACGTCCTCAAGCAAATCTTCTTCAATTTCCGCCACCGATCCGCACTCGAGGCAGACAAGATGGTGATGGAAATGCGCCGCCCCTTCTTTGCGAAGGTCATAGCGCGATACCCCGTCCCCGAAATTGATTTTATCAACGATTTTCAGCTCGGTTAGCAGTTCAAGCGTCCGATAAACGGTCGCCAGCCCGATCTCTGGAGATTTTTCTTTTACGAGGAGGTAGACGTCTTCAGCGCTTAAATGGTCTTCTTCATGTTCAAGCAGGACTCTTACCGTCGCTTCCCGCTGCGGCGTCAGCTTGTAGCCGGCCGAGTGCAGCTGCTTCTTAATTCGTTCCACACGATCTTCCATTTTTTCATTCCTCCCTCGCCATTCACCTCCCATTATAGCAAATGTATAAGGTAAGTATCAAAGTAAAATGACTATTATAAGATAAAAATAATGATTATTATATAATAATATTTATTAAATTAACCACCCATTTGACCGTCTGTTTCATCAATACCGGTGAGAGGTACGCTTCCACCACCGAGGAAACGAGCAACCCTGCAGCGATCGCCACCATCGCTGCCGCATAGCGCATGATCATCGGGAATACCGGCTCGTGCGGCCGCTTCATAAACTGGTTGCGCACCATTTGCAAGGAAAACGAAATCGAAATCACACCCATTACAATCATGAGCGGAATGACGATCAAGTTTTGCGGCATGACAGATACAAACGACAATAAAAATCCTTGCCAGCTCATTTGGTTGACCAAAAAGCCGACCGTGAAGCCGACGACAATCCCTTTTAAGAACAGTAAAATAAAAATGATTGGCAGGCCGATGACGGAAATGCCAAGCACCCACATGAGGGCAATGTATTTGACGTTATGCATATAGCTTTGACGGAACATATCATGGGCGCTTGCCAAATTGTCTTTCGATACTTGTCCAAAAAATTGCGTCAAGTAATAGTACAAGTCTTGCTTTTGGCTAAATCCGAGGCTGTTGACGACAATGGCCCCAAAAATCACACCCATTAAAAATAGGACGATAACAAATACGTATAGTGAGGCGTGTTCGCGCAAATGAACGGCGATGGCCGATTTCAACGGATGGGTTCTCATCGTACTTCGTCCTCCTATTTGGCTCTTAGTAGATTGTATGTCCATCCGTTTCGTATATGACTGTTTTTCAAAAAAACGGGATTGCCCGTCGGCAACCCCGTTTTCAATAACCATCACTCCGCCTGTGCACGGCCATCGTTCGCTCCTTTGTGGGTCCCCTGCCCTCGGCGTTTTCTCACCCGTCATTTTTCCTGCACTTTTCCGTATTTCCCGCCGCCGCCAGCTTCGATGGCGAGCGCGCCGCTGCGGGCGAGAACGATCAGTCGTGCGAGCTTTTGGCCGACCGTCTCGGCTATCTCTTCTTCTGTCGCCTCATGCAGCACGCGCATTTCCGTGCCAAAACGGCTGAGCAGCTTTTCGTACGACTTCAAGCCGAGTCCAGGGATAAATTCAAGCGGCACCTGATATACATACGGCGGCCGTTTCGGTCCGTGCTCCGCCGTTTTTAACTCCTTGAGCCGGTCTGACACCCCTTTAATAAAGCGATGGTGGCCGCACGCTGGGCAGCGCTCAGCCTCAGGCGAAACCGGCGTCAGGCACCCCTCGCACACCGTTCGGTGGTATTTACCAAGCTTTGGATTTAAGCCATAATTGGCGATGATTGTGCGCCCGTCCTCGTTGCGGAACGCTTTTTCCAGCTCAGCAAACGTCGGGGCGGCAAGCTGCACTTGTTCATATTCCCGGGCAATTTTTCGCAATGAATGGGCATCCGAGTTTGTCAAATACGGATAGCGGTGTAATTCGGCGATTTGGTCAGCCATTGACGTATCGGCGCTCAATCCAAGCTCAATGGCGTCGATTTGATCGGGGTCGAACACTTCCGTCAAACTGCGTTCGACTCCTTTTCCGTACAAACTTTTAAACGGAGTGAACGCATGCGCCGGGATAAACCAGCCACCCCACTCTTTTACCGCTGCTTGCAGCTCGCGCCCTGAAGCATAAATGCGCTGCGAGCTGAGTGATACGTTTTTCACCCGCTTGCCAAGCCAAGCGGAAAATGCGCGCATCGCTTGAACAGTCGGCAAAAAAGCGAGGACATGAATCGGTCCGTGGCAACGGTCGTCATACACTTCGATTTCGCTGCCTAAAAGCAAGGTCACTTTCCCGGTACTAATGCCGCCCTCACGATGTTCGCACCATCCATGTTCATCCATGGCCCGTTCGAGCTCATCAAGCACTTCCGGCACATGACTGTCAATGACACCGACCAAATCGATTCCTTTCACATGCGCCGCTTCATGCAAAATGTTCGCAAGCGTCAACGTCCGTGCCCCAGTAATTTTCACCGGACGGCCGGAAGCGGTGCGGCCGATATGAATATGTAAATCAGCGTAATAGCGGCCGAGGACGCCATCGTTTTTTCCGTTAGTCATCGTTTCTCAAGCGCGCGGCGCAGCTGCAAATATTGCAAGGCATACGCCGTTTTAGCATCATAAATGTCACGTCGTTCAAGCATATCCAGCGCCTCCTCTAACGTCACTTCCAGCAGTTCAACAAATTCATCTTCATCTAAACCGGCACCATCTTCGACTTTTTCCAACCCCTCGGCGACGTACAAATGGATGAGCTCGTCGGCAAATCCGGGCGATGTATAAAACGAAATGAGGTGGTGCATCGATTGGGCGCGGTAGCCGGTTTCTTCTTCAAGTTCGCGGTGTGCGGAAGCGAGCGGCTCTTCCCCATGTTCTAGCTTGCCCGCCGGAATTTCAACCAATGCGCGCTCGAGCGCTTTTCGATACTGACGGACGAGGACGATCTTCCCATCGGGCAAGAGCGGCAACACCGCTACCGCCCCCGGATGTTTAATCACCTCGCGCCGACTCGTTTTCCCGTTTGGCAGCTCCACCTCTTCAACATACAGTTCGATGATGCGTCCGCTGAATAATTTTTCTTGGCGGATCGTTTTTTCATACAACTGATCCATTCTTATTCTCCCCTATCCATTGATAAATTCTTTTCCATTGTACTACATATTTGGCCATTTTTTCGCCCCTGTTGTACAATGATCATTAAGAAGGGAGCGTAACGCAATGAACAAACGACGCATCGGTACATCGGATTTGTATGTGAGCGAAATCGGACTCGGCTGCATGTCGCTTGGCACCGATGAACGCGAGGCGATCCGCCTCATTCACGAAGCGCTTGATCGCGGCATCAACTATTTGGATACAGCCGACTTGTACGATCGTGGCCTGAACGAAGAATTTGTCGGCAAAGCGGTGAAAGGAAAACGCGATCAAGTGATTATCGCCACCAAAGTAGGCAACCGTTGGCGACCGGACGGAAGCGGTTGGGATTGGGATCCGTCCAAAGCATATATCAAGCAAGCCGTCAAAGACAGCCTGCGCCGCCTGCAAACAGACTACATTGACTTATACCAGCTCCACGGTGGCACGATTGACGACCCGATCGACGAGACGATTGCGGCATTTGAAGAGTTAAAGCAAGAAGGAGTCATTCGTTGGTACGGCATTTCCTCGATCCGTCCCAACGTCATTCGCGAATATGTGAAGCGTTCAAATATCGTCAGCGTCATGATGCAATATAGCCTGCTTGACCGCCGTCCGGAAGAGTGGTTCCCTCTCTTGCGCGAGCATAACATCAGCGTCATCGCCCGCGGTCCGGTCGCTAAAGGCTTGCTTACTGACCGCCCGCTCGAAGCGGCAGGAGCGGCGGTGAAAGAACACGGCTATCTCGACTACTCGTACAGTGAACTGCAAGCACTCATCCCGAGGCTGAAAGAGAAAACCGGGGAACGCCGTTCGTTAACTGCGACCGCGCTCCAGTTTTGCTTGTATGATCCGGTCGTTGCCGCCGTCATTCCAGGTGCGAGCCGGCTTGAGCAGCTGGCGGAAAACATCGCTGCCGCATCCGCGCTGCCGCTTGACGCTGATGAATACGAATGGTTAAAACAAGCGACGAAGCGCTCGGTGTACGAAATGCACCGATAAGCACAGACGGCGACATAAGAAACCACCCAACTTAACTCACGGGAAACAGATTGGCATCACGTTGCCTGCAAAACGAATCGTACCCCAGTACGAAATGTCCGCACGGGCGCAGCATAATCGTGCCAAAAATAGCTGCCGAGCCGATGAACGACCGCCAGCATCGCAGCTAAACAAAAAGAAGAGCCCAAGGCGCCAGCACGGCCGCTTACGGGCTCTTTTTTCTGCCTATATGAGTCAGGCGATACGTCTTGTTTCGCCCCTCCCACTACACAACATCATCATCCACATACTTGTCCTTTGCCGCCCCCAAACCGAACACCATCATGGCGGCACAGACAATCAACAGTAAAACGAGGGAGGGGATGAAATGGCCGGCCTTATCGTACAACGCACCAAACAACGGTGGACCGGCTGCCGCCAGTAAGTAACCGACGAACTGGGCCATAGCAGAAAGTTGGGCAGCCTCTAGCGGGCGGCGCGTCCGCAGCGTAAACAGCATCATCGCAAGGGAAAACGACATGCCAGCACCGACACCGGCAAAGAACGCCCCCGTCCACAGCCACCATCCTTGGCCAACTAACAACGCGACGATCCCAGCCACTTTCAACAGCACCGATGAACCGATCAACACTTTTTGATCTTTCATGCGCTCGGCCAACATCGGAGATAAAAACATCATCGGCAGCTGGGCAAATTGGAAGAAAAACAATAACCAGCCGGCCGTATCGGCCGCCATTCCTTTGCCTTGCCCAAGCTCTGGCAGCCACGTAATCACGCAATAAAAGAAAAATGATTGCATTCCCATAAATAACGTCACTTGCCAAGCAAGCCATGAACGCCAAAATGACGAATGTCGTTTTCCCGATGGAGCGCTAGCGGATTTCCATCGATAAATTTGCGGCAGCCAGACTACAATTGCGACCAGAGTAAGCAACGCCCAAAAGCGAAACGCTCCTTCCCAGCCAATCCCCCACCCGTCAGCAAGCGGAACAGCAAGACCGGAAGCAAAGGCGGCACTGACGTTCATCGTCACCGTATAAACCCCCATCATTAAGCCAACACGCATAGGAAACGCGTCTTTAACAAGCGCTGGCATGAGGACATTGTTGACAGCGATCGCCGCACCGATGAGCGCTGTACCGGCAAACAGCCAGAAACTGCCTGCCAGCGGACGGATGAGTTCGCCTACGAGCAAGACGACGAGTGAACAAAACAGCGTTCGCTCCATCCCGATCCGGCGGGCAAACGTAGCCGCCGCCGGCGCCAACAAAGCAAACGCCAACAGCGGAATCGTCGTTAGCGCCCCGGCAGCGGCGTAGGAAAGGCCAAGCTCCCGCTGCAGTTCAGGAACGAGCGGGCCGACCGTAGTGATCGGTGCGCGCAAGTTGGCAGCTAAGACGACGACTGCGGCCACCATGAATACCGAAGAAGTCGCTGTACTCGCCGCCGCACTTTTTTGCCTCATCTATCTTTTCCCCCTTCATTTAAACTTGCGCCAATCAAGTTCACTTTCTTCAAGCAGCTCAGCAAACGACTTCTGCTCATCGCGTCGGCGCGCTTCCTCGCGGCGTCGCGCTTCTTCCGCTGCCCGCCGCCGCTGTTCTTCCTCGGCAAGCGCCCGCTTTTTCGCGAGCAACTTCGCTTCGACGTCCGCGCCGACTCGATCGGCAAGCGTCACCGTCTGCTGCTCTTGCCTCTTTTTCCGCCCCGCATGCTTCTTCACCATTTTCACCCCCTTGCATAACGGCCGCCCATTTGTCAAACGATACAACTAAACAACATCGAAAAGGAGAGATGACCAGTGGCCAAAAACCGCGCCCAAAAAGGAAAGCCGTCTGCCGATACAGTCAAACCAATGATCGCCAAAGAAGATCTAGAAAAAGCGATCCATCCGACAAAACGGCAAAACAGCCCGCAATAATAGGCGGACGATAGAAAAACCGTAACCGACCGGGTTACGGTTTTTACAGCACTTCAGTAATATGCGGCATATGCTCGCCAAGCCAAGCAATCGCGTCATCAAGCGTCGCAAACTCTTTCGTCTCAAATGTCATCTCATTTTGCAAAAGCCAGACGTCTTTTTTGTCGTGGTACGGACCGGCGACCGACCAATGAAGCAAGCTGTACGGGTCGTTTTCATGGGTGAATGACACCCATGTTTTTTGCTTCGCCGTCTCCGCCAGCTGCCGAAGTTTACCGTTCATCGCCAGATCCCACCTTCACAAGCGGCATATGCCCATTCAGCATTTGCCCGGGGCTTTTTAGCTGAAAGACGGTCGTCCCCGGCTTAACATCAATCGTCATCGTCTCATCAAAAAAGATGAGACGCGACCGCTCTAAAAGCACCGGAACGAAATTCGTCTCAACGGCAAGATCGTCCTCATCGGCCTCGTCAACGAGCCATAACGCCGGCACGCCGTCGACTAAACAGCCGCAGCCGTTCGTGTCATATTTGAGCTTTAACTGCCGCCCCGATTCGGCTACAATAGGGGTAAGCATTTCTTTTGCTGCATCAGTAAACGTGATGTTCACGCTCATCGTTGCTCCTTTTTCCGTTTGTTTCTTTATTATTCTACCTGTTGGCACATAACACTGTCAAAATGAAAAGGAGGAAAACCTGATGGCAAAAGTGCAAATCAAAGTCAATGACAACGGCTCGCTCCGCATCACCGGCGATGTCGAGCTCTTAGACGGCGAAGGAAAGCCGTTTGTAACAAAACAAACGTTTTCCCTCTGCCGCTGTGGGCTGTCGAACAACAAGCCGTTTTGCGACGGCTCGCATAAAGGGCGCTTTCAGTCGATCGTCCGCGCCCCTTCGCCGGAAACGGATGAACAGTAAGAAGCGCCCGTTCCCTCTCATTCCGAAAAGCAATCACTTCCTTATGCGAGTTTCGTAACGGACGGTGGAGTCAATGGATAAACGATGGCTGCAAAAACAAGTGCGCAACTGCTTGCGTCACTACGGCTATGACGATGAGATGATGCCGCTTAGCGAAGACGAGTGGCGCGACCTTTGCGCCCATATCGCCGCCGCCAAAGAAAAACAGCAAAACACTAACATGTACGAGCTTGTTCATGACGCTGTTTACCGATTTATTACGAGCGCATGATTGAGACCGACAACTCTTCCATAAAAATGAAACGGCTGGCTCTGTACTAAGGGCAGCCGTTTACTTTTGGAAAAATGCCCGTTTCGCCACCTTTTCCACAAGACCCGGGGCGAGCCGGTACAACCGGCTGCCCACATCCATCCAGCCCGGCATGTTCACTTCGCGCGTTGGAGTCATCATCACTGCTACGACGCGCTTTGCCACCGCTTCCGGTCGAAGCATCCAGCGCGACACGTTGCGCACATAATCGCCTGTCTCATCCGCTAAATCAAAAAATCGAGTTTCGACCGGTCCGGGATTGACAGCGGTGACAAACACGCCAAACCGGCTCGCTTCGAGGCGCAAACTGTCAGTAAACCCGATGACAGCATGTTTTGTCGCCGAGTAAACGCTAGACTTTGGCGTTGCGATTTTGCCCGCTTGCGAGGCGATGTTGATAATATGGCCGCTTCCCCGCTCTTTCATATGGGAATACACCGACTTCGTGCAAGCAATAACACCGAAGACGTTGACGGCAAACATTGCTTCCATCTCAGCCAAATCAATGTCTTCGATGTAGCGGAAAACGCCAAAGCCAGCGTTATTGACAAGCACATCGATGCCACCAAGCTCCTTAAGCAGCTGAGAAAATACCGCCTCGACCATCTCACGGTCGCTCACATCAAGCTCCATGTGCGGCGCGGATACGCCGTATTGCGCTTTGATGCGGGCGCTTATTTCCTTAAGCCGCTCAACATTTCGCGCCAACAGCACCGGCACCGCCCCTTGTCGCGCCGCTTCATAGGCGATTTGCTCACCAATGCCTCCTGACGCTCCAGTAATGACAACATGACGGCCCTTCAACCGCACACCGACACCCCCGCCGCTTCATAAATGTAATGACCATCTTCCTGCTTTTTCCGCACATAACCGTTTACTTCCAAATAGTCAAGCTGGCCGATCGTCTCAGACATCGTCAGCATCAGTTGGCGTTCATAAGCAGTAGGAAACAGTTTTCGGCACACGTCAAACACGGTATGCGGACGTTCTTTCACCATGTCGAGCACCCGCTCGGCGCGCTGGCGTTGCTTAGCAAGCCGTTCGTGGACCAGACCGGGAATGTCAGTCGTATCGTCACCGTGGCCGTTTAGCGAGCGGTCGATATCATACTGTAACATTTTTTCAAGCGATTCGTTATATTGCAACAATGGTTTCGGCCGCTCCGTTTCCCCTTCAGCTGGCGGCTCCATCATCGGGTTCGGGGAGATATGCAAAAGCAAATGGTCGCCGCCGATCAGCAATCCGTCATCCTCGCGATAGAGCGCGATATGGCTTTGTGCATGCCCCGGTGTTTCGATGACACGCCAGTGCGGCAATCCCGGCACCGATTCCCCTTCCGTGACAGCGATATCGATCGCCCGTCGGCTTGCATAGCGAAGTGATCCGCCTTCTTTAGACAGTTGGCTGAACAAGCGGCGGTCGACACCGCATTCAGAGAAAAATTCCTCAAAGAATTGAACGTACCGCTCTACAAACGCGCGTTCACGGCGCAAAAACGGATCGGCTTTTGGATGGCCGATGATCGGCGCATGCGGAAAATAATCAAGCAGACCAACATGGTCCGGATGATGATGAGTAATGACGATTTGCTCGATATCTTCCGGCCGATAACCGATCTCACTCAGACGCTGCACAAACTGCTGCCACGCTTCCTCTGTTTTCACCCCGGCATCGACCAACGTCAACCGATCGCCGGCAATCACGTACATATGCACATCCCCGACCGGAAACGGCGTCGGCACCGTGATCCGATGCACTCGCTCCTTGTTCATCACATTCCCTTCTTTCCCTTAAGTTCATAAATGCTCCCGCTCAAACTTAATCAAAATGAATGGCTATTCATTATATTGTAGTTTACAACGATTTCGTTCGTTTGTCATGCCTTTTTCTTCCGTGTGCTGAAATTGCAAAAAAATTCACTCTCCTCTCTTGACAATCATGCCTGTCCCGCGGCATAATGACAAATAAAATCACGATACAGCCAAACCGGCGATGAACAGGGCCAGTAAACCGGAAACGGCAGCCAGAGAGCGAAGCCCGCGGCTGGAAGGCTTCGCTGCCCTCTTTGCGGTTGAACCTACCCTAGGAGCTGTTAGGCCAACCTAAACGCTTCCCCTGCGTTATCGGGGCAAAGTTGGGCTCGTTTGGCGCAGGCCAAATCAGCCAAAAAAGGTGGTACCGCGGAAACGAAGGTTTTCCGTCCTTTTGCAGGACGGGAAACCTTTTTCTTTTGCTGGACAACAAGGAAAGGAAGTGAATGCGATGACAACAACTCGGTCCATCGCCTTCATCGGTGCCGGCTCGATGGCGGAAGCGCTCATCGCCGGCATGACGAAAACGTTTTGCCATCCGACGCAAATCGTCGTGACAAACCGACAAAACCGCGCCCGGCTTGAAGAACTCAAGCGCACATACGGCGTCCATGCCGCCCAAGACGCACAACGTGCTGTCCAACATGCAGACATCGTTATTTTGGCCATGAAACCGAAAGATGTTGCCGAAGCGATGGCCGCTGTTGCGCCGGCCATTCGTCCGAACCAGCTCATTCTCTCATTACTTGCCGGCGTCACAACCGAGACGATCGAACAGCTCGCTAGACGTGATGTCGCCGTCGTGCGCGCCATGCCAAACACATCCGCAGCCGTCGGCTTATCGGCCACCGCGATCGCCGGGGGGCGTTTCGCCTCGGAGCAGCATCTTGAAACGGCAAAACAGCTGTTTGAAACGGTCGGCATTGTGACCATCGTGCCGGAGCGCGATTTGCATGCGGTCACCGGCCTATCGGGAAGCGGACCAGCGTACGTCTACTACTTGGTTGAAGCGATGGAAAAGGCGGCCGCCGACATCGGCCTCGAGCGCGATGTGGCGAAAACGCTCATTTTACAGACGATCATCGGCGCAGCGGAAATGTTAAAAGCGTCCGACAAACACCCGTCCGTCCTGCGCCGTGAGGTTACAAGCCCGGGTGGCACGACCGAAGCCGGCATCAAAGTGCTTGAGCAATACCGGTTTCAAGAGGCTATCGCCGCCTGCATCCGCCGGGCGACCGCCCGTTCCGAAGAACTCGGCAACGCCTTGCTCACTGCGATCGCTGAATCATAACCGAACACACCGTTAAACGCCGAGGCTGTTTGTATCGAGTTGGGCAAATCATCGGACCGTTTCATTTTGTTTTTTGACCGGCAGCATGCTATCATTCAGTCATGAACCGTTCATTCGCATAGAAAGGAGTGGATTGTCATGAACACGGTATTGTTTTCGCCATATACAACTCGCGGGCTAACGTTGAAAAACCGGATCGTTATGTCGCCGATGTGCATGTACTCGTGCGACACGAAAGACGGCACGGTACGCACATGGCATAAAATCCACTACCCGGCACGCGCGATCGGCCAAGTCGGCCTCATCATTGTCGAGGCGACCGGCGTTACGCCACAAGGCCGCATTTCTGAACACGACCTAGGCATCTGGGACGATGATCATATCCATGGGCTTCACGAACTCGTTGGACTCGTGAAAGAGCATGGAGCTGCTATCGGCATCCAACTCGCTCACGCCGGAAGAAAGTCGGAAGTGCCGGGAGAAATCATCGCCCCGTCCGCCATTCCGTTCAATGAATCATCGCCAACACCGAAAGAAATGACGAAAGCCGACATCGAAGAGACGGTGCAGGCGTTCCAAGACGGCGCGCGGCGGGCGAAAAAAGCCGGGTTTGACGTAATTGAAATCCACGCTGCCCACGGCTACCTTATTAACGAATTTCTATCGCCGCTGTCCAACCGGCGTCAAGACGAATACGGCGGCTCGCCGGAAAACCGGTACCGCTTTTTGGGCGAGGTGATCGACGCTGTCCGTGAAGTGTGGGACGGACCGCTGTTCGTCCGCATCTCGGCATCTGACTACCATCCGGACGGACTAACGGTGAAAGACTATGTCCCGTACGTCAAGCGGATGAAAGAACAAGGGGTCGACCTTGTCGACGTCAGCTCCGGCGCTGTTGTACCGGCGCGCATTGACGTCTATCCTGGCTACCAAGTGCCGTTTGCTGAATTCATCCGACGCGAAGCAGGCATTCCGACCGGCGCCGTCGGCCTGATCACTTCCGGCTGGCAGGCCGAAGAAGTGTTGCATAACGGCCGCGCCGACCTTGTCTTTTTAGGACGTGAACTGCTGCGCAACCCGTATTGGCCGTATGCTGCCGCTAAAGAACTTGGCGTAAAAATTGAAGCACCGGTGCAATACGAGCGCGGCTGGCGATTTTAACGCGGAATCGAAAATGAAGCAAAATCGGCGGCGAGCTCGGTGTTCGGAAACACGCGGCGCGCCTCCTCCAATAACTTGAGCGCCGCTTCACCTTGGTAGCGCGAGCTGATGTGAGTTAAAATGAGCCGCTTCGCTCCGGCTCGTTTCGCCACTTCGGCCGCGTCCGTAGTCGTTGAATGGAAATAATCGCGGGCAAGCCGCTGTTCCGCCGCGGCAAACGTCGCCTCGTGGATGACGACATCGGCCTCATGCGCCAGTTCGATTGCCGCTTCGCAAAAGCGGGTGTCACCTAAAACGGCAACGATCCTTCCTTTTTGCGGCGGGCCGACAAACTCGCGCCCGTCAAGCACGGTGCCGTCCTCAAGTACGACCGTTTTGCCTTGCTTAATTTGTTGGTAAATCGGGCCCGGGCGGACGCCGAGCGCCTTTAACCGGTCGACAAGAAGCGGCCCGGGCAAATCTTTTTCTGCGACGCGAAATCCGTATGACGGCATGCCGTGGTCGAGCCGCTTCGCGGTCACGGAAAACCGTTCATCGTCAAAGATGACACCTTCGTCGATCTCAGCGATGTTCAATTCATACCGAAGCCTTGTCCCGCTGACGGTGAGCGCGGTTTCGACAAACTGGCGGATGCCCTTTGGACCGAAGACGGTCAGCGGCGTCTCACCACTTTGAAACGAGCGGCTGCCGAGCAGGCCGGGCAATCCAAATAAATGATCACCGTGCAAATGAGTAATGAAAATATGCTCGATGCGGCGCGGGCGAATGGCGGTATGCAAAATTTGGTGCTGCGTCGCTTCGCCGCAGTCAAACAGCCATGTCGCCCCCCGTTCTTCGAGCAGCTGCAAAGCGATGGATGACACGTTGCGCTCTTTCGCCGGCACGCCGGCGCCGGTGCCTAAAAACAACAATTCCAAGCTCATTCACTCCTTGTCTCGGTCATCATTGCCTGTTGTTAGCGTACAATGTTGCCGAGCGCTTTTCAACTTTCTTTTACACAAAGAAGCGGTAAAATGTTTGCGTTCCAGCCGGCAAATCTCTACAATGATTTAGTTGAAGAGACAAAATTGGCTAAAGCGAGGTACATATGGTGGATAACATGAACCCGAAATCGATCATCGTCATTTTTGGGGCGACGGGAGATTTGGCAAAACGGAAATTGTTTCCGTCCCTTTACCGCCTGTATGAAAAAGGGCATTTGAACGAGCGATTTGCCGTCGTCGGCGTCGCGCGCCGCCCGCTGTCGGCCGATGAGTTCCGCCATTACGTGCGCGACTCAGTCGAAACAGCACTCAACCAAGAGCTTACTGACGGCAACTTCATCTCCCATTTTTATTATCACCCGTTTGATGTGACCGAAGCTGAGTCCTATCAGCGCTTAAAAGCGTTGCTTGAACAGCTCGATGAGACGTATCAAACGGAGGGCAACCGCATCTTTTATTTGGCGATGGCACCGGAATTTTTCGGCACGGTTACATCGCGCCTACAGTCGGAGCGGCTGACCGATACACGCGGCTTTAAACGGCTTGTCATTGAAAAGCCGTTCGGCCATGACTTAGTGAGCGCCCAAAAGCTGAATGAAGAAATCCGCCGTGTCTTTTCTGAACGGGAAATTTACCGGATCGACCATTACCTTGGCAAAGAAATGGTGCAAAATATCGAAGTGATTCGCTTCTCGAACGCCATTTTCGAGCCGCTTTGGAACAACCGCTTTATTTCGAACATTCAAATTACCTCAAGCGAAACGCTTGGCGTTGAGGACCGCGGCCGCTATTACGACCATTCCGGAGCGCTGCGCGACATGGTGCAAAACCATATGCTGCAAATGGTCGCCCTGTTGGCCATGGAGCCGCCGATTAAACTGACGACCGATGACATCCGCCATGAAAAAGTGAAAGTGTTGCGCGCATTGCGTCCGGTTGCGCATGACGAAGTCGACCAGTATTTCGTGCGCGGCCAATACGGGCGTGGGGTGATCCGCGGCCAAGCCGTACCAGCGTACCGCGAAGAGCCGAACGTCGATCCGAATTCAAACACGGAAACGTTTGTCGCTGGAAAACTGATGATCGACAACTTCCGCTGGGCCGGCGTACCATTTTACATCCGCACCGGCAAACGAATGGCGGAAAAATCGACGAAAATCGTCGTTCAATTTAAAGATGTACCGATGAACTTATACTACCGGACGAACGAGACGATCGCTCCGAATTTGCTCGTCATTCACATTCAGCCGGATGAAGGCATCACCCTTCATTTAAACGGCAAAAAAACCGGGGAATCGTCGACAATAACCGCCCCGTTTAAACTCGATTATTGCAACAACTGCATCGACGGCATCAACACACCGGAAGCATACGAAAAGCTGCTGTACGACTGCATGCGCGGCGATGCGACGAACTTCACCCATTGGGATGAAGTAGCAGCGTCATGGCAGTTTGTCGATCCGATTTCTGACGTTTGGGCGAACACAAAAGCCGACGACTTCCCGAACTATGAAGCAGGCTCGATGGGCCCGGCAGCAGCCGATGAACTGTTGCGAAAAGACGGTTTCCATTGGTGGCCGATTGAGCATCCGAAACCATAACAAGCAAGGCGGCGCCAACCATTGTTTTCTTTTTTGACTACCTAGCCCTTGACAATCGATCACTCACGGGGCCGAACCGGCCCTTTCTATCCTTGAATGAAAAGGAGCGGAAAAACGATGAACATGTACGATGTCACTGCCCCCATTTACGAAGGCATGCCGGTCTACAAAAACAAACCGGAAAAACAGCCGAAACGCACGACGGTTACGAACGGCTATGTGACGGAATCGCGCATTGACATGGACGTGCATACCGGCACGCACATTGACGCCCCTCTCCATATGGTCGAAGGCGGCGCCACATTTGAAACGATCCCGCTTGACCACCTCGTCGGCCCGTGCAAACTATTTGATTTGACACATGTCAACGATCGGATCACAAAAAACGACATCGCCCATCTTGACATTCAAGAAGGCGACTTCGTCTTGTTCAAAACGAAAAACTCGCTCGAGGATGCCTTTAACTTTGAGTTTATTTTCGTCGCTGAAGATGCCGCCCGCTATTTAGCGGACAAACAAATCCGCGGCGTCGGCATCGATGCGCTCGGCATCGAACGGGCGCAAGAAGGCCATCCGACCCATAAAACGCTCTTTTCGGCTGGCGTCATCGTCATCGAAGGGCTGCGGTTAAAAGACGTCCCAGAAGGCCCGTACTTCATGGTCGCCGCCCCGCTCAAACTCGTCGGCACAGATGCCGCCCCGGCGCGCGTTTTACTGTTTGACCGCGAACCGTAAAAA
>Ga0310829_1000101_pt1 | contig 120996 bp, 122 predicted proteins | sample WT_ome_4_FD_202244 | JGI IMG/M metagenome (GOLD analysis project Ga0310829, IMG submission 202244) | Sorghum-adapted microbial communities enriched on wild type (WT) sorghum from Joint BioEnergy Institute, Emeryville, California, United... ...
AGGAGACCTCCGGATCCGGCACCCCCGGCATGATCGCTGCCACCCCGCGCGCGAACAAGCTCGGCTCTTCCGGCTCCGGCGGCACCGGCTGCACGGTGTTCTTGCCCCAGGTGTAGACCTCTTCCTGATACTGAACCGACTTCGTCGACGTTTCAATCAAAGGTCCACTTTCCGAGTGGGCCTGAATAAGCGGATCCACCCCGCGGCCCGCGGCGTCGGCACTGTCCCCCTCCCAGTACCGCAACAATTCATTCCGCGCGTTCGCTAGGCCCTCGACCTCGTCCTCGAACTCCTTCTTCAGAGCCCGGACCATTTCCTCAGCCGCCTTGAGGGGCACGATGTCGCCGGCCATGAAGATCTCGAAAATCTGCTGTCCCGTAAGGCCCACTACTTACCCCCCGACAACGCTGGCTCGCGATAGATCTCCTCGACCGACCGGACGGCCGGGCAGTGCTGCTGAGCCGCGCCCGCCAGCAGGAGTGGACTCCATCTCAAGCCACAACACATCCCGGATTCCTCCTACCTGCTACAGCTCAGCACACCTAACCGCAGCAACTCCGCACGCACGACGAGCCGTGTTTCGCCAACTCACCTGTGACCTACACATCCTGGCCTGTCGAGGACGCGGCTCGGACCGGCCACGACACCTCCTGCTTGCCGCTGGCATGTGCGGGCTATGGCAGCGCGTCCTAGTGCTTTGTCAAGAAACGTTGACGTGGTAACCGTGTCGCGTGGACATCTGGGCTGGTGAGCGTGAGGCTTGCCGGTGGAGGTGAGTCATGGCACGTACGCCTGGGGTGTTCGCGCGGTCGTTGGAGCCGGAGGAGGCCCAGCGGTTGGTCAAGATCACGAGGTCGACCCGGGATCGGGTGCGGCTGCGGCGGTCCGGGATCGTGCTGGCCTCGTCGCAGGGCCGGTCTGCGGGTGAGATCGCAGTGATGTTCGCGGCGACCGAGGGGTATGTGCGGGAGGTGATCCACGCGTTCAACGAGTCCGGGTTCGCGGCGTTGTCCCCAAAATGGAGGGGCGGCCGACCAGCTAAGTTCGGGTCGGCCCGCCCGGGATCAGATCTGCCGCATCGCCGCCTGCAAACCGACTGAGCTGGGGTTGCCGTTCACGACCTGGAGCCTGGCCAAGCTGGTCGACTACCTCGCCCAGCACGCACGGATCAAGGCGAGCACCGAGACCGTCCGGAAGATCCTGCGCAAGGAAGGCGTGTCGTGGCAGGCGACGAAGACCTGGAAAGCCAGCAAGGACCCGGACTTCGTGGCCAAGAAGAACCGCATCCTCGACCTCTATGACCACCCGCCTGCCGACGGGCGAGTGATCTGTGTCGATGAGTTCGGGCCGCTGAACCTGCAACCCCGCCCCGGCCGTGGCTGGTTCCCTCGCGGCCGCCCGGCCCGCCTGCGCGCGACCTACACCCGCACCGGCGGCATCCGGCACATGTTCGCCGCGCTCGACCTCCCGTCCGGTCAGATGTTCTACCGGTTCCGTGACCGGAAACGCTGGCCGCAGTTCCTCGACTTCTGCAAGCAACTGCGCCGCCGCTTCCCGGCCGGGAAGCTCTACCTGGTCTGCGACAACTACGGACCGCACGGCAAGGCCGAGGTCACCACGTGGTGCGCGGCCAACGACATCGAGCTGGTCTACACGCCCACCAACGCGTCGTGGTTGAACTGGACCGAGTGCGAGTTCACCGCGATCCGCTACTTCACCCTCGACGGCAGCGACTACCCCAGCCACGCCGCCCAAGAAGCCGCCATCGCTGGCTACCTCCGCTGGCGCAATCGCCACCGCCACCCCAAACGCCACTTCGCCGTCAACTCCAAGATCCGCCGCCCCGATTACCTACCCAACGTTGCTTGATACGGCACTAGGCGGGCGACTAACCACCCTGTTTCAAGGTCTCGAGCGCAGCGGAGGCAATTTTCTGAGCAGCGGGGCAAGCTTGGGACGGATTCTGCTCGTCATCGAACGACGTCTTAATGGTGAGATCGTTGGCGATTCCGACGTAAACGACGCAACGCCCACGCGAAATTTCTTCGCGATCGCCCGCTATTACGGCCGGGTAGTCAGGGTGGCCAGCAATCTCTACGGCCTGCAGGAAGTCAATCGTCCCCGACTCCTTGGAAGCGTAGACTCCCCCTAGCCCACGCAGCTCGGGGTCGGCATACTTCTGGTGAGGAGTGTCGATCACGACACCGGCCGAACGACTGTAATCCTCCTTCATATACCAGGAACACCGTGGACCGATGAGCTTCTGCGCATGGTTGCTATCCACATCCGGCTCGCCATCTGTAAAGTCGCCGAACTGCGAGAGCGTCTGATTGTCTATTAGGGCGCACGGGTTCTTGAGAAACGGAGTCGCATCCAGCGGATTAGCTACTTGCGGCACCTCGCCTGTACCGCCCTGCTGCGACGTCGGCGAGCCCGTAGGAACAGCATCATCCACCGTCGAGCCCGAACATGACGACAAAGCTGCCCCAAAGCTCGCGATCAAAAGAATCTCCGACACCCTACGCAGACTCATTAGACCACAGAATCCCAGATCTTACCCCAAGAAGAACCAATTTCTTCTTCCTCAGACATTTTTGAATTCGCTGCAGACTTTATCTTGTTCGAATACTTGCGAGCATAGTCGGCCGCCGACTTGTTCAAGACCTGCAGCGAGCGCAAGGAACTGATCTCATTTTCAGCATAGGCCGCGCTGTAGCCATCCTGGGAAAATTGCCTGCGCAGGGCGTCTATCGCGTCGTCAATCAGCTTATTACGCTTTTCCATGCTGTTGGCTCGAGCCTCAAACCGAGCCGCAATTTTGTTGGCCGTGGCTGCATCGGGAAACCGGAACCCCTTGCCGGTCGCCGCGAGCACAACCGAGTCGCCGATCGAGGTGCCGCCGTACTTCTTGCGCTGCTCCTCTAGTGACTGCAGGATGTCCGCCCAAATCCCCGATGAAGCTCATTGCGGCCCTCCCGACGGCTTCCTGGTCATCGCTCCGGTCGCTACGGTAGCAACTCAGCGCAGGCGGTGGGCCACTTTCCGGATACTTCGCTCGCGAACCATGTATTGCGCCCCTCAGCAGCACAGACGCAGTTGGAGACATGGACTCTACGGACGTCAGCCAGAACGTCGACCAGCTTCGCTGATGAGGGCCAGCGGCGCAGCACCTTACGCTGAGCTCCTTCTCACCAGGAGCGGTCCGAGATCTAGCCACACGTCCACAGACGCATGCCGCGCAACAGCACCTGCGCCTCGCAGAGGCCCTTTCCATGTAGCGCGGGCGCAGCCGCACTCGACACGGCCTGACAGGCACCGCGTTAACCTTTTGTGGGCAACCTGCGACGAGGTGAAACCTCCTCATATGAGGACCTCGTAGATCTTCTGCCGTTGAGGCCAGCCGTCCAAACACGATGCCCGCGGCTCCCCGGGGAGGCACTAGTCCAGAAGGTCAGGTCTGGCGAGTCGCACTGCAGCTTCAGCGCCCCCAAAAACCAACTTGTCCTTACACCGGCGCGCGCTACCAAGTCTCGGTTCGTCCGGAACTCTGAGCTTCGACGACCTCACCCAAGGCAGCGGACCCCACGGCCATCGACGACAACACCGGAGCTGCCTGCTGAGAACTGGACCTATGCGCCGCTCGATGTCGATAACGACGGCGTCTCGGTTCTTACCCCCGGTACACCGCTCGTCAGTTGGCCCCCTGGAGCGTGTCCAGTGCAGCAGCGGCCACTTCCTGAGCCACTCGACACGCGCCCTGTGGGTCGTCCTGGTTGATGACCATCGACGTGAGCGTCACATCGTCACTTAACCCAACCGTCACAGGGCATGTGCCTGAGTTGATGTCTTCCGCCATCCCAGCAATCACGGCCGGGTTTCCGGGATGCCCAGGAATGACCAGAGGTTGCAGATGATCAAATTGCCCCATCGACTTCCCACGGTATAGAGCTTCCAATCCCTTGAAACCATCAGCGGCAACTTCCCGTCGGACTGTTCCGATCATCACAGAGACCGAGGGGCCACCCGGCTCCACGGAATACCAGCTGCACCTGGGCCCACCGAGATCCTTTGCGATGGGACTTTCCAAATCCGGCTCACCCCTACCATACTCTCCAATGGACGAAAGGAACTTCTTCGCTATGAGGCGACACGGATTCTTCAGATACCTCTCCGGATCGAGAATCGTCTTCACTTTGGGAAAATCAACATGATCCGGCGATTGAGCGCCGGCAGATGCATCAGGTACCGGCTCTTCTGTCGTTGGCACTCCAGATTTCTCACCGCAGCCTGCTAAAAAGGCGACAAGTAGCGCCCACGCCAACACACTGCGCATGACAATACCCCCAACTTTCCGTTCGATCGTACACGCCCTGAAAAAGTCCACGATCTTGGCCTCATCGCAACGCCCCTGAAGTCGCGCTCAACGCAACATACCTAAGATCCAGCAACTAGCGAAAGAAAAGCGCTAGGTCGAGCCGATTCGATCGAACTCGGCGGCGCCAAGTCTCAGGTTCCAGCAATCAGCTACCACATAACCCATGGATGCCCGTTCTCTCAAGTTCCCACCGAAGCTGGTGGCGCTTGGTGCATAAGTTCCCCTCCCGGCCAACTGAGCCTAAACGCGGTTCGATCACTTGCTATCCGACAGGGTGTCCAGTGCCGCAGCCGCTACTGTTTGAGCGTCTTCACACGCACCCTGCGAGTCCCTACGATCGATCACGATGACCGTCAACGTCAGATCTTCGGTCAACCCGACCGTCAGAGGGCATGAGCCATTGTTGATCCGACTAGCTTTCCCTGCGATCACAGCTGGATTTCCTGGGTGGCCAGGAATTGCCAGTGGTTGCAGATGATCTATGTCGCCCGACTCCTTTGATCGATACTCAGCCTCAATTCCCTTGAATCCATCGTCCGCGACCTCACGGCGCACCGTATCGATCGCAATGGTCACATCCGGTCCATCGATCCGCTTAGAAATCCACGTACAGCGAGGGCCGGTCAGCTTCTTGGCTGCCGTGCTGTCTGTATCCGGCTCCCCCCTGCGAAACTCCGCAATCACGTTGAGCGCACTCATCGGTACCAGCCGACAAGGATGGTCCAGATAAGGCGAAGGATCGAGCGGTGTCTGCACCTTCGGATATGCCACTGGTGGCGGTACAGTCAAACTATTCGACGACGATGGAAGTCCGCCGGCGTTCGGCTCAGAGCCGTCGCTGCAGGAAGCGACAGCAGACAACGCGACGGACGCAGCTACGAAGGCTGCAGACAACGCCACTCTAAATCTCATTCGAGTGACCTCACATCGCGGGCCTGATTCACCTGCTTCGAATTCATTGACTACCCTAGGCGTTTGACCTTCTACCGCAGCGCATTCAGGAAGCGGACCGAATCACGATACTCTAACTCGATCCTCGAACACTGCGAGATCGGCATGGTGTGTTTCGTTCGAAGTGTGGAAGCCATTGCCCGGAACCGCGAAGTTGCACGGGGCACTGCTCGAAGTGCCGCCGTGCTTGCTCCGCTCGCTACCCGTAGCAACTCAGCACGAGCATTGGGCCACCTTCCGGTCGGGTCCGCCGCTCCCTCAACTCCACACGGTCCGGCTAGCCGGGTGCAGGACTCTCGGTCGTAGCCCAACACTTCACTAACAGAGTCTCGCTAATCGCCCGCCGCCAGCATCGCCTCCAATGCAATGCTGGCCACCTTTTGCGCAATCAGACAGGCATTCTTAGGATCTTCTTCTTGGATGGTTTGCACAGAGAAGGTGAGATCGTCGGCAAGGCCAACACTGACAGTGCAAGTGCCGGCGTTGATATCTGAGGCCTGCCCGTAAACAACCGCGGGATACTCGGGACGACCAGGTAGCAACAACGGTTGAAGGTGATCAATTTTACCGGACTTCTTGGCTTGATAGATGCCTTCCAGTCCTTCGAACGCGGTGTCAGCATGTTGAGCCTGCAGGGTGTGGATGCGGATGCCAATGGTCGGCTCCCCCGTGCTCGCCGCGAGCCATGTACACCCCGGCCCGAGTAGCTTCTTCGCCGCATTGCTGTTCACGTCCGGCTGAGGGGATTTGACATGCCCGAACGAGGCAAGCTTATCTTCCGGCACTAGCCGACATGGATTCTCAGTAAACGGACCGGGGTCAATCGGCGAAACGACTCGCGGGGACAGCCGAGTAGATTGCGTATCCGTGGAGCTAGCGCGCCCCCCGTGAGTTCGGTCAGCATCCTCGCTTCCCGCGCAAGCGGATGCAAGCACCAGGCTCACACCCGTTAACCACGAAACGATGCTGCTACCGAGCCTTTGAAGCCACCTGCTCGCCCGAACAGTTGAGGACATATCGTCATCCGTACATCATCATCGGTTGGCCAACGTGCCGAACGTGGCGTTCGTAACCCTTCTGAGGGTACTTAAACGCTTCGAAGAGCGCCCGAATCGGTGATCGTGCTGTCAACGTCAATCTGGCACTAGTACTGCCGGTGACGAACGTGAATCGTTACCGACCCCTCACGTTCGACTCGACATGACAGGGGATCCAAAGTTGGCCAGATACCTACTGGCGCTCGAAGTGGTCGATTTGCCCACGCCTTGGTATCCCCCATCAACCTTCCGACGACAGCGGCCACGTAGGTGGCTCACAGATGGACTGTCGATGACTTCGATAAGGCCGTACGGAGCGACGGCCAGTTAGCCCTTGGGCGATTGCGCTTCCCGCGTCGGGCGCGCCTCGACGCTCAGTGATCTTGAGGAAGATGGTCGTCGGGACGGCCTGGCAAGCGTTCTTCAGGCAGTGCGTCGGATCGGGCGTCGTCTGAACCCTCGGGTACTCCATGAGTGATTGTGGGATGAAGGACGCAGTGAGCACCTCGTAGCTTGCTGCGGGTCTGGGTCGCCATTCGCCGCAAGACACTACAGCCAAGATCACGCTACGGAGAGTTTTGATCTTCGGGGCACTGCCGCACCGGTGACCACCCTCGTGCGTATGCCGGCGTGCGCACGTATGTAGCCGCACGCGGAACTCCGGCTACCTTCGGTGGCCTCAGTGCCGAAAGCGACGGGCTTCGCGGACATGGACTACGGCGCCGGGGAGTGTCACATGAGGGTCCCAGCACGTGTGAGCTAGCGTGCGCCCTGTTCGACCAATATCGCCCACGACGAAGTCGGTGTCCTTGCCGGTGTACCAGCCGTCATTTCCCACCTGCGAGTGTGTCCAGCACAGCAGCCGCCACCTTCTGGGCCCCTTCGCACGCCCCCTGCGGGTCCTCGCGATCAATCACTCTCGCCGTGAAGGTCAGGTCGTCAGCCAGTCCGACCGTTACTGGGCAGGAGCCATTGTTAATTCTGACGGCTTGCCCAGAGATCACTGCTGGATTGCCGGGATGCCCTGGGATCGCCAAGGGTTGCAGATGATCTATGTCGCCTGATTCTTTTGATCGATATTCGATCTCAAGCCCCTTGTATCCTTCATCTGCGGTAGCACGGCGTACCGTTCCTATCGTTATACCTACGGTTGGCCCATCAAGGTCCCTTGGAAGCCATGTACAACGAGGTCCGGTCATCTTCTTGGCGGCCGCGCTATCTGTGTCTGGATCGCCCTCGCGAAATTCCGCAATCGAGTTGAGCACACGCATCGGGACCAGCTGGCAAGGGTTGTCCAGGTAAGGCGACGGGTCGAGTGGAGTCTGAACTCTTGGATATTCAATCGACGTAGGGCCTGCGGAACTACTCGGCGTCGCTGAGGCGGAGCCGCTGGTCTGTGGGCCATCACCTTCACTACAGGAAGCTAGAACAGTCGACGTCGCCAGCAGCGCTCCCGCAACCGCTACCAGCCTTACGACATGTCCCACCCAAGACGGCTCGCGGGAAATCTGACTCTTCCACAGCTTTTCCTGCTTGCCCTTCCAAACCAATTCGAGTTTCACAATGCAACCTACATCACTTAGCGTCTGACTTGATCAGTTATCACGAGATATCGAAGAGCGGATCGTGCGCTTCCAGATACTTCTTGCTCGCATACTACCTGCTCGCGCCGCCCCGCGAGAAGACATCCGACAAATAGCCCTGACAACTTCGATCAAACCACGACTTTTCATGACAGCCGAGGGCATCCCCTCCAAACTGGCGAAATGCTTGCCGTGATGACGCCCGGGCGTGTAGCCCTTGCCCGTCCAGCGCCTTGTCATCTCTTTCGCCGGCACCCTGGTGAGTCGTTGACCTGCCAGCCTCCCGTCGATCGCACGATCGTCACGTCTGGCAACAGAATCTTTCCTCAGGGCTGCAACCGCCGTGCTGCCTAATCGGCTTGCTTGAGAGTGTCCAGCACAGCGGCGGCTACATTTTGCGCCACCTCACACGCTTCTTTGACACTGTCAGCATTGTCAAGTGACGTATTGATGGTCAAGTCGTCAGAAATTCCAACATAAACGACACAAGCACGATTCTCGACCATGTCGTCTTGCTTCCCTGCTATAACGGCTGGGTAGTCTGAATGACCAGGGATCTGAACCGGCTGAAGATAGTCCATCGATCCCGACTTTTTCGATGCATAGAGGCCACCCAAGCCGCGCAACTCTGGCTGAGCATACTTCTGGTGGGGCGTATCAATGATGACACTGACCGCGCGGTCGAAATCTTCTTTGCCGTACCAAACACACGTCGGACCGATCAACTTTTGCGCGTGGCTACTTTCTACGTCGGGCTCACCTTTTTCAAAATCACCAAACCTGGCGAGAAATTTATCATCAACCAGCTGACACGGGTCCTTCAAAAAAGGAGTGGCATCGAGCGGGTGAACCACCTGGGGTACATCATCATTTCGATCGATTTGCGAAGACGCACCCTCGGTTGGAATCGCCCCCTTTTCAGTAGATTCCGAGCATGCGACCACAGAGAATCCGAAGAGCCCACACAGGAAGGCCGCCGCCAACAACCTTCGCGAAGTCACTGAACAGTGTTCCCAACCTTGTTGAACCATTTGCCAGCAGCATCGTCGTCTGACATCTTTGAATCCATCGAACCTTTAATCTGATCACAATAGGACCTGGCGTACTCTGCCGCCGACTTGTTCAACTCTCGCAGCGACTCCAAAGATTCGATGGTTCTTTTCACATATGCTTTACTGTAATCATCTGGGGAGAATTCTCTATGCAGAGCCCTAAGGGCGCGCCCAATCAGCATCTCGCGCCCTTTCATGCTGTTGGCCCGGTCTTCGAAGCGCTGGGCGATTGCCTTGGCTGTAGCTTCATCCGGAAACCGGAACCCCTTGCCGGTCGCCGCGAGCACAACCGAGTCGCCGATCGAGGTGCCGCCGTACTTCTTGCGCTGCTCCTCTAGTGACTGCAGGATGTCCGCCCAAATCCCCGATGAAGCTCATTGCGGCCCTCCCGACGGCTTCCTGGTCATTGCTCCGGTGGTAAGGCTCATCGCGTACCCGCCGACGGTGACTTCCCACGATCTCGGGAACCTGAAGGACCTCGCCACACTGCGCGGTGCCCTTCGGCGCGACGGGACGGCGCTTGCTCTGAGCCCAAGGCTCATATCAGAACCCTTCCGCCAGATGCCGCCTACGGTAGCAACTCGGCACGTACAAAGAGCTACGTTTAGCAAACTCCGTCGCTACCAGCAGAGGGATTGACGGCCCGAACGCGGCAAGCTCGACCCGCAGCCAGATAACACCCCGTACCAGGTTTTTCCCCGCAGAAGCGAGGAGCTCGAGCACGACGTCGACCGTGCTCGCTGCCCTCGGGAAGCTCCGACCTAGCGACAGCCCGTCCGGCCGCTCAGCGCCATCACAGTGGCTAGTTGGCTTGCTTGAGCGTGTCCAACACGGCAGCTGCAACTTTCTGCGCCACTTGGCATGCTTCCTCTGGATCGCGTCCTCCGTCGAGGGACGTCTTGATAGTTAGGTCGTCGGCAATTCCGACATAGACGACACAACGATTGCCCTCTTCCATATCTTTCCTATTTCCAGCAATAACCGCCGGATACCCGGGATGGCTATCAATTTCTACCGCCTGAAGATAATCGAGCGATCCCGACTCTTTCGAAGCGTAAACGCCGGCCAAACCTCGCAAATGCGGCTGCGCATACTTCTGATGGGGAGTATCAATGATCACACTCACAGCCCGACCGACGTCTTGCTTCCCATACCAAACGCAAGTCGGACCGATCAGCTTCTGCGCATGGTTACTGTCAACATCTGGTTCACCTTCTTCAAATTCACCGAATGCAGACAGTGTTTGATTATCTACCAACTTACACGGATCTTCGAGAAACGAACTAGCGTCCAACGGTCGACTCACCTGAGGCACGCCATTGGATGAGCCGGGTTCAGACGATGGCGCTGGGGTCGGAATGGCATCCTTCTCTACCGATGGATCAGAGCAGGCGGCTATTGACAGCCCGAGGAGTCCGGTCAGCAGCGCGGGAACCAATTTCTTGGGAGCCATCAATCTACAGAATTCCCAACTTTGTCGAACCAGGTGCCCGCGTCCGTATCGTCTGCCATCTTCAAGTCCATCGCTGATGAAATCTTTTGCGAATACCGCTGAGCGTACTCGGACGCAGACATATTCAATTCTTTCAGCGCATTCAGGGAATAAATCGCATCCCGAACGTAAACTTTGCTGTAATCATCATCTGAAAACTTTCCACTCAGTGCGTCGATGGCCTTGCGGATCAGCAACTCACGCTGTTTCATGCTCTTAGCTCGATCCGCGAAGCGCTGCGCGATCGCCCTGGCCGTGGCCTCGTCCGGAAAGCGAAAGCCCTTGCCCGTGACGACAAGGCTGAAGGAGTCACCGATCGAGGTGCCTCCGTACTTCTTGCGCTGCTCCTCGAGTGACTGCAGGATGTCCGCCCAATCCCCGATGAAGCTCATTGCGGCCCTCCCGACGGTTTCCTGGTCATCGCTTCGGTCGCTACGGTAGCAACTCAGCGCAGGCGGTGGGCCACTTTCCGGATACTTCACACAGGCTCGAGAACATGCCACTGACCGCCTGATCAGCACCAACGCAGTCGAAGCGAAGCGGCAGGCGTCAGCCGGCTTCGCCGACGAGCACAGCAGCGCGGCGGAGGCCGTCGAGGGTCTTCTCGTCGGCGGTGGGGTTCAGGGCGTGGGCGGCGAGCCGGAACAGGGTGGCCCGCAGCAGCATCTGACGCCACTCGGGCAAGTGCGACCACTGCTGGATGAGGCTGGCCCCAGCAACATTGGCCACGACGGCGTCCACGACCACCAGCGCGGTGGCCCACTCCGCGGGCCGGTAGTACGGCCGGAAATCCAGCACGGTGGGCATTCCGTCCCCGGTGAGCCGCACGCTGCTGAAGAGACTGCCGTGCACGACCTGGCTCGGCAGGCTGGTTTCCCGCGCTGCCCCGGCCAGGATCTCGAACCACCGGCCGCCGTTGGCCTCATCGAGTTCGGCTTCTTCCTCGCCCCAGGCGACCCGGTCGGCCTTCGCCAACAAGTCCTTGCGCTTGTCGATGAAATCCGGGCGTGGCAGGTCGATCAGTGCCTGGTGGAGCTTGACCGAAACAAGCACGATGTCGTCGACCGGCGGACGCTCCCCTGGCACCTCGTCGCCCTCGTCCGGAGACAGCCGGTAAGCCATCCAGCCACCCACGATGGCCCGTCCGTCCGTGGCCCGCGCGGGACGCGCAATCCGGACATCCGGCAGCGAGACCTTCCCGAGCGCGCCGGAAGCCCAGACCGCTTCGGCCGAGTCCGTGGCGGGCCGCAGCACGACGCCGTCGCCCCGCCAACCCGCGTCGTCGTCGAGCGGCTGCAACTGCTCAGGACTCACACCGAATGCAGCGCAAACGCGCAGCGGGGGGCGCTCACGGGTCAGGGTCACGGCGGCAGACTAGCGCGGCCACCCATCACCCCAGTGGGTGACACTCCGCGTCAGGCCCTCCAGCACTCCTTATGGTGCAATCCGACCCTCCGTACGCATCACGGTGCGCTGCGTGACAGGGCGAGTCGGAAATCGCCCTGCGCGACAGAACGGGCCGGCCCGGCATGACACGGCGCCCCGCCCCGCGTGACAGCACCGGCAGGCCTTCGCCGCGAACACTCTTCGGCCTGCGCTCGGCCAGTGGCGAGCCAGCCGGACTGCTGAGGGGCGGCCGCGCAGGGCCTCCGGGCATCCGCGCCGGCATCAGCCCCCCAGACATGCGCCAGCGGGCACCCGAAGGCGCCCGCTGGGTCCAGCGTCTCAGTACGTCGGCAGGCTGGGGTCGATCTGCTTCGCCCAGGCGAGCACACCGCCGCCCAGGTGCACCGCGTCCGAGAAGCCCGCACGGTGCAGCGCCGCCAGCGCCTCCGCGGACCGGCCACCCGACTTGCAGTGCAGCACGATCGGCTTGTCCTGCGGCAGCTCGGCCAGTGCCTCGCCCGACAGGATCCTGTCCTTCGGGATCAGCTTCGCACCGTCGATCCGGACGATCTCGTACTCGTGCGGCTCACGGACGTCGATCAGCTCGAAGTCCTTGCCCGAGTCGAACATCGCCTTCAGCTCGTGCGGCGTGATCGTGCTGTTCTGCGCCGCCTGCTGCGCCTCGTCCGACACCACACCGCAGAACGCCTCGTAGTCGATCAGCTCGGTGACCTTCGGCGTCTCCGGATCCTTGCGGATCTTCACCTCGCGGTAGCGCATCTCCAGCGCGTCGTAGGTGATCAGCCTGCCGAGCAGCGGCTCACCGATCCCGGTGATCAGCTTGATCGCCTCGGTGACCATGATCGAACCGATCGACGCGCACAGCACGCCGAGGACGCCGCCCTCGGCGCAGGAGGGAACCATCCCGGGTGGTGGCGGCTCCGGGTAGAGGTCGCGGTAGTTGAGGCCCTTGCCGTTCGGCGCGTCCTCCCAGAACACCGAGACCTGACCTTCGAAGCGGAAGATCGAGCCCCACACGTACGGCTTGCCCAGGATGACCGCCGCGTCGTTGACCAGGTACCGCGTGGCGAAGTTGTCCGTGCCGTCCAGGATCAGGTCGTAGTCACGGAAGATGTCCAGCGCGTTCTCGCTGGTCAGCCGCTCGGTGTGCAGCACGACGTTCACGAACGGGTTCGTCTCGGCGATCGACTCCTTGGCCGACTGCGCCTTCGACTTGCCGAGGTCCGACTGCCCGTGGATCACCTGACGCTGCAGGTTGGACTCGTCCACGGTGTCGAAGTCGACGATGCCCAGCGTGCCGACCCCGGCCGCGGCCAGGTACAGCAGCGCAGGACTGCCCAGCCCGCCGGCGCCGATGACCAACACCTTGGCGTTCTTCAGCCGCTTCTGGCCCTCCACCCCGACGTCCGGGATGATCAGGTGCCTGCTGTAGCGGGCTATTTCCTCTTTGGTCAGCTCGGCCGCGGGTTCGACCAGCGGCGGCAGGCTGCCTGACATTCGACCTCCAGGTTCACGCCACGTGGATTGTGCGGTGGTCTCCTTCGATCCTCCCCGCACGAACGGCGTCCGTCCACATCATGACGGTGCCGTCCACACTCTGGAACAACACGAGGTCGTGGCCCGATATTCCGTCACTCCGCGCCGGGATTCGGCCACGCGTTCGGCTTGCACACCTTGCCGTCGCGCGGCACAGCGCTGTAGTTGGTCGGATCGGCCTTGTTCAGCTTCGCCACGTAGTTGTTGGCCACGCCGAACGTCTGCTGCATCATCACCGGCGCCAGCGCGCCGTTCCGTTTGCAGCCCACGTGGCCGTTGTTCAACGCGTGCCCGACCTCGTGGTTGATGGCGTACTGACGATAGGCGGTCATGTCCGAGTTGAACGCCTTCGCACCGCGCACCCAGCGCGCCAGATTGATGATCACGCGGTCCATGCGCCGCTGGTAGCACGACGACTCGTACTTGATCTGGAAGCCGCACACGTCGGCTCGGTGCGTGGTCGCGGGCGAGGTCAGGCTGATCCGGAAGTCCGCGTCCGCAGGATCGTCCACCCGCTGGAAGCGCACCTTCCCGCCGCCGGTCCAGCTGCGCGGATCCGACAGCGTGGCCTCTACGGTCTCGGCGAACGCGTCGTCACCGGTGTAGCTCGACGGATCGAGCCCGTTCTCCACCTCGACCGTGTACTTGTACAGCCGACCGCCCGCCTTCCCTACCGGCGGGCTGGAGCCCTTCACCACATGCCAGGTGCCCCGGCCCTTCTTGGTGAACTTGCCGCCCGCAGGCAACTCGGCGGTCGGGATGCGCAGATCGACCGGCTCCGCGGGATTCTCCGTCGCGCTCGGCCCCTCGCCACCGGATGCGGCACCCGCGGCAGGTTTCTCCGCCGCCGCGGTCTGCTCGGGCGGCTGAGCACCATCACGGGCGTCGAGCACCGCCAGCACGGTGACCACCAGCAGCACCGGGAGCGCATAGATCCGCCAGCCGTACTTCTTGACCCAGCTGGACGGGCCCGCTGACCGAGACCGCGGACGCGCACGCTCGGGCCGCTCCGGGGCCGGGCGCCACGCCGCCTCCAACGGCTCCGCAGCGATCCTCCTGCCGCCCGGCCGATAGCGCGGAACGCGGTCGACAGACCTGCGTTCGGGTGGCTGTGACGTGCGGACGCGTGCGCTCCGCGTTCGTCTCGTCACCCGATCATTCACAGTCCACAGCCTGCCACATCACGAACCGAGCACTGCGCCGACAGGCTGACATCGCGCCCATCACCCATCACCCGACCGGCTCAACGCTCCGTTTCCGTCTCCTGCCACAGCTGCAGCGTGGCCTCGGCGACCCGCCGCGGCTGCTCCATCTGCGCGACATGTCCAGTATCCGGCAGCATCAAGAGCCTGCCGTCGCGGAGCGAGCGCACGGTCCGCGTGGCCTTCCGCGAGCTGATCACGCGATCCCGCGCACCCCAGACCACCAGCGACGGCGCGGTGATCTGCTCGAGCGCGCGCCACATCGACCGCGGCCCCCACGCCACCCAGTCCTTGAAGATCCCCAGGGTGGACCGGCCCATCGCGGACACCGCCCACTGGTAGCCGCTCCGCTGCTGGTACTCCTCCACCAGTTCGGCCACCCGATGCGGCGGATAGCGCGACGGGTCGTGGAAGCACAGTTCGAGCACCTGCCGCACGCGCTGCTCCGGCGTCATCTCCAGCAGCTGCTTGCGCGCCCGCGTCCCCACCACGGGCAGGTAGGCCAGCGCCAACCGGGGATCGGACAGCCGGCTCAGACTCGGCCGCAGATCCGGCACCGCGGGCGAGATCAACGTCACCGATCGCACCAGATCCGGCCAGCGTGCCGACAGCAGGATCGCGATGGCACCGCCCATCGAGTTGCCCAGCACGTGCACCGGTCCCGTGTCCAGGCCGCGCACATACCGCGCCACTCGATCCGCATGTTGCCGCAGGCTGAAGTCGAAATCCGCCTCCGGCTCGGAGAACCCGAACCCGGGAAGGTCGACGGCGACACCCCGCGCCCACGGCGCGAGCAGCCTGCCCATGTCGGTCCAGTTCGTCGACGACCCACCGAGCCCGTGCAGGTACACGGCGGTCGGAGCATCCGGAGGGCTCAGTTCCGGCTCGGTGCGCCGGACGTGCAACCGGACGCCGCCCGCCTCCTCCACCTGGCCCTGCCACGGCGGCCGGCGCTCGTCCAGGTCCGGCAATTCGAGGCCACGGCGGGTGGAGTCGCCGTCGGACACGGTGGGATCAGCCATAACACCAGGATGACGCACCTCGTTCACGGTGCGCCAACGGGCAGATCCCACGCACCGCGGACCAGCCGCGACACCGACGCAGCTTGCGCCACCCGTATTACCGACGGGTACTGTCGGCATCGGCGAGATCCGCCCTGAGCGAGACGACAACGCGCGACAGCGCACGACAGCGGAAGGCCGGCCATGACGGACACGACGAACGCGCAGGCCACCGGGGTTCTTGCCCAACTCAAGCGCGGCGTGCGTATGCCCAAACGCAAGCGCCGCGCCCAACTGCTCGCGGTGGCACGCGACGTCTTCGCCGCCAACGGCTACCACGCGACGGCGATGGACGAGATCGCCGAGCGGGCCGGGGTCTCCAAGCCGGTGCTCTACCAGCACTTCCCCGGCAAGCTCGAGCTGTACATCGCGCTGCTGGAGACCAACGTGGAGCAGCTGGTCGCCGAGGTCACCAAGGCGATGACGTCGACCTCGGACAACAAGCAACGGGTGTACAACGCGGTCGCGGCCTACTACGACTTCGTCAGCTCGGACAGCGGCGCCTTCCGGATGGTGTTCGAGTCCGACCTGCGCGGTGAGCCGGCCGTGCAGGCGGCCGTGGAGCGCGCGACGTCGGCCTGCGTGCACGCGATCACCGACACCATCACCGCCGACGCGGGTCTGCCGCCCGCCAAGGCTCAGCTGCTGGCGTCCGGTCTGGTGGGGATGAGCCAGGTCAGCGCCCGCTACTGGCAGGACAACCACTCCGCGGTCGACCGCGACGAGGCGATCGCCTTGATCGCGCAGCTGGCGTGGCGCGGTATCGGCGGTGGCTTCCCGCTGAAACAGTCCTAACCCGCCGGAACAGCCGTCCGGATCAGCGACGTCAGCCGCCGCGCGACATCGGTGGTGCGCTCGTGCATGAGCATGTGGCCCGCGCCCGGATACAGCACGTAGCTCGTTCCCGGTAGCTGATCGGCGATCACCTTGGCGTGCTCGACCGAGCAGAGCCGATCGCGGTCACCGGCGAGCACCAGGGTCGGAATGTCCCGCAGCACGCTCAATGCGACCGTGCGGTCGTGCGCGAAGATCGCGTCCAGCAGCCCGCCGATGGTCGCCGGGTGAGCCGCTAACGCCGCTCTCGCAGTCTCGACGACGTGCCGCCGCGGCGCCCGCCACCCGAAGACCAACCAGCGCACCACCGGGCTGAGCACCTGCGGCACCGCAGGCAACGAACCGTTCTCCCGGCGTTCCAGCAGACCCCGCAGCACGGGCTCGACACGCGGCACGCTCCGCCCGAGGGCACCGCGCAAGCCCAGCGAGATGCGGTGCATGTTGCCCGAGGACGTCGCGACGAACGCCATTCCGGCCACCCTGGCGGACACCACGTACGGGTGGCGTTCGGCCAGCGCCATGAGCGTCATCCCGCCCATCGAGTGGCCCACCAGCACCAAGGGGCCCGTGGTGCGTGCGGCCAGCAGCTCCGCCAGGTCGTCGGCCAGTTGTTCCAAGGTCCGCGCGCCGCGCCGCGCCGGATCCGATCCGCCGTGGCCCCGCAGGTCCATACGAACCACCCGCACGTCCGTGGGCAGTAGCGCGCAGACCCCGTCCCAGGAGCCGCTGTGCTGGGTCCATCCGTGCACCAGGACGACGGTGACCCGGGCGTCCGACGGCCCACTGGTCCGCACCAACAGCTGCGTGCCGTCCGCCGTCGTGAACCGGTCGACCCGCTCAGCGCCGGTGGCGTAGGACCGTTGCCGTCGAGGTTCCACCAGGCTCACGCCGTCCACCTTTCGCCGAAGTTACTGTGACGAGCAGTAACAGTTACCTCGCGGTATGGTGATCGACATGGCCGACGGTGTCAAGAACGGCAGCACGCGCTCGGACGCCCGGCGGGACCGCTGGCGGCGTCATCGCATCGAGCGCCGCGCGGAGTTCGTCGAGGCCGCGCTGCGGGCGATCGACAAGCACGGCCCGGACTTCGGCATGGAGGACGTCGCGGCGGAAGCGGGCGTCACCAAGCCGGTGCTCTACCGACACTTCACCGACAAGGCCGACTTACTCGTCGCGCTCGGCCAGAAGGGCACCGAGATCCTGTTCAACCGGCTGATGCCCGCGCTGAACCAGGAACTGGCCCCGCTACCGCGCATCCGGCGGGTGATCGACGCCTTCTTCACCACCGTCGAGGAGTACCCGAACCTCTACCGGCTGCTGGTGCATCCGCCGCCGCACGCGGCCGAGCCGGCCAGCACCGACATCGCGCAGGAGGACAAGCGGCTCATCGCGTCGGCGGTGACCGCGGTGCTCGGCGACTACATGCGCGCGTTCGGGATGGATTCCGGCGCCGCGGAGCCGTGGGCGCACGGCGTGGTCGGGCTGGTGCAGAACGTCGGGGAATGGTGGCTGGAACGCCGATCGATGAGCAAAGAAGCGGTGGTGGAATACACCACCGAGATCATTTGGGCGGCCATCGACGGAGTCCTGCGGCAACACGGCCACACGGTCGATCCGAACAAGCCGCTCGAGCTGAACAAGGTCATCACAATGCGCGACACCCGCGGCGATGCCACGGGTGTCGACGAAATCGCTGAGTGATCCGGCCGGCTACTTCTTTTCCACGACCGCGAACCCGACCCGGCGGGTGTCGCTCGGCGCGATCTCCACGTAGGCGATCTTGTCGGTCGGCACCAGGTAGGTACGGCCCTTCTCGTCGGACAGCCGCAGCAGGCCATCGCCCTTGTCCAGCGTGTCGGTGACCAGCTTCTCGACCTCTTCCTGCGACTGGTTGCTGGACAACACCAGCTCGCGGGGCGACTCATCGATGCCGATCTTGATCTCCACCCGATGCCTCCTGCTTGAGCGTCCGCTACGACTGCCAGGCTATCCCACCGCGGAGGTGGCCATCAGCCCAGGCCGAGCGCCTGCATGCGTTTGTGATGCCGCTGCTGCAACCGCCGGAACAACGCGGCGATACCGCTCATGTCGCCCGAGCCGGAGACGATCAGCTCGGCCAGCCCGTCCCGCTCGGCCGCGACGTACTGCGACTGCGTGAGCGCCTCGCCCAACAGCCTGCGACCCCACAACGCCAGCCGGTCGCGCAACGTCGGATCGGCCTTGATGGCGGCCGCGACCTCACGCTCGGCGAACTCCGAGTGGCCGGTGTCGGCCAGCACTGTGAGCACGATCTCCCGCGTCGCCGGGTCCAGCCAGTCGGCCAGCTCCCGGTACAAGTCGGCGGCCAGCTGGTCGCCGACGTAGGCCTTCACCAGCGACTCGAGCCATGTCTTCGGCCGGGTGCCCGCGTGGAAGGCGTCCAGCGGCTTGATGAACGGCCGCATCGCGTCCTCCACCGATACCCCGTGCTCGGCCAGGTATCGGTCGATCAGCTGGTAGTGCGCCATTTCCGCGGCTGCCATCGCGGACAGTTGCGCGCGGCCGGACAGCGTCGGCGCTCCCCTGGCATCCTCCGCCAGCCGGTCGAACGCGGCGAGCTCGCCGTAGGCCAACACGCCGAGCAGGTCCACCACACCTTTACTGAGCGGCTCTTTGGCAGCCTCAGTACCTCGCTGCGCCTCGGCCTTCTCCTGGTCGGAGTTGGCCGTTCGGGGGGTGCCGTCGGTCATGCTTAGACCCTAACTCCGATTCGGACCGGTAGACTGCACCTCGAGAGCGATATCGCATCTCGCGCGCCGGAGGAGTTTGTGGCCGCGCGATTCGAGGAATATCGAGCGATATCGAGGCACTGTGCGTGCACGCTATGCCGACCATGATCGGCCATTGGGGATTTCCCACCGTCAGCTGTGCGCGCTGGAATGTGAGAGAGGCGATCACGCTGACCATGACCGACACGCCTGGCGAGCGATCCGAGATCACGGATACCCCCGGGCCGACCGACCCTGTCACGCTGGAGCACAGCGAGGCCGGTGTCGACGAGACCGATCCTTCCCATCCGCTGCAGGCAGGCGCCCCGGTCCGCCCGGAGGCCCCCAAGTTCAGCGACTTCGACATCAAGCCGGAAATCGTGCGTGCGCTGGCCGAAGCAGGCATCGAGCGCACGTTCGCCATTCAGGAACTGACCCTGCCGCTGGCACTGGCCGGCGACGACGTCATCGGCCAGGCGCGGACCGGCACCGGTAAGACCCTCGGCTTCGGCGTCCCGATTCTGCAGCGGCTGACGCTGCCCGGTGACGGAACGCCGCAGGCGCTGGTCGTCGTGCCGACCCGTGAGCTGTGCCTGCAGGTCACGCACGATCTGCAGGACGCGGGCAAGTACCTCGGCGTCCGGACCCTGTCGATCTACGGCGGCCGCCCGTACGAGTCACAGATCAAGGCGCTCAAGAAGGGTGTCGACGTGGTGGTCGGCACCCCGGGCAGGCTGCTCGACCTGGCCGAGCAGCGGCACCTGGTGCTGGGCAAGGTCTCCGCGCTGGTGCTCGACGAGGCGGACGAGATGCTCGACCTGGGCTTCTTGCCCGACATCGAGCGCATCCTGCGGATGGTGCCGGACGAGCGGCAGACCATGCTGTTCTCGGCCACCATGCCCGGCCCGATCATCACGCTGGCCCGCACGTTCCTGAACCGGCCGACGCACATCCGCGCCGAAGAGGTCGACCAGGGCGCGATCCACGAGCGCACCGCGCAGTTCGTCTACCGGGCGCACGCGCTGGACAAGCCGGAGCTGATCGCGCGGGTGCTGCAGGCCAAGGATCGCGGCCTGACGATGATCTTCACGCGCACCAAGCGCACCGCGCAGAAGGTCGCCGACGAGCTGACCGAGCGCGGTTTCGCTGCCGGTGCGGTGCACGGTGACCTGGGTCAGGGCGCCCGCGAGCAAGCGCTGCGGGCGTTCCGCTCCGGCAAGATCGACGTGCTCGTGGCCACCGACGTCGCGGCCCGCGGCATCGACGTCGACGACGTCACCCACGTGATCAACTACCAGTGCCCGGAGGACGAGAAGACCTACGTCCACCGCATCGGCCGCACCGGTCGTGCGGGCAAGGCGGGCGTGGCCGTCACGCTGGTCGACTGGGACGAGCAGACGCGCTGGAAGCTGATCTCCGACACGCTGGGGCTGGACAAGCCCGAGCCGGTGGAGACCTACTCCACGTCCGAGCACCTGTACACCGATCTCGGCATCCCGCGGGACGCCACCGGCAGGCTGCCGCTGGCGAAGCGGACCCGCGCCGGGCTCTCGGCGGAGAAGGCCGAGGATTTCGGGGGCAAGCGCAAGAGCGGCCCTCGGTCGCAGTCGCCCGCCAAGCGTCGGCCGCGGAAGCGCACGCGCGGCTCCCGCTCGTCCTCCGAGGCGAAGCAGGAGACCTCGGTGACGCAGTCGACCAGTGCGCCGGAGGCACGCACCAGCGATGCGGATTCCTCGGCGCCCGGAAAGTCGTCCGGGGCGCGGCGTCGCCGTCGGCGCCGTCGCAGCAGCAGCGCGACCAACTCGGCGGGCGGGGACGCCTGACCCGTGCCCGCCTCGCCCGAGCCCCCGCGTGAGCCCGGCAGGCGGGCGGGAGCACGTTCGCCGTGGACGCGACCGCGGGACAGGATCGTCACCGCGGTCGTCGTCGCGGTCGTGGTTGTCGTGGGGGCGCTCGTGTGGGCGCAGAGCGACAGCAGGGCGACCAGCCGCTCCACGGCCGCGCGGGAGCAGACCGAGCTACCCGAGCCCAAGGAGCCACCAGGGCAGCTGAGGGAGCTGTGGCGGGCGCCGAGCCCCAAGACGATCTTGCCAGTCGCGCATGGCGCCACCGTGGTGACCGGCGAGGGCGGGAAGGTCACCGGACGCGACGCCGAGACGGGTGAGCAGGTCTGGCACTACGAGCGCGATCTGCCGCTGTGCACGGTCGGCGAGGCGTGGTCGAGCGCGTTGGCGGTCTATCGCAAGTCGTCCGGGTGCAGCGAGGTCTCGCGACTCGATCTCGCCACCGGGCGGCTGCAAGCGCAGCGCAACGGCGACGCCGAACTCGGCACGCGCCTGCTCAGCGACGGGACACATGTGCTGGCCACCGGCCGCAAGCTGCTGAACGTCTGGAGCAGGGATCTGATCCGCACGATGGAGTACGGCCGGGTACCTGCACCGGTGGAACCGGATCGCCAGCATCGGCCGGGCTGCTCGGCCACCAGTTCGCCGAGCAAGGGCCAGGTGGAGACGTCGACCCCGCCGTCGCAGGAGCGGCGATGCCTGGCCGACACCGGTGTGCCGCCGCGCTCGGACTGCGCGTTGAATTCCATGGCGCTGCTCGCGGGCAAGATCGCCATCACCGAGCGCTGTGCGGGTGACCGGTCGGACTGGTTGACCGTCATCGGCACCACGAACGAGCAGGACGGCGAGAACAGAAGCGACGAGCCGAAGGTGTTGCTGTCGGCCGAGCTGCCCGGGGCGGATGCCCGCGTGGTAGCGGTCGCGCGCGACGAGGAACCGCGGGCCGCCGTCGTGCTGCCGCACACGCGTCAGCTCCTGATCTACGCCAAGCCCGGCAAACTGGTGAACCAGTACAGCCTGACCATGCCGACCGAAGAGCTGTTGGACGCGCACGTCGACGGGACTCCGCAGCTCACGCACGGTCCGTCTTCGGTGCTGTGGTTCAGCGGGTCGGCCACACTCGCGATGGATGCCGAGACGCTGCGGCCACGCTGGACGTTGCCCAACACTCGCGGCACCGGAATGCAGTGGGCAGACAGCATGGTCGTGCCCATCGACGGCGGGATCGCCGTCATCGACGAAGAAACCGGTGAGTCGTCGCGCACGGTCGCCATCGATCGATCCGGCTACGAGGGTCCGGTGCGGCTCAGCCACGTCGGGCCGGTCCTGCTCGAGCAGCGCGGGGACACGCTGGTCGCGCTGCGCTGACCGGTCAGGTGAGCCAGTAGAACCACAGCACGGCGGCCACGATCGCCAGCACGACCGCGATCGCCACACCGGCTGCCCGGCCTTGCCTGCGATCGGCGACGACGGCTGCCGCGATGGCGGCCACCGAAGCCACCGCGTGCCCGACGACGGACCCGGTCCCCGGACCGTTGAGTCCGTGCGATTCGGTGACCAGCTCGGCCACCACGAGCCCCACGGTCAGGACCGCGAGCCCGGCGGCCAATGACCCGGCGAGAAACCGCACGACGCCACCGCCCACGGCGTCGTCACGACTTGGCCGGCTCACCTCCACCACCTCATCCACCCACATACTCGCCAGGCTAACTGTCGCCGTCCTGCGCCCGGGGAGCGCCAGGTCCGGCGCGAGGAATACCCCGGTCAGCGGTCCGGAATGCGGGGCCCTGTTCGCACGGACCGGGCCTGGCAGGAGCCGCGTGCCGACGCAGGGCCACGCAACGGCACCGGCACGAGTCGCGTATCCGACGCGCGGCCACACAGCGCCTGCGGCAGCACCTCCGCGTAGCCGACGCAGGGTCACGCAACGGCACCGGCACAAGTCGCGTGCCCGACGAGGCCACACAGCGGCCCCGAAACCCCCCCGCACAGTCCACTCCCGCGACAGCCATCGGTCGTCAGCTACCCGCGATGAACCCCCGCACCGCCTCGGCGACCAGCTGCACCGCGATCGCGGCCAACAGCAGACCCGCGATCTTCGCCAGCAGCGTGATGCCGCTTTCCTTCAGCAGCCTGATCAGCCCGCCGGCGAACCGCAAGCACAGGAACAGTGCGATGTGCACCAGCAGAATCGCCGCGGCCAGCGCCAGATACGCGCTGATGTGGCCCTCGGCCTCCCGGACGAACACGATGGTCGCCGCGATCGCACCGGGCCCGGCCAACAACGGGGTGCCCAGCGGGACGAGGGCCACGTTCACGTCCTCGGCTGCCTGCGGCTGCGTGCTCTCCCGGCCGGTCAGCAGGTCCAGCGCGATGAGCAGCAACAGCAGACCGCCCGCGCCCTGCAGCGCCGGGATGCCGATCCCCAGGTACGCCAGGATCGCCTGGCCCGCCACCGCGAACAGCGTGATGACGAGCAACGAGATCAGCACTGCCTGCCGCGCCGCTTTGGCCCGAGCCGCGGGCGGCTTGCGGCCGGTCAGACTCAGAAACACCGGGACCGTGCCCGGCGGGTCCATGATGACCAGCAGCGTAATCACCGCAGAGGTGAAAACCTCGACGTCGAAATACACCGCGTCAGCCTCTCACCGGTGTGCGTCCGTTCGCACGAGCGACGAGTCGTTCGTAGACCTCCGGGTCGGTGGTCTCGGCACCGATCGGGGTCGGCTTGTTGGCACCGTGGTAGTCGCTCGACCCCGTGGTGAGCAGGTCCAGCTCGGCGGCGAGCTTGCGCAACCGCTCCCTGGTGCCGGGGTCGTGGTCAGGGTGGTCGACCTCGACGCCGGACAGTCCAGCCTCGGCCAGCTCGACGATCACGTCGTCCGCCACCGTCGGGCCCCGCGAGTACGCCCACGGGTGGGCCAGGACGGTCACGCCGCCCGCGTCGGCGATCATCGCGATCGCCCGCTTCACCGGGGTGTCGGCTCGCCGCACGTAATACGGCCCCCCACTGCCCAGGTACTTGTCGAACGCCTCGCTGACCGTGCTCACCAGTCCCGCCTCCACCAGTGCGCGCGCCAGGTGCGGCCGTCCAGCCGCGCCATCGGCCGGGAGTGACGCCATGACCTCGTCCGGGTCGATCGGCAGGCCGTCCGCGGCCATGCGCACGGCCATCCGCTGCAACCGTTCCCGCCGCTCCACCCGCAGCCGTCGCTGCTCCTCGACCAGCGCAGGTGCCTGCGGATCGAACAGGTAGGCCAACAGGTGCACGCTGATCGGGCGGCCGTTTCCGGCGGTGCTGACGCACGACAGTTCGGCACCCCTGATCAGCGTCAGACCGGACGGCAGGGCGCCGACCGCTTCCTCCCAGCCGGCCGTCGTGTCGTGGTCGGTGATCGCGACGACGTCCAGCCCGGCTGAGGCCGCCGCGCGCACGAGCTCACTCGGCGTGTCCGTTCCGTCCGACATGACCGAGTGAGTGTGGAGATCGATGCGCACCCACTGAGTCTGCCCGAACCCGCCGGATTGCGCCGTCGCAGGTGGTAGAGGGTGTGCGCTGGGTCAAACAGGCCGACTGCGAAACCGGCGACGTCGCCCCGTGCCGCACCGCGGCGTTCCCGGCTCAGCCGACCGGCCGCTTGCCCTTCGCGATGCGCTGCGCCTTGGCCATCGAGAACCGCTGAGCCTGCGCCTTCTTGTCCCCGAACACCAGCTCGGAGATCGAGTCGTAGAACTCCTCCGGCCGCGGAATGAAGTCGATGTTGTTCAGCGCCTGGATCTGACCGGCCGACTCGACGATCACGGTGCCGTAGCCGAGCAGCCTGCCCACGAACGGCCGCTCGTACGTCAGGTCGGTGACCTTGCTGATCGGCATCATCAGCACCTTGGTGGTGAAGATGCCCCTGGTGAGCACGAAGCGTTTGTCGGTGACCACCAGGGTCTCGACCCACCACTCCATGACCTTCCACGCGAAGCGCAGCACCACGAGCAGCGCGACGTACCAGAGGATGTTCTGGAAGATCCACTGCGACGGCGGCAGCAGGTACGACACCATGATGGTGATCGCCAGCAACGCGGCGGACTCGAACGCGTCCCAGAGCAGGACCGCCCAATGCCGACGAAGCCGGATGACGCGCCGCTCGGTGTCGAGCAGATACTCGTCTGGATCCCGAGGAGCCAGCAGCATGGTCGCTCTGCGCCCTGGGTCAGCCGTTGAACACGTTGCTGACGAAGGTGATCAACGACTCAGCGGCGTCCTGCAGCATGCCCAGGATGTTGTGCACCAGGTTCGCCGACGCGCCTGGCTGCGAGATCACGAAGAACAGCACCAGCAGGGTCCCGGCCACAGCAGCTATCTTCTTCGCGTTCACTGGCGATCAGATCCCGTCTACTCGTCGCTCACGTCACCGGTTCGTTCATACCGCACCAGGTGCGGTCTTCCGCAAGGCAAGTCCCGCAGACGGGCCAGCCCCAGCGAATATGCTACCGGGTCACTACTCTCTGTGGCTATGGCGACCGAAAAATCCACAGTGCGTTGCGTCGGCGCGGTGGTGCACGACGAGCACGGCCGGTTGCTGATGATCAAGCGCGGTCACCCGCCCGCCGCCGGAAAGTGGTCTCTACCTGGGGGAAGAGTCGAACCCGGGGAATCCGACGCGGTCGCCGTCGCGCGCGAACTGCGCGAGGAAACCGGATTGGAAATCCGCTGTGAGGGGCTCGCCGGAGTGGTGATTCGCGGCGAATTCGAGATTCATGACTACTTTTGTTCGGTCACCGGCGGAGTGCTCCGTGCGGGTGATGACGCCGCAGATGTTCGCTGGGTCACAGCCGACGAGTACACCCGGTTTGATCAGGGCGGTGCTCTGGTGGAGCAACTGACGGCCACGCTCCGTGGTTGGAACGCCCTTCCGCGCTGACGGACAGCGACCGCGCGTCCGAGCGCGCACCAATTCATCCGGCCGGGTTTAGCCCATCCAGGTCATGCGTTTGCCGTGATGAGCGTGCTGCGCGACGACCCGGCCGGTCGGTTCACCACCGGCCCATTGCATGACGGCCAGCGTGCTCAGCCCGGTGTTCTCGTAGCTGACGTCGTCGCGCCCGGGAGCGATCAGGTCCATGCCCGTCTCGTACGGGCCGCTGGCCACCCACCACACCGGTCGCTGCCGTCCGATCTCGGCCAGCCGGGCCATGAACTGCTGACGCCGGGGCACCTCGAGGTAGGCCATGGCCTGGCTGGTCAGCACCACCAGCGGCAGGTCGGCAGGCAGCCGGCCGACCGCCTCGGCCAGGTCGTCCACCGCGTCGCCGGGCATCAGCTCCGGCGGATCCTTGCGCTGCGCGGCGGCCGCGGTGTGCAACAGCCGCACTCGCTCCACCTGGTCCGGCCACACGCACGCCTCGAGCCACGCGAACTGGTCCTCGTCGGCGAGATCGACCGGTGCGATGTCCAGGCCCAGCCGGGCGCCGATGGCCAGCTTCTTCGGCGGCTGCGTGAACCCGCTGCCGTCGACGACGCAGTGCAGGCACACGGCGGCCTTCGCAGGTCCGGCGGACAGTTTCTCGCCCTCGTACAGGTACTCGTACCGGTACTTGTCCATATTCAACAGCAGGCCCGCGCTGGCACCGACCTCCAACAGAGCGATCGGCGAGCGGGCCTGCTTGGCCGCGGCCGCGATGACCGGGTAGACGACCGCGGCCCGCTGCACCTCGTTCGTCTGGGTGGAGCGCGTCGCGCACATCTCGCGCACCTCGTCGGCGCGCTCCAGCACGAACGACTTGAACAACGGCCACGTCTGGTCGTCGACCCCGTCGAAGCCGCCCATCGTCGGGTAGTACCTGCTCAGCGGGTGCACCGGCGACTTGGCCAGGAGCCGGTCCACCACCGCGAGCAGCAAGGTCGGCCGCGCCTGGTACAGCGGCGCGGCCGACAGCAGACCCGCTACCTCGTCGTCCTCGGCGGCCCGGCCCGCCAAGTGCGCGTACAGCGGCGAAGTCTGCGCTTCGGACTCGGCGAACGTCCGCAGACGCCGCCGGATCACCGAGAGATCATCATTCATGGGGCTCCGGTCGACCTGGCTGCTCTCCACCCCGCGTCTCGCCGTAGGACCGCTTCGGCACCATCACCTTGCGGCGGAAAGTGCACACGATCGTGCCGTCCTGCTTGTAGCCGCGGGTCTCCACGTACACCACGCCGCGGTCGTCCTTGGACTTCGACGGCGTCTTGTCCAGTACTTCGGTCTCGCCGTAGATGGTGTCACCGTGGAACGTCGGCTTGATGTGCCGCAGCGACTCGACTTCCAGATTGGCGATCGCCTTGCCGGAGACGTCGGGCACCGACATGCCGAGCAACAGCGAATAGATGTAGTTGCCGACCACCACGTTCTTGCCGAAGTCGGTGGTTTCCTCCGCGTAGTGCGCGTCCATGTGCAGCGGATGGTGGTTCATCGTGAGCAGGCAGAACAGGTGATCGTCGTACTCGGTCACCGTCTTGCCCGGCCAGTGCTTGTAGACGTCACCGACCTCGAACTCTTCGTAGTAGCGCCCGAACTGCACTGTTTCGGCCTCCTCAAGTGGGGGGAAATGAGCACGCAATACCACTGCAGGAGTACCCTCGATCATTGGTGCTCGTTGGTCAACGAGACCCTTGACACGCTGTGACCGGCGTCGAACGCGAGGAGGTGAGGAACCCGTGAGTACTGGCGATAGTCCCGTGCACCGAAGCCAGCCCCCTCTCCCTGGCAGGAGTTCCTCATGCCCGCGATTCCCTCTCTTGGCGCATTCCGTTCCCGTTCCAGGACCGTCCACGGTCCGGTGAAGCCGCGCACGCCGTCGCCGCTCGACTCGTGTGTGGTCGACTGTGCCGTGTACGTCAACGGGCGCCGAAAGCCCGGGCACTGGACGCACAGCGAAGCCATCGCCGAGGTGCGTGCCACAGGTGAGGGCTTCGTGTGGCTCGGGCTGTTCGAGCCGGACGAGGACCAGATGGCGGCCATCGCGCGCACGTTCGAGCTGCACGAGCTGGCGGTGGAGGACGCCGTCCAGGCGCATCAGCGGCCGAAGCTGGACCGCTACGAGGACACCTTGTTCATGGTGTTCAAGACGGTGCGCTACGTCGAGCACTCGTCGCCGACCACGGCCAACGAGATCGTGGCCACCGGCGAGCTGATGGCGTTCCTCGGCAAGGACTTCATCATCACCGTCCGGCACGGCGAGCATGCCGAGCTCGGCAAGGTGCGCAGGCAGCTGGAGGACGACCACGAGCAGTTGTCGCTCGGGCCGTCGGCGGTGTTGCACGCCATCGCCGACCACGTGGTGGACCAGTACATGGACGTCACCGACGGGTTGGCCGACGACGTGGACATGCTGGAGACGCAGGTCTTCGCTCCGGACTCGCTGATCACCGCCGAGCAGATCTACTTCATGAAGCGCGAGGTGCTCGAACTGCGGCGGGCGGTGTTGCCGCTGGCCACGCCGTTGCGCAGGCTGGCCCAGGGCTACAGCAAGCTGGTACCCGACCAGGTGCGTTCGTACTTCAGCGACGTCGACGACCACCTGACGACGGTGTCCGAGCGGGTGGCCGGCTTCGACGAGATGCTCACCACGCTGGTCGACGCCACCCTGGCCAAGATCACGCTGCAGCAGAACACCGACATGCGCAAGATCACCGCGTGGGCGGCGATCATCGCGGTGCCGACCGCCATCGCGGGCATCTACGGCATGAATTTCGACTACATGCCGGAGACCCATTGGAAGCTCGGCTACCCGGCGGTGCTCCTGCTGATCGCGGTGGTTTGTGTCACCCTCTACCGGCGGCTGAGACGCAACCGCTGGCTGTGAAAGCCCCGTAACCTGGGGGTATGGCACGGGCACTGGTGGTCTCCGACGAGGTGGACCACGCGCTGTGGTCGGACATCGGCCGTGTCGGAGACGTCGACCTGCTGCTGTCCGCAGGCGATCTGCCCTTCGACTACCTCGAGTTCCTGGTCGACGCGTTGGAGGTGCCCGCCGTCATGGTGCCGGGCAACCACGACCGGGACCTGGGCGGCTATTCGCTGAGCGCAGGACTGACCATACGGTCGGGCTTCCCCGAGCGGTGGCCGGGCCCGCGCGGCTGGTTCAACGCCGACACCAGGGTGGTCGAGGCGGCCGGGCTGCGGATCGCCGGACTCGGCGGGTCGATCCGCTACAACGAGGGTCCGAACCAGTGGACGCAGCAGCAGGCGGCCCGGCGAGCGCGGCGGCTGGTCCGCCGGGCCCGCGGCCCGGTGGACGTGCTGCTCACACACAGCCCACCGCGCGGCGTCGGCGACGGGGACGACGACCCGCATCAAGGGTTCGACTGCCTGCACGACGTGGTGCGGCGGCTTCGTCCCCGGTGGCTGCTGCACGGGCATGTTCACCCTTACGGCGAACGGTGCAAAGACCACATACTCGGTACGACGATCGTGCGCAACGTCGTCGGCAGTCACATCATCGATCTCGTTCCTGCTGAGCATTCCGCGGAGATCACATGAGCAAGACCACCGGCTTCCCGAGGGCCGATGCCGAAAGCGACTTCCTGCGGGCCCGTCGCAAGCAAGTGCGCGCCTCACTGGCCGCATGGCTGCGCCGTGAGCCGGACGACATCAACGTCATGCTGCCCTTCGACGAGGTGGTCGAAGCGCTGGGTCGCAAGGGTGAACGCCGCCTCGGCCTGCGCGTCATCCGGATCGACACGATCGTGGGCAGCGTCGACCGCAGCCGTGATTTCGACCGTTGGTTCCGGCCGACCAGCGGCCGGGTGCGCGCGCGGTGGGAGCGGCTGGCGGCGGCCCACCGGCGTGGCGAGACCATTCCGCCGATCGAGGTCTACCGGGTCGGCGAACTGCACTTCGTCAGCGACGGCCACCACCGGGTGTCGGTCGCCTGCGCGCTCGGGCTGAAGGAGATCGAGGCGTACGTGACGCTGGTGGAGACGGTGCTGGACGCAGACGGCATCCGCTACCGCGGCGATCTGATCGTCAAGGACTACCACCGGATCTTCCAGGAGCGGGTGCCGCTGATCCCGGAGGCCCGCGCCGACATGAAGCTGTCCGACCCCGAGCAGTACGCCGAGCTCGGTGAGGCGATCGAGGCGTGGGGATTCCGGCTGATGCAGGACGAGGGCGAGTTCATGGACCGGGAGACGGTGGCCAACCGCTGGTACGCCGAGGAGTATCTGCCCGCGGTGCGGCTGCTGCGGGATGCCGACCTGATCGGCGACCGCACGGACACGGAGGCGTATCTGGACATGGCGGGCAAGCGCTACAAGCTCATGCGCACGCACCGCTGGGACGACGAGGTCATCGACACCCTGACCAAGAACTGACCGGCGAGGGTCCGACGCTCGTGTCCGGGGCGGGCCACCGCTGTGGAGAGGCTGACGGCCGCGGGCGGTGATTTCCGGTAGGCCCGGGCTCCGCTGGGTGTTGCCGCCGTCGCGCGCGGCGAACCGGGTTTCTCGGCTGCGACCGAAGTTCGCTGGAAGGCGGTGGCGACGGCCGGCTCTGGTGCGACGCCGCGGTCGGCGGCAGCGGCGGGCCCTGGTGAGCGGAGGGGCGCACGGCTGCGTGGCGCAAATCCCATGGGCCGGCGTCGGCGACGGCGTGCGGCGCTCATCCGCTGCTGGGCGATGGCCGGACCCGCTGCTTCTGATGCGGCGGCCGAACCCCGCTGCTGCTGATGCGGCGGCCGAACCCCCGCTGGTGGTGCAGCGGCCGCGGGCGGCGGACTGGGCTCGTGCGAGGCCGCCACGGTCGGCGACCGGCCAGGCGTGCGAGAGACGACGGCCGGGCGCTCGGGCGTGGCGACCCGCACACAGCAAACGGGCCGTCGCGCCCGTGGCGCGACGGCCCGTTTCGCCTGCTCCTACTCGACCGAGACCAGGTTCTTACCCGAGGACGGGTCGAACAGCTGCAGCTTGTCGGTGTCGAACCACAGCTCGATCGGCTCGCCGGCCCTGGCCGTGGTGGCCGCCGACAGCCGCGCGGTGAACCCGGTGTCCGACCCGGTGTCGGTCCGGCCCGAGTCCGCGGCCAGCTCGGCCAGTTCGGCGGATTCGATCGCCTCGGACTGCTCGACGGTGAAGTGCGCGTAGGCGTCCGAGCCCATTGACTCCAGCACGTCGACCTTCACCGTCACCAGCCCGCCACGCTCGCGCGACGCGTCGTCCATCAGCGAAGCGTCCTCGAAGTGCTCCGGCCGGATACCGACGATGACGTCCCGCTGCCCGGAGCCTGCCTGCACGGCGTCCTTCAACCGGTCCGGCAGCGGCACCGTGCCGAGCGGGCTGCGCACGCTGCCCTCGGCGATCTGGCCCGGGAAGAAGTTCATCGCGGGCGAACCGATGAAGCCCGCGACGAACAGGTTCGCCGGGTTGTCGTACAGGTGTTGCGGCGACCCGATCTGCTGCACGTGGCCGCCGCGCAGCACCACGACCCGGTCGCCCAGCGTCATCGCCTCTGTCTGGTCGTGCGTGACGTACAGCGTCGTGGTGCCCAGCTGCTTCTGCAGCTTCGACACCGACGTCCGCATCTGCACCCGCAGCTTGGCGTCCAGGTTGGACAGCGGCTCGTCCATCAGGAACGCCTTCGGGTTTCGCACGATCGCACGGCCCATCGCGACCCGCTGACGCTGACCACCCGACAGGTTGGCCGGCTTGCGGTCCAGGTGCGCGGTCAGGTCGAGGATCTCCGCCGCCTCGTTGACCTTGCGGTTGACCGTCGCGTCGTCCACCTTGGCCAGCCGGAGCGGGAAGGCCATGTTCTCCCGCACGCTCATGTGCGGGTACAGCGCGTACGACTGGAACACCATCGCGATGTCCCGGTCCTTCGGCGCCTTCTCGTTGACCCGCTCGCCGTCGATGCGCAACTCACCGCTGGAGATGTCCTCCAGGCCGGCGACCATGTTCAGCGTCGTCGACTTCCCGCAGCCGGACGGGCCGACCAGGATGATGAACTCGCCGTCGGCGATGTCGATGCTGACCTCGGAGACCGCAAGGGCGCCGTCCGGGTACCGCTTGCTCACCTTGTCCAGAACGATCTCAGCCATAACTACCCCTTCACAGCACCCGACGTCAGCCCCGCAACGATGCGGCGCTGGAAGAACAACACGAACACGATGATCGGAATGGTGATGATGACCGCGGCCGCGGACAGCGAGCCGGTCGGTGTTTCGAACTGCGATGCCCCGGTGAAGAATGCCAGCGCGGCGGGCACCGTGCGAGCGTTCTCGGTCGAGGTCAACGAGATGGCGAACAGGAAGTCGTTCCAGCAGAAGATGAACACCAGGATCGCTGTGGTGAACACCCCTGGCGCCGCCAGCGGCGCGATGACCTTCCGGAACGCCTGACCGGGCGTGGCCCCGTCCATCTTCGCCGCCTTCTCCAGCTCCCACGGGATCTCCCGGAAGAACGCCGACAGCGTGTAGATCGCCAGCGGCAGGGCGAAGGTGACGAACGGCAGGATCAGACCCGGCCACGTGTCGAACAGCCCCAGCGCCCGCTCCATCTCGAACAGCGGCGAGATGAGCGAGATCTGCGGGAACATCGCGATCAGCAGCGAGACGCCGACCAGTGCCCGCTTACCGGGGAAGTCCAGCCGCGCGATGGCGTAGGCGGCCATCGTGCCGAACACCACCGCGATCAGCGTGGCGATCACCGAGATGCCGATCGAGTTGATCAGCGGCCGGATGAACAGGCTGACATCCGCCGAGAAGATCGTCTCGTAGTGCTCGAAGCTGATGTCGGTCGGGAAGAAGCTCTTGTCGCCCAGCGTCTCCGACGACTTCAGCGACAGCGACAAGATCCACAACACGGGGAACAACGCGTAGACGACGACGAAGATGTCGACCAGCGTCCAGGCGGTCTTCTTCGCCGCCGGGGTTTGCAGGACCGCCATGTCAGCGCCTCCCCTCGGTTTCGCTGCCCGGGGCAGCGGTACCGAACAGCTTGATGAAGATGAACGCGATGAGCGCGACCGCGATGAAGATCAACACCGACATGGTCGACCCGATCCCGAGGTTCAACCCCTTGATCAGGTTGCTGTAGGTGATCATCGACACCGAGGACGTGTCGTTCTGCCCCTTGGTCAACACGAAGATGTTGTCGAAGATGCGGAACGCGTCCAGGGTGCGGAACAGCAACGCGACCAGGATCGCCGGCTTCATCACCGGCAGCATCACCTTGGTGAACCGCTGCCAGGCGTTCGCGCCGTCCATCGCCGCCGCCTTGAGCAGGTCGTCCGGCACCAGCGCGAGGCCGGCCATCAGCAGCAGGGCCATGAACGGCGTGGTCTTCCACACCTCGGCCAGCACGATGATGAGCAGCGACGGAATCGTCTGCGTCAGCGGCGCGTCGTCCGGCCCGGTGAAGTAGCCGTACACCTGGTCCCACGCGAAGTACCAGGAGAACGCCGCCACCACCGTGACGATGCCGTACGGGATCAGCGACACCGTGCGGACCAGACCACGTCCGACCAGCGCCCGGTGCATGACCAACGCCAGCGTCATCCCGAGCACCAGCTCGATGATCACCGAGACGATGGTCAGACCCAGCGTCACCCCGAACGCCGTCCACCAATAGCCGCTGGAGAGCACCGCGACGTAGTTGTCCAGCCCGACGAACTCGGTGTCGTCCGGGAACCGCAGGTCGTAGCGCTGCAGGGACAGCCACACCGAGTAGATGATCGGCCAGGCGGTCACCGCCACCATCACGATCACCGCGGGGGCACACAACAGCCAGGCGAGCCTGCGCTCGGCCCGCTTGCCCTCGCTCAGCGCCTTTTTGCCGTTCTTCTTGCCGTTCCGGCGCTGATCCCCCGCCGCCCTTTCCTTGACGGCGGTCGAACCAATCGCTGTCTCGGCCGGGTTCGGCCCCTGTGTCGTCATGGCAGCACTCCCTGCGACTGAACCGCCTTGTTCAGTTCATCCCGCAGTTCCTCCAGCGTGGCCTGCGGGTCGATCGCCCCGGGTGGCGACAGGATCTTCGACGTCACCGTCGACAGGTTCTGATACACCGGGGTCAGCGGCCGGACCGCCGCCGTCTCGAGCGACTTCAGAATCGTGTCCCGCATCGGGTAGGCATCCACCATCGACTGTTCCTTGCCGCTGGTGTCGCCGTCGCACGGCGGGATCGGTTCCTCGTCCTTGTACAGGCTCTCCAGCGTCGGCGGAACGCCACCGCAGATCGCGGCGTACTTCTGGTTCTTGGCCTGACGCAGGCAGGTCGCTGCCTTGAACGCCAGGTCCTTCTTCTCCGAGTAGGCGCTGACCGCGATGTTGTAGCCACCGACGGTCACCTTGCCCGGGTTGTCGCCGACACCGGGGTAGGTGGTCCAGGCCAGGTTCTCGAATCGTGGCGACTTGGCGTCGCGGGTCGCCGCGTAGACGAACGGCCAGTTGATCTGGAACGCCGCCTTGCTGTCACCCGGCGAGAACGAGTCCACCACCTGCTGCTCTTGCGCGTTGCTCAGCGACGGACTGGTCAGGCCCTCGTCGACCATCTGGCGAATGATCTCCAGCGCCCGCTGGGCCTTGTCGTCCAGCGTGACCTTGGTGCCGTCCTCGCTGAGCACCTGGCCGCCCGCGGAGTTCACCAGGCTGTTGAAGGCCACCACCAGGCCCTCGTACTGAGCGCCGGTGAACACGATCTGGTACGGCTTGCCCTGCTTCTTCAGCTCGCGGGACATCTGGATCATTTCTTCCCACGTCTTCGGCGGCTCGGGCGTGACCGACTTGTCGTACCAGAGCAGCTGGACGTTGGTGTTCATCGGCGCCGCGTAGAGCTTGTCGTCCCACGTCGCCGTCTTCAGCGGGATCTCCAGCGTGTCCTCTTCCACGCCCGCCTTGTACTCCCCGGTCCACTCGGCCAACCACTTGGCCTCGGCGAACTCGGGGACCCAGGTCACGTCCAGGCCCAACAGGTCCAAGTCGGTGTCGCCGGCCGCGAGCCTGCGCACCATCTGTTCCCGCTGCCCGTCGGCGTCTCGGGGCAGTTGCCGATGGACGATCTGATACTCGCCGTTGGCTTCCTCGTTACACGTCGCCACGATGTGCGGCACATATTGGTCAAGCGCGTAGTACAGCGTTACGACGTTGCCACCTTCCGAACTGCAACCAGCCACGGCGCCCGCAGCGGTCAGCAATGACGCTGCCATCGCGGCCGCGCGGGTGCGTGTGCGATCTCGGCGCACCGGTCCCTCCTTTTCCCGTGCCGCACGCAGTGCGACCACGGGTCCGGTGGTGGGGCGCCCGGGTTCGCACCGCAACGTGCGTCAGATCGGAACCCGGACCACGCTGCTGTATCGATCCGGGCAACACGGAACTTATTCCCGGTGATCAGCCGTCCGCAAGGGTTTCGCAGGAATAGGTAGAAGGTCTAGACACGACTGGTGCCGAAATTGCGACAACAGGCCTAGCGGCCGGTGTCCGCAAATTGCCAAACGCTAGTCGTTTCGTTCTTCGTTTGCCTGCGCGGGACGATCACCGGTGCCCAGCGCGAGCTTGGCCAGCAAATCCCGGCCGCGCTCGGCAGAACGTGGCAGACACAGCACGTCGTAACGACCCGCGACGAGTTGACTCGCCGAAGAAAAGTCGCGTTTCCCCTTCGTCATGGCGTAGCTGATCGCGGCGAACACCGCCCCGAACAGCACGCCCGCGCCCAGGCCGACCAGCACGGGTGCGGCGGAGAAGCCGCGCTGGCTGTCGAACGCGCCGAGCAGCAACCCGACGAGCAGGCCGAACCAGGCACCGGACAACGCGCCGGTGGCGACCACCTTGCCCCAGGACAACCGGCCCATGACCCGCTCGACCAGCATCAAGTCGACCCCGACGATCGTCACGTCACCGACCGGGAAGTCGTCCTCGGCCAGGTAGTCGACCGCGCGCTGGGCGCCCTGATACGTGTCGTAGGAACCGATCGGCCAGCCGGTCGGCGGCGTCGGCAGGCGCGGCGGCAGCTGTGCTCGCCCCCGACCGGAGAACTGTCCGCTCATCGCCCCACCTGCCGCTGACGTCGCTGCATCCATCCATCCTGCCGCACGTTGCGTGTGACATGCGAACGGCCCGCGACCTGGGGGCGCGCGGAATCAGCTGTCAGTCAGGGGATGGCACCGCCGGGCGGCACCCCGCGACCCGGGGCGCGCGGAATCAGCGGTTGCGGTACTCGCGCAACAGACCCCGGCTGATGATCGTCTTCTGGATCTCCGACGTGCCCTCGCCGATCAGCAGGAACGGCGCTTCCCGCATCAACCGCTCGATCTCGTACTCCTTGGAGTAGCCGTAGCCGCCGTGGATGCGGAACGCCTCCTGGGTGACCTCGGCGCAGTACTCCGACGCCAGCAGTTTGGCCATGCCGGCTTCCACGTCGTTGCGCTGGCCGGAGTCCTTCAGCCGGGCGGCGTTGACCATCATCAGGTGGGCCGCCTCCACCTTGGTGGCCATCTCGGCCAGCTTGAACGCGATCGCCTGGTGCTGCGCGATGGGCTTGCCGAACGTGGTGCGCTCCTGGGCGTACTGCACGGCCAGCTCGAACGCCCGGATCGAGATGCCGCAAGCGCGCGCGGCGACGTTCACCCGGCCGACCTCGACACCGTCCATCATCTGCGCAAATCCCTTGCCGGGCGCGTCACCGAGGATCTTGTCGGCGCCGATGCGGTAGCCGGAGAACACCGCCTCGGTGGTGTCGACACCCTTGTAGCCCATCTTGTCGATCTTGCCGGGGATGGTCAGCCCGGGCGCGACCTCGCCGAAGCCTTCCGGCTTGTCCACCAGGAACGCGGTCAGGTTCTGGTGCGGCTTCTCCGCTCCCTCGTCGGTGCGCACCAGCAGCGCGATCAGGTTCGAGGTGCCGCCGTTGGTCAGCCACATCTTGCTGCCGTCGATGACGTACGAGTCGCCGTCCTTGACCGCACGCGTCTTGATGGCCGCCACGTCCGAGCCCAAGTCCGGCTCGCTCATCGAGAACGACCCGCGAATCTCCCCGGTGGCCATCTTGGGCAGGTAGTACTGCTTCTGCTCCTCGGTGCCGTGCTGCTTGATCATGTGCGCCACGATGAAGTGGGTGTTGATCACCCCGGACACGCTCATCCACCCGCGCGCGATCTGCTCGACGACCAGCGCATACGTCAGCAGCGACTCGCCGAGCCCGCCGTATTCCTCCGGAATGGTCAGGCCGAACAGGCCCATCTCCTTCATGCCCTCGACGATGTCCGTCGGGTAGGTGTCGGAGTGCTCCAGCTCCTGGGCGTGCGGGATGATCTCCTTGTCCACGAAGTCGCGGACGGTCGCCAGGATTTCCTGCTGGATGTCGGTCAGGCCTGCGGTCTGGGCAAGGCGGGCCATGCGGCACTCCTTCGGGCTCGAGCCTGCTGGTCGCGGTTGATTACCCCGCAGTATCCATCGCCTACCCGGTGGCGAGAAGTGATCCACGCCGCTGAGTGACGGGTCTAACGTCGCCGCACATCACGCGGGTCGCGGCGGCAACAAGCGGCCACCGAAGGTTATCCATGCGTTACTCATCAGCAGCTTGGTCATTTTCGCGTTGCGGCAATCCGTCCGTTGACGCTGGTAGCCGTCCTTCTTTCGGGGTAGGCGCAGAATTGGGCTGCTCCGCCGCTTTATTACGTTCGGATTTCGTTTCCGGCTCGGCTTGCTCGGTGTGTGCGTCCAGGTATCGCAACAACTCCACCGGAAATGGCAGCACCAGGGTGGAATTCTTCTCCGCGGCGACCTCCACCACGGTTTCCAGCAGGCGCAGCTGCAGCGCCGCAGGGGTGTCGGACATCTGCCGCGCGGCCAGCGCCAGCTTCTCCGACGCCTGCAGCTCGCCCTGGGCGGCGATGACCCGCCCCCGACGGTCCCGCTCGGCCTCCGCCTGCCGGGACATGGCCCGTTTCATCGACTCGGGCAGGGCGACGTCCTTGATCTCCACCCGGTCGATGTGGATACCCCAGTCCAGTGCCGGGCTGTCGATCATCAGCTCGAGGCCCTGGTTCAGCCGCTCGCGGTTGGACAGCAGGTCGTCCAGGTCGCTCTCGCCGATGATGCGCCGCAGCGACGTCTGCGCCACCTGGGACACCGCGAACCGGTAGTTCTCCACACCGACGACGGCCTGCACCGGGTCGATCACCTTGAAGTAGACGACCGCGTCGACCCGGACGGTGACGTTGTCCCTGGTGATGCCGTCCTGCGCGGGCACCGGCAGCGTCACGACCTGCACGTTGACCTTCCGCATGCGGTCGACGACCGGGATGATCCACGCCAACCCGGGTTCACGCGGGGGTCGGATGACGCGGCCGAACCGGAAGACCAGACCACGTTCGTACTGGGCGACGGTGCGCAGCCCGCTGGCGGCCGCGCCGGCGAGGAGCACTACGAGGCCGATGAGAACGTACAGGATGACGTCCATCTCACCACCTGCTTCGATGCTACGCCCGGCTCGTAGCATGGGCCTATGACCAGCACCCAGCTGCCCAGCGACGACGACGTACGCCGGGCCCTCTCCGCGGTCAAGGACCCGGAGATCGGCAAACCGATCACCGACCTCGGCATGGTGAAGGACGTCCGGATCGACGCCGACGGGACCGTCACGGTCGGCATCTACCTCACCGTGGCGGGCTGTCCGATGAAGGATCGTCTGACCAGGGACACCACCGAGGCCGTACAGCGGCTGGGCGTGCCGGACGTGCGGGTCGAGCTGGACGTGATGAGCGACGAGCAGCGCACGGAGCTGCGTCGCAAGCTGCGCGGGGACGTCAAGGATCCGCTGATCCCGTTCGCGCAGCCCGGTTCGTTGACTCGCGTGTACTGCGTGGCCTCCGGCAAGGGCGGCGTCGGCAAGTCGTCGGTGACGGTGAACCTGGCGGTGGCGATGGCCCAGCGCGGGCTGTCGGTCGGCGTGGTCGACGCGGACATCTACGGTCACTCGATCCCGCGCATGCTGGGTACCAGCGAGAAACCGACCAAGGTCGACGACATGATCATGCCGCCGCAGGCGCATGACGTGAAGGTCATCTCGATCGGCATGTTCACCCCGGGCAACACGCCCGTGGTGTGGCGCGGGCCGATGCTGCACCGCGCGCTGCAGCAGTTCCTGGCCGACGTGTTCTGGGGCGATCTGGACGTGCTGCTGCTCGACCTGCCGCCCGGCACCGGTGACATCGCCATCTCGGTGGCGCAGCTGATCCCGAACGCGGAGATCCTGGTGGTGACCACCCCGCAGCAGGCGGCCGCGGAGGTGGCCGAGCGGGCCGGCGCGATCGCCTTGCAGACCCGTCAGCGGGTGGCAGGCGTCATCGAGAACATGTCGTGGCTGGAGACCGAGGACGGCCAACGCATCGAGGTGTTCGGCTCCGGCGGCGGCCAGCGGGTGGCTGATTCGTTGTCGAAGTCGGTCGGCGCCGAGGTGCCGCTGCTCGGCCAAGTTCCGTTGGACCCGCGGCTGCGGGAGAACGGCGACAACGGCACGCCGATCGTCCTGGCGAACCCGGACGCTCCCGCGGCCCAGGTGCTGCGCACCGCGGCGGAGAAGCTGTCGGTGCGGGCGCGGGGTCTGGCCGGGATGATGCTGAACGTGACTCCTGCCGGACGCTGAGGCTGGTTCCGCGGGTCGACACCGAGGCTGAGCCGCCCGGTTCCGCGGCTCGGATGCTGAGGCTGGTTCCGCGGGTCGACACCGAGGCTGAGCCGCCCGGCTCCACGGCCCGGATGCTGAGGCTGGTTCCGCGGCCGAGCACCGAAACCGAGCCGTCCTGGTTCCGCGAGCTGCGCCGGCGATGCTTGGCCACCGCAGGCTCAGTGCGACGCGGGCCGGGCATGCTCGCTGGGTACCGACGGCCGCTTCCGCACATGATCACGGCAAGAGCCGGGTTCGCGGTGCCGCGACTTCCGCATGGCGCGACGGCACGAGACAGGTCGAGCGGGCAAGAACTTCGCTCAGCGCGTTGCAGACCGGTCGCTGAGGCCACGTCCGGATCTACCGCGACTTCTCAGCGCGTTGCAGGCCGGTCTCCTAGGTCGCGTCCGGATCCACCGGCGGCTTCTCGCCAGGGCTCAGCGGCTCGGACTCCTTGCGCCGCGTACCCGACGAGCCGTTGCGGCCGTTGTTCACCGGTTCGTTGAACCCGAGCGGGTCGTCGTCGCCGTCGAACAAGTGCTGCGTGACCACCCGGCGCGGGTTGAAATTCCGCAGCTCACGCAGATCCTCGATGGGTTTGCGGAACTGTTCGTACTCCGGGCCGATCTCCTGGCGCAGCTGCTCGCGCGCGCCGGTGGCGAACTCCCGCACCTTGCGCACGGTGCGGCCGACCCACGACATGGCCTCCGGCAGCCGCTCCGGACCGAGGATGAACAGCGCGGCGACGATCAACACCAGGACTTCGCCCCAGCTCACACTCTCGAACATCGACGTACCATCCTCAGCAGGAAATGGCTGCCCCAGCCAGCTCTAGCCTAGCGGCCGGTGTCCGGGTCGTCCGACCCCAGTTTGACAGTCGTGACGATTTCCCGGCCCTCCCGTACCAGTTTCACCGGTACCTGCTGGCCGACGTCGTGGGCCCGGACCGCGACGGTCAGCTCGGCGGCGTTGCGCACCATCCGCTCGCCGACCCTGATGATCACGTCGCCTTCCTTGATGCCGGCCCGTGCGGCAGCGCTGCCCGGGACGACGTTCTGCACGCGCGCGCCCTCCGAGGTGTTCGCCGCAACGGAAGCCGCCTGCACGCCCAGCTCGGGGTGCGCCACCTTGCCGTTCCGCATCAACGACTCGGCGATCTCGATGGCCTGGTCGACCGGGATGGCGAAGCCAAGACCGATGCTGCCGCCTTCCTGCCGCTCGTTGGTCACCGTGCGGATCAGCGAGTTGATGCCGACCAGCGCGCCGCGCGAATCCACCAGCGCCCCACCCGAGTTACCGGGGTTGATCGCCGCGTCGGTCTGGATCGCGTCGTAGACCACCGTGCCCTCACCGCTCTCCGACGGCGCGCTGATGGGCCGGTTGACCGCACTGACCACGCCGACCGTGACGGTGTTCTCCAGTCCGAACGGGGACCCGACCGCGATCACCGGGTCACCGGGCGCCAGGTCGGCCGACTTGCCGATCTGGATGACCGTCGGATTGCGCACGTTCACCTTGATCACGGCCAGGTCGGTCTTCGGGTCCCGCCCGACGATCTTGGCGGGCGCCCGGGTGCCGTCGGTGAACACCGCGGTCAGTTTGGCCTGCGAATTCTCCGCCGCCGGGGCCACGACGTGGTCGTTGGTGAGGATGTAGCCGTCCTCCTCGATGACCACACCGGAGCCGAAGCCGCCGCCGGAGCCGGACTGGATCTCGATGGAGACCACGGCGGGCACGACTTCCTCCACCGTCTTGGCGACCGAGCCCGGCGGACGTTGCTTACCGGAGCCGATCTGCGCCAGCGTGACGTCCTTGCCCAATTCGTTGCCCTGGTCGGCGATGTACCAGCCGACGAAGCCACCGAGCGCCCCGACCAACAGCACGACGACCGCACAGATGACCGCCGAGCTGCGGCGCAGGCGCCCGCCGAGCACGACCTCGGTCAGCGACAGCGCGACGCCGCGCCGCCGTTGCGGCTTCTCGTCGTCGTCCTCGGGCTCGTCCCGCAGCGCGGGCTCGCTCAACGCCACTGGTGCGCCGGGATCCCGCCAGGGATCTCCTTGCTCGCCCCACAGCGGCTTCTCGGCGTCGTCGTCGGCCTGCTCGTCGTCGCCCGGGGGACGCTGCAGAATGACGCCGGCGTCCTCGGGACTGCGCCCGAAAGCCTCGGTCAGCGCGGGTGGCGGAGCGGCACCCCGCGTGCCGCCGGCATGCTGCACGCCTTGCGCGGACCGCCTGCGTTGCTCGTCATCGAAAGAACCGGTGACCCCCGCAGGCCTGCCGAACACTTCTGCGGCCTGAGGATCCACCGGTGGCCGGTCCAGGCCGCGCGGCTGCAGGCGCGGCCCTCCGCCCCGGGCGGGGTCGCCGCGCCTCGGCTCATACGGGTTCTCCGACATCACTGATCAGTGTGCCGGGATGGGGGTGAAGTCAGCGTTGCACACGCTCCCCACCTCACCCATCGACTGCTTACCGCGAAACGCCGAGCTGGACCACGTTGTTGAGCCCGGACGCGGGCGCCGAGTGCAGGCTCGGCACGGTACGCGCGGCGTCCTGCACCGGACGCGGACCGGGCGCCTCGTTCGACACTCCCTCGTCACCGTCGTCGACCCCGAGGGCCAACGCCAACGCGGACAGCATCAGTCCGGACATCACCATGCCTGCGCCCTGCACGGCGCGGCGGCTGTACTTGCGGCCCCCCAGGCGGTTGGCGCCCGCCCCGAGCGGCGTGGAGGAACCGAGCGGCTGGGTCGAACCCAGCGCGGCGGCCTGCTCGGGCCGCTGGACCGCGACCAGACGGCCGGATTCGTCCACGGCCAGGTTGTCCGGCACCGTGGAAAGTTCGGTGGTGTTGGGGATCGAGTGCAAGCTCGCCAGCAAGCCCGCGGGCACCGAGGGTGCGTCACACGACGTCATGGCCGCGCGGACCTGGCGCTGGGCCTCGACCTCCGCGGCACAGCTGCTGCAGCGCATCAGGTGGCCTGCGGCGCGCTCATGAGCGGCCAGCGACAGCTCGCCGTCGACGAAAGCGACGATGGCGTCCGGCAACAGGTGCGATTCGGGCAACTGCCAGCCCGGCGACAAGCGCACAGTGGGACCGGATCGGCGCGGACGGCGCTGACCCGGCTTCTGGCGGGCATCGCTCATGCTGTCGACCTCACGGTGCTCTGCTCGGCTCGGCGCCGTTCGAGTGCTGCGCGCAGCTGCTGGCGCCCCCGGTGGATCCTGCTCCTTACGGTACCCAGTTTCACGCCGAGCGTGGCACCGATCTCCTCGTAGGACAATCCCTCGACGTCACACAGCACCACGGCGGCACGGAACTCCGGCGGCAACTCGTCGAGCGCGGCCTGCAGATCGGGGTCCAGATGTGTGGCGGAATAGACCTGCTCGGGGCTCGGGTCGTCACCCACGATCCGGTCGGTGTCCTCCGGCAGGCCCTCCATGCGCACCCGGGAGCGGCGACGGGCCATGTCCAGGAACAAGTTGGTGGTGATGCGGTGCAGCCAGCCCTCGAAGGTGCCCGGCTTGTAGGACGACAGCGAGCGGAAGACCCGGATGAACGTCTCTTGCGTCAGATCCTCGGCATCATGCGGATTGCCGGTCAGGCGATAGGCCAACCGATACACGCGCGGGGCGTGCGTGCGCACGATCTCGTCCCACGACGGCGGCGTCCAGGCCGCGTCGTCGGCGATCTCCGCGACTTCGCCGGTCGGCGTGGTACGGGCGTCCTGCTCACTTACGGTCTGCAGTTGAGGCACCTCCATCGGGCTTGTCACTCGGGACAACGCCGGTCGATCCGTTTCTGTTCCCACCTGTGAGGTAGTTCCCACTCCGTGCACGGCGCACGCCTCCCCCTCGGTTCTCTCTGTGTCGTTCACTGTGACCGTTGTCGTTACGACTCTGGTGAGAATCGGCTGAGAGCAGCCTGAGAAGCCGGATGCGCTCGAGATGTGCTTTGCGTCGTGCCTTCACCGGTTTGCCCGGGCTCGGCGCTAGCCTGCACGAGTGACCAGTGCCGCCGAGACTGTCGACGACTACCTTCCGGATGACGACGTGGTGCTCGCCGCCCGGGCCCGGGCGGCCGAGCTCGGCTGCCCCGCGGTCGCGCCGTCCACCGGCGCGGCGCTACGGTTCCTGGCGACCACGGTCGGCGCGAAAGCCGTCGTGGAGCTGGGCACCGGCGCCGGGGTCAGCGGCCTGTACCTGCTGCGCGGCATGGCAGGCCGCGGTGAGGGCGGGGTACTGACGTCCATCGACATCGAGCCGGAGTTCCATCGCGCTGCGCGCCTGGCGTTCCGCGAAGCGGGATTTCCCGCGGGCAGCACACGGTTGATTCTCGGCCGGGCGGTCGACGTGCTGCCTCGGCTGACCACCGGCGGCTACGACATGGTGTTCGTCGACGCCGCCAAGGTGGAGTACGCGCACTACTTCGAGCAGGGCGTGCAGTTGCTGCGGCCCGGCGGGGTGATCGCGTTCAACGACGTGTTCGGCCAGCACCGTCCCGGCGACCGCGCTCGGCGCGATGCGGAAGCCACGGCGTTGCGCGACGTCGCGCGGGCGGTGGCGCTCGACGAGCGGCTGATGCCCGCGCTGCTGCCGGTGGGCAGTGGGCTGCTGGCCGCCGCGCGGCTCGAGGTCTGACCTCTACCGCGCGGCCCGCCTTCGGTGGCCTCTTACGCGTAGCCCGCCGCGAACTCCACCAGGGTGCGCGCGGCGAAGCCGGTCCCGCCCGGCGTCACTTCGTCGTACGGCTTGTCGGCGCGGGCCGTGCCCGCGATGTCCAGGTGCGCCCACGGCAGGCCGTCGGTGAATTCACGCAGGAACAGGGCCGCGGTCACTCCGCCTGGGCCGTCGGGCGCCTGCTTGACGTCGGCGATCTCGCTGCGCACCGCCTCGGCGTGGTCCTCGATCAGCGGCATCCGCCACCACGATTCACCGACCCGCTCCCCTGCCTCACGCAGCCGCTTGGCCAGCTCGTCGTCGCTGGCGAACACCGCGCCGTTGCGCAGGCCGAGCGCGACCTTGATGGCTCCGGTCAGCGTCGCGACGTCCACCACGACGTCCGGCTTGAACTTGTCCACGCCGTAGGCGAGCGCGTCGGCCAGCACCATGCGACCTTCGGCGTCGGTGTTGCCGACCTCGGTCGTGATGCCGCCGTAGTGCCGGACCACGTCGCCCGGGCGGTAGGACGAGCCGGACACGTGGTTCTCCGCGGCCGGGACCAGACCGGTCACCCGCACCGGGAGCTTGGCCTGCGCGATCGCCCGGACCGCCGCGATGACCGCGGCACCACCGGACATGTCGGTGCGCATCAGGTGCATGCCGTCGGCGGGCTTGAGGGAGATGCCGCCCGTGTCGAACGTGATGCCCTTGCCGACCAGCAACACGTGCGTGCCCGCGTTGCGCGGGCGGTAGGCCAGCTCGATGAGCCTCGGTGGCCGGGCGGAGCCGCCACCGACCGCCAGGATCCCGCCGAACTTGTTCTCGGCCAGCCACGCTTCGTCCCGCACGGTCACGCGCAGCCCAGAGACGTCGTCCGCGACGCGCTCGGTCGTGCCGGCCAACCATGCCGGGTCCTTGACGTTCGACGGGCTGTTCGCGAGGTCGCGCGCCAGCGCCGTGGCCGCGGCCAACCGCTCGGCCTCCCGCACCGTCTCGGTCAGCTCCGCGCCGCCGAGCAACACGACACTGCGCAAGGTGGGCTTGGGTTCCTCGCTGCTGACGGTGAACCGATACCCGCCGAGCAGGACGCCGAGCACGAACGCGCGCACGCAGTCGGCCGACGGCTCGGGCGGCAGCGCGACCTGGACCGACCGCTGCGCGCGGGACACCGACTCGGAGCGCTGGGAGAGGCTGGAGTTGACCGCGCGAGCCAGCGCCCCGCCCGCGGTCCGCCACGCCGACGGCTTCTCCGGGTCCGCGCCGATGCCGAGCAGCCAGCGCGCCGGGTTGCTCAGCGCGTGCACGTCGCCGGCTTTGCCGGTCACCTGGCCGCCGGGAGTCCACTCGTCGGGGAGTTGCTGCGCTGTCCAGAGACCGTCTTCGGCGAACTCCGCCGCATCGTCATCGGTCGCTCGGACCAGTCGGACCAGCGGGACGCCGCGGCGTTGCTGGTCAACGACACTGATCTCCGGCAGCCGGGTAGGAACCGTGGGCACGGGCACGCGCACGATCGAGATCCACTTCCTTTCGCCACGCGGTGGGGGCCGGGCTCGGCGAATCTACCGCCCTTGCTGATCGACGGGGGCCGGCGGTGTCTCTCCCGGCGCACTGAGGAGACGAAGCTGCTGCCCGCGCGCGTACGCCACGCGGGCAGCAGCTCCGCCTCCTCGCCGCACCGAGCCCAGGCCACCACCGCCGCAGCTCCCCGCACGGTCGCCGCGGCGCGCGCCATGCCCGCGCGGCAGGCCGTGACCGGCCGTCAGCTGGTGGCTTCTTGCAGGGCCGCGCCGAGGTCCTTGGCCTCTTCGGCGGTGAGTTCGACGACCAGCCGGCCGCCGCCCTCCAGCGGTACCCGCATCACGAGGCCCCTGCCCTCCTTCGTCACCTCGAGGGGACCATCTCCGGTCCGGGGCTTCATGGCCGCCATAGCGTGCTCCCTCCGTCTCAACCACGTCACCGGTTCGCCCGCTGCGCACGGGCTGTGCCGGGTGTGCGCCTTATTCTCCCCTATTGCTGATCTAGCCTTCCACTGGAGGTAACTACCGACCGACGCAGGAGGCGCGCAGTGTCCACCGCCCACGATGTAGCCGCCGACGAAGTGCTGACCACGTCCGATGCCGACGGCGTCCGGACGATCACGCTGAATCGGCCCCAGGCCTACAACGCGCTCAACATCGCACTGAAGGAGGCACTGCGCGACGCGCTGATCGCCGCGGCCGCGGAGGAGGAGATCCGGGCGGTCGTGTTGACCGGTGCGGGCAAGGCGTTCTGCGCCGGGCAGGACCTCAAGGAGCACGTGGGGTTGCTGCAAGCGGAGGACCCCGCGCCGCTGCGCACGGTGGAAGAGCATTACAACCCGATCGTGCAGGCGATCGCCGACATGCCGAAGCCGACCATCGCGGCGGTGAACGGCAGCGCGGCCGGTGCCGGGGCGGCGTTCAGCTACGCGTGCGACCTGCGCGTCGCCGGTAAGAGCGCATCGTTCACCGGCGCCTTCGCAGGCGTCGGGCTCGGACCGGACTCCGGTGCGTCGTGGACGCTGCAGCGATTGGTCGGGTTCGGTCGCGCCACCGAGCTGATGCTGCTCGGCCGCAAGGTCGGCGCGGAGGAAGCGCTGCGCATCGGGTTGGTCAACGAGGTGGTCGACGACGACGCGGTGCTGTCCCGCGCTCAGGAACTGGCGGCTCGGCTGGCCGCAGGCCCGACGGCGGCGTTCCGGGAGATCAAGCGGGTGCTGGCCGCGGCGAGCACGTCGACGTTGGCCGAGGCGTTGGAGAACGAGAAGGCGGCGCAGACGCGGCTGGGCGCCACGCACGACCACCGGGAGGCCGTCGACGCGTTCGTGAACAAGCGGGCGCCGCGGTTCACGGGCAAGTAGCGGCTGGTCGACGCGCGGCTGGGTCGGCCCGCCCGCCGCGTGCGGCCCTGTCCCCCGGAAGCTGATCGCCGGGCCACGTCGGCGCGCGACCATCGGGCTCCGGCGGACGCGCGCCGGCGTGCGGCCGTCTCGTTCCGCAAGCGCGTCAGCGTGCCGCCACCCCGGCCCGCCAGCAATCCGCCACGTGGTCGTCCACCATCCCGGTGGCCTGCATCAGCGCGTAGCACGTCGTCGGGCCGAGGAACTTGAAGCCGCGGCGCTTCAGTTCCCTGGCCATGGCGTGCGACTCCGGGCTGGTAGCGGGCACGTCCTGCATGCCACGAGGGTTCGGCCGCGGCGGTGGGGCGAACGACCACAGCAGGTCGTCCAGCGGTTCGTCGAGCTCGAGCACCGCCCGGGCGTTGGCGATCGCCGCCTCGATCTTGGCCCGGTTGCGCACGATGCCGCTGTCGGCGAGCAGGCGCTGCACGTCCTCGTCCCCGAACGCGGCGACCTGCTCGGGGTCGAACCCGGCGAACGCCGCCCGGAAGTTCTCCCGCTTGCGCAGGATCACCAGCCAGGACAGACCGGACTGGAACGACTCCAGGCACATCCGCTCGAACAGGGCCTGCTCACCGCGCAGCGGCACGCCCCACTCGTTGTCGTGATAGTCCACGTAGTCCGGCGTGGTCGCCCACGCACACCGCACCAGCTCAGTCACTTTCACCCCGCTGCCATTGCCGTTCGACGGAGCGCGCCAGTGTGGCCAGCGACCGGCGGAAACCAGCCCGCACCAGCGGGGACACCGCGCGCCAGCCGAACCTGCCGACCGCGCCGAACGGTTGCTCGAGGTCTTCCGACCAGCGCAGCACCGACCCGTTGCCTGCCTGCTGCACCTCGATGACCCCTGGGCCGCGGATCAGCTTGCCGTCGTGCATCACTTCGACTCGGTGGGGCGGCTCCCACGCCGTGATCACCATGGTGTCCAGGAAGCCGATCGGCCGCCTGCCCGTGTAGGCATGCACGCGCGAACCAACGCTGCGGCCGTCGCCTTCGACCACCTCCACCGTCGTGCCGAGGATCCACTGCGACTGCCGCGGCCAGTCCGTCACCGCCGCCCACACCTGCGGCACCGGCGCCGCGACCGGCATCTCGACGCTCAGCCGGACCCTGCTGCTCACCGCTGCTCGCCGCGGTCTGCGGACGGCACGCCGTACGTCGACCGGCTACCGGGCTCCGCGGCTGGCACGCCGTACGTGGGATCGAGCTGGGCCAGCCTGGTCCGCAGCTCGTCCAGCTCGGCACCGACCCGCTGCAGCACCCAGTCGACCTCGGACATCTTGTAGCCGCGCAGCACCGGCTGGAACCGCACCTGGGCGAGATCGGCACCGGTGATGTCCCGCTCGGGCAGCCGCGTGGGCGAGACGCCGGGCGGCAGCGGCTCGAGCTCCTCGCCACGCCCGAACACCACGGAGGCGAGCAGGAAGACGACGGCCGCCACCAGCAGCATCACGACCAGATACACCAGCGCTGTTCCCACACCCCGATCGTGGCACATTCCCCCGACGATGCGGGGCGGGGAAGGTCAGCGGGGCTGTCCGGGAAAACAGATCGCCGCCGAATCGGCTCAGGCCGGGGTGGGCAAGGCGCAGGGCCGCGTGCCTCCGCAAGGCTCCGTCCCGGATGTCTCCCGGCGCAGCGTGCCTGCTGTATGCCTGCCACGCCCCCGACGCTGTGCCCGCCACGGACCTCCCGACGCCGTGCGTCCGCCCCGTGCCCTTGACAACGACGCCGTCGGGAGCACGCGCGGGCGGGCGCACCGCGTCAGGCCAGCGCGCGTAGCACCCGCCCCGGCGGCCGATCGCCCCGGATACTCGCCACCGTGTCCACCACCCGCCGCGTCGGCAGCACCTGGTGCGCCCGGAACACCCGCGCACCGGCCATCGCCGCCACCGCGGTGGCCGCCAGCGTTCCTTCCAGCCGCTCCTCGGGCGGCAGACCGCCGAGCGTCTCGCCGATGAAGTCCTTGTTCGACAACGCCATCAACACCGGCCACCCGGTCTCCACCAACCGGTCCACGTGCCGCAGCAACGCCAGCCCGTGCCAGGTGTTCTTGCCGAAGTCGTGCGTCGGGTCGATCAGCACCCCGTGTCGCGGCACGCCGATCGACACCATCCGTTCGGCTCCGGCACACAGCTCCTCCACGACTTGGGTCACCACGTCTTCGTAGTGCACCCGGTGCGGGTCGGTGCGCGGCTGCACTCCGCCCGTGTGCGAGCACACCACCCCGACCTCGAACTCCGCGGCCACCTCGGCCAGCCGGGGATCCGCACCACCCCACGTGTCGTTGAGCAGGTCCGCACCCGCGGCGCACACTTCCCGGGCGACCTCGTGCCGCCACGTGTCCACGCTGATCACCAGATCCGGATGACGCTCCCGCACCGCGGCGACGAACCCCACGACCCGCCGCGTCTCCTCGGCCACGTCCACGTCCTCGCCGTGCGAGCCGGCACGCACTCCCCCGATGTCGACGATGTCCGCGCCTGCCTCGACCGCCCGGTCGACCGCAGCGAGCGCCGCCGCTTCCTCGAACGTCGCGCCGCGGTCGAAGAACGAGTCCCGCGTACGGTTGACGATGGCCATCACCGCTGGCCGGTCGGCAGGCAGCACCCGCGTGCCGAGCTGGACGTGCTTCATAACGGCGATGCTAAGCGCCGTCAATGCTGTGTTACTGCTCGGCTGGACGCTGTGGCGACGGCGTCATTCGTGCCATCCTGGAATACGTATCCCTGAAGCCGCAAAGGATGTGGTCATGGACGCGCGCAGCGCGCTGCAGCAGGTCATCCGGAAAGTTCTCGCGCCCATCGCCCGGTTCGTCTACCGGCCGGTCGTCGAAGGAGCGGACCGGGTCCCGCGCACCGGCCCACTGATCGTGGCGGCCAACCACCGAGCGGCGATCGACACGTGGGTCATCCCGTTCGTCGCACCGCGTCCCGTGCGATTCCTCGGCAAAGCGGAGTACTTCCGCGGCAAGGGGCTGCGCGGGCGCATGTTCGCGGCGTTCCTGTCCGCGCTGGGCTTCATCCCCGTCGAGCGGGGCAACGCCTACGCCGGGCTGGAGGCTCTCAACGCCGCTCGGAAAGTACTCGAGGACGGGGAGGCGTTCGGCATCTATCCGGAGGGCACCCGGTCCCGGGACGGCAAGCTGCACCGCGGGCACACCGGAGTGGCGCAGCTGGCCCTGGTCACCGGCGCGCCGGTGATTCCGGTGGCGCTGATCGGCACGGAGAAGGTGCTGCCGGTCGGCAAGCGCATCCCGCGCCTGGCGAAGGTGACGGTCCGGTTCGGCGAGCCGCTGGACTTCTCCCGCTACCGCGGGCTGGAGTCCTCGCCCGCCGTGCGCCGGTCGGTCACCGACGAGATCATGTACGCCATCCTCGAGCTGTCCGACCAGGAGTACGTCGACCGCTACCACAAGCGGCCGGACGAGACCGCCGCCGCGTGACGGGCGAGGAAACCGCCTGGCGTGCCATCGACGAGTGGCACGCCAGTGTCAACGTGCGCGATTTGCCGCGTGCCGCCAACGCCGTCGGCGGCCCGATCGTGGTGCTGGGGGCGCGCGGTGCGGGACGGATCACGCCCGATCAGTTCGCCGAGTGGGTGAGGCGATCCGGCATTCACCTCGAGCCGCGCGCATGGCACCAGGTCGGCGACCGGCTCGTGGTCGTCGAGCAGGACGCCACGTGGCCGGAGAGCCCGGAGCCGACCCGCGTGGCCACGGTGTTCCGCGTGCACGACGGGAAGGTCACCGCCGCGCTGCGTTTCCCGGACGTCGAGTCGGCGCTGCAGCTGGCGCACATCCACCAGGAGCTGGCCGCCACCGAGTGATCAGTGGACCTCTTCCCAGGCCAGGTAGGCCTCCTGGACCACGCGCACGGCGTCGTCCACGTCGTCGGTCAGGTGCAGCAGGTCGAGGTCCTTCGAGCTGATCTTGCCCTCGGCCAGCACAGTGTTCTTGATCCACTCGTACAGGCCGCCCCAGTAGTGGGTGCCGAACAGCACCACCGGGAACTTGGTGACCTTCTTCGTCTGCACCAGGCACAACGCCTCGAACAGCTCGTCGAGCGTGCCGAACCCGCCGGGCAGGCAGATGAACGCCTGCGAGTACTTGACGAACATCGTCTTGCGGGCGAAGAAGTACCGGAAGTTCACGCCGAGTTCGACCCACGGGTTCAGGCCTTGCTCGAACGGCAGCTCGATGCCCAGGCCCACGGACAGCCCGCCGGCTTCCGACGCGCCCCGGTTGAGTGCCTCCATGGTGCCGGGGCCGCCGCCGGTGATCACCGCGAAACCCGCTTCGGCCACCGCGCGGCCGATCCGCATGCCCAGCTCGTACTCGGGCTCGTCCCGCTTGGTGCGGGCGGAGCCGAAAATCGTCACCGCGCGGGGTAGTTCGGCCAGTGCGCCGAAGCCCTCGGTGAACTCCGCCTGGATGCGCAGCACGCGCCACGGGTCGGTGTGCACCCAGTCCGACGGCCCGCGCTGGTCGAGCAGCCGCTGGTCGGTCGTGGTCGCCTCCCTGCGCTGCGCACCGCGCAGCACGACCGGGCCCTTGTGCTTCTCCCGCGGGTGTTCCGGATAGGTGTAGTCGGCGTTCGCACCTGGATCTGCCACGGGTGCGAGCCTAGCTCCGCTCCCGCCGCAGCCCGAACGAAGTACGGGATCAGCCCCCGGTGAGGAACGTGCGCAGCACGTCGGCGACCTGGGTGATCTCCGCAGCCCGGACGTGCTCCTCCTTGGTGTGCGCCAGGGTGGGGTCGCCCGGTCCGAAGTTCACCGCGGGCATGCCCAGCGCGGCGAACCGCGCCACGTCCGTCCACCCGAGCTTGGCGACGGGCTGCCCGCCTGCCGCCCGTACCAGCTCGGCCGCGGCCGGTTCGCTCAGTCTGGGCAGGGCCCCGGCGGCCTCGTCGACCAACGTCAGGTCGTAGCCGTCGAACACCTTCCGCACGTGGTCCAGTGCCTGCTGCGGGGTCCGATCGGGTGCGAACCGGTGGTTGATCGTCACGGTGGCCTCGTCCGGCACCACGTTGCCCGCCACACCACCGCCGATGGCCACCGCCTGCAAGCCTTCGCGGTACTGCAGGCCGTCGATGTCGACCTGTCGCGGCTGGTACTCGGCCAGGCGGCGCAGCGGCTCGGCGAGCGCGTGGATGGCGTTGCTGCCCATCCACGCCCGCGCGGTGTGCGCCCGCTTGCCGGTCACGGTCAGCTCCACGCGCAGCGTGCCCTGGCATCCGCCCTCGATCACGGCGTTGGACGGCTCACCGACCACGGCGAGGTCGCCGCGCAGCCACTCGGGCCGGTTCGCCTGGATGCGGTTGAGGCCGTTGCGGGCGGCGTCGACCTCTTCGCAGTCGTAGAACACGAACGTCACGTCGTGCCTGGGCTCGGTGACCGTGGCCGCCAACGACAAAAAGACCGCGTCGCCGCCCTTCATGTCCACGGTGCCCAGGCCGTGCAGGATCTCCTCCTGGCCGCTTCCGGTGCGGCGCAGCGGCAGGTTGTCGTTCTTCGGCACGGTGTCCAGATGCCCGGCGAAGATCACCCGCCGCGGCCGCCCGAGCTGCGTGCGCGCCAGCACCGCATCGCCGTCGCGCACCACTTCCAGGTGCCCGGCCTGCGTGCGCAGAGCGTTCTCGACGAGGTCGGCGATGGCGCGCTCGGAACCCGATTCGCTGGGGACGTCCACCAACGTCGCGGTGATCTCGACCGGATCGGCGCGCAAGTCCAACTCGGGCATAGCCGCACACTACCGGCGGGCTACGGTTGGGGCTGTGAAGCCCGTTGGACGTCTGCTGGCCTGCGCCGTGGCGCTGGGGTTCGTACTCGCCGGGTGTGGCGAACAGAGCGCAGAAGAAGAGCCCGTCGACCTGCAATCGTTGCAGCTCAAGGTGCGCGCGCTCGCGGTGGACACCTGCCACACCCGGCCGCGCGACCAGGCGCCGCGCAAGTGCGAGAAGTACATCACGCAGATCGCCAATGCGGCCCGCACGGTGTCCACGGCGGGCCGGATCAACCACGAGGGGCTGCGTGATCCAGGACGCGAGATGACCCGCGCGGTGCGCGACTACAACCAGGGCGGCTGCGACAATCAGCGCCCGAAGTCCGTCTCGGCCTGCTACCGCGCGTTGGAGACGATCGCGCAGGCCGTCAAGGATGTGGAAGCCGAGCTCGAGGAGATCGTTCAGTGACCCAGCTGCCGCCCGACCCGCAGACCACCGGCGCCACCGGCGTCGGCATCGCCACGGTGACCACCGACGGCACGGTGCTGGACACCTGGTACGTCCAGCCGAAGCTGGTGGACGCGTCCGAGGAGTCCGGAACGCAGCGCCTGTCGGCCGAGGAAGCAGAGAGCGCGCTGGGCTCGTCGGCCGCCGGTCTGCTGGGTCCGGACACCGACCGAGGCGTCGAGGTCGTCGCGGTGCGCACCACCATCGGCAAACTGGACGAGCCACCTGCCGACGCGCACGACGTCTACCTGCGGCTGCACCTGCTGTCGCACCGCCTGGTCCAGCCGCATGGGCAGAACCTCGACGGCGTGTTCGGTCTGCTCAGCAACGTCGTGTGGACCAACTTCGGCCCGTGCCCGGTGGAGGGCTTCGAGGCCACGCGCATGCGGCTGCGCGCCCGCGGACCGGTGACCGTCTACGGCGTGGACAAGTTCCCGCGCATGGTCGACTACGTCGTCCCGACCGGCGTCCGGATCGCCGACGCCGACCGCGTGCGGCTGGGCGCCTACCTCGCCCCCGGCACCACGGTGATGCACGAGGGTTTCGTCAACTACAACGCCGGGACGCTGGGCGCTTCCATGGTGGAGGGCCGGATCTCCGCCGGTGTGGTCGTCGGCGACGGCTCCGATGTCGGCGGTGGCGCGTCGATCATGGGCACGCTGTCCGGCGGTGGCAAGGAGGTCATCTCCGTCGGCGAGCGCTGCCTGCTCGGCGCCAACGCGGGCATCGGCATCTCGCTCGGTGACGACACCGTGGTGGAGGCCGGCCTGTACGTCACCGCGGGCACCAAGGTGAACGTCAACGGCACGACGCTGAAGGCGCGTGAGTTGTCCGGCATCTCCGGTGTGCTGTTCCGGCGCAACTCCGAGACCGGCGCGGTCGAGGTGGTTCGTCGCGAAGGTGCGAGCATCGAGCTGAACGAGGCCCTGCACGCCAACGACTGACCTGCGCCGGCGGGCGCGGTAGCCGCCGCGCCCGCCTTACGCGGCCAGCCGGGCTGCGGCTGTCTGCGCGCCTTCGTCGGTGACGGTGAACGAAATCCGCACGTGATGCTTGCCGCGGGGACCGTAGAACGTGCCCGGAGCGACCACGATGCCGCGCTCGGCCAGCCAGTCGACCGTTTCCCACGTGTCCTCGCCTCGGGTCGCCCACAGGTACAGACCCGCCTCGGAGTGGTCGATCGAGAAGTCGTTGGCCAGCAGCGCCGATCGCAGCACCTCGCGCCGCTTGGCGTAGCGCTCCCGCTGGGTACGCAGCGACTCGTCGTCGGTCAGCGCGACCTTCATCGCCTCTTGCACCGGCCGCGGCACGATCATTCCCGCGTGCCTGCGCAGCTCGTGCAGGTCACGCACCAGCTCGCCGTCGCCGACCACGAACCCGGCGCGATAGCTGGCCATGTTCGCCGACTTCGACAGCGAGTGCACGGCCAGCAGCCCTTCGTGCGAGCCACCGCAGACGTCCGGGTGCAAGATCGACAACGGCTCGGCCTCCCAGCCCAGCGCCAGATAGCACTCGTCGGAGACCACGACGGTGCCGCGCTCGCGCGCCCATTCGACGACCTTGCGCAGGTGATCCACCCCGAGCACGCGCCCGGTCGGGTTCGCCGGGGAGTTCAGCCACAGCACCGCGGGACGCTGCGGCCCGATGCCGAACAGGCTGTCCGACCGCTGCACCTTCGCGCCGGCCAGCACCGCCCCGACCTCGTATGTGGGGTAGGCCAGCTCGGGGATGACGACCACGTCGTCCCGGCGGACACCCAGCAACGTGGGCAGCCACGCGACGAGTTCCTTCGAACCGATGGTGGGTAGCACCGCGGCCGGATCGACGCCGGTGACGCCGTGCCGCCTGGCCAGCGCCTCGACCACGGTCTGACGCAGCTCAGCCGTGCCGTAGGTGTACGGGTAGCCGGGGATCTCGGCCACCGAGGACAGTGCGGCCTGGACGCCGGCCGGGACCGGATCGATCGGGGTCCCGATGGCCAGGTCGACCACCCCGTCGGGATGCTGCGCCGCCTTGTCGCGATACGGGCGCAGCTTGTCCCACGGGAAGTCGGGCAGACTCGGCGCGGAGCGGCTCACCATTCGGCCCACGCAGCCGGGGTCACTCGCCCTGCGGCGGCAGGTCCTTGATCCACTGCGGGTCGTCGGCCACCTTGCCGACCTTCGCCGCGCCGCCAGGCGACCCCAGCTTCTCGAAGAAGTCCACGTTGGCCTGGGTGTAGGCCGCCCACTCGTCGGGCACGTCGTCCTCGTAGTAGATGGCCTCGACCGGACAGACCGGCTCACAAGCACCACAGTCGACGCATTCGTCCGGATGGATGTAGAGCATCCGCTCGCCCTCGTAGATGCAGTCCACGGGGCACTCGTCGATGCACGCCTTGTCGAGCACGTCGACGCAGGGCTCGGCGATCACGTAGGTCACTGGGCTCTCCTTGAGTCACTGCGGAGTGCGGCACGTCCGGGTTAGCGGCAGATTACGCCGACCGCCGTGCCGGTGCGGTAGGTGGTCGGCTTTACCCGCCCTGGGCCCAGGCTGTTTACCCAGGTCGGCCGCGGGTGTCACGTTGATCACCCGTGACCAGGAAACGCGGCGTGGCCTTCTTCTCCTCCGCTTCGTGAGCCTCCTCACGCCGCTGCTTGCGTTGCATGGCCCGGTTGAAGCTGTCGGAGATCTCGTCCACCAGGTCCTCGTTGACCCGGTCGTCCTTGCGGAACAGGCTCATACCGCCACCGTACTCACGCTGGGGCCGGTGTCAGGGCCGATCGCACGCTGGTCGCCACGGACGGCGTCACCCGTGCAAGGATCGGCAGAGTGAAGGTCACAGTCATCGTCGGCGGCGTCGGCGGAGCGCGTTTCCTGCTCGGGGTGAAGGCGGCGCTCGGGCTGCCGCCCGTCGGCGCAGCGGAATCGGAGACAAAACACCAGGTCAGCGCGGTGGTGAACACCGGGGACGACATCTGGCTGCACGGTTTACGTATCTGCCCGGACCTGGACACCTGCATGTACACCCTGGGCGGCGGTATCGACACCGAGCGCGGCTGGGGCCATGCGAACGAGACGTGGACGGTGTCGGAGGAACTGAAGGCCTACGGGGCGGACCCGGACTGGTTCGGCCTCGGCGACAAGGACATCGCCACCCACCTGATCCGCTCGCGGATGCTGCGTGCGGGCTATCCGCTGTCGGCGATCACCGAGGCGCTGTGTGACCGGTGGAAGCCGGGCGTCGCGCTGCTGCCGATGAGCGACGACCGGGTGGAGACGCACGTGGTGGTCGACCTGGCACAGTCCGGCGAGCGGCGCGCGATCCACTTCCAGGAGTGGTGGGTGCGCCATCGGGCGAAGCTGCCCGCGCACGCGTTCGTCCCGGTCGGCGCCGAGGAGGCCAAGCCGGGGCCGGGCGTGCTGGAGGCCATCGCCGAGGCCGACATCATCCTGCTGGCGCCGTCGAACCCGGTGGTGTCGATCGGTTCGGTGTTGTCCGTGCCCGGGTTGAAGCAGGCGGTGCGCGCGGCGTCCGCACCGGTCGTCGGCGTCTCGCCCATCGTCGGCGGACGCCCGCTGCGCGGGATGGCCGACGCGTGCCTGGCCGCGATCGGTGTGGACAGCACCGCGGAGGCCGTCGGACAGCACTACGGCTCCCGCAAGGACGAAGGCCTGCTCGACGGTTGGCTGATCGCCGAGGGCGAGCGGGCCGACGTGCCCGGGGTCGAGGTCCGCGACATTCCGCTCATCATGTCCGATCCGGACGCCACCGCGGCCATGGTGCGCGCGGCGTTCGAGCTCGCGGGAGTACGGCCATGAGCGACCACGCCGCGGAGAAGGTGGAGATCCTGCCGGTCACCGGGCTGCCGGAGTTCCGTCCGGGCGACGACTTGACCGGCGCGATCGCGCACGCGGCGCCCTGGCTGCGATCCGGCGACATCGTCGTGGTGACCAGCAAGGTCATCTCGAAGGTGGAGGGCATGGTGCACCGAGTCGACGGCGACGCCGACGAGCGCGAGGTGGTACGCCGACGGCTGGTCACCGAGGAATCCCGCCGCGTGCTGGCCACGTTCCGGCAGACCCAGATCACCGAGAACAAGCTCGGCATCGTGCAGGCAGCCTCCGGCGTGGACGCCTCCAATGTGGACAAGGGCGAGATCGCCGTCCTGCCGGAGGACCCGGACGCCTCGGCGAAGGCGCTGCGCAACGGTCTGCGCGAGCGGCTGGGCGTGGAAGTGGCCGTGCTGGTGACGGACACGATGGGCCGTGCCTGGCGGATCGGCCAGACCGACACCGCGATCGGGTCGTCCGGGCTGCGCGTGCTGCACTCCTACGCGGGCGAAGTGGATTCGCACGGCAACGAGCTCGCCGTCACCGAAGTCGCCGTGGCCGACGAGCTGGCCGCGGCGGCGGATCTGGTCAAGGGCAAGCTGCGCGGCGTGCCGGTGGCCGTGGTGCGTGGGCTGCAGATCGTCGACGACGGCTCGTCCGCCCGGGATCTGATCCGCCCGGCCGAGGAGGACTTGTTCCGCCTCGGGACGGCCGAGGCTCTTGCGGAGGGGCGCAGGCAAGCCGTGCTGGTGCGGCGTTCGGTGCGGGCGTTCAGCGACGAGCCGGTCGACTCGGAGGCGGTGCGTCGCGCCGTCGGAGCGGCGTTGACCGCGCCGGCGCCGCATCACACCAAGCCCGTGCGGTTTCTGTGGCTGCGTGACGCCGAGCGGCGCACCAGGCTGCTCGATGCCATGCGTGAGGTGTGGCGATCGGACTTGGAAGGCGACGGGTTCACACCGCAGCAGATCGAGAAACGGCTGGCCCGCGGTGACCTGCTGCGCCGGGCGCCCGAACTGATCGTGCCGTTCCTGGTGCCTGACGGGGCGCACAAGTACCCGGACCAGCGGCGGGCCGCCTGCGAGCACACCATGTTCACCGTGGCCGGGGGCGCTGCGGTGCAGGCGCTGCTGGTGGCGCTGGCGGCCGAAGGCCTCGGGTCGTGCTGGGTCGGTTCGACGATCTTCGCGGCGCCCACGGCCCGGGAGGTGCTCAGGCTGGACGACGGCTGGTATCCGCTCGGCGCCGTGGCGGTCGGCAGGCCTGCTCCCGAAGCCGGAGACCTGACGCAGCCACGGCCGCCGCACCCGGTGGACGAAGGGCTGATCGAACTGTGAGCTTGTACGCCGCCGCTGTCGACCTGCTCGCGTCATGGCGCCCGCCGACACACGAGCAGGAGTCGCTGCGCCAGGCCTACTTGTCGTTCCTGGCCGCCCGCACGGACGCCTGCGCTCGCTCGTGCGCGCCCGGGCACCTCACGGCCTCGGCGGTGGTGCTCGACCACGACGGCAGCAACGTGCTGCTCACGCTGCATCCGCGCGTCGGGCGGTGGCTGCAGCTCGGCGGTCATTGCGAACCCGACGACGAGTCACTGAATGCGGCCGCGGCCCGCGAGGCCGCCGAGGAGTCCGGGATCGCCGGCCTGCGGTTCGCCCCTGAGCCGGTTCACCTCGACGTCCACCCCATCACCTGTTCACTCGGCGTGCCGACGCGCCACCTGGACGTGCGGTTCGTCGCGTGGGCCCCGGTAGGCGCGCAGCCGGTGTGCAGCGACGAGTCGGACGATTTGCGCTGGTGGCCGGTCGACGCCCTGCCGGAGGGCAGCGAGGACCTCGTGCCGCTGATGGCGGCGGTGCGGGCCGCACACCGCACGGTGGGAGCGGTCGGATGACGCTGCGTCTGCGGATCGACCCGAGTTCCTCGGTTCCACCGTTCGAGCAGGTCCGCAACGGCCTGGCGGCCCGGATCAACGACGGACGGCTGCCGGTCGGCACCAAGCTGCCCACCGTGCGCGCGCTGGCCGCTGAGCTGGGCATCGCGCCGAACACCGTGGCCCGCGCCTACCGCGAGCTGGAAGCCGCCGGGCTGCTGGACACCCGCGGCCGTGCGGGCACGTTCGTCAGCGCGCAAGGTGACACGACCCGGGCACGGGCAGCCGAGGCCGCCGCGGAGTACGTCGACGTCATCGACAGCCTGGGCCTCAGCCGCAAGGAAGCCCTCAAGATCGTGCAGGCGGCGCTGGAGCAGGACTAGCCTGCGGAGAACCGCACGCCCCCGTCGGGCAGCTCGACGCCCGGCCAGATCCGGACCCCGTCGAGCAGCTCGCAGTCGGCCCCGACGCGCACACCGTCGCCCAACACCACGCCGCGCAGCTCGGTCCGCGGCCCGACGACGGCGCCGGTGCCCAGCACCGAGTCCACGACGACGGCGTCCTCGGCGACTCGGACACCGTCGGCCAGCACGGACGACGTGATCCGGGCACCGGAGGCCACCACCGCGTCGGCCCCGACCGTCGACCCGCCGTCGACGGTCGCCGCGGAATCGACCGTGGCGGTGGGGTGCACCAGCCGGTCGGCCGGACCGTCGGTCAGCATGCCGCTCGGCGCGACGCCCCGCACCAGGTCCGCCGAACCCCGCACGAACGCGGCGGGCGTGCCCACATCGAGCCAGTACGACGAATCCACGTGCGCCTGCAGGTGCCTGCCGGACGCCAGCAGCTGCGGGAACGTCTCTCGTTCCACCGACACCGGTCTGCCCGCCGGGATCTCCTCGATCACGGACCTCCGGAACACGTAGCACCCCGCGTTGATCTGGTCCGTCGGCGGATTCGGCGTCTTCTCCAGAAACGCCGTCACGCGTCCGTCGGCATCGGTCGGGACGGACCCGAACCGGCTCGGGTCGTCCACCTTGACCAGGTGCAACGTGACGTCGGCTCCCGTGTCGCGATGGGTCGCCAGCAGATCGAGCGGGTTCGCGGCGGACAGGATGTCGCCGTTGAAGACCAGCACGTCGTCGGCGCGCAGCAGGTGCGCGACGTTGCGGATGGCGCCCGCGGTGTCCAACGGCTCGGACTCCACCACGTACTCCAGCTCCAGCCCCAGCCGGGACCCGTCGCCGAAGTACTCGGAGAACACCTCGGCCCGGTACGACGTGCCCAGCACGACGTGCCGGATGCCTGCGGCGCGGATGCGGGACAGCAGATGCGACAGGAACGGCACGCCCGCGGTCGGCAGCATCGGTTTCGGCGTGGACAGGGTCAGCGGCCGCAGCCGGGTGCCCTTCCCTCCGACCAGCACGACGGCGTCCGCTCCCGGGTCCGGCGTGGCGTCCAGCGCGGCTGGGGGGTCCTCACTCATGCCAGCGATCCTGACACAATGTGGCCGAAGCGTTTGCACGAGCACCAAATGGGCGACACCTGGCCGGTCTCGGCGTGATTTCCTGACGGAGATCACCTGTCCGGCCTACCCTTGGACACAGTGCACGGGCGCACCACCTCACCACTCGGGCGCCCACCGAGCAGGGAGGTCGGGGATGGATCCTCTCGCTAGGGCAGATGCGTTGCTCAAGCGGGCACAGGAGCGTGGCGCGTACGTCGTGACGCCGGAAAGTGCGATTTCTCCGATGGACGCCGCCAATACCCAGCAGATCCCGCGCGAAGTGGTGCGCGGGGCGGAAGCGGCGATGGTGGACCCGGACGCCACGACGATCCTGTCCGACGAGGAGATCCGCGAGCAGGACGACGACTACCTGGCCGAGCCGACGCCGACCCAGCAGGTCATGCCGGGCGGCGCGGAGCAGACCGAGGACGGCGAGGAAGAGATCGTCGTGGAGGAGCACACCGACGACCTGCTGCCGACGACCACCCAGCGGCGGCGGACCAACAACCTGGCTCAGCGGCTGGAAGGCTGATCGGCCGCGCGGTGGCCGGTGCGCTTGCGCATGGCGACCCGCAGCCGCAGCGCGAGCCCGAGCCGCAGCAACCACAGCAACGGCTTGCTCCACGGGCGTGAATAGCGTCCGGCGAGGTAGCGGTATGCGCTGTCGTGGTGGGCGGCGAGCATCGCCGCGGTCTCCCGCGAGGTCGCGTGCCCGTGAATGTGCATCACCTGTGCGCTGGGCACGTAGACGTTCAGCCAGCCTGCCCGGCCGAGCCGCTCGCCGAGGTCGACGTCCTCGAAGTACATGAAGTAGCGCTCGTCGAAGCCGTCGACGTCCTCGAACGCCTGCCGCCGCAGCAACAGGCACGACCCGGACAGCCATCCGGCGGCGCGTTCCCGCGGTTCACGGCCGGTCTGCAGGTAGGCCCTGGTCCACGGGTTGTTCGGCCAGATGTCGGCGAACACGGCGTGCCCGGCGCCGCGGATCAACGACGGCAGGCTCCGCGCGCTCGGGTAGATCGACCCGTCCGCCTCCCGGATCAGCGGGCCGAACGCACCGCCCTGCGGCCAACGCTCCGCGGCCTCGAGCAGCAGGTCGAGCGAACCCGGCTCCCATTCCAGGTCCGGGTTGGCGATGACCACCCACCCGTACGAGGAGTCCAGTTCTGCCACGCCCCGGTTGGCCGCCGTGCCGTAGCCGAGATTGCCGCCGGTGGGCAGCACTCGCACGTTCTCCCGCTCGCGCGCGGCCCGCTGCGGTGCTCCGTCGGCGGACCCGTTGTCCGCAAGGACCACGGTCACCTCGCGCGACGACGCCTTCACCAGCGTGTCCAGAAAGCGCTCCAAGACCTCGCCAGACGTGTAGGTCACCGTGACCACGGCGACCCGATCGCCGTAGCGGGTTCTGGCTGTCACGCGCGACATTGTCCTCGGCGGCCTCATCTGCTTCCCGACCGGGCCCGCGCGGCCCGCTGGTAGATCTCCCGATGCCGCTGCGCGCTCGCTCGCCAACTGAACTCTTTCGCACGCAACACGGCTGCCGCACCCAGTTCGGCTCGCTTGCCCGGGTCGTCGAGCAGCTCACCGAGCGCCGCCGCCACGTCGCCTGCCCCCACGCCGCAGTACGCCACCGCGTCTCCGCCGACCTCCGGCAGGGCCAGCCGTCGCGTGGTCAGCACACAGGCGCCGCAGGCCATCGCCTCCAGCACGGGCAGCCCGAACCCTTCCCCGAGGCTGGGGTACACCACCAGCTCCGCCCCGCCGAGGTAGCCGGCGAGGCACCGGTACGGCAGGTACCCGGCGCGCACGACCCGGACGTGCGGCGGCACGGTGGCCATGGCCTTGCCGATCCGGTCGTCCCAGCCCGGTGGGCCTGCCAACGCCAACGCGGGCGGATCCGCCCGGTCGCGGACCGCCTGCACGAACCCGCGGATCAACGCGGGCACGTTCTTGCGCGGCTCGAGCGCACCCAGGAAAGCCACGTACGGCTGCTCGCCCAGGCCAGCCGCCGCTCTCGCCTCCGCGATCTCCTCCGGCGACGGCGGGTGGAAGCTGTCGGTGTCGACGCCGTGCGGGATCACGCTGAGACGCTCGGGATCGGCCGAGGCCACCGCGGTCAGCTCGCGAGCGGTCGCCTCACTGGGAACCACACAGCGGTCGGCCCTGCGCAGCGACAAGCGGGTCCAGGAACGGAAGAATCGCACCTTGACCGCCGAGTGCAGCACCGGCTCGGTGAAGAACGTCGCGTCGTGCAGCGTCACCACCGACGCCGCCTTGCCCGCCAGCGGCATCGTGTAGTGCGGGCTGTGCACGACGTCGACGCCGAGCTTGTCGATCAGCCGCGGGAAGCCGACCTGCTCCCAGGCCAACCGGGCCGGCGGCCGGGCGATCGTCTGCGGCGCGGCGACCACATCGGAGTGCGGTGCGATCTCGCCGTAGAAGTGCTCGTCCCGCTGCTGGCAGACCACCACGAGGGACGCGCCGTCGGCGTCCAGGGCAGCGATCAGCGCATCGACGTAGCGGCCGACGCCGCCGCGATCGGCGGGCACGGCCGTCGCGTCGATGAGCACCCTGGGCTCGGCGAGCATGATCCGAAGACTACGACGACCGTCGGCACCGGTGGTCAGGAACCGGCAAATCCGGCTTGCTCGGTGTGCAACTTCCACAACGACTCGGCCGTCCGCTGCCACGAGAACTCCGCGGCCCGCCGCCGTCCCGCTTCCGCGAGCACCGCCCGTCGCCGCTGGTCACCCAGCAGCCTGCCGAGCGTCTCGGCGAGCGCGGTGTCGTCACCGACGGGCACGACCTCGCCCGCGCCGCCCGCGACCTCCACCAGCGCAGGGACGTCCGAGTGCACCACGGGTGTTCCGCAGGCCATCGCCTCCAGCACGGGAAGTCCGAAACCTTCCGCCCTGCTCGGGACGACCACCGCCGTCGCGGCCCGCACCGTCGCGGCCAGCTCGTCGTCGCCGATCGCGCCGAGCTGCCGGACCGCGCCACTGGACAGGCCGGTGCGCTCGGCGAGCGCGACCGGGTCCAGCCCGCCCCAACCCTGCGGTCCGGCCAGCAGCAGCGGCGGCGGCTCCGCACCCGTGCGGTGCAGCCGACCCAACGCGGAAATCAGCACGTCGATGCCTTTGCGCGGCTCGAGGGTGCCGACTGCCAGCAAAAACTGCTCGGGGAGGCCCGGCGGCCGGGCTTCGTCCACGCGCGGGTCGGTGAACAGCTTCGCGGCGGCGTGCGGAATCACTTCCACGCGAGCCGGCCCGTTCACGCATGTCGCCAAGTCGTCTGCCACGGCCTGAGTCGGGACCACGACGGCGTCCGCGACGTGCATCGCCCGCGCAATGGTCGCCTTGTGCCAGCGGACTCCGCGCGGCGTGAGTGTCTCCGGGTGGGTCCACGGCACGGTGTCGTGGACCGTCACGGTCAACCGGGCATCACGGGGTTTGAACGGCGGCGCGAACGGCGTCGGCGCGTGCACAGCTGCAGCATCGCCGGGCCAGTACCGCACGCCGTATTGCCACAGCAGGGTCATCGCTCGCCGTGGCAGCGGAAGCACCCTGGGCCCGTGCGCACCGTCGAAGCGTGCCCGCTCGACATCCGAGTGGCGGCACACCACGGTGCCCACGGACCACGACCTCGGCGCGGTCGCCACCAGCGCGGGCACCAGCTGCTCGGTGTAGCGGCCCGTGCCGCCCGGGACGGGGGCGAACAGTTGCTCCGCGATCACCAGCAGCTGGGGCATGCGCCTATTCTCGGTGATCGTGGCGGACACCGAAGCGTCAACCACCGTGGTGGTCGTGACCTGGCGCGGGGCTGCCCACATCGGCGCATGCCTGGACGCGTTGTCCGCGCAAGAACGCAAGCACCGGATCCTGGTGGTCGACAACGCCTCCGACGACGGCACGGCCGACGTGGTCGCGCAGCATCCGAGCAAGCCGGAAGTGCTGCGTCTGGAGCGCAACACCGGGTACGCGGGTGCGCTCGCCGCTGCGCTCCCCCGGGTACGAACTCGCTACATGGCGTGGCTCAACGACGACGCCGCCCCCGCGCCGGATTGGCTGGCGCGCATGGAGCACGCCCTGGATGCCGAGCAGAACGTGGCCGCGGCCAGCGCCCGCCTGGTCGACAGCGCGGGCCGCACCCAGTCCGTGGGTGTAGCCCTCACCCCGCTCGGTTACGGCCGGGACCTCACCCGCGCGGTGTCCACCGACGTCTTCGGTTTCTGCGGCGGCGCTGCCGTGGTTCGCACCAGCAGTCTGCGCAAAGTCGGCGGCGTCCCCGCGGAGTTCTTCTGCTACTACGAAGACACCGACACGTCGTGGCGGCTGCGCCTGGCCGGGTGGCGTGTGGTGTCCGTCCCGCAGGCCGTCGTGGTGCACGCCCATGGCGCCAGCACGAACATCGGGTCGCGGGATTTCCACCGCTGGAACGAGCGCAACCGCCTGCTGATGCTGGCGCGGTGCGCGCCCGCCGGTGTCGCGATCACCGAGCTGATCCGCTTCGCCGTCATCACCGCGCTGCTGCCGTTCCGCACGGCACCCCGCACCCCGAACTTCCGTATCTCGTTGCGTCTACGAGTGCTCGGCGAGACGCTTCGTATGCTGCCGACCGCGCTGCGTGCCCGACGATCGCCGGCCGGAGTCAAGGCAGCCACGCGTCGCCGCGTGTGGCGCACGTGGGTCGGCCGCTGACGCTGAGCACCAGGGACGCTGTTCCGCCGGGGCGGCACAACCGACACCGGCGGGACGATCCGAGGGCGGAGGCCGCCACAACCCGGCGGCCGGAAAGGGATAGCCGATGACGCGCACCCGCATCGCACGAAGACTGGCCGTGGTGGCGGCGGCGGTCACCACGACAACCGTGATCGCGTGGCCCGCACACGCCGCGTCGTGGACGCCGGCGGCCACGGTGTCCGCACCGGAAGGGGTGGCCGGCCAACAGCAGGTCGCCATCGACGGTTCCGGGACGGCGACCGTGGTGTGGGCGGAACGCCGCACGAACGACGTCGACGTGATCAAAGCGGCACGCCGCTCGCCCGGCGGGTCGTGGTCCTCAGCTGTGACGTTGTCCAACAGCGAGCGCCATGCGGCGGAGCCTCAGGTGGTGGCGTCCGACAACGGAGCCGTGGTGGCGGCATGGGTGGAGGATGCGGCGGCGTCGCCGACCGACAGCCGCCGGATCATGGCCGCCACGCTGGGGGCGGGCGGCTCGTGGAACGCGGCGAAGGCGGTGTCGGCCGCCGGCGGGGTCAGCAGGCCGAGGCTGGCGGGCAACGCAGGCGGCGACGCCATCGTGATGTGGCACCAGCGCAACGGCCTGCGCACGTCGCGGCTCAACGCCGGGGACACCACCTGGGCCACGCCGCAGGCCGTCTCGGCGTCGGGCAGGCAGCACGACATCGCCATGGCCACGACGGGGGTGGCCTACGCGACGTGGAAGGACGCCGACGGCGAGGGCATCGACCGAGTGAAAGCCGCCCGCGCCACACCGAACGGGTCGTGGGAGTCCGCCGCGACGTTGTCCCGGTCCGATCGGCACGGCGAGGAACCCGCGGTCGCGGTGGACGACAACGGCAACGCGCAAGTGCTGTGGGTCTTGCGCAGTTCGCGGCGGGTGGTGCAGGCCGCGCAGCGCACCGGAACCGGTAGCTGGACGACCGCGCAGTCGTTGTCCGACCTGGCGCGCAATGCGGTGAAGCCCGAGGTCGCGCTGGACGCCGAAGGCAACGCGGTCGCCGTGTGGCAGATCAACCTCGACTCCACGGCGTCCGCGGTCGCGGCGGCGACGCGCACGACAGGCGGCACGTGGAGCGCGCCGCAGGAACTGACCGCGGCAGGCGCCAGCCCCCAGGTCGGCATCGACGACGAGCGCAACGCGCACGTGGTGTGGCTGGTCAACGCACGCTCCGACAGCGCCGATGACCGGGTCGAGGCGATGGTCCGGCCTCCGGCAGGCGTGTGGTCCGGGCCCGACACGGTGGCCGCGGAAAGTCACATGTGGAGCGTCGCGCTGGCCGTCAACGGGGACGGACAAGCCGCCGCGGCCTGGCGGCAGACCGAGTCGGACTTCAGCAGGGTCCGGGCGTCCGCCACGGAGTGAGCTCCGGCTAATCTTCGGGGCACCATCCGGGCGAGAAGGGAGCCTTCGTGGCGCAGGCCGATCCGCTGCTCTCGGTCGTCGTGGTCAATTTCCGCCGCGCGGCCGACACCCTGCACTGCCTCGAGCGGATCACCGCCGACCTGGACTACCCCGAGCTCGAAGTCATCTGCGTGGACAACGCCTCCGGCGGCACGGACGCCGACCAGCTCACCGCGGCGGCCAAGCAGCTGCCCGGGGTGCGGGTGGTGCGTTCGGAGGTCAACCGGGGCTTCGCGGGCGGCTGCAACCTCGGCGCGCGACACGCCAAGGGCAGCGTGCTGGCGTTTCTGAACAACGACGCGCGGCCGGACCGGAATTGGGCTCGTGCCGCCGTCGACGTGCTCAAGGCCGAGCCGACCGTGGCCGCCGTGGCCAGCAAGGTGCTCGATTCCGACGGCACCCACGTCGACTTCGTCGACGCCGGGCTGACCTGGTTCGGCATGGGCTACAAGCGACACGCCGGACGCCCGGTGGCCGAAGTGCCCGCCGAGGAGCTCGACCAGGCCAAGGACGTGCTGTTCGCGACCGGATCGGCGATGTTCGTGCGCGCGTCGGTGTTCGCCGAGGTCGGCGGCTTCGACGAGCGGATGTTCATGTTCTACGAGGACGTGGACCTCGGCTGGCGGTTGAACCTGCTGGGCTGGAGAGTGTGCTACGAGCCGGCGTCGGTGGCCTACCACGAGCACCACGGCACGATGAACGCGCTGGACAAGCCGGAGTCCGGCAGGGAGACGTTCCTGCTCGAGCGCAACGCGCTGGCTGCGCTCTACAAGAACCTGTCGGACGAGACGCTGGCTCGTGCCCTGCCCGCGGCGCTCGCGCTGGCCGTGCGGCGTGCGACGGCTCGGGGCGAACTGGACGCCACGCAACTCGATCTCGCCGCGGGGGTCACGCCGCCGGAGACCTCCCCGGTGCCGATCCCCCGCACCACGCTCGCCGGGGTGCTGGCCATCGACCAGTTCGTCGAGCAGCTGCCCGAGCTGCAGCGGGAGCGTGAGCGGGTGCAGGCGAGCCGGACCCGCTCCGACGCCGACCTGCTGCCGCTGCTGCGCAAGGCGCTCGAGCCCGCCTACCCACTTCCGCGTTATCTCGCCGCGCACGACATCCTGACCGAGGTCTTCGGCATCGCCGGCGCATTCGGTCACCGCCGCAAGGTGCTGGTCATCACCGGCGACGCGATCTCCGGGCGGATGGCCGGGCCGGCGATCCGGGCGTGGAACATCGCGCGCATCCTCTCCGCCGAGCACGACGTCCGGCTGGTCACGGTCAATCCGGCGAACGCACTCGACGAGCTCCCCGCCACCGAATTCACCGTCGCCGAAGCCCGGCACCGCGACCTCGCCGAGCCGATCGCGTGGGCCGAGATCGTGGTGCTGCAGGGCCACGTGCTGGAGATGGCCCCGGCGCTCAAGGAGCGGCACAACGGCAAGATCGTGGTCTGCGACCTGTACGACCCGATGCACCTCGAGCTGCTCGAACAGTCCAAGGACACCCCGGACGACCGGCGGGCGGCCGACGTCGCCGGGGTGACCAGGGTGCTGGACGCGCAACTGGAGCGCGGCGACTTCTTCCTGTGCGCCTCCGAGCGTCAGCGGCATTTGTGGCTCGGCCATCTCGCGGCGATCGGCAGGCTCACGCCGCGGCTCTACGACGCCGACCCGACGACCCAGTCGTTGCTGGCCGTGGTGCCGTTCGGGCTGCCGGAGCAGCCGCCGCGACGAACCGGGCCCGGACTGCGCGCCACCATCGACGGAATCTCCGACACCGACCACGTGATCATCTGGGCAGGCGGTGTCTACAGCTGGTTCGATCCGCTGACGCTGATCCGGGCGGTCGACCGGCTGCGCGAGCGGCGCGGCGACGTGCGGCTGGTCTTCCTCGGCATGAAGCACCCCAACCCCGAGGTCGGCGAGATGTCCATCGCGGCCCGCAGCGTGCGACTGGCCGACGAGCTCGGGCTCACCGGCAAGCACGTGTTCTTCAACCAGCAGTGGGTGCCGTACGCGGAGCGGCAGAACTGGCTGCTGGACGCCAACTGCGGCGTCACCACGCACTACCAGCACGTGGAGACCACGTTCGCGTTCCGCACCCGAGTGCTGGACTACCTGTGGGCCGGGCTGCCGATCGTCACCACGGACGGTGACGCGTTCGCCGACCTGGTGCGAGCCGAGGGGCTCGGTGTGGTGGTCCCGCCGGAGGACCCCCATGCGCTGGCCGAGGCGTTGGAGAAGTGCCTGTACGACGCGGAGTTCGCCGCAGGCTGCACCGAGCGGATGGCCGCGGTGGCGCAGCGGTACACCTGGCCGGAGGCGCTGCGGCCGCTGGTGGAGTTCTGCCGCGACCCGCGCCCGGCCGCCGACCGGCTGCCCGGCTCGGCCGATCTGACCGTCGAACCGAAGCCGCGCGGCCGCGAGCGCATCCGCCGCGACGTCGCACTGGCCCGCGAGTACCTCGCCGCGGGCGGAGTCACCGAACTCGGCCGACGAGTGGCCGGACGGCTGCGTAAGGTCATCAGACGTGGCTAGGTCGGCACAGCCCGCGTCCGAGCCGGAAGCGACCCCGCTGCGGGTCTTGTTCGACGGCACCCCCTTGCTCGGTGAACGCACCGGCGTCGGACGCTACACCGTCTCGTTGTCCGAAGAGCTGGCCTCGATGCCCGAGGTGCGCTCGCGCGGCGTGGCGTTCACGCTGCGCGGTTGGCGGAAGCTGCGGCGGGTGCTGCCGCACGGCGTCACCGCCGCAGGGATGCCGGTGCCTGCCCGTGCGCTGCGCGCGGCGTGGAAGCGGAGCCGCTTCCCACCGGTCGAGCTGTTCGCCGGCCCTGCCGATGTGGTGCACGGGACGAACTTCGTCCTGCCCGGCACGTTGCGCGCCGCCGGTGTGGTGACCATCCACGACCTCGCGTTCCTCGACCGACCCGAATCCGCAGGCGAAAGCGACCTGCCGCAGCTGGTGCGGGTCAGCGCACGCCGCGCCAAGGCGATCTGCACGCCGACCGCGGCCGTCGCCGACCAGGTCGCCGAACGCCTCGAGGTCGCCCGGGACAAGATCGTGGTGACCCCGCTGGGCGTCGACCCGTCGTGGTTCACCGCGCGCCCACCCGGCGAGCAGCTGCGCCGGCGCTTGTCGCTGCCCCCGAAGTACCTGCTGTTCGTCGGCGCCGCGGGCCCACGCAAGGGGCTGCGCTGGCTGTCCAAGGCGCACCAGGCCGACCCCGGGTTGCCGCCGCTGGTCTACATCGGCCCTGGCGTGTTCGAGTCGTCGCCGCGCTCACAGCACGCCGGGTACATCTCCGACGTCGACCTGCGCAGTGTCATGGCCGGGGCGAGCGCGTTGGTGCTGCCGTCGCGCGACGAAGGTTTCGGGCTGCCGGTGTTGGAGGCAATGGCGTGCGACGTCCCGGTCGTCTGCACCGACGTCCCCGCGCTGCGGGAAGTGTCCGGCGGGCATGCCGAGCTGGTGCCGTACGGAGACGTGGACGCCTTGATCGCGGCGATGAACACGGCAGTGTCCGACTCGCACTCGCCCGAAGCGTCGGTGGCGCGCCGGGCCCACGCCGCGACGTACACCTGGCGAAGGTGCGCCGAGCTGACCGTGCAGGCCTACCGCAAGGCCGTCGGCTGACTACTCGCGGATCGCGTCTCCGTGCTCGCGCACGTACGCGGCCAACGCCTCACGCCACTCGGGCAGCGGGTCGAGACCGGCGTCCAGCCACGACTTCGGCGAGAGCACCGAGCGCGCCGGCCGGGGTGCGGGACGCGGGAAATCCTCCGTCGAGCACGGCTGCACCCGCTCCGGATCGGCGCCCAGCTCCTCGAAGATCGCCCGGGCGAAGCCGAACCACGTGGTGCTGCCTTGGCACGTGCAGTGCAACGTCCGCTGCGGCGGGCCCTCTCCGGTGACGATGCGCTCGCCGAGTTGCAGCAACCCGCGCGCCAGCGCCTTCGCCGACGTCGGTGACCCGTGCTGGTCGTCGACCACGCGGATGGTTTCCTTCTCGCGCTCCAGCCGGGCGATGGTGTGCACGAAGTTCGAGCCGCCGACGCCGTAGACCCAGGCAGTGCGCACGACCCAGGCGTCGGCGCCGGAGTTCATCACCGCGACCTCGCCTGCCGCCTTGGTGCGGCCGTAGGCGCTACGCGGGGACAACGGGTCGTCCGGCTCGTACGGCCGGTCGGTCTCGCCGGAGAAGACGTAGTCGGTCGACACGTGCACCAGCGGCACCTGAGCCGATGTGCACGCCGCGGCCAGCAGCCTCGGGCCGTCTGCGTTGACCGCGAAAGCCTTGCGCTCGGCCGTCTCGGCGGCATCGACCGCGGTGTAAGCGGCCGCGTTGATCACCAGCGGTCGAGCCTGGCGTCGGCGGGCCCGCTCGGCCAGCTCGCGCACGGCGGACACGACCTGGCTCGCGCTGGTGACGTCGAGTTGGGCGCTGCCAGGGGCGAGCACCTCGGCGCCCGCTTGCCGCGCTTGCTTGTCCAGCTCTTGTCCCAGTTGCCCGGTTCCGCCCGGGACCAGCAGCGTCAGTGCCTGCATGCGGTCGCCTTCATCCGTCCAGCCCTGCACGTTTGCGCAACGGTTCCCACCAGCTTCGGTTGTCGACGTACCAGCGCACGGTGGCGGCCAGTCCTTCGGTGAACGGCACCGCGGGACGATACCCCAACTCCGAGCTGATCTTGCTGATGTCGACCGAGTAGCGGCGGTCGTGCCCCTTGCGGTCGGTCACGTATTCCACCATGTCCCAGTCGGCACCGACAGCCTCCAGCAGCAGGCCGGTCAGCTGCTTGTTGCTCAGCTCGGTCCCGCCGCCGATGTTGTAGACCTCGCCGGGGCGGCCGCCGTCGAGCACCAGCTGGATTCCCCGGCAGTGGTCGTCGACATGCAACCAGTCGCGCACGTTGCCGCCGTCGCCGTACAGCGGCACCGGCTTGCCGTTGAGCAGGTTGGTCACGAACAACGGGATGACCTTTTCCGGGTATTGGTACGGCCCGTAGTTGTTCGAGCAGCGGGTGATGCACACCGGCAAGCCGTGCGTGCGGTGGTAGGCGCGGGCCAGCAGGTCGGACGACGCCTTGGACGCCGAGTACGGCGAGTTCGGCTCGAGCGGGTGGTCCTCCGGCCACGAGCCCTGCTCGATGGAGCCGTACACCTCGTCGGTGGAGACGTGCACGAACCGGCCGACCTCGGCCTCCAGCGCTGCTTGCAGCAGTGTCTGAGTGCCCAGCACGTTGGTGGAGACGAACTCCGCGGCGCCGTCGATCGAGCGGTCGACGTGGGACTCCGCAGCGAAGTGCACCACGGCGTCCGCGCCACGCAGCACCCGGCGGACCAGCTCGCCGTCGCGGATGTCACCGCGCACGAACTCCAGCCGTTCGGAGTCGGCCACCGGCGCGAGGTTCTCCTCGTTGCCCGCGTAGGTGAGCTTGTCCAGCACCACGATCAGCGCATCGGCCAAGGACTCGTAGGCGCCGCTGAGCGCCTGACGTACGTAGTGCGAGCCGATGAACCCGGCACCGCCTGTGACGACCACCCGCATGCATACCTCCAACCGCGCGACAGTCTAGGGATAGCTCCACACGATCGCGTTCGGCCTGGTTCACTATTGCCTGATGAAATCGATGGTGAGGCGGGCGTGGAACCTGGTGATCGCCGTCTTGTCCGTCGCCACCATCGTGGCGGCGGGCTACACGTACCTGAAAGTGGACGATTTCCGCGAGGGCGTCACCAGCAGCCCGTCGCTGGAGGACATCCCCAACGCCCCACCGACCGATGACGGCGCGGAGGACATCCTGCTGGTCGGCTCGGACAGCCGCACCGACGCGCAGGGCCGTCCGCTCTCACCGGCGATGCTGCGCAAACTGCGCACCGAGGCCTCCACCGGCGTCAACACCGACACGTTGATCATTTTGCGCTTCCCACGGGACGGCGGGTCGCCGCGCGCGGTCTCGATCCCGCGGGACAGCTGGGTGAACGTGCCGACGGGCGGCAAAGCCAAGATCAACTCGGCGTTCAACACCGCGAAAGTGGCCGAGGCCGCGCGGCTCCGTCAGCGCGGCGGCATGAGCCGGGCACAGATCGAGCGGGCCTCCGACGAGCGCGGCCGCAAGGCGCTGATCCAGACCGTGCAGGACTTCACCAAGGTGCGCATCGACCACTACGCCGAGGTCAGCCTGCTCGGGTTCTACCTGCTCACCGAGGCCCTCGGCGGTGTCGAGGTGTGCTTGGCCGCGGCGACGTCGGATGCCGACTCCGGCGCGAACTTCCGTGCGGGGCGGCAGACGATCAGCGGCGGCGAGGCGCTGTCGTACGTGCGGCAACGCAAGAACCTGCCGCGTGGCGACCTGGACCGGATCGTCCGGCAGCAGACGTTCCTGGCATCCGCGCTGCACAAGGTGCTGTCCACCGACACGCTGACCGACAACCGCAAGCTGCGGAAGCTGGTGGATGCCGTGCGGCGGTCCGTGGTGCTCGACGAGGACCTGGACATCCTGGAGTTCGCCCGCAAGGCTCGCGGCCTGTCGTCCGGGCAGGTCAAGTTCGTCACCATCCCGGTGGAGAACATCGCGGGCACCAGCCCGGACGGCAAGCAGAGCATCGTGGTGGTCGACGCGAACAAGGTGCGGAAGTTCATCCGCGACCTGATCAAGCCGAAAGCCGGTCATCGGTCGAGCGGCGGTGGCAGTTCGCCGGGGGCGGCGTTCGGCGTTCAGCAGCAGGACAACGACCCGATCCGCGGCGGCCGCGCGCCTTGCGTCAACTAGGCGCCACCCTCGGCAGCGGCTCGGCCGCACCCAGCCACCCCACCGCCCGAGCTGGCGCAGTTCGCGAACGTGCGCGGCGCGCCCCGCGCCCCACCCGTCCGGTTAGGGTGCAAGTGTGAACATCACCGAGACCCTGCTCGGCCCGCTACTGTCGTCCTCCCCTGCCCGCCCGCTGCTGACGCACTACGACGACGCGGCGCAGACCCGCATCGAGCTGTCCGGCGCGACGCTGGCGAACTGGGCGGCCAAGACGGCCAATTGGCTGGTCGAGGAGTTCGACGTGGAGGTCGGCGACCCGGTGTGCGTGCGGCTGCCGACGCACTGGCAGACCGCAGGCGTGCTGCTCGGCGCCTTCTGGGCCGGCGCCCACGTGGTCACCGATCCGCAGGACGCCCGCGTCGTGTTCGTGCCGCCGGGCGAGCACGACTTCGCCGCTCCGCAGGCCGTCGTCGCCCTGGACCCGCTCGGCCGCGGCGTGCCGGGTGGTGTGGCAGCGCCCGCTTTGGACTACCTGGCCGAGTCTCGCGTGTGCGGGGATGTCTTCACTCCGATGGAATCCGTACCCGACGACTCCCCCGCGCTGGAAGATCTGACCGCGGAGCGGGTGCTTGCCGCGGCGCGCAAGCACGCCGACGACACGGGCTTGCACCCGCAGAGCAGACTGCTGTCGACGATCGACTGGACACTGCCCGACGGCCTGCTGCGTGGGCTGCTGGCACCACTGGCCGCCGGTGCCTCCGTCGTGCAGATCACCGACGCGAACCCGAAGAAGCTCGACTCCCGCCGGGAAACCGAGCGCACCACCGTGGATTTGCTCGGCTGACATCACCGCAGGTGCCGTGCGTCACGCGCACGGTCACGATCCGGCATCACGCGTGACGATCAAGGCCGGGCCCACGATGCAGGGAAGGACGAGCGGCATCCCGCTCGGATTCACTCACGCTCGAGGACTTCCCATGACCCTGCCCGTGCCGCCTGCCTACCCCCAGCCGACGCCACTGCCCCGGCGGCGCGTCGTGCCGCTCAACGTCGTGATCTTCATCGTCATCGTGTCCGTCGTGGTCACGGCGCTGGTCACCGGCCTGCTCGTGCGCGGCCTGGGCGACTCGGCTGATTCGTCCTCGACGACTTCGAACTCGTCGGCATCCGGACCTCAGGCGGCAGCTCCGCCGATCGACTACAGCGCCGAACCCGAGCCGGAGCCCGAGGTCGTACCGTTCACGCCGAAGGACTTCAAGCTCAGCGTGAAGGTGCTGTCGAAGGAATGCTTCGACTCCTACGGATGCAACGTGACCTTCCGCATCATCCCCGAGTACGTCGGCAGTGCGCTCGACTTCGAAGAGCGCACAGCCGAAATCTCCTATCGGGTCACCGGGATGGAGAACGAGGCCACCAACACGTTCACGATGACCAACGGCGAGTACTACAAGTACGAGCTGGAGCACTTCGGCACTGTGCCGACGTCGTCGGCCAAGATCTCCGCGAAGGTCACCGAGGTCACCGAGTAGCGCCCCGGCGGGCCCGCGCGCTGCCTACTTGAGCAGCGAGCGGGCCATCACCAGCCGCTGGATCTGGTTGGTGCCCTCGTAGATCTGCGTGATCTTGGCGTCGCGCATCATCCGCTCCACCGGGAAGTCCCGGGTGTAGCCCGCGCCGCCGAAGATCTGCACCGCGTCGGTGGTGATCTCCATCGCCGCGTCCGAGGCGAACGTCTTGGCCGCGCTGGAGGCGAACGACGCATCCGGCTCGCCGCGTTCGACCTTGGCCGCCGCCGCGTACACCAGGTGCCTGGCCGCCTCCACCTTCATCGCCATGTCGGCGAGCATGAACTGGATGGCCTGGAAGTCGGCGATCGCCTTGCCGAACTGCTTGCGCTCCTTGGCGTAGGCCACGGCCGCGTCCAGCGCGCCCTGCGCGATGCCCAGTGCCTGCGCGCCGATCGAGTGCCGGGTGTGGTCCAGCGTGGTGAACGCCAGCTTCAACCCCTGCCCCGGCTCACCGATGATCCGGTCCTCCGGGATCGTGCAGTTCTCGAAGTAGATCTCGTTCGTCGGCGACCCTTTGATGCCGAGCTTGCGTTCCTTCGGGCCGACCACGAAGCCCGGGTCGTCCTTGTGCACCGCGAACGCGGAGATGCCCCTGGCCGGGCTGGGAGCGTCCGGATCGGTCACCGCCATGACCGTGAACCAGTCCGACATGGCCGCGTTGGTGATCCAGCACTTGGTGCCGTTGAGCACCCAGGTGTTGCCGTCCTTCACCGCGCGCGTGCGCATCGATGCGGGGTCCGAGCCTGCCTCGCGCTCGGACAGCGCGTACGACGCCATCGAGCCCGCGGCGACGTCGCCGAGAACCTTCTTCTTCAGCTCCTCGGACCCGCCGAGGATGATGTTCATGGTGCCGAGCTTGTTCACCGCCGGGATCAGCGACGAGGACGCGCACACCCGCGCGACCTCCTCGATCACGATGTCGGTGGCGATCGCGTCGGCCCCTTGGCCGCCGTAGGCCTCCGGGATGTGCACCGCGGCGAAGCCCGCTTTGGTCAGCGCATCGCGCGCCTCGGTCGGGTAGCGCTCCTGCTCGTCGACATCGGCCGCGTACGGCGCGATCTCCTTCTCCGCGAGCGACCGCACGGCGGCACGCAATTCCTCGTGCTCCTCGGCAAGCCGGTACAGCTCGGACACCTGAACCTCCTGTTGCCACCAACATGGCCCGCGGCGGGTTGCCGCCCCCTAAGGCTATCGGCCGATTAGTAGGACGTCCTAGGAAGTATTCGTGAAGCTCCTCACCGCTAGCATGCTCGCCACCCGCTTGATCGACACAGAGAGTTGACTTCATGACGTTCACCATGACCCGCCGCAAGGCTCTCGGCTTCGGCGGAACGCTGGCAGGGGGCACCCTGCTGGGGACCGGCCTCGCGGTGGCGGACGCACTGAACTCCACCGAACCCGCGGACAAGATCGCCAACACCTACGCCAAGGTCACCGAGGCGGCAGGCGGCACATGGTCGTCGATGATCTCCCTCAACGAGGGGGACGCGGTCCGCGAAGTGGTGCTCGCCGAACCCGACCGCGTCGTCGAGGCCTACAGCGTGAACAAGATCCCGGTCGCGGTCGCCGTGCTGGACAAGATCGACCGCGGCGAACTCACGCTCGACCAACGGGTCGAGGTCACCGAGGACATCGTCGTCGACGACACCGACGGCATCTTCGGGTTGGACGGCGCCTACCCGTCGTCGGTCACCCTCGGTCACACCCTGGCCACCATGCTCACCGTCTCGGACAACACGTGCGTGCGGCTGTGCGGGCTGGTGTGCCCGGCGCGGGAACTCAACGAGATCCTGCGCAGCAAGGGCTTCGAGCACACCCAGGTCGACCCGGTGGAGAACCCGAACCGGTTCTTCCTCGGCAAGACCACTCCCCGGGAGACGCACACGCTGCTGCAGAAGCTGGTCGCCGGCGAGCTGCTGTCCGAGGAGTCCACCACGTACCTGCTCACCGTGCTGCGCTCGCTGACCGCGTTCACCGACGGCTTCCGCCTGCGACTGACCTCGCCGGAGCGGCTGCGGGTGGCCACCAAGGCGGGCTGGTTCGCCGACGGCCGCAACGAGGCGGGCGTCGTGTTCAGCCAGGACGGAGTACCCCAGGCCACCTACGCGCTGTTCGCCTCGGGCACGTTCACCGGTGGCGAAGCGGTCGACGAAGACTTCGGCGCGACTCACCCGGCGGTGCAAGCTCGCGCCGAGCTGGGCCGGGTCGTGCTGGACGCGGTCGCCGCCGTGCCGACCCAGCGCACGTCCGCCAACCGCTACCCGGCGCCGGAATACCGCCCGTCCAACGGCGGCTGAGGCGTCAGCCGAGCGACTCGCGCAGCTTGGCGTCCTTGTCCAGGACCAACTGCTCGAGGTCGCGCTGGAACTGCGCCATGCGTTCGCGCAGCGCCGGGTCCGATGCGGCCAACATCCGCACCGCGAGCAGCCCGGCGTTGCGCGCCCCGCCGACCGAGACGGTGGCGACCGGAACTCCGGCAGGCATCTGCACGATCGACAGCAGCGAGTCCAAGCCGTCCAGGTGCCGCAGCGGGACCGGCACCCCGATCACCGGCAGCACGGTGGCGGAGGCGACCATCCCCGGCAGGTGCGCCGCACCTCCGGCCCCGGCGATGATCACCTTGAGGCCGCGGTCGGCGGCGCCCGCGGCGTAGTCGAGCATTCGCTGCGGTGTGCGGTGCGCGGAGTACACGCCGACCTCGTAGGCCACGCCGAACTCGTCCAGCGCATCGCCTGCGGCCTTGAGCACGGGCCAGTCCGAGTCGCTGCCCATGATCACGCCGACCGACGGCTGAGCTGCCTGCATAACGCGTTCTCCTTAGTGGATCTGGTAGCCGTCGAGCCACACGGCGTGCGACAGCCAGTGCGCGGCGAGCCGACCGCGCTCCCGCAGCGTCTCGAGATCGTCGCCGAGAAAGTTCACGTGTCCGAGCTTGCGACCGGGTCGCTCTTCCTTGCCGTACAGGTGCACCCGTGCGGTCGGGAACCGGGCGAAAAGGTGGTGCAGCCGCTCGTCCGGGCTCATCGCGGGCGACTTGGGCGCACCGAGCACATTGGCCATGACACAGACCGGGGAGAGCGGATCGGTCGCCCCGAGCGGGTAGTCCAGCACCGCGCGCAGGTGCTGTTCGAACTGCGACGTGCTGGAGCCGTCCATCGTCCAGTGGCCGGAGTTGTGCGGCCGCATCGCCAGCTCGTTGACCAGCACACCGGAGTCGGTCTCGAACAGCTCGACGGCCAGGACGCCGACCACCCCGAGGTCCTCGGCGATCCGCAGCGCGAGTTCCTGGGCGTCGTGGGCGGTGTCGACGGACAGCCCCGGCGCGGGGGCGAGCACCTCGGTGTTGATGCCGTCGCGCTGGACGGTCTCCACCACCGGCCACGCCGCACCTTGACCGAACGGGGAGCGGGCGACCAGCGCGGACAACTCGCGCCGCATGGCCACCTTCTTCTCCACCAGCAGCGGGGTGCCCGCGTCCAGCAGCTCGGTGACCAGCTCGTCGGACTCCTGCGGCGAGTCGAGCATCCACACGCCACGGCCGTCGTAGCCACCGCGCGCGGCCTTGAGCACCACCGGCCAGCCGTGCTGCTCACCGAAGCGACGCACGTCGTCCGGATCGGCGACGGCGGCGAACGGCGGCACCGGACAGCCTGCCTCGGCAAGTCGCCTGCGCATGCGGAGCTTGTCCTGCGCGTGCAGCAACGCGTCCGGGCCAGGGCGCACGACCACACCGGCGTCGACCAGCTGGCGCAGGTGTTCGTTGGGCACGTGCTCGTGATCGAAAGTCAGCACGTCGACGCCGGAGGCGAACGACATCAGCGCGTCGAGATCGGTGTGGTGTCCCTGCACCACCTTGCCCGCGACCAGTCCGGCGGAGTCGTTCTCGCCCGCCGCCAGCACGTGCAGGGATTGCCCGAGAGCGATTGCCGCCTGGTGGGTCATCCTGGCCAGCTGCCCACCGCCGACCATGCCGACGATCGGCAGCCCAGTGTGTGCGTCCATGACGAGCAAAACCCTACCGTCGGCGCAGCAGCACGCCGCCGAGCACCAGCGGAACGTACAGGTACAGGTTGCCGAGCACGTGGTCGACGATCGACCAGCCGAGGTCCGGGTCGCGGCCGCCGGGCAGCCAAAGCAGCAGGTAGCTGGCGAAGACCACGGTCAGTGCCGCGGTCACCCACCACCGCGCCCGCACGAGGAGCACGATCAGCAGTGGCACCGCCCACACCCAGTGGTGCGTCCAGGAGACCGGGGAGATCAGCAGGCCGTAGAACGCGGTCACCAGCAGCGCGGGCAGCGGTTCACCGCGCAGCTGGAACCGGCGCATGAGCAGCACGGCGGGCGGGGCGAGCACCAGTCCGACCGCGAGCGCGGCGAGCAGCGACCACGAAGCGCCGTCGGTCAACCGGAGGACCAGGCCGTTGAGCGCCTGGTTGTCCGACCAGTGGATGGTCCCGATCCGCTTGGGGTCGTTGACCGCGTGCGTGAAGTAGCGGATCACGTCGTGCGGGCTGATGAGCAGCAACACCGCCTGCAGGCCGACGAACGTGAGCACCGAGCGGACGGCGTCGCGCCAGCGGCCGATGAACACCAGGTGCGCCACGAAGATCAACGGCGTGAGCTTGACCGCGGAGGCCACGCCGATCAGCACCCCGCCCCATCGGCTGCCGCGTGCCCCGATGACCAGCACGTCGACCATCACCAGGGCCATCAGCACCAGGTTGATCTGGCCGAGCGAGATGGTGCGCCACACCGGTTCGAGCACGATCGCCAGCGCGGTCAGCACCACGGTGGCGGTGGCCGCGTTGGTGAAGAACCGCATGCCGACGGCGCGCAGGGTCAGCCACACCACCAGGGCAAGACACAGCACCGACAGCGCACCGAGCGCACCCCACGCCACCGGGATCGCCAGCGGCGCCAGCGGGACGAACAGCAGCGCCGCGGCGGGTGGATAGGTGAACGGCAGCAACGCCCAGTCGGGTTGGTACGCGGGCAGTGTGGGGGTGTCGTAGAGCGGATCGCCGTCCAGCAGCGTGTTGGCTCCTGCCCGGTACACCACGCTGTCCATGCCCAACGGCCACCCGGACAGCCACCCGACGATGCCTACCACCAGCGGCAACGCCGCCAGCAGCGCGATCAGCGCGACCGCGACACGGTGGGCGCGGAACCGGCGCTGCACGGGTGTGGACACGCAGCAAGATTAGGTCGTGCCTGCTACGGCGCTACGACCGGCTGATGGTGCTCAGCACCGCGCACGACTCGGCGTAGGTGGGCTGCAGCCGCACCGTGCCCAGCGAGGGCGGCTGCACGTTGCGCAGCTGCCGGTCCCCGTACAGCTGGGCGATGATCTCCCGCCGCACCGCGACCGCCCTGGTGGGCAACTGCTCGTCGCGTTCGGTCAGCACGGCCAACGTGGACGGGCCGAGGCACGCCACCGTCTCCCCGCCGTCGAACACCTTGCGCAACGCGTCCGCGGTCAAGATCATCACGGTGAGCCGCGACCAGCCCGCCATGTCGTTCAGGTTGATCGCGGCCCGCAGCAGGACGTAGTCCCCGGGCACCGAGCGTCCGGCGCGCGCCGCCGCCCGATACAGCTCCGCCAGCCTTGTCCGCAGGTAGGCCGCCGTCGGGAGCCCGGTCAGCGGGTCGGTCACCTCGGTGTTGGTCAGCTTGTCCAGCGCGACCTCGGCCCACGCGATCGCGGTGATCCGCAGCAGCCGCGACGGCGTCGCGTCGATGTCCGGCGTCACGAACCCGTCGGCGGCGTCGGGGTCGACCAGCACGGCGTGCAGCGCGGCCAGGTCCGCCAGCGTCTCGTCGAGCCCCGCTCCCGCCGCGGCGCGCGCCCGGCCCAGCCCGGACAGGACCTGGTCACTCGGGCCTTCGGTGAGCACCGCCGCGCACACCGCGTCGACCTCGGGCAAACCCCAGTCGCTGGGAAACCGCCATCCCGCGGCGAGGCTCGCGGTCCGCCAGCGGGCACGCAGCACACGCGAGTCGACACCGAGCGGTCGAGCCTCCGCCCGGCGCGGCTCGTCCGGAACGGAGGACGCGCCCAGGGCTGGCCCGTCTGTCACTGCATCGACCCCTTAGCTCCCCGTGGTCTCGTTCAGCGAAGTGACGGGCTCGTCCGCCTGCCGTGACGCCATTTCCCCGGCGAGAGTTCGTGAGGGTTGTTCACCTTCCGCGCTACTCACGGTTACGCTTCCCAGCCTCATGGTGACGCGGCGGCGTTGGTCCGTCACACTGGTGCGCGGACGCCGTCACTGCTGTGCGCGCAGCACAGTAGCGGAGCGCCCGACTGGGAGGAGGAGAACCCCGTGACGACCGCACCAACTGGGGGTGCTGAGGCCCAAGGCCCCAGTGACGCCGAGCTGATCGACGCGGTGCGTAAGGGGACCATCTCCGCCTACGGGACGCTGTACGAGCGGCACGTGCAGGCCGCGTACAACCTCGCTCGCCAGCTGGCCAGGTCGAGCGCGGAGGCCGACGACCTGGTCGCGGAGGCCTTCGCCAAGGTGCTGGACACGCTGCGGGCGGGCAAGGGCCCCGATTCGGCCTTCCGCGCCTACCTGCTGACGTCGCTGCGGCACGCCGCCTACGACAAGACCCGCAAGGACAAGCGGGTCGACCTCAACGAGGACATGTCCGAGGTCAGTGGCGCCCTGGGCGCTGCGCTGACCGTGCCGTTCTCCGACACCGCGGTCGCCGGGCTGGAGCGCACGATGGCCGCGCGGGCGTTCGCGCGGTTGCCGGAGCGTTGGCAGGCGGTGCTGTGGCACACCGAGATCGAGCAGCAGTCGCCCGCGGAGGTCGCGCCGCTGATGGGGCTCACGCCCAACGGCGTCTCCGCGCTGGCTTACCGTGCCCGCGAGGGTCTCCGGCAGGCCTACCTGCAGGTTCACCTCGCCGAGACCACGGCCGACCGGTGCCGCGCCACGGCGGACAAGCTGGGCGCGTGGACCCGCGACGGGTTGTCCAAGCGCGAGCGCGCCCAGGTGGAGAACCACCTCGACACCTGCGACCAGTGCCGCGCGCTCGCTGCGGAGCTCGCCGACGTCAACGGTGCGATTCGCGCCGTCGTCGCCCCGCTGGTCCTGGGCGGCGCCGCACTCGGCTACCTGGCCCTGGCCGGGGCCGCGAAGGGATCTGCGGCGACCGCAGGCGCAGCAGCCGCCAGTGCCGGAGCGGCTGCCGCCGCCGGGTCGTCCTCGGGCGGTGCGGCGTCTGCCGGTGCGGCCGCACCTCGCCAGCTGCTCGGCGTCGGCGCCTCCGGTGCTGCGGTGGTCGCTGCGGTGGCTGTCGCGCTCGCGTCCGGCGGGCCGGATCCTCTGCCCGCAGCGCAGCCGCAGCCGCAGGCCCAGCCACCCGCGGCGGAGTCGCCGCAACAGCCGCCCGCCGCCAAGCCGGCGCCGCCGAACGAGCCGCAGCAGCAGCCGCCGCCTGCTGGGCAACCGGAGTCGCCTCCCGCGTCGGATTCGCCTGCTCCGCCCGCCCCGCGACCGGAGCCGCCGCCGCCCGAGCAGCCGCTGCCCGCGGACATCTCGGTGGCCCCACCGGGTGGCAGCCTCGAACTCACCCCCGGTGGCGGCCCGACCGACTTGCCCATCACCGTGCGCAACGACGGTGGCCGCAAGTCCAAGCCGGTGATCGTCACGCTGAACCTGCCGCGCGGCGTCACCGCGGTCGACCCCGCGGGCGGCGGTGGCAGCACGGCCGGCCGCACCGCGTCCGTCCCGCTCGCCTCGGCCCCGCAGGCCGCGGCCAAGAACCAGGACGTGAAGTGTCCGGGTGGTTCCGGTCAGGTCACCTGCCGCACCCCGGACGGCCTCGAACCGAGAGAAGCCGCCACGCTGGTGTTCCGGCTGGTGGCGGATTCCTCGGTGCGGAACGGGCAGATCACCGGCACGGTGTCCAGCGGGTCGACCACCACGCTGAACATCCGCATCCCGGTCCGGGTGGAGGCGAAGGACGGCGTCACGCTCGACGCCCGCGCACACGGCTGGCACTTGGCGGCCGAGGTGACCAACAGCGGCGAGACGACCAAACACGCCACGGTCACGATCAACCGCCCGATGCTGATCAACGACTGGTCCGGTCTGGACTTCACCTGCCTCAGCGGGCCGAGCGCCACGACGTGTTCGAGCAAGCGCGCGCTCGAACCGGACGAGAAGGCCTACCTGCTGGTCCCGCTCTCCCACGGCGGCTTCCCGAACAACGTCACGGTCGCCGCCCGCATCGGCAGCGCATCGGCCTCCCGGACCGTCCGCCCGTGGTGCTTCTTCGGTTGCTGGCCCGGGCTGCTGCCGGACGCGGTCCCGCAGTCCGAGGCGCCGTCGACGGATCCGGTGGAGTCCTCCACGCCGGAGTCGGTCGAGCCGAGCGAGTCGCACCAGCCTGCGCCGCCGTCGAGTTCCACCGAGTCGCCGTCGTCGACGCCGGAGGGGCCCAGCAGCGGCACGCCGAGCCAGTCGTCGTCGCCGCCGAGCACGACGACCACCACGAAGAAGCCGCCCGCGTGGGAGCGGCCGAACCCCAAGCCGCGGTCGAACCGCGACGCCGAGCGCATGTTCCGCGACTGGCTGCACTGGTGACGCAGACCGGCGCAGAGACGAGGGCCATACCGTGTCCGCCCCAACACGGCCTACACGGCCCGGCCCATAGACTGCCCCGCGTCACCGTTCGTTGGGAGTCAGTGCCGTGACCGTCGTGGAGAGCTTGCTCGCGCGCGTGCCGGAGCCGCTGCGCGGGGTGCTGATCAAGCACCGGGAGAAGCTCAAGTTCGCGGTCGTCGGCGCCACCACGTTCGTCATCGACAACGTCGTCTGGTACGCGCTCAAGCTCACCGTGCTCGAGGAGAAGCCGACGACGGCGAAGGCGTTCGCCATCGTGGTGGCCACCATCGTGTCCTACATCCTGAACCGGGAGTGGTCGTTCCGCACCCGCGGGGGCCGCGAACGGCACCACGAAGCGGCGCTGTTCTTCCTGGTCAGCGGTGTGGCGCTGGTGGTCAACCTGATCCCGCTGTTGATCTCGCGCTATGTGCTCGACCTCGAGGTGCCGCACGTGGCGCGGTGGGTTCAGGAGGTGGCCGACTTCACCGCCGGATCGATCATCGGCATGCTGCTGGCAATGGTGTTCCGGTTCATGGCGATGCGGAAGTGGGTCTTCCCGGACGAGTTGGGCGGCAGGCGCAACGACGTGACCTGATCACCGCGGATGGCCGCTTCTCAACGGCGGCTCGCTCAGATCGGTCGACTTCGGCACCAGCAGGAAGACGCTGAACGTGGCGGGCCGCGGCGAAGCGAGCTCCAGCCGTCCGCCGTCCGCCTCGGCCAGTGCCCGCGCCAGCGCCAGGCCGACCCCCGTGGATCCGACACCGGAGACGCCGCGGTCGAAGATGTGCGGCGCCAGGTCCTCGGGGACACCCGGCCCGTTGTCACTGACCGACACCACGACACTGCCGTCCCCGGCGCGCGCGGACAACGTGACGGTGCCCGCTCCGTGCCTGCTGGCGTTGTCCAGCAGGACACCGATGACTTCCCGCAGGCGGGCCGGGGTCGCACGGGCGATCAGGCCCGCCGGGATGCGCAGCTTCAAGCCGCGGTTCTTCGCGGTGAAGACCGGCCCCCAGTGGCCGGCGATCTCACGCAGCTGCGCACCGACGTCGACCGGCTCCGCACCGGCTTCCCGCGCGGCGCGCGCGGCCGCGAGCAATTCGTCCAGCGCCGCGGTGAGCTGATCCGCCTGCTCCTGCGCCGCCCGGGCGTCCTCGACCACGTCGCTGTCCGAGTGCGCGGTCAGGGCGTCCAGGCGCAGCTGCAGCGCGGTGAGGCGGCTGCGCAGCTGATGGGACACGTCGCCGACGAACTGCCGCTCGCGGCGGATCAGCGCCGACAACGCCTCGGCCGACGCGTCCAGCGCCTCGGCGATCATGTCCAGCTCCTGCATGCTGTAGCGGGCGGCATCCGGCCGGAAGTCACCCGCGCCGAGCCTGGCCGCGCGGGCCGAGATGTTGCGCATCGGCCGGGCCAGCCTGCGGGCCGTCACGCCGGCCACCACCATGCCGGTGCCCACCGACAGGATCGCGAGCAACACCACCGCGATGGTGACCTGGGTCTGCCGCGTCCGTACCGGCTCGGCGGGGATGGTCAACTGCACCTGACCGCCGCCGCCCAGGTTCGCCGTCTCCGCCAGCACCTCGCCCTGCGGTCGGTCGCCGTAGTGGTATTCCTGCCCGTCCTGGCCGCGCACCAGCAGGAACCCGTCTTCCGGGATGGCCAGCCGCACCTGGCGGGTGTCGATGACCTCACCTGCGGCGATCGTGTTGTCCAGACTCTTGGCGATGCGCTGCGCCCTGGTCGCCAGATCCTCTTTCGCCAGGCTGGACACCAGCTCCCACGCGGTGAATCCGAGCGGGATACCGAGCGCCGCTGCCGTGACCGCGACGGCCAACAAGATGGCGAGCAGGATGCGGCGATGCACGGGGCTAGTCTGGCCTCACTCGACATTGAAGCGAAAGCCCACGCCACGCACCGTGGCGATGTGTTCGTTGTCCGCCGGCTGGGACCCCCTGGTGCCGCCCTTGCCGTCGATGTCCCCGGAGGCGATGGCGAGCTTGCGGCGCAGCCAGGAGATGTGCATGTCGAGCGTCTTGGTGGTCTTGGAGTCCAGGTCGTTCCACACCTCGGCGAGGATCTCCTCCCGGCTGACCACCTGGCCCGCGCGGCTCATCAGCACGCGTAGCAGTTCGAACTCCTTGTTGGCCAGCTGCACTTCGACCCCGTCGACGGTGACCAGCCGGGCGGCGAGATCCATCCGCACCCCGTTGGCCTCCAGCACCTCGGGGGCCTGCCTGCGCAGCAGCGCGCGAATCCGGGCCAGCAGCTCGGCCAACCGGAACGGCTTGGCCACGTAGTCGTCCGCGCCCGCGTCCAGACCGACCACGAAGTCGACCTCGTCGGTGCGCGCCGTGAGCATCAGCACCGGCAGCTCCGCGCCGCGCGCGCGCAGCCTGCGGCAGACCTCCAGGCCGTCCATCCTGGGCAGGCCGAGATCGAGCACGATGAGGTTCACCGGACGCTGCTGGGTCACCTCCAGCACACTCGGCCCGTCCGTGACGACCTCGACCACGTACCCCTCGCGGTCCAGCGCCCGCGACAACGGCTCCGCGATGGCGGGGTCGTCCTCGGCGAGAAGAACCATGCTCACGGCCATTACCATACGGCGACCTGTCGATTACGGCGTGCGAGGATCTCAGCGTGACACGCGCCTACACCGACGACATCGATCTGGCCAAGCGGCTCGCGGACGTCGCGGACGCCATCACCGTCCCCCGCTACACCTCCCGTGACCTCACGGTGCGCACCAAGCCGGACCGCTCTCCGGTCACCGACGCCGACCTGGCGGTGGAGGAGGCGATTCGCGGCGTGCTCGCCACCGAGCGACCGCAGGACGCCATCGCCGGTGAGGAAGGCGGAGGGTCGATCGGCGCGGGCCGCACGTGGGTGCTGGACCCGATCGACGGCACCAAGAACTTCCTGCGCGGCGTGCCCGTTTGGGCGACGCTGATCGCACTGGTGGACGACGGGAAGCCGGTGGTGGGGATGATCTCCGCGCCGCTGCTGGGCCGCCGGTGGTGGGCCGACGCGGGTGGTGGCGCCTGGGTCGCCGATCCGTCCGGCCAGCGGCGGTTGCGGGTCTCCGCGGTGGCTGAGCTGTCGGACGCCTACCTGTCGACCACGAACCTGAACACGTGGGACGAGTACCACTCCAAGCAGGCCTACCTCGATCTGGTCGCCGCCTGCTGGGAGAACCGGGCGATGGGGGACTTCTGGTCGCACTGCCTGGTCGCCGAGGGCGTGATCGACATCGCGGCCGAACCGATCGTGAATCCGTGGGACGTGGCGGCCGCGCAGATCCTGGTGACCGAGGCCGGTGGCCGGTTCACCGACCTGACCGGGGCCGAACGGTTCGACGGCGGCAACGCGCTGTCGACCAACGGGGTGCTGCACGACGCGGCGCTGCGGGTGTTGTCGTCAGGACTGGTCGACCGGTGACTTCGTCGGCTCGGGCTCGGGCAGCAACCCGACCGCGCCGCGGGCGACCTGCGACCACGCCAACCGCCCGAACAGGTAGTGGCAGGCCACCTGCTCGTTGGTGAAGCTGGCCCAGTCGTAGCGGTTGCCCTGCTCGCGCCAGAACACCTCCCAGGCGGCGACGGTCTTCTCCACGCCGGACTGCTCGTCCTCGACCACCCGGTCGGTGCGCAGCAGGCACCACGTGTTGTCCGCTTCCTTGCCGATCGAGATCACCTCGAGCGGCACGCCGATCGCGTCCAGCCAGCTCGGGAGTGACTCCATGTTCATGCGCTGCCTCCCGGTTGCTCCCCGGCGTCGGTGTCGGTGAGTTCGTCGGTGACGTCCCGCAGAAACCCGAGCACCACGAGGTCATCGGCGGGATAGACGGTCCGGAATCGTTCGGCGCCGCCCGGCTGACCGAACCACGGCGCCACGATGCCCCGCCACACCGGCAGCGGCCGCAGCACTGCGTAGCGCCGATAGCGGAGGTGCGGCCCGGGTGGCGGGAGGGATCGTTTGCGATACGCCGTGCCGTCCGGGTGGAAGACCCGCCCGCGTGGCTCGCCGAAGCGGTCGATGATCGTGCCGGGCTCGAGCAGCACGGGCACGCCGGGCTCGGCACAGCCCTCCGGAAAGGCTTCCCCGGGCGGCCAGGCGTACTCCAGCGGCTCACGGTCAGCTTTGACCAGGTAGCGGCGCTCCCATTCGGCTTCGTTCGAGTCCGCCAGCGGGTCGTAGTCGTCGAACAGCGGCGCGAGCGCAGGATGGTCCAGGTCGAGGCCGGGTGAGGCGGCCGCCCGCTCCGGCAGCGCCTCGGCGTCGTCGAAGACCGCCGACTCCGGGTGGTCGTGCGGCGGGAAGCGCAGCGTGGCTGGCGCATCCGCTTCTCCGGTCGGGACCGGCAGCTGGCGGCTCGGCTCGCTGGTGGCCTTGGGCAGGTGGCCGATCGGGAACATGTGGACCCGGAACAGTGCCACGATGCTGGCCCGGTCCTTGCGCGGCGTGCCGTAGGCGGGTTGTTCCGGCGTGGGCCGTGGTTGCGGCTCGGGTTGAGGTGGCGCGACGCCGGACTGCTGGCCGCGCGCCGACACGTTCGGCGCCTGCGATGCCCCTGCCGTCCAGGCTGCCGGGGGCGGTGTGCCGGGACGTGCTGCCGGGTTGCCGCCTGCGGCCACCCGGGCGATGCCACCGGCCTGCCTTCCGGGTTGTTGCCCTGCTTGGGACGGGTCGCCGCCGACCACGCCGGGCATCGCGGGTGGCGGGGCACCACCGGGCGCCGGCATGGGCTGGCCGATCGGCCCCGCAGCGGGTGGCAGGGGTCCGCCCACCGGCGGTGCGGGCGGCTGGGCCATCGGCGGCACACCACCGTCGACGAATCCGGCCAGCGACGTCTGACCTTGGGGTTGCGGCGGCATCGGGACGCCAGTGCGTGGGGTGGGCGCCTCCATCCATGCCGGGAGCCGGTTGCCCATCGGCGGGGTCAGCGCGTCCGGTCCGCCATCGGGGACCGGTCCCCCGGTGTGCGGTACGGCCTCGGAGATGTCACCTCGAGCTTCCTCGACGTGCTCGCGGAGACCCTCGACGCGTTCGCGCACGTTGTCCGGAACGCGATCTGCGTGCCCGGGCGCGTGGCCCCGGACATCCTCAGCGTCTTCAAGAACTTCGGCGCGGATGTCTCCGGCGGCTTCGTGCACGGCGTCCCGGGGGTGCTCGACACCTTCGCGCACGACGTCCCCGGCGTGCTCGACACCTCCGCGCACGACGTCCCGGACTCCCCCGACGCCTTCGTGCACGGCGTCCCGGGGGTGCTCGACACCTTCGCGCACGACGTCCCCGGCGTGCTCGACACCTCCGCGCACGACGTCCCGGACTTCCCCGACGCCCTGGCGAGCGCCTTGTCGAAGGTCGGTGACCTCGTCCTCGACGTCGTCCCACTCGTCCTCGACGGTTTCGGTCACCGCGTCGGTGGCGCCGATGACTGCCTCGAGCAGCGAGCCGGTCCCGTTGTGGCCCGGATGGGGCGACACCACCGACGACGTGGTCACTTCGCGTCCGGTGTCCGCGACCGCGTCGGCCAACGACTCGGTTACCGCCGTGACGTTCGTCGACACCGCCGACCGCAGCGTCTCCAGGCTGAGCAGCGCCTCCGGGTGACCGCCGTCCGCCGCGGCAGCCGCCGCCTGCTCCGTTCGTGCGGCGTCGACCAGCTGGCGGACGATCTCGACCTTCGCCGCGCCCACCTGCCGGGCGGCATGGTCCAGCCGGTCGGCGGCCCGCTCGGCTTCCTGTGCCGTTCCGGTCAACAGCCCGGAGTCCGCGGCGACGAACGTCGACCATTCCCGTCCGGCTTGCTCGGCGGCCTCCCCCGCCATGCTGGACACCGCTTCCGCCGCCGTGGAATCCGCGTCCGTCGCCAGCGCCCGCAGACCCCGTGCGGCTTCCCGCCAGGCATTCGCCTGCTCGTGCAGCGCGTCCTCGTCGGCCTCCGGCCACTTCGCGCCGACCCGGCCGGCGATGTCGGCCAGCTCCGCAGGAAGCTCGATACCCACGGGTCAGACCTCCCCGAGCTCGCGGTCGATGCGGGCTGCGCCCTCCGCGGACTCGTCGTCGGTCGACCGGTAGGTCTTGGCCGCGTCGCCGAACTTGTCCCCCATCGAGGTCAGCTGCGCGCTGATCTCCTCCAGCCGCTGCATGGCCCGATTCGCGGCGTCGACGTGCGCACCGGCGAAGCGCTCTCCGATCTCGTCCGATCCCCACGGGGCCTTGCCGTCGACGGCCGCGCGCAGGTCGTCCGCGATCCGCTTCGCGCGCTGGGCGTGCTCGCTGAAATCACGTGCCCGCGACGCGAGGCGCTCGACGTCAGCTCCGTGATCGGGGTTCATCGGCCTTCCCCACTCGAGTCGGCAGCACCGTCATGATGAGCACGCAACTCCGCCGGGGAAAGGTCGGCCGTGCCGAGCAGCAACGCCTCCGGATCGACACCCGACGGCAACGCCGGCGCCAGCGCCGCACTCGCTTCGGCCACGGCGGTGGTCGCGGCCCGTTTGGTCAGCCGGACGATCTGCTCGGCGAGTTCCGCGGGCGAGAACGCCTCGTAGGCCTGCTCGGTGATGGTGAGCGCGGTCAGCGTGCCCCGCGGGCCCACGGTGGCGGTGACCGAGCCGTCGGACGATCTGGCCGTCGCGGTGATCTTGCTCAGCGTGCGGTGGACCTCGGCGAGCTGTTCCCGGCCGCGCCGGTAGTCGGCGAGAAGCTCATCGACCCGCGCTCGGTACTCGGTCACGGCGCCCTCCCGGTCCCAGTGGCGTCCCTGCAGTCCCTGTCGAGTCGATCGACGGCGCCCCGCCCCTGGGACGGCGCGGTGCGCGATCCGGTTAGACGCTAACGCACCACGCTCGGTTCCCACGGGTTTTCGTTCGTGCGCCGATCGTGATCAGGACTACGTCCCGGACGCCCCGGCAGGCCGCCGCCGAGCCACGCGATCGGAGCCTGCGACGATCCACCGGTCGCGGCAAGGCCGCCGCGGCCCAGCACCCACCCCGACAGCACGAGAATCCCGGCCAAGTTCGTGCGCGTCGCCCTGTGCCGGGCTCATTCAGCCAGCGCACGCACGACGCGAGACGGCGTGGGCCTCCCCAGTTGCTCGGCCATCCACGTGCTGACCCGCACGAGCGCGTCCAGGTCCACGCCGTGCTCGATCCCCAGCCCGTCCAGCATCCACACCAGGTCCTCGGTGGCCAGGTTGCCGGTCGCCGACTTCGCGTACGGGCACCCGCCGAGACCACCCGCCGACGAGTCGACCGTGGTGACGCCCAGCCGCAGCGCGGCCGCCGTGTTGGCCAGGGCCTGACCGTAGGTGTCGTGGAAATGCACCGCCACCGACTCCACCGGCACCCGCTGCGTCACCGCCGCCAGCACCGCCTCGACGTGCCCCGGTGTCGCGACGCCGATGGTGTCGCCCAGCGACAGCTGCCAGCAGCCCATCTCGTGCAGCCTGCCTGCGACGTCGGCGACCTGCTCCGGCCGCACATCGCCCTCCCACGGGTCGCCCCAGCACATGGAGACGTACCCGCGCACCCGCATGCCCGCCTCCTTCGCGCGGGCCAGCACGGGCTCGAACAGCCCGAACTGGCCCTCGAGGGTGTTGTTCAGGTTCCGCTCGGCGAACGTCCGGGTGGCGCTGGCGAACACCGCGATGTCCTCGACGCCGGCCTTCACCGCGCGATCCATGCCGCGCTCGTTGGGCACCAGCACCGGGTAGCGCACACCGCTGCGGCGTTCCAACCGCTCGAGCAACTGCTCGGCATCGGCCAGCTGCGGGACCCACTTCGGATGCACGAAGCTGGTCGTCTCGATCGTGGTCAGCCCCGCATCGGCCAGGCGCTGCACGAACTCGAGTTTCACGTCGACGTCGACCATCGACTTCTCGTTCTGCAGTCCGTCGCGCGGCCCGACCTCCCAGATCGTCACCCGCTCCGGCAAGCTCGCCGAGCGATGCACCGACGGCAAGCCGACGTCCCGTGCTCCGGCCACTTCGTCACCGTCCCCTGTGCGGGTACTCCTGCGTGCCTTGCGGCCCCTGTTGCTCGACCCCGTAGTCGTCGTACGGGTTGTCGTTGAGCTGGCGGTAGATCCACGTGTGGATCTTCTCCACCTGCGGGATGTCCTCGAACTGCAACGGCTCGTCGGAGGCCGACTCGATGATCAGCGTGCCGCACCCGAAGATCCGGTCCAGCAGGTCGTGCTCGAACCGCACGCTGTTGATGCGCGCCATCGGGATGTCGATACCGGTGCGCTTGAGGACGCCCTCCCGTGCGATGACCCGGTCGGTGGTCACGACGAAGTGGGTGGTCCGCCAGCGCACCAGCGGCGTGAGCACCAGCCACACCAGCAACACCAGGCCGACGACGACGACGGCGATGAGCGCGACCATGTCCCACGGCGGGGACGCGTCGCCTGCCAGCACACCGAGCCAGATGGCCACGGCGAGCAGCAGCACGCCGAACAACAGCGGAAAAATCAGCATCTTGAAGTGCGGATGCTTGTGCGTGATGATCTGCTCGCCCTCACTCAGCAAGCCCTTCGGGTAGCCCACCTCAGCACGCTCCTGTTTCGTGTTCCTGGCAGCTCACTCACCGTATCCGTTTCCGCGCCCGGCGCAGGCTGCAACCCGATAAATTCGCCGGCGCGTCAGTGATCAGCGCACATGGACGACGTCACCGGCGAACACCGTGGTGGTCGACCCGTCGGCGGTACGGACGACCAGCTGCCCCGTGCGGTCGATGTCGACCGCCTCCCCCTCGAGTTCCCCGTCCGGCAACAACACCCGGACGCGTGAATTGAGCGTCGCGCACGCCGCACGATAGGCGTCCAGCAATCCTGCCGCCGACAGGTCACCGCCGGCTGCCCGCCACGCCTGCTCCCGTTCGTGCAAGGCGTGCAGCAACGACGTGGTCAGCGCCGTCCGGTCCGGATCCCGCGCGCCCGCTTCCGCCAGTGACACGGCGCGTAATCCGCCAGGTCCGGGCTCAACGTCGCCGAGCGGGTGGACGTTCAGCCCGATGCCCAGCACGACGGCGGGCTCCGGCGCGTCATGCACCAGCTCGGAGAGCACACCGGCGAGCTTGCCGTCGCCCGCGAGCATGTCGTTGGGCCACTTCAGCACGGCCTCCACCCCCACCGACCTGGCCACTTCGAGCACCGCCAACCCGGCGACGACGGCCAGCGAGCCCAGCCGCTCCGGGGCGACACCGCTCGGCCGCAACAACACCGACAGGTAGATCCCCGCGCCCGGCGGCGACGTCCAGCTCCGCCCGCGCCTGCCCTGGCCGGACGTCTGCTCCTCGGCGAGCAGCACGGTGCGATCGGCCGCGCCCTCCGCGGCTGCGACCCGCAAGTCGGCGTTGGTCGACCCGGTCGAGGCCACCACGTGCACCGCGGAGTACGGACCAGCTGGGGCAAGCAGCGCGGCGCGCAACGCGGCCGCGTCGATCGGCTCGGACATGTCGCAAAGCCTACGGTGAGATGGCCTACGTCACGTGCTGAAAATGCGTGAACTGCCGTTAGGCTCGCAGGCTATGAGTTCTGCGACGGAACCGATCGGCAACGTGCCGGAAACCGAGCCGGACATCCACACCACCGCGGGCAAGCTCGCCGACTTGTATCGGCGCAACGACGAAGCGGTGCACGCCGGCTCCGCGCGAGCGGTGGAGAAGCAGCACGCCAAGGGCAAGAAGACCGCGCGAGAACGCATCGACATGCTGCTCGATCCCGGCTCGTTCGTCGAACTCGACGAGCTGGCCAGGCACCGGTCGACCAACTTCGGCCAGGACCGCAACCGTCCGTACGGCGACGGCGTGGTGACCGGCTACGGCACCGTCGACGGCCGTCCGGTGTGCGTGTTCTCCCAGGACGTCACGGTCTTCGGTGGCTCGCTCGGCGAGGTGTACGGGGAAAAGATCGTCAAGGTGATGGACCTGGCGATCAAGACCGGCAGGCCGATCATCGGTATCAACGAGGGCGGCGGCGCGCGCATCCAGGAAGGCGTGGTGTCGCTCGGCCTGTACGGCGAGATCTTCCGTCGCAACACGCACGCCTCCGGTGTCATCCCCCAGATCTCGTTGATCATGGGAGCGAACGCCGGCGGGCACGTGTACTCGCCCGCGCTGACCGACTTCGTGGTGATGGTCGACCAGACCTCGCACATGTTCATCACCGGCCCGGACGTCATCAAGACGGTCACCGGTGAGGAGGTCACGTTCGAGGACCTCGGTGGTGGTCGCACGCACAACACCAAGTCGGGCAACGCGCACTACCTGGGCACCGACGAGGAAGACGCCATCGCCTACGTCAAGGAGCTGCTGAGCTACCTGCCGTCGAACAACCTGGACTTCCCGCCGGTGTTCGACGCCCCGCAGCCGAGCGGCCAGACCGTCGCCGACGACATCACCGACGCCGACCGCGAGCTGGACACGTTGATCCCCGACTCGCCGAACCAGCCCTACGACATGCGCGAGGTCATCGAGCGGGTGCTGGACGACGGCGAGTTCCTCGAGGTGCACGAGCTGTTCGCGCCGAACATCGTGGTCGGCTTCGGCCGGGTCGAGGGCCATGCGGTGGGCATCGTCGCCAACCAGCCGACCCAACTGGCCGGATGCCTGGACATCAACGCGTCGGAGAAGGCCGCCCGCTTCGTGCGGACCTGCGACGCGTTCAACATCCCGGTGTTGACGTTCGTGGACGTGCCGGGCTTCCTGCCCGGCACCGATCAGGAGTGGAACGGCATCATCCGGCGCGGCGCGAAGCTGATCTACGCCTACGCCGAGGCCACCGTCCCGCTGGTCACCGTCATCACGCGCAAGGCGTACGGCGGCGCGTACGACGTCATGGGTTCCAAGCACCTCGGCGCGGACATCAATCTGGCGTGGCCGACCGCGCAGATCGCCGTGATGGGTGCGCAGGGCGCGGCCAACATCGTGCACCGCAAGACGCTGATGAAGGCGGCCGAGGAAGGCAAGGACGTCGAGGCGTTGCGGCAGGAGCTGATCCAGGAGTACGAGGACACGCTGTGCAACCCGTATGTGGCGGCCGAGCGTGGCTACGTCGACTCGGTCATCCCGCCGTCGTACACGCGTGGCTACGTGGCCCGGGCGCTGCGGATGCTGCGTGAGAAGCGCGAGTCGTTGCCGCCCAAGAAGCACGGGAACATCCCGCTATGAGCGAGGAGAAGAAGCCGTTCCTGCGCATCGTCCGGGGTACGCCGGACGACGAGGAGCTGGCCGCGCTGACCGCCGCGCTCGCTGCGGTCGCGGCAGGCGCCCAGCAGAAGGACGAACCGAAGCCCCGGTCGGCGTGGGCTGATCCGGAACCGCGGTTGCGGCAACCGCTGCGGCCCGGGCCCGGTGCGTGGCAGGCATCGGCCCGCAGCCGGTAGCGCGGCATCGCACCAACTCGCACGTCGTGGCGCGGCGTCGCACCAGCTCGCACGTCGTGGCGCGGCGTCGCACCAGCTCGCACGTCGTGGCGCGGCGTCGCACCAGCTCGCACGTCGTGGCGCGGCGTCGCACCAGCTCGCACGTCGTGGCGCGGCGTCGCACCAGCTCGCACGTCGTGGCGCGGCGTCGCACCAGCTCGCAGGTCGTGGCGCGGCGTCTGCCCGTCGCAGACGGCGAGCACTCCGGCCGAATCGGCACAAAACCCCGAAACCGGTCGCTGCTCGCCGCCGTTGCCGTTATCGTCCGCGCTTATGTCTGACACCCAGCCCGGCAGGCCGCGGGATCTCATCAACTCCGTGACCGCCGCGGACGAACGGAAGATGCTCGAAGCGTTCCTCGACTACCTGCGCGGCGCCGTCGTCCGCAAAGCGCGCGGAGTGTCCGAGGAGGACGCCCGCCGGAGCCCGGTCGACAGCGGAACCTCGATCGGCGGACTGGTCAAACACCTGCGCTGGGTCGAGCACGAGTGGTTCGCCGTCCAGCTCACGCAGACCCCGCGGGAAGAGCTGGAGACGCCGCCGTGGGTCGAGGACCCGGAGGCGGACATGCGGCTCGAGCCGGACGAGAAGATCGACGAGGTCATCGACGCTTACGAGGCCCAGTGCGAGCGCTCCCGCGAGATCGCCGCGGCCTACGAGCTCGACCACGCGGTCACGCTCCGCAGCGGTAGATCGATGACGACGCGGTGGGTCTACGTACACATGATCGAAGAGACCGGTCGGCACGCCGGACACTTGGACATCCTGCGCGAGATGATCGACGGCACCACCGGCGACTGATTTGTCGACAAATCGTCGAGTTGATCTTGGCGAACGCGGCCGCAGGCGGTGACCCCGCGCGCCCGAGAGCCCAACCCGGACCGCCGACCCTGCCACCGCAACGGCTGGGCGGGCACCGGGGCGGCTTAGACTCGGCACTCATGCAGTTCGTGCTGGCCTCCGCATCTCCCGCCCGACTTGCCGTGCTGCGCGCCGCCGGGATCGACCCCGTCGTGCGCGTGTCCGGGATCGACGAGGACGCCGTCGCCGCCGAGCTGTCCGACCCGACACCGGAACAATTGGTCGTGCGGCTGGCTCAGGCGAAGGCCGCCGCGGTCGCCGACGAACTGGCTGCGGAGGGCCACACCGGGGAGTCGGTGATCGTCGGCTGCGACTCGATGTTGTCGTTCGACGGCGAAGTGGTCGGCAAGCCGCAGACCAAGCAGATCGCCCGCGACCGCTGGCTGCGCATGGCGGGTAAGTCCGGCACGTTGATCACCGGGCATGCCGTCGTCCGGCTCGACGGCGACGTCCGGGTCAAGGAGGCCGCGGCGAGCAAGTCGACCGTGGTGCGCTGGAGCCGGCCGAGCGAAGAAGAACTCGCCGCCTACCTGGAATCCGGTGAGCCGTTGCAGGTGGCGGGCGCGTTCACCCTGGACGGCCTCGGCGGCTGGTTCGTGGAAGGCGTCGACGGCGATCCCTCCAGCGTCATCGGCATCAGCCTGCCGCTGACCCGGCGTCTGCTCGCCGAGGTCGGCATCCGCGTCACCGACCTGTGGGGATGACGGGAATTATTCCCGCTCCCGCATAGTGGGCGAACTGTCCACGCTCACCTGATCGGTGGACCCTCTATTGGGGCGCCTATCCGGCGTCCGGTTCACAGGAGGGCACCGTGTCACAGTCATCCGACCGGGAGAGGTCGTTTCTTCGCACCTACACCCGCCCACGCGTGTTCGGCACCGCAGTCATCTCCGCGTTGCTGCTCGGCGTGCTGGTCGGCGTCATCGCGCGCACCACGGAAACCACGTGGCTGAGTGAGGCGCTGGACGCCATCGGGTCCACGTTCACCACGCTGCTGCAGCTGGCCGTTCTTCCGTTGGTGTTCACCGCGATCGTCGTGGGCATCAACTCGCTGCGCCAGCTCGGCGGTGGCCGGGAAGCCGCGCGGCTGGGCGGCAAGACGGTGTTGTGGTTCGCCACCACATCGTTGATCGCCGTGCTGATCGGCATCGCCGTCGGACTGCTGTTCGACCCGGGTTCCGGTGGGCTGAGCGCGACACCGACCGAGGAGAACACCGCCCGCGCCGCCGAGAGCATGTCGAACTGGGGCTCGTGGTGGAGCTTCCTGGAGAGCCTGATCCCCAGCAACGCGTTCGCCGCGTTCGCCGAGGGCGGCACGCTGCAGGTGGTGTTCCTGGCTGTGATCGTCGGCGCGGCCGCCTACTCGCTCGGCGACAAGGCCAAGCCGTTCGTCGAGCTCAACGCCAGCGTGTTCGCCATCGTTCAGCGCTACCTGGGCTGGATCGTGTTGCTCGCGCCACTGGGCGTCTTCGGTCTAATCGGCGCCGCGACCGCCACCTACGGCGACGAGCTCTTCGGGCCGCTGGCCACCGCCACGGCCGCCGTCTACACCGGGACGCTGCTGGTCATGCTGGTCGTCTACCCGATCCTGCTGCGCTTCGTCGGCAAGGTCTCCCCGGCGCGGTTCTTCAGCAAGGCGTGGACCACGCTGCAGTTCGCGTTCGCGTCCCAGTCCTCCGGTGCCACGCTGCCGCTGACCAGGCAGACGGCGGTCAACCTCGGTGTGCCGCCCGCGTACGCCGGGTTCGCCGTCCCGCTCGGCAGCACCACGAAGATGGACGGCTGCGCGGCGGTCTTCCCCGCCATCGGCGTCATCTTCATCGCCAACATCTCCGGCATCACGCTGTCCGTCGGGCAGTACCTGGGCATCGTGGCGGCGGCCGTGTTCGGCGCGTTGGCCACCGCGGGTACCACCGGCTGGTTGACCGCGCTGACCCTGTCGGCCACCGTGGTCGGCCTGCCGCCGGAGCAGATCGCGCTGGGCATCGCGTTGTTCTACTCGATCAACCCGATCATCGACATGATCCGCACCGCCACCAACGTGGCCGGGCAGATCGTGGTGCCGGTGCTGGTGTCCCGCTCCGAAGGCCTGCTGGACGACGAGGTACTGAACTCGCCGACCACGCCGCCGCTACTGGACGACACCGGCACGGCGCCGTCTGCGAAGCGGGAACGGGATGCGGCTGCGGAGCCGGCAAGGGCATAAGCCACCATTGCGGATGAGGCGCCCCGGTGGGGACAGCACCGGGGCGGCTCTCTCGCGTCCATGCCTAGGGGCAGTCGCGCAGTTCCCAGTCGCTGAGCGCGATGTCCGGCCACCCGGGCACCTGCGTCAATGAGCTGTATGTCGCCGAGCATCCCAGTGGCGAGCCGTCCAGGCCGTAGACGTGCAGCCGGATGGGCACTTTCCTGCACAAGTGCCCCTGACCCGCGCAACCCGGCACCTTGGCCACTGCGACTTCCGGCGAACGGTCCCCGGTGATCTGCGCCAGGTCGACCAGCCCGGCCTCGGAGTAGTACGGCTGCTCGACCGTCGTCCACCCGCCACCGGTGCGCACGAACACTTCGCCGATGACGCCCCCGTCACGTCCGCCGCGGACCAAGCACGCGCTCGTCGGCCCCTGGAAACACGACAGCGACTTCTGCGTCAACCGCACGTCCATGTCCGCCAACGCGGTACCCAGCAGCGAGGCGCCGTCGGGTTCGAGGAAGCGCAATCGGCCGTGTCTGCCGTTGGCGTCCGCCAGCAGCTCCACGGTCGTCTGGCCGACCGGAACGCTGGTGAGCACCTCGCACGGGTTCTCCCCGCACTTGGCGGCCACGTCGTCGACACCGGCCACCGGCCCGGTCGTGGCGTCGGCCCGCGCGGATTCGGTGCGCTGCATGCGCAGCACGGCTGCGGTCGCCAGCGCGGCCACCGCCACCACGATGGCCACTACGACGGTCACTTTCACCGGACGCGGGGTTCGTCGCACAGCGTGACGATAAACGAGGACGGTGCGCGGTGCCCGCCACCGCGGGCCATCCGATCGGGGATTCACTTAGTGGGAGCTTCGCCACTTTGCCGAACGATCGTCGGGGCCGTGCAGCAGGCGACCACCCGGCACCCCAAGATCGTCATCGTCGCAGCTCAGCAAGGCTGTTCCGGCCAGAGCCGGCGTAGCGTCGACAGCAGCGGAAGGCCGTGCCGAGCGGGTGCGATGCGAGCGGACAGTGAGCCGTCTCTCAGCCACATCGCCCGTTGTGATCCGTACACTGCTCGCAGGCCACCACCGGGCTGCTGTCCGTGAGCAGCCGGTCGCAACGCTGCAGGAGGTAGGCGTGCCGCAGAGTTCAGCCCAGAATCTTGCCGGGCCGGTCACCAAGGTTCTGGTCGCGAACCGAGGCGAGATCGCCGTGCGGGTCATTCGGGCCGCGCGGGATGCGGGACTGGCATCGGTCGCGGTCTATGCCGACCCGGACCGGGACGCGCCGTTCGTCCGGTTGGCTGATGAGGCGTTCGCGTTGGGCGGCAGCACGGCGGCGGACAGTTACCTGGTGGTCGAGAAGCTGCTCGAGGTGGCCGAGCGGTCCGGCGCGGACGCCGTGCACCCCGGCTACGGCTTCCTGTCGGAGAACGCCGACTTCGCGCAAGCGGTCATCGACGCGGGCCTGACCTGGATCGGCCCCTCCCCGCAGGCGATCCGCGACCTCGGCGACAAGGTGACCGCCCGCCACATCGCGATGAAGGCCGGTGCGCCGCTGGTGCCCGGCACCAAGGACCCGGTGTCCGGTCCGGACGAGGTGGTCGCGTTCGCCGAGGAACACGGCCTGCCGGTGGCCATCAAGGCGGCGTTCGGTGGCGGCGGTCGCGGGCTCAAGGTGGCCCGCACCATCGAGGAGATTCCCGAGCTGTTCGAGTCGGCCACCCGGGAGGCGGTGGCGGCGTTCGGGCGCGGTGAGTGCTTCGTCGAGCGTTACCTGGACAAGCCGCGGCACGTCGAGGCCCAGGTGCTGGCCGACCAGCACGGCAACGTGATCGTGGTCGGCACGCGCGACTGCTCGCTGCAGCGCAGGCACCAGAAGCTGGTGGAGGAAGCGCCCGCGCCGTTCTTGACCGACGAACAGCGGGAGAAGATCCACAGCAGCGCCAAGGCCATCTGCCGCGAGGCCGGCTATTGGGGCGCGGGCACGGTGGAGTACCTGGTCGGCCAGGACGGCGTGATCTCGTTCCTCGAGGTCAACACCCGGCTGCAGGTCGAGCACCCGGTGTCGGAGGAGACCACGGGCATCGACCTGGTGCGCGAGCAGTTCCGCATCGCGGCCGGGGAGAAGCTGCGGTTCACCGAGGATCCGCAGCCGCGCGGCCACAGCATCGAGTTCCGCATCAACGGCGAGGACGCCGCCCGCAACTTCCTGCCCGCGCCCGGCACGGTCACCAAGCTGCGACTGCCGAGCGGCCCCGGCGTACGGGTGGACACCGGCATCGAGGAGGGCACCGTCATCGGCGGCCAGTTCGACTCGCTGCTGGCCAAGCTGATCGTCACCGGATCGGACCGGGAGAACGCGCTGGAGCGCAGCCGCCGGGCGCTGGACGAGATGCAGGTGGACGGCATGGCCACCGTGCTGCCGTTCCACCGGCTGATCGTGCGCGACCCGGCGTTCACCGCCGAGGACGGCTTCACCGTGCACACCCGGTGGATCGAAACCGAGTGGGACAACACCGTCGAGCCGTTCGCGGGCGACGGCGAGGCCGGCGACGAGGAAACCGACGAGCGGCAGAACATCGTCGTCGAGGTCGGCGGTCGCCGTCTCGAGGTGTCGTTGCCCGCCGGGCTGGCGGCCACGGGCGGCTCGACGGCCACGCAGAAGGCCAAACCGCGCAAGCGTGGCGGCGGGAAGAAGGCCGCGGTCTCCGGCGACGCGGTGACCGCACCGATGCAGGGGACGATCGTCAAGCTGCCGGTGCAGGACGGCCAGCAGGTCGAGTCCGGCGAGCTGGTGGTCGTGCTCGAGGCGATGAAGATGGAGAACCCGGTCACGGCGCACAAGGCGGGCACGGTTACCGGTCTGACGTGCGCGGTCGGCGACACGGTCAGCCAGGGTCAGGTGCTGTTCGAGATCAAGGACTGACGGCGCAGCCAAAGTGGTTGTCAGGTCCGTACGATCGAAGTGTGACCCCCGATCAGCCCGAGCTGCGGCTCAGCGACGCCGAACGTGAGCAGGCGCTGGAAGCGTTGGGCGTCCACCTGACCAACGGGCGGCTGGACCTCGACGAGTACGGCCAGCGCTCGGCGCAGATCGTGGCGGCGAAAACCCGAGGCGATCTGGTTCCGATCTTCCGCGACCTGCCCGACCCACACCCGGAGGTGCTGGTCAGCAAGCTTCCGCAGGATCAGCGGACGGCGCCACCTGCGCCATCGTCCGCACGCCCGCTGGCGCAACGCTTCGCGGCGAGTGTGGTGCCGATCGCGGCAATCATCTCGCTGGTGCTTTTCCTGACGGTCGCGCGCGGCATGTGGATGGTATTCCTGCTCCCCGCGCTCGCCGTGATCATTGCGGGAATGATCGGTAAGCAGGGATACCGGTGAGGGGTGCAGATGGAGCCAGTTGAGATCAACGCCGGCCGGTGCTACTTGCGCGCTTTCCGTGCCGACGACCTGTTGGACGACCGGGTCGCGCTGGTAGAGGCGTTCGGCGACGAGGCGATGCGCACGTTCGTGCGGCAGTTCCGGGTCGACACGATCGAGGACGCGGATAACTACATCGCGACCAGGGCCCGCGAGTGGGAGAACAACGAGCGGGCGTCGTGGGCGATCGCGGAGCCGACCACCGGGTTCCTGCTCGGCGAGGTGGGCCTGAAGAACCTGAGCCCGTCGGCGACGGCCGTCCCGGAGGCCGCGATCTGGGTGCACCCGGTCGCGCGCAAGCGCGGTATCGGGGAGGCCGCGCTGTCCGCCGTCGTGCGGTTCGGATTCGGCGCGCTGGAGTTGTCCCGCATCGACTACGTCTGCGACGACGCGAACACCGCGTCGGCCGCGCTGGCCGCTCGCTGCGGGTTCACGCACGTCGGCCCGACCACCACGCCGGACGGCGCACCCGCGCAACGGTGGACGCTGACGAACGACTAGTCCGGCATGCCGACCGGACGGCTCGGCGTGCCCTTCGCCCTAGTCCTGCAACGCGGTGACCCCGGCTCGCACGTCGGGGGCCTCGCGCCTGCGCTTGTCCGCGGCCTCGTCGTCCGGCTGCTGCTGTGCGGCCCGCTCGGCGGCCACGCGCGCGTTGTACAGCTCGACCTCGCGCTTGATGGTCTCCTCCGACCAACCGAGCACGTCCGCGACGAGCTCGGCGACCTCCTGCGCGCACGCCACGCCGCGGTGCGGGTACTCGATCGAGATCCGCGTCCGCCTCGCCAGCACGTCCTCCAGGTGCAACGCGCCTTCGTGTGTGGCCGCGTAGACCGCCTCGACGCGCAGGTAGTCCGGCGCCTCCGCGATCGGTTTCAGCAAGTCCGGGCGGCCCTTGGCCAGGTCGAGCACCTCGTAGATCAGGGAGCCGTAGCGGTCCAGCAGATGGCGTGCCCGATACGGGTGCAGGCCGTGCCGCAGCGCGAGCTGATCGGCCTGGTTGACCAGCGCGTGGTAGCCGTCCGCGCCGAGCAGCGGCACCTTGTCGGTGATCGACGACTGGACGCGGATCGGTAGCTCGTGCGCGGCCGCATCCACCGCGTCTGCGGCCATGACCCGATACGTCGTGTACTTGCCGCCCGCGATGGCCACCAGACCCGGCGCCGTGCGGGCGACCGCGTGCTCACGGGACAGCTTCGACGTCTCCTCCGACTCGCCGGCCAGCAGCGGCCGCAGCCCGGCGTAGACGCCTTCGATGTCGTCGGTGGTCAACGGGGTGTTCAACACCGCGTTGACCTGATCCAGCAGGTAGGCGATGTCCTTGGCGGTCGCCGCCGGGTGCGCCAGGTCGAGGTTCCAGTCGGTGTCCGTGGTGCCGATGATCCAGTGACCGCGCCACGGGATGATGAACAGCACCGACGTCTGGGTGCGCAGGATGACGCCGGAGTCGGACACGATCTTCTCCCGCGGCACCACGATGTGCACGCCCTTGGACGCCCGCACCCGGAAGCGGCCCCGGCTGCCCGAGATGTGCAGCACCTCGTCGGTCCACACCCCCGCGCAGTTGATCACGACACCGGCGCGTACGTCCTGCTCCTCGCCGGTCTCCACGTCCCGCACGCGCACCCCGGACACCCGGTCCGACTCGTGCAGGAAATCGATCACCTGGGTCGAGGTGCGGATGACCGCGCCGTACTGCGCCGCCGTCCGCGCCACGGTCAGCGTGTGCCGCGCGTCGTCCGCCTGCGCGTCGTAGTAGCGGATCCCGCCGACCAGCTTGTCCCGCTTCAACGCGGGCACCATGCGCAGCGCGCCGGCCCTGGTCAGGTGCTTCTGTCCGGGCACGGACTTGGCGCCGCCCATCCGGTCGTAGAGGAACAACCCGGTCGCGGTGTACGGCCGCTCCCATACCCGGTGCGTGAGCGGGTACAGGAACGACACCGGCTTGACCAGGTGCGGAGCGAGGCGGGTGAGCATCAGCTCGCGCTCCCGCAACGCCTCCCGGACCAGCCCGAACTCCAATTGCTCCAGGTAGCGCAGGCCACCGTGGAAGAGCTTGCTCGACCGGCTGGACGTCCCGGCGGCCAGATCCCTGGCCTCGACCAAGGCCACCCGCAGGCCCCTGGTGGCCGCGTCCAGCGCCGTCCCCGCGCCGACCACGCCGCCGCCGATGACCAGGACGTCGAATTCCTCGTCGCCCAGCCGCCGCCAGTTGTGTGCTCGCTCGTCGACTCCCAGTCGCCCCGAGGGCGCGGTGGATCCCGTCGCGTTCATGCCTTCACGGTACCGTCGTCGGGCAGGATGAGCCCGTGGAAACCTGGCGGGTCGCGGCATCGTCGAAGTGGACATGACACGAGCGCTGGTGGCGGCCGTCCTGGCCGCGTTGCTCCTGACCGGATGCCAGGCGGAGGGAACGCCGACTCCCGACCCGGCGGAGCCTCGCACCGAGCAGGTGAGCGTCGAATTCGACACCGTCGCCCTCACGCTCGAGGTACCCGTGTGGCTGGGTTCCGGCCGGCGGGAGAACGAACGCGCCAGGTGCCCGGCGGACCGCCACACCTGGTACAAGAACCCGAGCAACGCCGACCGCGCCCAGCTGACCGTGGCGACGACGGACGCAGGCTGTCCCGATGAGCAAGCGCTCAACGGTCGCTTCCCCGCGTGGCACAGCGCTGATCAACTACCGGCGGACGCCGAGCCCGTCGAGACTCCGGTCGGCCAGGGCCACCGGTTCCCGCTGAGGTACACCGAGTGCACCAACGAGTGCCGGTCGTTCGACTACACCGTGATCTTCGTCGAGTTGGACGGGGGCCGGTCGTTCTGGCTGCAAGCCACCGGGATCGAGCGTTCCGTCCTGGACGCTGTGGTGGATTCGCTGCGTCTGGCCTAGTGCCGCATCAGCCGACGCCCGGCCTAGTCCAAATCGTCGTGCCGCATCAGCCGGCGCCCCGCCTCGGTGATCGACCCGGACAGCGACGGGTACACCGAGAACGTGGTGGCGATCGACTCCACGGTGAGCTGGTTCTGCACCGCCAGCGCGATCGGCAGGATCAGTTCGCTCGCGCCCGGCGCGACCACCACGCCACCGATCACCACACCGGTCGCCGGCCGGCAGAACAGCTTCACGAAGCCGCGCCGCAAGCCCTCCATCTTCGCCCGGGCGTTGGTGGCCAGCGGCAGCATGATCGTGCGGGCGGGCACCTCGCCGGAGTCGATCGCCGCCTGCCCGATGCCGACCGTGGCGATCTCCGGGTGGGTGAACACGTTCGCCGCGACCGTCTTGAGCTTGATCGGTGAGACGCCCTCGCCGAGCGCGTGCCACATCGCGATGCGACCCTGCATGCTCGCCACCGACGCCAGCTGCATCAGGCCGGTGCAGTCGCCCGCCGCGTAGATGCCGGCGACGCTGGTCCGGGAGACCCGGTCGACGGTGATGTAGCCGCGCTCGTCGGGCCGCAGGCCGACGGTCTCCAACCCGATGTCGGACGTGTTCGGCACCGAGCCGACGGTCATCAGCGCGTGACTTCCTTCGATCGTGCGTCCGTCGGTCAGGTGAACTCGCACGCCGTCCTCGGTGCGGTCGACCCGGTCCGCCCTGGCCCGCTTGACCAGGGTGGCGCCGCGCTGGTTGAAGACCTCCTCCAGCACCACCGCGGCGTCGGCGTCCTCGTGCGGCAGGATGCGATCGCGGCTGGACACCACGGTGACGTGCACGCCGAGTTCGAGGTAGGCGGAGGCGAACTCCGCGCCGGTCACCCCCGAGCCGACCACGATCAAGTGTTCCGGCAACTCGGGCAGGTCGTACAGCTGACGCCAGTCGAGGATCCGCTCTCCGTCCGGCACCGCACCCGGCAGGACCCGCGGGGTCGACCCGGTGGCGATCAGCGCGACGTCCGCCTTCAACACCTGCTTGCTGCCGGACGGCTCGGTGACCTCGACGTGGTGTTCGGCCAAGCCAGGCTCGGGGTCGCAGAAACGCGCGGTGCCCGTGATCACCCGCACGCCCTCGCGCTGCAGCCGCGCCCGGATGTCCGCCGACTGGGCCAGCGCCAGGCCCTTGACCCGGCCGTGCACCGTGCGGTTGTCCACCCGCGCCGACTTGGTGTCCAGCTCGATGCCCAGCTCCCCGATCCGGTGCAACCCGGCCCGCGCGCCGGACGACGCCAGGAAAGTCTTGGACGGCACGCAGTCGTACAGCACGCAGGCACCGCCGAGGCCGTCCTTCTCGACCACGGTGACATCGGCCCCGAGCTGCGCGGCCACCAAGGCGGCCTCGTAGCCTGCGGGCCCTCCGCCCATGATCACGATGGTCGCCACCAGGTTGCCTCCTCACCGCTCGGCCTCGCCTGGGAGGTTAGTATCTCGAGCGTGCCTCTCTACGCCGCGTACGGGTCCAATATGGATCCCGCGCAGATGATGGAGCGCGCACCCCATTCCCCGATGGCCGGGACCGGGTGGATCGAAGGATGGCGTCTGACCTTCGGTGGCGAAGATCTCGGGTGGGAGGGTGCGCTGGCCACCGTCGTGCCGGACCCTGACTCCCGCGTGTTCGTGGTGCTCTACGACGTCTGTGACGCGGACGAGCGCAAGCTGGACAGCTGGGAGGGCGGCGAGCTCGGCCTGCACAACAAGATCCGGGTCCGCGTGCAGACGCTGGACGGCCCGGTGCTGGCCTGGCTCTACGTGCTCGACGCCTACGAGGGCGGATTGCCGTCCGCGCGTTACCTCGGTGTGCTCGCCGACGCGGCTGAGGCGGCCGGAGCGCCCGCGGATTACGTCAACGACCTCCGGACCCGTCCGTGTAGCGGCATCGGCCCGTAAGGACGTCCCAGACACACGAAAGGCCGCCTCCGCGATCGGAGGCGGCCTTTGTCGTGGGTCTCAGGCAGCCAGGGCCGACAGGGCGGTGTGCACCATCACCCGGGTGCCGGTCAGCAGCGCCCGCTCGTCGAGCACGAACGTGCCCTGATGCAGATCACGCTGCGGACCCTTGCCGTCCCACACGCCCAGCCGCGCGAACGCGCCCGGGATGTGTTCCAGGTACCAACCGAAGTCCTCGCCGCCGGAGGACTGCTCGGTGGAGGTCAAGCCGTCCTCGCCCAGCGCGGCGTCGACACCGGCCGACAGGAACGCGGTGCTCTCCGCATCGCACACCACGGGCGGCACGCCCCGCCGGTAGTTCAGCGTGAACCCGACACCGGTCGGCGCGAGCAGCGACTCGACGGCCGGGTTGACCAGCGACTCCATCTTCAGCCACACGTCGTGGTCCGCGGTGCGCAGCGTGCCGAGCAAGGCACCTTCCTCCGGCACGGCGTTGGCCGCTTCCCCGGCGTGCACCGCGCCCCAGACCAGGATCGTGCCCGACCGCGGGTCCACCCGGCGGGAGATCACCGCGGGCAGGTTCGTGATGACCGTGCCCAGCGCGTGCACCAGGTCCGCGGTCAGGTGCGGCCGGGACGTGTGCCCGCCCGGCGAGGTCAGGCGCAGCTCCAGCAGGTCCGCCGCCGACGTGATGGCGCCGACCCGGACGCCGACCTGACCGACCGGCAGTCGCGGGTCGCAGTGCAGGCCGAAGATGCGGTCCACGCCGTCCAGCACACCGGCCGCGATGGCGTCCAGCGCTCCGCCGGGCATGACCTCCTCGGCCGCCTGGAAGACCAGACGTACGCGGCCGGGCAGCTCAGGCGCGGCGGCCAACGCGGAGCCGGCGGCCATCAGGATCGCGGTGTGCGCATCGTGCCCGCAGGCGTGCGCGACACCGTCGACGGACGACGAGTACGGCAGGCCGGTGGCCTCGGTGATCGGCAGCGCGTCCATGTCCGCGCGCAGCGCGACGCACTTGTCGCCGCTGCCGATGTCGCAGACCACCCCGGTGCCCAGCGGCAACACCTGCGGCTGCAGGCCGAGCGAGCGCAAGTGCCGGACCACCAGCTCGGTGGTGCCGTACTCGCGCCGGGCCAGCTCGGGGTTGGCGTGAATGTGGCGGCGCCACGCGACGATGTCCGCCGCATGTCGCTCGAGCCATCCGTCGAGCCAGTCGGGGCCGCGGCCCGCACCGAGATCTTCCACATCAGCCATGGTGACGCCGTCCGGGGTGATCAGCCCGTCGAGGCGCGTGTCGGTGATGGTGGGATCCCCGATGGGGCTACTGTCGCGGCGCCCGGCATCGGGCACCGACTTGAGGACGTCCGCCTCGACGCGCTCCAGGCGTCCGCCTGCCGAGCGCGAGTGCGGGGACGTCGTCGTCATGACTCACCTCCAAGCTGGTCGGACTCCTGAACGTGCGCCGCCGCAAGAAGTACCAACAAGAACTACGGGCCGCAGGCAATGAACGACTCACTGCGAGACTGCCGGACAAGGGATCCGACCACGTCCCTGCAGGTGAGACGCCGAGCCCGGCGGTTGCGTTCCTGCGACAAGCGGTGACCGGATTTCGGTCACGCTGTAGTTGGTCGTCGATTGCGGCCGCGGTGAGCTACTGCTTGCTCTTGGCGGATCGCACCCGCCGGCCCCACAACACGATCAGCAGCAGGCCGACGGCGACGCCTCCGACCACCAGTTTACGCCTGGCCTCTTCCGACTCCGCACGCTCGGTGGTCTCCGGGTCGATGACCGGGCCTATCCCTGCCGATTCCGCCCCGGACCTGCTCGGGGTGCGCGACGCGCTGGACTTGGACTTCGTGCGCTCGGCCGAGGAGCTCGTGCGCGGCTTCTTGGCCGGCTTCTCCGCGGATTTCTCGGCCGACTTCTTCGCCGACGAGGTGGTGGTCTGCTCGGCGGCCGGCTTCGGCTGGGCCGACGTGTCGCCCTCCCGCTGATCCGACGCCAGCCCCAGGATCGGCACCAGCGCGGCGAGCACCGCGACGACGAGCAACGCGTACCCGGCTATGCGCAGCTTGTTGAGGCCGCGCTTGTCCTCCTGCTTGGGTGGTTCGCCTTGCGCCTGGCCGACCGGCACCAGCTCTTTGCCGCCCTGCGCAGGCTGCTCACCTGCGGTTTCGTCGGCCGCGCCTTCCTCGGGCCGAGGCGGCTGCTCTGCGTCACCACCGCTAACCGTCATGGGTGACAACTTACTCGTCGAAGGCGTCGAGGATGCGCTGCGCCGCGAGGCTCGCGGTGATCTCACCCGCCCGTACCAGCTCCTCGACCTCGGCCGCCACCGCGCGCACCGCGGGGCGTTCGGTCAACCGGGCCAGCAGCTGTTCGCGCACCATCGACCAGGTCCAGTCGACCTGCTGCCTGCCCCGCTTGGCGTCCAGTTCACCGGACTCGCGCAGCAGCGTGTGATGCTCGACGACCTTGTCCCACACCGTGTCCAGCCCGGCGCCGGTCAAACCGCTGCAGGTCAGCACGGGCGGGGTCCACTTGGCGCCCTTGCCGTACAGCATGCGCATGGCGCCGGACAGCTCGCGGGCGGCCTTGCGGGCCTCCTTCTCGTGCTCGCCGTCGGCCTTGTTCACCGCGATCACGTCGGCCAGTTCGAGGATGCCGCGCTTGATGCCCTGCAGCTGGTCCCCGGTCCTGGCCAGGGTCAAGAACAGGAACGTGTCGACCATGTTGGCCACGGTGACCTCGGACTGGCCGACACCCACGGTCTCGATCAGCACGACGTCGTACCCGGCCGCTTCCATCAACACGACGGACTCACGGGTCGCCCGGGCCACCCCACCGAGCGTGCCGGCGTTCGGCGACGGCCGGATGAACGCGTCCGGGTCGTTGGCCAGCTTGGCCATACGCGTCTTGTCGCCCAGGATGCTGCCGCCGGTGCGGGTCGACGACGGATCGACGGCCAGCACCGCGACCTTGTGCCCGTCGCCGGTCAACCTGGTGCCGAGCGCCTCGATGAACGTGGACTTGCCGACACCGGGCACACCACTGATCCCGACGCGGTGCGCACCGCCGGAATGCGGCAGCAGCTCCTGCAGCAGCTCGTGCGCCTTCTGCCGGTGTTCGGCTTTGACCGACTCGACCAGCGTGATCGCCCGGGACAGGATTCCCCGGTCACCGGCGCGCACGCCCTTGGCGTACTCGGCGACGTCGATGGCGCGACGCGCGGCCATAGCTTCAGCCCACTCCCGTCGTGATCACTCGGCGTGCAGCTGCGCGGTGAGCTGCTCGAGCAGGTCCACCGCGGCGTCGGCGATCACCGTGCCGGGCGGGAAGATCGCCGCCGCACCGGCCGCGCGCAGCGCGTCATGATCCTGCGGCGGGATGACGCCGCCCACCACGATCATGATGTCCTCGCGGCCGAGCTTGGTCAGTTCCTCGCGCAGTGCGGGCACCAGCGTGAGGTGGCCGGCCGCCAACGACGAGACACCGACGACGTGCACGTCGGACTCGACGGCCTGGCGGGCCACCTCGGCGGGCGTGGAGAACAGCGGGCCGACGTCCACGTCGAAGCCGATGTCGGCGAACGCGGTGGCGATCACCTTCTGCCCGCGGTCGTGACCGTCCTGGCCCATCTTGGCGACCAGGATGCGGGGCCGACGACCCTCTTCGGCCGCGAACTGCTCCACCTTCTCGCGGGCCGCGTCCACGTTCGGCGCGTCGCCGACCTCGTGCCGGTACACACCGGAGATGGTACGAATCTGGCCGGAGTGCCTGCCCCACGCCTTCTCCAGGGCCGCCGAGATCTCCCCCACCGTGGCCTTCGCCCGCGCCGCGTCGATGGCCAGCGACAGCAGGTTGCCGTCGGACTCGGCCGCGCGGGTCAGCGCGTGCAGCGCCCGGTCCACTTCGTCCTGGTCACGCTCGGCGCGCAGCCGCTCCAACTTGGCCAGCTGCTGGGCGCGCACGCCCGCGTTGTCGACCTTGAGGACCTCGATCTCCTCGTCCTGGTCGACGCGGTACTTGTTCACGCCGATCACCGGCTGGCGGCCGGAGTCGATGCGCGCCTGCGTGCGGGCGGCGGCTTCCTCGATGCGCAGCTTCGGGATGCCCGCGTCGATGGCCTTGGCCATGCCGCCGGCCTGCTCGACCTCGGTGATGTGCGCCCACGCCTTGCGGGCCAGGTCGTAGGTCAGCCGCTCGACGAACGCCGAGCCGCCCCACGGGTCGATCACCCTGGTCGTGCCGGACTCCTGCTGGAGCAGCAGCTGGGTGTTGCGAGCGATGCGGGCGGAGAAGTCGGTCGGCAGCGCCAGCGCCTCGTCCAGCGCGTTGGTGTGCAGCGACTGCGTGTGGCCCTGGGTCGCGGCCATGGCCTCCACGCAGGTGCGGATGACGTTGTTGAACACGTCCTGCGCGGTCAGCGACCACCCGGAGGTCTGGCAGTGCGTGCGCAGGCTCAGCGACTTCGGCGACTTCGGGTCGAACTGTTTGACCAGCTTGGCCCACAGCAGCCGGGCCGCGCGCATCTTGGCGACCTCCATGAAGAAGTTCATGCCGATCGCCCAGAAGAACGACAGCCGCGGTGCGAACTTGTCGATGTCCAGCCCCGCGTCCAGGCCCGCGCGGATGTACTCCACGCCGTCGGCCAGCGTGTACGCCAGCTCCAGATCGGCGGTCGCCCCGGCCTCCTGCATGTGGTAGCCGCTGATCGAGATCGAGTTGAACCGCGGCATGTGCTGCGAGGTGTAGGCGAAGATGTCGGAGATGATCCGCATCGACGGCTGCGGCGGATAGATGTAGGTGTTGCGGACCATGAACTCCTTGAGGATGTCGTTCTGAATGGTCCCGGTGAGCTGCTCGGGCTTGACACCCTGCTCTTCGGCCGCCACCACGTACAGCGCCATCACCGGCAGCACGGCGCCGTTCATGGTCATCGACACCGACATCTTGTCCAGCGGGATGCCGTCGAACAGCTGCCGCATGTCGTAGATGGAGTCGATGGCCACGCCCGCCATCCCGACGTCACCGGCGACGCGCGGGTGGTCGGAGTCGTAGCCACGGTGGGTGGCCAGGTCGAACGCGACACTCAGGCCCTTCTGGCCTGCGGCCAGGTTGCGCCGGTAGAACGCGTTGGACTCCTCGGCGGTGGAGAACCCGGCGTACTGGCGGATCGTCCACGGCTGGGTGACGTACATCGTCGGGTACGGGCCGCGCAGGTACGGCGCGATGCCCGGGTAGGTGTTGAGGAAGTCCAGTTCCTCGGTGTCCGAGGCGTCGTAGAGCGGCTTGATCTCGATGCCTTCTGGTGTCTCCCAGGTCAGTGCGTCCGGACCCTTGCCGGTCGCCTCCTGCACGGCGGCCGCCCACTGATCGCGGTCGGCGGGCTCGGACTGCCCGAGGTCGATGGTGGTGAAGTCGGGGATCGTCATGCTCACGCCACCTCCAGGTGCTCGAGCGTGGCGGTCAGCACCTCGAGCGCGTTGCATCCGGCGTAGATGAAGCCGTCGACACCGGTGTAGGCGTCGCTGGGTTTGCCCGCCAACAGCACGCGCGTGGCGCCCGCCTTGCGGAGGGCGGCCGCCACCTCGTCGGCTTGTTCCTCGTAGGCGAGATCGGTACCGCACAGGCAGGCCACCGACGTATGGCTGCGCAGGTAGGCGGCCACCACGTCGGCGGTGGACGCCGTGGCACCGGGATTGACCGCCTCGATGCCACCCGCCGCGAACAGGTTGGCCGCGAACGTGGCGCGCGCGGTGTGCTGCGCGATCGGGCCGAGCGTCGCGAGGAAGACCCTGGGACGGCCACCGGGGTTGGCCTCCGCCCGGTCGCGGAGCCGTTCGAACTCCTGCCCGTAGCGGATGGTCGGCAGTCCCCCGCTGCGGCTCGCGGGCAGCGGCTTGCGCTCGATGGCGCGCTCGTCCAGGTTCGGGAACTCGGAGACGCCGGTCAGCGGGTCTTTGCGGGTGGCCAGGTTCTTCGCCCGGGCCTGCCAGGTGGCTTCCAGCCGCTCGGCCAGGGCGCCGCTGTCGAGCGCGGCGACGATCCCGCCGAGCGACTCCAGCTCCTGGAACTCCCGCCAGGCGGCGCGGGCGAGGTCGTCGGTGAGCTTCTCCACGAACCACGAGCCGCCCGCGGGGTCGATCACCCCGGACAGCTTGGATTCCTCGGCCAGGATCGAGGAGGTGTTGCGGGCGATGCGCCGGCTGAACGTGTCCGGCAGGCCGATGGCGGCGTCGAACGGCTGCACCGTGATGGCGTCCGCGCCACCGACCGCCGCGGCGAAGCAGGCCACCGTGCCGCGCAGCATGTTCACCCACGGATCGCGCTTGCTGATCATCGCCGACGACGTCACGGCGTGCTGCACCTGCGGCACACCGGCAGCGCCGGACACCTCGCAGACCCGCGCCCACAGGCGACGGGCGGCGCGCAGTTTGGCGATGGTCAAGAACTGGTCGGCGGTGGCCGCGTAGCGGAATTCCAGCTGGGCGGCGGCCTGCTCGGGGCTCAGGCCCGCTTCGGTGAACGCGCGCAGGTAGGCCACGCCCGCGGCCAGGGCGGCGGCGAGCTCTTGGGCGTCCGAACCGCCTGCCTCGTGGTACGGCGTCGCGTCGACCACCGTGCTGCGCGCTTTCGGGTGAGCGGCGGCGATGCGGGCGGCGAACTCGGCGGCAGGCGCCACGTCGTGCGGCTCACCGGTGCGCGCTCGCAGGCTGATCGGGTCGGCGCCGAAGGTCGCGACGACTTCGGTGTCGGGAACCTTGCGTTCGGCGAACAACTGGAGCAGGGCGTCGGCAGCCTCGGCGTAGCGCTCTCCGGCATCGAGGACGACGGGTGCCATCTCGACGTAGACGCCGTGCAGGATCTCGGGCAGTTGCGCGGGCGGCAGGTCCCGCAACCAGATGCTGCTCGCCCCGTTCTCCAGATCGGTCAGGATCGCCGCGTTGGTCACGCCCACGTCCGGGTCGGTGTGCAGGGGGCGGTTGTCCCAGCCGGTGCCACGGCCCTCCGCGCGGCCTCCGCGCACGTACGGCGGCAGACCCGGGACGCCGGACGGCGGCAGACCCTCGAGGTCCTCGGCCGTGTAGAGCGGCTTGATCGTGATGCCGTCGTACGTCGTCGACTCCAGCGCTCGCTCCGGGACCTCACCGGGCTCGCGGCCCTTCTTGCGCAGCACACCGGCCACCAGGTCCTGCCACTCCTGGTGGCTCGGTGCCGGGAAGTCCGCGGCCAAGGTCAGGGTTGCTGGCTCTGCGTTCGACTGATCCGACGCCCTCGTCATACCCAGCAATGCTAGGCCCCAGCCGCGCCGACGCAGTGTGACGCTAATCCCGATTCACATGTCGTGATCGTCTGGTCGGGTGAACTTGCGCGCGGATCGATCGATCTGAGCGACCCGTCGCATGGCCGACATCAGGGCGTCGCCGAGCACGGTGCCCGCGACGACGATCTCCACCTGCTGCTCCAGCGACCTGCCTTCGAGCAGCTCGACGTCCAGATCGGCGACCTTGCCGATGAGCTCGGCCCGGGCATCCAGCTGCTGCAGCAGGACCGGCTCCAGTTCCTGGATCGTGGCGATCACCCTGGCCAGCGCGTTCACCGGGGGCCAGTCGGGCGGCACGCGCCAATCGTAGTCGACGAGCAGCTTGTGCACGCGCGCCCGCGCCGCCTGCGCGTGCTCGCTGTCGTCGTCCGGGTCCAGGCCGGGCTGCGTCACGGTCGCCTGGGCGACGCCGAAGATCTTGTGCTGATCGAGGTCGTCGGCGTCCACGGCGTCAAGAACCTCGGTGACTTGCGCCAACGACAATCCGCCCACTTCGAGCAGCGCGCGGATCAACCGCAGTCGGCGCACGTGCTCGCGGCTGTAGCGGGCTTGGTTGGGGCTGGTTCGTTCGCCGGCAGGGAGCAGACCCTCGCGCAAATAGAACTTGATCGTGGCCACCGGCACGCCGGACTCGCGGCTCAGCTCGGCCATGCGCATGGGCTGCTCCTTTCCCGGATGGGCCATCCTGCTCGTCTCCCGCATCTCACGGCCGCCCAGTTTCTCACTTGACTTTATGGAGAGTGTAACTATCTAATATGGATAGTAACGCTATCCGCTCTCGAGGTGATCCCCTTGACTCCCACGTCCTCCCTTCCCCGGTGGCGGGACAGCGTTCGCGGTTGGGACTCCGCGATGCTGGCGCTGGCCGGGCTGATGACCGTCATGACCGTGGTGTCGATCGGCGGCCTGCTGCTGGACGAGCGCATGCTCGGCGGCCAGCCGATCTGGACGAAGCCGCTGAAGTTCTCGATCTCGATCGCGCTGTATGCGCTGACCTGGGCCTGGCTGGCGTCACTGATCACGCGCGCGCCGCGGCTGAAGTGGTGGGGTTCGCGGATCGTCGTGGCGCTGTTGTTGGTGGAGATGGTGGCCATCGTCGGGCAGGTCGTACGCGGTCGGGCGAGCCACTTCAACAACGAGACGCCGTTCGACAACTGGGTGTTCCGGGTGATGGGTGCGGCGATCACCGGCGTGTGGATCGTGACGCTGGTGCTGACCGTGGTGATCTCGCGCAGCGCGGTGTCCGACCCGGCGTCGCGAGCGGCGATCCGGCTGGGCCCTGCCATCTCGTTGTACGGCATGGCGGTCGCGTTCCTGATGGCTACGCCGACCGCGGACCAGCTGGAGCGGATGCAGGCAGGCCGGCACAGCCCGATGATCGGCGCGCACTCGGTGGGCGTCGCGGACGGCGGTCCGGGGTTGCCGCTGCTGGGTTGGAGCACGACCGGTGGCGACCTGCGCATCGCGCACTTCATCGGGTTGCACGCGCTGCAGGCGTTGCCGCTGCTGGCGATTGCCCTGAGCGTGCTGGCCGCCCGGTGGCCTGCGCTGCGGGACGAGATCGTCCGTGCGCGACTGGTGCGAATCGGCGCCGCCGCCTACTTCGGGCTGTGCGTGCTGTTCACCTGGCAGGCCCTGCGCGGCCAGTCGATCGTGGCTCCCGATGCGATCACGCTGACGGCCTTCGGTGTGCTGGTTTCGGGCACGGCGCTGGCCTCCGCGTGGGCGGTGCGGGCTCGCTCGCCGCGACGCGAGGAGGTGGCGGCATGATGCCACTGTTGTTCGACCGGGTGGCGCAGGCTGGTTCGCACCGGCGAGCAGATAGCGCCCTAGCCCAGCTGTTGCCAGCGGCACCGAGCCCAGCGCAACGGCGAGCGGATGCCGCCGTGACCCCACTGTTGCCCGCATCGGCGACACCGGCCCGCCGGCCGCGAGGCGAGGAGGCGGCCGCATGATGATGTCGCTGTTGTTCGACCTGGCGTTCTGGGTGACGGTGCCGTTCTGGGCGGCGATGATCTTCCTGCCGCGGTGGTCGTGGACGCAGCGCGTGATCGGCTCGCCGCTGATCATGCTGCCGACGCTGGTGGTGTGGACGGTGCTGGCCGTTCCGGTTTTGCCGGAGCTGTGGGCAGTGGTGAGCACGCCGGAGTTGGCCGAGTTCCGCGGGTTCGGCGCGGGCGCGAGCGGCGCGGCGTTGCTGTGGGCGCAGATCATCGCGTGGGATCTGTTCATCGGCCGGTGGATCTACTTCGACGGCCTCCGGCGCGGCGTGCACCCGGTCGTGATGGCGCCGCTTCTGGTGCTGGCGATCCTGCTGTCGCCGGTTGCGGTGTTGCTGTGGTTCGTCGTGCGGGCCGTCCGCCCAGCGGCGACCGGGCATGATCAGCCAGAATACGTGCGTGCCGTCGCAGCATGACCCGGAGAACGTCGAACGCTTGATCGCCGGCCGGTACCGGCTGCGATCGCCGCTCGGCCACGGGTCGATGGGGACGGTCTGGGCAGCTTTCGACGAGTTTCTGCGGCGCCCGGTGGCGGTCAAGGAGGTGCGACTGCCGCCGGGTTTGCCTGCCGGTGAGGCCGAGCAGCTGAGGGAACGCGCGCTGCGGGAGGCCAGGGCGATCGCGTCGCTGTCTCATCCGAATGTGATCACGCTGCACGACGTGGTCCGCGAAGACGGCGCGCCCTTCGTGGTGATGGAGCTGTTCCCCGGGCGCAGCCTCGCGGGGTTGCTGCGGAGGTACGGGGCGTTGTCGATCGGGCAGGCGGCGACGATCGGTGATGCGCTGGCCGCCGCGTTGGAGGCCGCGCACGCCGCGGGAATCACGCACCGCGACGTGAAGCCGGGCAACGTGCTGGTGGCCGAGGACGGGCGGGTCAAGCTGACCGACTTCGGCATCGCGCGGAACGTGTCCGAGGTGACCATGACGTCGACCGGGATCATGCTCGGCTCGCCTGCGTTCATGGCGCCGGAGGTCGCCAGCGGGAAACGGGTCAGCCCGGCGGCGGACATGTGGGGCCTGGGAGCGACGTTGTATGCGGCCACCGAGGGTGAGCCGCCGTACGACGCCGAGGGTGATCCGCTCGCCACCGCGCAGGCCGTCGTGCACGAAGAGGTGCCGCAGCCCGGCCCTAGCCCGCTCGCGGAGATCATCAGCGCGCTGATGACGAAGGATCCGGACGCGCGACCGCTGCCCGCCGACGTCCGGCGCTTCCTGCACGATCTGCGCGCCGAGCCCGGGCCGCTGTTCCCGGCGGAGCTGTTCGCCGACCTCGCGCCGACGCCCGGCGAGAAGCCCGACGACTCCCGGACCGACGAACTCGAATCCGCCGAGGAGGGGAACCCGGCCGAGGAGACTGGGGCGTCGGAGCAGACCGACCGCGCGGAGGGCCCCGCGCCGCTGGCCGCCGATCCGGGACCGCTGCCGTTCGCGCTGTCGGAGTCCTCGGAGTCTCCGACCGTGGAGCGTCCGTTCCTTCGGCGTAGATCGCCCGCTGTCACCGTTGTTCTTGTCGTGGTGTCCGTGCTCCTGTTCGCGGGCGCCGCCGTCGGTGGCTTCGCTGCCGCGCGGGTGCTGGCCGGTGAACCGTTGCTGCCCCCGAAGCCTCCGGCGTCGTTCACGAGAATTCCCACCACGGCGCAGGAGAAGGTGATCACCCGCACCGCCGAAGCCTCGATGCTGGCGGACGAGCCCCGGACCACGTTCACGATCGACGTACCCGCGGACTGGTCGAAGTTCGTCACCCAGCAGGCATCGAAACGGCTGCCCAGCAGCACGCTGATCGAGTTCGTGTCTCCGGACGGCGCCCAGGTGCTGACCGTCGAACGGTTCGCCGACTTCTTCGCCCCACCGTTCAACGGCACCACGAAACACTACGCCGCCGCCCTGACCGAGGCGTGGCCCAAGGGCGACTGGGTGCTGGTGGAACACGACCAGCGCAAAGACGCGGAACTGCTGGTCTACCGCACAGTGGACTCGGCCACGTCCTCCCCCAGCGGGGATCGGCCGTCCAGCAAGATCTCCCGCACCACGTTCGCCGAGCTGCATCAGGTCGACTCCAGCCTGTGGGTCGTCTCGGTGACCGTTCCCACCGAACAGGAGCGCGCCGGCCGCGCCCGCCTCTTCGAGCGACTGGTGCCTACGTTCACTGTCCAGTGAACTTCGCCGACCCCGCCACGGAGCCATGAACAAACGGGCACAATGCTGCTCGACAGTTTCTTGGGGGTCGAACGAAGTTCATGAACAGAGCACTCGCGCTCGCAGCAGCCGCATGCATCGGTCTGACCGTGGTCGCCTGCTCGTCCGACGAAGCAGGAACACCGACAGCCGACAACACAGCAGGGCACACCGACGAGAAGTCGGCGAAAGTTCCGACTGTGTCGAGACCTATTCAAGAGCTTGATCGCTTCATGCAGTCGCCTTGCCGCATGGTTCCCAAGGAGGAGGCGTCGGCGATCGGCTTCAACGAAGGCTTGCCGGAGACCGACCAGGATCAAGGACCCGCCTGCGAGTGGCGCAACGACAACGGCGAGCACTTCGCCATCGTCCTGCTGAAGAACCAGCCGCTCGGGATCGCCGGGCTCTACCGCAACCACGAACAGTTCGACGACTTCTACAAGTACTTCGAACCGGTAGACATCGCGGGCTATCCCGGCGTCTTCGCCGATGGCTACGACGCGCGCCCGAACGGCGCTTGCACCCTCGGAGTAGGCGTGACCGGTCAACAGATCATCACAGTGACTACTCGCGTCCGAAGCCAAGATCCGTGCCAGGTCGCCAAGAAGGCCGCCGAAGCCGCGGTGACAACCATGAGCTCGAGCTGAAGCCACCGAGCCGTCACCGCGTCCGGACGTTGCGACGTCCATCGTCGGGTCGCCCTGTGGCCAGAAGCGTTGCAGAGTCGCACACACCGGCCACCGGGCCACTCGAAAGTGACTCACCCGTGACCAACTGCTCCAATCGAGTGAGGATGGAACGGATGCGTGCCCGCCCGACCGCGTCACACCTGCAAATAGTGGGGCATTCACCAAGTGTCGAAGGGATTCGCTGACACCTCGCGCGCTGGTCGGTACCCTTGAGCGCCGCGCATGGCCACTGCACGGGGAGGACTGGATGACTGACACGGACCCGCCTAACCAGGAAGGGACCGACGAGGCGGCCGAAACCCCGACCTACAAGAGCCCGATCGAGCAGATCCTCGAGAAGTTACCCTTCTTCGGGCCAATGTTCAGCTCCGGCAGCGGCAAGAGCGGCGGCGGCGGAAGCGGCAAGTTCGAGCTAAGCCTCGAGGAGATGGAGGACCTCCACAGCAAGTTCACAGCCGAGGTTCGTGCTCTTGACACAATGCTTCGGCACAGCTCGCAAGCCCGTCAAAATCTAAGCCCTATTACCTGGGACGATGCCAGCCAAAAGCACTTCGAACGAACGCAAAACCACTTCGGGGAGCTGCAGTCGGCCGTCCAGCAGCAGCGCGACTTCGCAGAAAAGTTTGCGGACGCGATAAAGGGCGCTATAGACACCTACAAGCAGAACGAAGATTCCGCTTCTGCAGACTTCCGGTCTCAGGGAAACAATCTATGAACGTCCGTCCGGGAATCATCGCGGCTTTGGTTGGCTTGTCACTACTGGCTGGCTGCTCCGAAGAGTCCGGCACCCCAGTAGGAAGTTCAGCGGGAACGCCGAGCTCAGCACAGTCTGACGATTCGTCACCGCAGTCCTCGAGCGTGCCCGGCGCCCCGAAAGTCGCAAACCCAATCGAGAATCTCGAGCACTTCAAAAAGTCTCCCTGCGATATGCTCACGGACGAGCAAGTAAGTTCGCTTGGCTTTAGCAGAGAAACCCCTGAACCTGACGGCCGCGAGGCTTGGGGTTGCCACTGGGAAAATCCCGAGAAACTCGACAGCTTCGGCATCGGACTCCTGAAGAAGCAACCCCTTGGTATTGCCGGGATCTATCGCAATAACCAACAGTTTGACACCATGTACAAGTACTTTGAACCTATTGAAATTAGCGGCTATCCCGGTGTATTTTCAGATTCGTATGATGGGCGAGCAAGCGGAGCGTGCACCCTCAGCGTCGGTGTGACGGACTCCCAGGTGTTCACGGTAACAACTCAGGTCGAGGGGGACGCCTGCGAGTTTGCCAAGCGAGTGGCCGAAGCCGCGATCGAAACGATGAGTAGGGGGTAGGGCTCAATGGGTACTCATTCACGAAAGTCAAGTACGAGGTCGGCCCCGGCCCCGGCCCGAAGCCTGAAGAAACTTTTGCGGGCAAGTACCTGCCGATGTTTACCGACAACGACGAGCAGATCGAGCAGTGGAACGAAGAAGCTGCTCGAGTAGTAGAGGCATACGACAGGTACGCGAAGGGTACAAGCGAGAACACAACATCAATCCCAACCAGCTACGGCGAACTGCGGGGAAGCCCGGAGGGGCTGAAGTTCTCGATCGAGAACTCCGGCGGCGGTGGCGGCAAGCGGACCGGCGACGGCTTCACCGGCGGGACCGGTAACAACTACTCGGGTTCCACCTCGACGTCGGGGTACACGGGCGGGCCGATCTCGTCGAATCCGACCGGGATCAGCGGTCCGAACGGGCCCGGTGGGCCCGGTAGCCCCGGTGTGCCTGGCGGCCCCGGCGGTCCTGGCGGCCCTGGTGGGCCTGGTGGGCCTGGCGGAGGCAGCACGCTTCCGTCCGGTGGCCAGTCCGGCAGCCTTCCCGGTGGTTTGCCGCCGGGTGCGACGGTCCTGCCCAACGGCAACATTCTGATGCCGGACGGCTCGCAGCGGACGCCGGACGGCCGGATCATTCCGCCCGGCGGCACCCGTGCGAGCTCGCGCAACAGGAGCTTCGGCCCCGGTGGCTTCGCTGCCGCGCGGGTGCTGGCCGGTGAACCGTTGCTGCCCCCGAAACCTCCGGCGTCGTTCACGAGAACTCCCACCACGGCGCAGGAGAAGGTGATCACCCGCACCGCCGAAGCCTCGATGCTGGCGGACGAACCCCGGACCACGTTCACGATCGACGTACCCGCGGACTGGTCGAAGTTCGTCACCCAGCAGGCATCGAAACGGCTGCCCAGCAGCACGCTGATCGAGTTCGTGTCTCCGGACGGCGCCCAGGTGCTGA
>Ga0310829_1000119_pt1 | contig 111856 bp, 98 predicted proteins | sample WT_ome_4_FD_202244 | JGI IMG/M metagenome (GOLD analysis project Ga0310829, IMG submission 202244) | Sorghum-adapted microbial communities enriched on wild type (WT) sorghum from Joint BioEnergy Institute, Emeryville, California, United... ...
TGTACATTAAACATGAGTAGGGTAACTTCCTTTCTGGTGATCTCGTCAATCCCAACAAAGGTACCCTACTTTTTTGTAATCTGTTAAGACTCCAAATTTTGCTACACAAACAATTGTACGTCATCGGGTCATTTGCGCAAAGGGAATTGCCGAAACCGTCAGGCATCTCATCCGTCTCCGGTTTGCAAGAAATCGCCGGATGGCTTCGCCGTTCACATGCCGAAGCGCCGCCAATCACGGCATTACTTCGACTGCTCTGCCTGCAACGCCTTCAGCCCGATGTCGGTCCGGTAATGTTTGCCTTCGTAGACAATTTTGTCAATGTCGGCGTACGCCCTGGCGCGGGCTTCGGCAAGATCTTTGCCCGTCGCCGTCACGCCGAGCAGCCGGCCGCCGTCCGTCACGATCCGGCCGTCATCGGACAGCGCGGTTCCGGCATGGAAGACGAGAGATTCCTTCACCTCGTCCAGACCGCTGATCGGCAACCCTTTGCGATAAGGGCCCGGGTATCCGCCCGACGCAAGGACGACGCACACCGCCGCGTCATCGCTCCAATCAAGCTTCATGTCCGCCAGGCGGCCTTCCACCGTCGCCAGCATGACTTCCGCCAGGTCGGATTTCAGCCGCGGCAACACCACCTGGGTTTCCGGGTCGCCAAAACGGCAGTTGAACTCGATGACCATCGGTTCCCCTTCCGGCGTGATCATCAAACCGGCAAACAGCACGCCGCGGAACGGGCGGCCTTCTTGCACCATGGCACGGGCCGTCGGTTTGACGATCGTTTCCACCGCCTTGTCCACGACGGGTGCGGGAATGTGCGGCACCGGTGAATAGGTGCCCATGCCGCCGGTGTTCGGCCCGCGGTCGCCGTCGAACACCGGTTTGTGGTCCTGCGCCGGCACCATCGGGAGCACCGTTTCGCCGTCGACGAAGGAGAGGATGGACATTTCCTGCCCCGCGAGAAATTCTTCGATGACCACCCGGTTGCCGGCTTCGCCGAACACGTTGTCCAGCATGGCCGCCTTCAGCGCTTCTTCGGCTTCCTCCAGGGTGGCGGCGACGGTGACGCCCTTGCCGGCGGCAAGCCCGTCCGCCTTCACCACGATGGGCGCCTTCCGGCTGCGCAAATAGGCCAACGCCTCGTCGTAGTTGTCGAAGGAGGCATAGGCGGCAGTCGGAATGCCGTACTTGGCCATCAGCGCCTTGGCGAACGCCTTGCTTCCTTCGATTTCCGCCGCGTCTTTGCGGGGGCCGAAGGCGGGAATGCCGATCGACTCGAAATAATCGACCGCACCCGCAAGCAACGGGTCTTCCGGCCCGATGACCACAAGGCCGATTTCCTTCTCTTTGGCGAACCGGCCCAGCTCGTCAAACGCCTTTTCGCCGATGGGCACGCATTCCGCCATTTGCGCGATGCCGGCATTGCCGGGCGCACAATAGACGCGATCCACCTTCGGGCTTTGTTTGAGCGCCCAGACGAGGGTATGCTCCCGGCCGCCCCTGCCGATCACGAGTACGTTCACACCCAATTCCTCCCCGACGAAAACTTGCGAACTTGCGGTTTCCCGCTCCGAACTCAATGCTTGAAATGGCGCACGCCGGCGAACACCATGGCGATGCCGTTTTGGTTGGCCACCTCGATCGATTCCTCGTCCCGGATCGAGCCGCCAGGCTGGATGACCGCCGTGATGCCGGCCCTTGCCGCCAGCTCCAGCGTGTCCCCCATCGGGAAAAAGGCATCGGAAGCCAGCACGCTCCCCTTCGCCCGTTCGCCGGCCTGTTCGATGGCGATCCGCGCCGCCCCGACCCGGTTCATCTGCCCGGCGCCGACGCCGACGGTCATGTTGTCCCGGGCCAGCACGATGGCGTTCGATTTGACGTGTTTGACCACTTTCCAGCCGAACAGCAGCTGCCGGAGTTCTTCCTCCGTCGGCGCCCGGTCGGTGACCACCTTGAGATCGTCAACCGACAGCGCGTGCCGGTCGGCATCCTGTACGAGCATGCCGCCTTCCACCGACGTGACCAGGAAGTCGGAGGAAGCGAGCGCCCCGAAACCGGAAAAGGCACCTTCTGCCCGGCTGCCCGAGCCGGCCGCAGCCAGTTCCCCGAGGGTGAGCAGGCGGATGTTTTTCTTCTTCTGCAAAATGTCCAGCGCTTCCGGCTCGAAATCCGGCGCCAGCACGATCTCCAGGAAAATTTCGTGCAGCAATTCCGCCGTCGCCTTGTCGATCGTCCGGTTGGCGGCCACGATCCCGCCGAAAATGGACGTCGGATCCGCGTCGTACGCTTTCCGGTACGCCTCCAGGATCGTCGCGCCGACGCCGACGCCGCACGGGTTCATGTGCTTGACCGCCACCACCGCCGGCTCACCGAATTCCTTCACCAACGCAAGGGCCGCGTTGGCGTCGCTAATGTTGTTGTAGGAAAGCTCCTTGCCGTGCAATTGTTTCGCGGTGGTGATGTTCCCTTCCGGCGCCAGCGGCTTGCGGTAGAACGCCGCCCGCTGGTGCGGGTTTTCTCCGTAACGCAGGTCCTGTACCTTTTCGAAGGTCACCGTGAACCGCTCCGGCAGCGTCTCGCCCGCCTGCTTCGTCAAGTAATCGGCGATCAGCGCGTCGTAGGCGGCGGTATGGCGGAACGCCTTGGCCGCAAGACGGCGGCGCGTTTCGAAGGTGGTATCCCCGCTTGCGCGAATTTCCTCCAGCACCCCTGCGTAATCGTCGGCATCGGTCAGCACCGTCACCGCGGCATGGTTTTTCGCCGCCGAGCGGATCATGGACGGCCCGCCGATGTCGATGTTTTCGATCGCTTCGTCGTACGTGACGCCGGGCTTCGCAATCGTCTGCTTGAACGGGTACAGGTTGACCACGACCAGGTCGATCGGGCCGATTCCCAATTCCCGGATTTGCGCTTCATGCTCCTCGTTGCCGCGAATGGCGAGCAGCCCGCCGTGCACGTTCGGATGCAGCGTCTTCACCCGGCCGTCCAATATTTCGGGAAACCCGGTCACCTCGCTGATGCCCGTCACCGGCACGCCGCTGTTTTCCAGCAACGTTTTCGTTCCCCCGGTGGAGATGATTTCCACGCCCAGTTTCGCCAGCTCGCCGGCAAATTCCACAACGCCCGTCTTGTCGGACACACTGATCAACGCCCGTTTGATGGCCAACTCCCGTTCCTCCCTCGTTCATCAAAAAAGTTGCATGCTCGTTAACGCGTCATGTGAATCGAAAAAGGCCTTGCCTGCCCAATTATGCCCAATGACGCCCCCTTTTCACAAGCCATGCCGGCGCGATACGTTCCGTGCGCGGTACGGGTCACGCGGTTGCCTGACGCCGTGCAATCAAACGATCATCCGCAGGCAGACCGGCCCGTACCATGAATCGACATCCGGATGCCCGGCGCCGTGCGTCCAAACCGATCATTCGACGGCCATCCAATCTTTACACACGGATCGCATCCCGATGCCCGGCGCCGTACAATCAAACGATATATCCGGCCGCCAAACGTCCGCAAATCCATGCGGATGCATGCGGCCTTGCCAACCCGTCATGCTTCCGGATGATGAATGCGCGTCCGGTTGCCTTCAATCGTCACCCTGCCGTCTTTGATCCAGCCGATGACCTGCGGCAGCAGCCGGTGTTCCGCGGCATGGATGCGGTCCGCCAGCGAATGCTCCGTATCCCCTTCCAGCACGGGCACCGCCTGCTGGGCAATGATCGGGCCGGCATCCATGTCCAGGGTCACGTAGTGGACCGTAACGCCCGTCACCTTGACGCCGTACGCAAGGGCGTCGGCAATGCCGCGGGCGCCTTTGAAGGAGGGCAGGAGCGCCGGATGGATGTTGATCATGCGCCCGGCGAACGCGTCCACCAACACGGGCGTCAAGATGCGCATGAAACCGGCCAGCACGACGAGATCGACGTTGCGCCGCTTCAGTTCGTCCGCGATTTCCCGCTCGTAGCTTTCCCGGTCGGGATAGTGCTTCGGACGAAAGACGTACGTGTCCACGCCCGCCGCCGTTGCGCGCTCGATCACCCTGGCGCCGGGCCGGTCGCAAACGAGCAGTTCCAACTTCACGTCCAGTTCCCCGGCTTGCACCCGGTCGACGATCGCCTGGAAGTTGGAGCCGCTGCCCGAGGCGAACACGGCCACGCGGAACGGGGCCTCCGAAGCATGCCGGCCTTCCCGTGCGGGAACCGGATGATTGCCGGCCTCCCGACCGTCCCGACCGTGCGTCGGATCGTCATGCCCTGCCGTCGGATTGTCCGGGGACACGGCCAAACCGTCCCCGCCCGCCAACGATCCGCTTTGCTCCTTCGTCATGCCGGATCACCCGCGAACCGCACCGTTTGGTTGCCTTCCGTCACCCGGCCGATGCGCCAGGCCCCCTCGCCCAGTTCTCCGGCCTTCCGGATGACCGCTTCCGCCTGCTCCTCCGGCACAATCAGCACCATGCCGATCCCCATGTTGAAGGTGGTGAACAGGTCGTGACGGGTCAGGTTGCCGAGCCTTTCCAGCCAGGTGAAAACCGGCGGCACCGGCCAAGTGCCCGGGGCGATCTCCACGCCGGTACCTTCCGGCAGCACGCGGGGGATGTTTTCGATGAAGCCGCCGCCGGTGACGTGGACGAGCCCTTTCAAATCAAATTGATCCATCAAGCCGAGGACCGGTTTGACGTAAATGCGGGTCGGTGCCAGGAGCACTTCGCCGACGGTCGCGCCGCCGAGTTCCGCCGGTTTGTCCGCCAGACCGAAGCCGTGTTCGCGGATCAGCTTGCGCACGAGGGAATAACCGTTGCTGTGCACGCCGTTCGAAGCGAGTCCGATCACCGCGTCACCCGGGGCAATGCAGGACCCGTCAATCAGCTTCTTGCGGTCGACCACGCCGACGGCAAAACCGGCGATGTCGTATTCGCCTTCCCCGTACATGTCCGGCATTTCCGCCGTCTCGCCGCCGATCAGGGCGCAGCCGGCCTGCCGGCACCCTTCCGCCACGCCGGCAACGATCGCCTCCGCTTTCTCCGGCACCAGCTTCCCGACGGCCAAATAATCGAGGAAAAACAGCGGCTCCGCACCCTGCACGACGATGTCGTTGACGCACATGGCCACGCAGTCGATGCCGATCGTGTCGTGTTTGTCCATGGCGAAGGCCAGCTTCAGCTTCGTGCCGACGCCGTCGGTGCCGGAAACGAGCACCGGATCCTCGTATTTGTCCGCCGCCAGGCGGAACAGCCCGCCGAAGCCGCCAAGGCCGGTCAGCACTTCCGGGCGGAAGGTGCTTGCCGCATGCCCTTTGATGCGCCGAACCGCCTCGTTGCCCGCTTCGATGTCGACGCCCGCCTTTTTATACGCTTCCGACAATGTGCTCCTCCCCTTTTTCCAACCGATCCTCGACATCCGTCGGGTAATCATGGTCAAAACAGCCGGTGCACAGACCGCCGTTGTATTCGCCCGGCAACCGGCCGATGCTGTCGATGAGCCCTTCCTTGCTCAGAAAATAGAGGGAATCCGCATTGATTTTGCGGCGAATCATCTCCACGTCGTGACTGGCGGCGATGAGCCCCTTGCGGTCCGGCGTGTCGATGCCGTAAAAGCACGGATTCATGTACGGAGGCGAGCTGATCCGCACGTGCACTTCCGTCGCCCCCGCTTCCCTGAGCAGGTTGACGATGCGCAGCGACGTGGTGCCCCGCACGATGGAGTCGTCGATCATGACCACCCGCTTGCCTTCCACCACCCGTCGCACCGCGGACAGCTTCATTTTGACGCCCTGTTCCCGGAGCTCCTGGCTCGGTTGGATGAAGGTGCGGCCGACGTAACGGTTTTTGATCAGGCCGAGCTCGTACGGAATGCCCGTCTGCTCCGCAAAACCGATGGCCGCCGAGATGCTGGAATCAGGCACCCCCGTCACCACGTCGGCATCCACGAACGATTCCTCGGCGAGCCGCCGTCCCATCCGTTTGCGCGCCGCATGCACGTTGATTTCGTCCAGATCGGAATCCGGACGGGCGAAGTAGATATATTCCATGGCGCATAGCGCTCGCCGCTTCACTTCGGCAAACCGTTCCGAACGCATTTCGCCGGTGAGGAAGTCGAACACGATCAGTTCGCCCGGCTGCACGTCGCGGACGTACGAGCCGCCCACCGCGTCGAAGGCGCACGTTTCCGACGCGATGAGCCAGGCGTCTCCGCATTTGCCGAGCACAAGGGGCCTGAGGCCGTTCGGGTCAAGGGCGGCGATCAGCTTTTCCCGCGTCTGGATGAGGAAGGCGTAGCCGCCCACCAGTTGCGTGAGCGCTTCCTTCACGGCGGTTTTGACGTCGTCGCTCGGAGAGCGCGCGATGAGATGGGCGAGCACTTCCGTGTCGCTGGTCGTCTGGAAGATGGACCCCTGTCTCTCCAGCTTGCGGCGAAGCGAACCGGCGTTCACCAGATTGCCGTTGGTGGCAATGGCCAAATTTCCGCCCCGGTAGTTGAACACGAGGGGTTGGGCGTTGACCAGCTGGCTTTCGCCCGAAGTCGAATAGCGGACGTGGGCGATGGCGTTCGATCCGGCAAGAAGCGCCATGTTATCGCTGTTGAACACTTCCTTGACGAGGCCCATTCCCCGGTGAAACGTGAAAACGCCCGGCCCCGCGATGCAAATGCCGGCGCTTTCCTGTCCGCGGTGCTGCAGGGCATGCAAGCCGTAATAACAAAGGGAAGCGGCATCGGGGTGGCCCACCACCCCGAACACGCCGCATTCCTCCCTCACTTTGTCCGACAGAAATCCGCGGCCGGCCCCTTCGTTGAAATAGGAGCCGGTCCACCAAACCGGTCGGCTGTTTGTCATTTCATCAGACATGGAATCGCACCCCTCCAGATTTCGCCGAGCCGGCGAACGTCCGCGTCAATCGCCGGACGTCCGTTCACGCGGACGGAAAGCGACGTTCCGCCGACATGGCCGACGGCTTCCGCCGGAACGCCCTTGTTCCGGAAAAACGCGATCGTCTCCTCCGCCCGGTCCGCCTCAACCGAGATGAGCACCCGTGACTGGCTTTCGCTGAACAGCAGGATGTCCGGCCGCAGGTCGGACGCCAGGCGGATGTCGGCGCCGATGCCGCCCAAAGGCTCGCCGTCCGGCCCGAATCCGGTTTCGCCGCCGGTGATGCAGCATTCCGCCAGGGCAGTCGCCAGGCCGCCGTCCGACAAGTCGTGGGCGGACTTGACGAACCCGGCGCGGATCGCTTCCAGGAGTGCGGATTGCAGCGCCTTCTCCCGATCGAGATCGATGGCCGGCGGGCGGCCTTCGGTGACGCCGTGGATCACCTTCTGGAACTCGCTGCCGCCGAGTTCCGCCTTCGTCTCGCCCAGCAGGATGACGGCGTCGCCTCCCTGCTTGAACCCTTGCGTCGTGATGTGATCCACGTCGCGGATGAGCCCGACCATGCCGATGACCGGCGTCGGGAAAATCGCGCCGTTGGTGCTTTCATTGTAAAGGCTGACGTTGCCGCCGATGACCGGCGTGTCCAGCCGGCGACACGCCTCGGCGATGCCGTCGGCGGCTTTCTCCAGTTGCCAGAAGCTTTCCGGTTTCTCCGGACTGCCGAAATTCAGGTTGTCGGTGATGGCCAGCGGTTCGCCGCCCGAACAGACGACGTTGCGCGCCGCTTCCGCCACGGCGATCTTGCCGCCGGTTTCGGGATCCAGCCAGCAATACCGCCCGTTGCCGTCCGTTGCGATGGCCAGCGCCTTGCGGGTGCCGCGGATCATCACCACCGCCGCGTCGGAACCGGGACCGACGGCCGTTTCCGTGCGAACCATGTAATCGTATTGCCGGAACACCCATTCCTTGCTGGCCACATTCGGGGAAGCCAGCACGTTCTCCAGCGCTTCCGTCAGATTGGTCACTTCCGGATAGCGGGTCGTGTCGATTTCGGCATTGCGGATGTAATACTCGGGCACCCGGGACGGTTTGTGATACACCGGGCATTCGTCCACGAGGGCGCTCACCGGGATGTCCGCCACGATTTCGCCTTTGTGGATCAGGCGCAGCCGGCCGTCGTTGGTCACTTTGCCGACTTTCACGCAGGGAACGCCCCACCGTTCAAAAATGGCTTTCGCCTGCGCCTCGTGTTCCGGACGGACGACGAACAGCATCCGCTCCTGGGATTCCGACAGCATCATTTCGTACGGGGTCATCCCCGGCTCCCGCTGGGGCACGAGATCAAGGTTGAGTTCCATGCCGTTGCCGGCTTTGCTGGCCATTTCCGAACTGGAGCAGGTGAGGCCGGCCGCGCCCATGTCCTGGATGCCGACGACGATGCCGGAGGCGATCAGTTCGAGGCATGCCTCCATGACCAGTTTTTCCATGAACGGGTCGCCCACTTGCACGCTGGGCCGCTTCGCCTCGGATTCCTCGGTCAATTCTTCGGAAGCGAAGGTGGCCCCGTGGATGCCGTCCCGGCCGGTGGGAGGGCCGACGTAAAACACCGGGTTGCCGATGCCGTCGGCGACGCCTTTCTGGATTTGGTCGTGATCGATGAGGCCGACGCACATGGCGTTGACGAGGGGATTGCCTTCGTAGCTTTCGTCGAACATCACTTCGCCGCCCACCGTCGGAATGCCGATGCAGTTGCCGTAGCCGGCGATGCCGGACACGACGTTTTCAAACAAATATTTCACGCGCTCGTTCGAAAGCAGGCCGAACCGGAGGGAATTGAGCAACGCCACCGGACGGGCGCCCATCGAGAAAATGTCGCGGATGATGCCGCCGACGCCGGTGGCCGCGCCCTGGTACGGTTCGACCGCCGACGGATGATTGTGGCTTTCGATTTTGAAGCAGACCGCCTGGTTGTCGCCGATGTCGACGATGCCCGCCCCCTCCCCGGGGCCGACGAGCACGCGGGGGCCGGTCGTGGGAAACTTTTTCAAGATCGGTTTGGAGTTTTTGTAGGAGCAGTGTTCGGACCACATGACGCTGAACACGCCGATTTCGGTGTAGTTCGGTTTGCGTCCGAGGAAGCCGCAAATGAGGTTGTATTCATCATCCGTCACGCCGAATTGCCGGTAAATGTTCTGCGCGGCGATTTGTTCCGCCGTCGGTTCAAGCACCGCTGATTGCAGCCGTTCCATGCTTCACCCTCCAAGCGTTCAGAACTGAAGTAAACATCCGCTTGCCGTCTTCGGAACCGAGCAGCGCGCTCACCGCCCGTTCCGGGTGGGGCATCATGCCGACGACGTTGCCCGCCTTGTTGCAAATGCCGGCAATGTCGTCCACGGAACCGTTCGGATTTTCGCCGACGTAACGGAATACGATCTGGTCGCTCGCTTTCAGTTCGACCAGCGTCGCTTCGTCGCAGTAGTAGTTGCCTTCGCCGTGGGCGATCGGAATGTTCAGGATTTCGCCCCGGGCGTAGTCCGACGTGAATACCGTGCGGGTCGTTTCCACCCGGAGCGCCGCCGGATGGCAACGGAATTTGAGCGACCGGTTGCGCAGCATGGCGCCCGGCAGCAGGCCGGCTTCCAGCAAAATCTGAAACCCGTTGCAGATGCCGAGGATGAATTTGCCTTCCTCCGCCGCCTTCACCAGCGCGTTCATGACCGGCGCAAAACGGGCGATGGCGCCGCAGCGCAAGTAATCGCCGTAGGAAAAACCGCCGGGCAGCAGGATGCAGTCATAGCCGGACAGATCGGTTTCGGTATGCCACACGTAATCGACGGGCTGGCCGATCGTGTCTTCCACCGCCTTGTAGCAGTCCACGTCACAGTTCGAGCCGGGAAACACGATCACCGCAAATTTCATTTGCCCGCCGCGTTCCGCAAGGGCGCCAAGCTCCACCGAGCGGCTTGTTTCCATCGTTTCTCGCTCCTTTCCCATACAGGCACGATCAAAATCAGGCCAATTCAAACCGGTAATCTTCGATGACGGGGTTGGCCAGCAGTTTCTCGCACATTTCCCGGATGCGCGCTTCCGCTTCGGCGCGGTCTTCCGTCGCCAGTTCCAATTCCATGTATTTGCCGATGCGCACGTCCTTCACTTCGCCGAAGCCCAGCGTGCCAAGGGCGTCCCGCACCGCCTTGCCTTGCGGGTCCAACACGTTTTGCCTGATGGTCACGTATACGGTTGCTTTCACCGAAACCCTCTCCTCCCGGTTTCCGTTATTGATCCTTGCTTATTTGTCGGACTGCGTGATGCGCCGGTAGATCGTTTCGTAGCGTCGCGCCGTATCCTGCACGACCTGGTCCGGCAACGGGTCGGCGCCGATGTCCGCGCCGCCGGAGGCGGCCAGATAGCGGCGCACCGGTTCCTTGTCCATGCTGTCGATGTCCGCGCCTGCCCGGTAATTTTCCGCCGCCCAAAACCGAGCGGAATCCGGCGTAAACAGCTCGTCGATGAGCACGATTTCGCCGCCGATCAAACCGAATTCCATCTTGCAGTCCGCCAACACGATGCCGCGCCGCCAGCACCATTCCCGGCCGAACCGGTACAGCGCCAGGCTGCGGGATTGCAGTTCGGCGGCAAGACGTTTGCCGATGCGGCGTTCCATTTCCGCGAACGGGATGTCTTCGTCATGTCCCGTGTCGTTTTTCGCCGACGGCGTGAACACGGGTTCGGGCAGCCGGTCGTTCTTGCGCAGCCCTTCCGGCAGACGGATGCCGTTCACGGCGCCCGTCTTCTCGTATTGCCGCCATCCTCCGCCGGACAGATAACCCCGCACGATGCATTCCATGTCGATGCGCTCGGCTTTGCGGCACACCATCAGGCGGCCGTCCACGAGCGGCAAATCTTTCTCCTCCACGACGCCTTCCCGGACGAGCCGGGCTGCGTCGGCGTGCACCATATGGTTTTCCTGCAGATGGGCCGTCCGCTCGAACCAGTAGGCGCTGAGCCGGTTCAGCACGGCGCCTTTGCCGGGTATCGGCGGCCGGAGCACGACGTCGAAGGCGGAGATGCGGTCCGTCACCGCGATCAGCCAATGCTCGCCCAAATCGTAAAGTTCCCGCACTTTCCCTTTGTAAACCAGCGGCGCGCGGATGAGCGGCTCGACGGTGTCCAACGCTTGTTGATTGATCACGTTCATCGCATTTGCTCCCCTTTCGCGGGTAAACGGCCGGTCGTTTGATGATCGTTTACTCCAACCCGAGACGGGCGAAAATCGTATCGACGTGTTTCAGGTGCCAGGAAGGGTCGAAGGCGTCCGCGATGTCTTGCGCCGACAGGGCGGCGGTAATTTCTTGCGAAGTTGCCACGATGTCGCGGAACGACCGCCCCGTCTCCCAGGCCTGCATGGCCAGCGGCTGCACCGTGTCGTAGGCTTGTTCGCGGGAAAACCCTTTGTCGATCAACTTCGTCATCACCCGCCCGGAGAAGGGCAGACCGAAGGTGCGCTCCATGTTGCGTCTCATGTTGTCCGGGAAAACGGTCAAATCTTTGACGATGTTGCCGAACCGGTTCAGCATGTAATCGATCAGGATGGTGGAGTCGGGCAGGATGACCCGTTCCGCCGAAGAATGGGAAATGTCCCGTTCATGCCACAGCGCCACGTTCTCGTAGGCGGTCAGCATGTGCCCGCGGATGACGCGGGAGAGCCCGCTGATGTTTTCGCAGCCGATCGGATTGCGCTTGTGGGGCATGGCCGAAGAGCCCTTCTGCCCTTTGGCGAACGGTTCTTCCACTTCGCGGAACTCGCTTTTTTGCAGGGCGCGAATTTCCGTCGCAAACTTGTCCAGCGAGGCAGCGATGAGCGCCAGGGCCGCCAGGTACGCCGCGTGCCGGTCCCGCTGCAGCGTCTGCGTGGAAATCGGCGCGGGCTGGATGCCCAGCTTGCGGCACACATACGTTTCCACGAACGGATCGATGTTGGCGTACGTGCCGACGGCGCCGGAAATTTTGCCGTACTCGACGTCCGTCGCCGCGCGCCGGAACCGCTCGAGGTTTCGTTTCATTTCCTCATGCCACAGCGCCAGCTTCAGGCCGAAGGTGGTCGGTTCGGCGTGCACCCCGTGGGTGCGGCCCATCATGACCGTGTTTTTGTGCTCCAATGCTTTGTTTCGCAAAATGTCAATGAAGCGAAGCAAATCTTCTTCGATGATGGCGTTGGCCTGTTTCAGCAAAAAGCCGAGGGCCGTGTCCACCACGTCGGTGGACGTGAGCCCGTAATGAACCCATTTCCGCTCGGGGCCGAGGGTTTCCGAAACGGCGCGGGTGAAGGCGATCACGTCGTGGCGCGTTTCCTGCTCAATCTCGAGGATGCGTTCGATGCTGAAGCCCGCCTTCTCCCTGAGCGCGGCGACGTCTTCTTTCGGAATGACGCCGAGTTCGGACCAGGCTTCGCATACGCAAAGTTCCACTTCGAGCCACGCCCTGTATTTGTTCTCCTCGCTCCAGATGGCCGCCATTTGCGGCCGGCTGTATCTCGCCAGCATGTCGTTCCCCTCTTCCGCCTTGTATCGTTATGGCGTTCTTTTTCGTTTTTTCCTCCGGTTGCGTTGCATCCGGCTTCACGCTTCGGCCTGCAACCCTTATCGAAAAAAGCCGCTTTCCCCGTTCACGTCCAGATGCCGCACGTTTGCACCCAGCGAACCGCCGCTTCCGGGGCATCCGTCAACAGATTGACGTGCCCCATCTTCCGCTTCGGCTTGACTTCTTTCTTTCCGTACAAATGCACCTTCGGCGTAATGCCCATGCGCAGGAGCTCCCGTTCGCCGCCGCGCGCGAGAAACGTGAGCAGCGGTTCCACGTGTTCGCCGAGCACGTTGACCATCACCGCGGGCGCCAGCAATTTCGGCTTCACGAGCGGCAATGCACAAATCGCCCGCAAATGCTGCTCGAATTGTGACACGTTGCAGGCGTCCATCGTGTAATGGCCCGAGTTGTGGGGGCGCGGCGCCAGTTCGTTGACGTACAATCCGCCGTCCGGGAGCTGGAACATCTCCACGCCCAGCAGACCGACCACGCCGAGGGAATCGGCGATATTTTCCGCCAATCGTCGCGCTTCTTCGGCAATTTCCCGGGAAATGTCCCCCGGCACGATCGACAGGTGCAAAATGTTGTCCCGGTGCACGTTTTCCGCCGGGGGGAAGGAAACCGTCTCTCCGTCCGGGCTTCTCGCGGCGATGACGGAGATTTCCCGTTCAAACGGGACGAATTGTTCGTATACCAGCTCCGCCCCGTCGCCGCCCAGCGCGGCATGGGCCTCTTCCAGTACATCCTCCGTGCGGATCACCCGTTGGCCCTTGCCGTCGTATCCTCCGGTCGCGGTTTTGAGCACACCGGGCACGCCGAGTTCCCGTACCGCATTCCGCAAATCCTCCAGCCGGCGCACTTCCCGCCAGGGGGCCACCGGCGCGCCGGCCGCCTCGACGGCCCGCTTCTCGCGCATCCGATGCTGGGTGACGGCCAGCAACCGGCTTCCCTGGGGAACGCGGGATCTTTGTTCCAGCAGTGCCGCCACGCCGGCATCCACATTTTCGAATTCGTAGGTGATGACATCGCACCGCTCCGCCAGCCTGCGGGCGGCTTCCCGGTCGTGATAGGGGGCCGTGATTTGCCAATCCGCCACCTGTCCGCAGGGTGAATCCACCGTCGGATCCAGCGTGGCAAACCGGTAGCCCATCGCCCGTCCGGCCAACGCCAGCATGCGCCCCAGCTGGCCTCCGCCGAGCACGCCGATGACGGCGCCGGGCAATACGGGATTGATCTGCCGTTCGTTCCGTCCGTCCGTCATGTTCCGTCCTCTCACTCCAAATCGTTCGTCCGGTACCATCGTTGACTTCGTTGACTCGCTATCTCCCGTCGGCGAATCCGACAGTTCCAAAAACCGTTCCTTCCCGCGCATCCGCTCCGTCGTTCCATGGGAAACGCATCAACCGTTCCGTCAACTTATGCCGACAATCATCCCGACTATCTTCTCGCCAAGCTTCCAAACCATATATGAAACCAGGTTTGACAATCGCTCATTCCGGACCGGTGCGCCGCGGCACGATCAGTCCAGATCGCCGCTCGTCTCCAAAACGGTTTTCCGCGTGTTTTCCCGTCTCGCTTCCAGCTTGCCACGCAAATCCGAATCGTTCGTCGCCAGGATTTGGACGGCAAGCAGCCCCGCATTCGTCGCACCCGCGTTGCCGATGGCCACCGTGGCGACGGGGACGCCGCCGGGCATCTGGACGATGGAAAGCAACGAATCGAGGCCGTTCAACGAAGACGTCTTCACCGGCACGCCGATGACCGGCAAAACCGTCTTTGCCGCCACCATGCCGGGCAAATGCGCCGCGCCGCCCGCTCCGGCAATGATCACCTTGAGCCCGCGGCCGGCGGCACTTTCCGCATAGCGGAACATTTCGTCAGGCGTCCGGTGGGCGGACACCACTTTCTTCTCATAGGATACGCCGAAAGCTTCCAAAACATCGCATGCGTGTTTCATGGTGTCCCAGTCGGAACGGCTGCCCATGATCACGCCGACCTGAACGGACATGTTTTTCCCTCTTTCCCGCGGAATCGCATCCGCTGCCGTTCTCGTGTTTCGCATGTTAAGTGTATCAATACATGACGCAGAATGTCAACCAAAAAACGAACATTTAAACCATTCTGCAAATTATCGTTCGTCTTTTTCAAATCCAGAGCCAAAAAAGCAACCGCATTTCGGCCTGCGGGGGCCAAAATGCGGTTTTATACGTTGTTTCGTCGAGCCCGTGCCCCGGCCCGCGCAACCGTTATTCGCTCAGGAACAGGTAACGCAGGACAATGAGCACGAACAGGATCCACATGAGCCAGTGGATTTTGTGTTCGCTCTTGCCGGAGAGCTTGCCGACGAAGGCGAGAATCGTGTAGGAAACGATTCCGAAGGAAATCCCGTTGGCGATGTTGTAGGTGAACGGCATGGCGATGATCGTCAGGAAAGCCGGAATGGCGATCACCATGTCTTCGAAGTCGATCTTCTTGATCGATTGCATCATGAGCAGACCGACCACAATCAGCGCCGCGTTCGTGGCGGATGCCGGAACGAGGGCGACAATCGGCATGATGAACAACGACAGAAGGAACAGGACGCCCGTCGTCACGGCGGTCAGGCCGGTACGTCCGCCCGCGGCGATGCCGGAGGAGCTTTCCACGTAAGCCGTCACCGTGGACGTGCCGAGCATGGCGCCGCCGCTGACGCCGATGGCGTCGACCAGCATCGCCTTGCCGACTTTCTTGCGCCCTTCCTGCGGGTTTTTCATGACGCCGGCGCGGTCGGCGGTGCCGATCAGCGTGCCGAAGGTGTCGAACAATTCCACGAAGGTGAACGTCAGCACGACCGTCACGATGCCGGCATTCAGGACGCCTTTGAAATCAAAGTCCCAGAAGTTCAGTTGGGAGAAGTCAGGCACCCAGCTTCCGGACGAAAGCGAAGCAAAGTTGACCTGGCCCATCAGCATGCCGAGGATCGTCGTGCCGACGATGCCGAACAGGATGGCACCGCGAATTTTGAGCGCCATCAGGATGCCGATCAGGATGATGCCAAAGAGCACCAGAATGACGTTCGGATCATGCACGCTGCCGAGGGAAATGACCGACTCGGCGCCTTGCAGCGGCGTGAACGAGCCTGCCGCAATGTCCCGGAACGCCTCCACGTTGATCGTCATGACGCCGCTGTTTTTCATCCCGATGATGGTGATGAACAGCCCGATGCCGACCGTGATGGCGTACTTGAGATTGTCCGGCACGGCGTCGATCAACAGTTGGCGAACTTTCGTCACCGTCAGGATGGTGAAAATGATACCGGAAATGAACACTGCCGTCAGAGCCATGGAAGCCGTGAACTGGCCCTGGGAGCTGAGCACGACCGTCGCGAAGTAGGCGTTCAGCCCCATGCCGGGCGCGAGGGCGACCGGGAAGTTGACGAACAGCCCCATGCAAATCGTGATGACCCCCGCGGCGACCGCCGTGGCCAGAAACACCGATTCCCAAGACAGTCCCGTCGCCTGGAGGATGGTCGGATTGACGGCCAGAATGTACGCCATCGTCATGAACGTGACGAGACCGGCCATGATTTCCGTCCGAACGTTGGTTCCATGCTCTTTCAGTTTGAACAACCGTTCCATTTTGCCGCTTGACCTCCCAAAAAGATTTGGTAACCTGCTTTTCCACCGAACTTCAAACTGAACCGCAATAAAGCCACTCTCATTCTATCGGCTTGTCAGAAAGGTTGTCAAGAAAAATCCGAACTTTCTTGTCGATTTCTGTTGAATCGTTCGGATTTTCCGCAAAAAACGTTTGTCGGCGGCCGGTCATGCGCGGAGGCTTCCCTTTATCTTCCCCATAAACGGACGATTCCATGGCGCACATGTCGAATGAATTCGGCCGCAAAGGGCCGGTCGGCCGGCACCGGATTCCGGCGCGTCCGGGCCGAAACAAAGAAGATCCCCGCCTCCCGCATAGGAGGCACGGGGATCTTTCCTCTCCGAATTCATGTTGCAGGAAGGTTACTCCCATTCGATGGTGGCCGGCGGTTTCGACGTGATGTCCAGCACCACCCGATTGACGCCGGGCACTTCGTTGACGATACGGGTGGAAATGCGCTCCAGCACGTCGTAGGGAATGCGCGCCCAGTCGGCGGTCATCCCGTCCGACGACGTGACGGCGCGGATGCCGACGGTATGCAGGTAGGTCCGTTCGTCGCCCATGACGCCGACGCTCCGCATGTCCGGGAGCGCCGTGAAGTACTGCCAAATTTCCCGGTCCAGCCCGGCTGCCGCGATCTCTTCACGCAAAATCGCGTCGGATTCCCGCACGATGGCCAGTTTTTCCTCCGTCACTTCGCCGAGCACGCGGATCGCCAGCCCCGGTCCCGGGAACGGCTGCCGCCAGACGATGGCGTCGGGCAGGCCGAGCTCCGTGCCGACTTTGCGCACTTCGTCCTTGAACAGCGCTTTGAGCGGTTCCACCAACTTGAAATTCATGTCTTCCGGCAGCCCGCCCACGTTGTGGTGGGACTTGATCGTCTGCGCCGTGGCGGTGCCGCTCTCGATAATGTCCGTGTACAGCGTGCCCTGGGCGAGGAAGTCGAATTCGCCGAGCTTCTTCGACTCCTCATCGAACACGTAAATGAACTCGTTGCCGATGATTTTCCGTTTCCGCTCCGGATCCGTCACGCCGCGCAGCTTGTCCAGGAACCGGCGGCTCGCGTCGATTTTCACCACGTGCATGTCGAACTTGCCGACGAACGTCTCCATGACGCTGTCCGCTTCCCCTTTGCGAAGCAGTCCGTGGTCGATGAACATGCACGTCAGCCGGTCACCGATCGCCTTGTGCACCAAAGCCGCCGTCACCGAGGAGTCCACCCCGCCGGACAGGGCGCAAAGCACCTTGCGGTCCCCGACCTGCTCGCGGATGTCCCGCACCGTTTCCTCGATGAACGATTGCATCGTCCATTCGCCCGAACATCCGCAAATGTCAAAAAGGAAGTTTTTCAGCATGTCATCGCCGTGCAACGTATGCCGCACTTCCGGATGGAACTGCACCGCGTACAGCCGCTTTTCCGGATGGCTCATGGCCGCATAGGGCGTCAACGCCGTGCTCGCATCCGCCCGGAAGCCGTGCGGCAGCTCCGTCACCAGGTTGCCGTGGCTCATCCACACCTGCTGGCGCTCTGCCAGCCCCTTCACGAGCCGGGCATCGGGCGCAAACTGCACCTCGGTCTTGCCGTACTCGGCCTTCTCCGCCTTTTTGACGCCGCCGCCGAGCTGATGGGCCATCATCTGCATGCCGTAACAGATGCCGAGCACCGGAATGCCCAGTTCATAGACGGCCGGATCCACCTTCGGCGCCGACGCCTCGAACACGTTGGCCGGCCCGCCGGAAAACACGATCCCTTTCGGCCCGAGGGCGCGCAGTTTTTCCGCCGGCGTGTCGAAGGGCAGCATGTCGCTGTACACGCCCAAATCCCGGATGCGCCGCGCGATGAGCTGATTGTACTGGCCGCCGAAATCGAGCACGACGACCAAATCGCCTGGCTTGTCCATTGTGCCAAAACCTCCGTCCCCCGCAATAAGGCTGCGATAAAAATGAATAACGTTAATTATAGCCGCCGGTTTTTGCCAGCGTCAAGCGGGATGTCAAGTTGTCGAATGTTTTCCATAATGATGCAAATCATCACCGAAACCAACCGTCCGCCCGAAATCCGAAATCTCTTATTTGCCAGCCCGGTCCGGGGCCCGTTTATGGTATAGTGTTACATGTGCAGGCATCCGATTTTCCATGCCCATCCAAGTCTGCGGGAGGAGGATTGCCCCGGCCATGGCCAAAAAGGACCGGATCGACGAAATCAACCTTGTCCGCGCCTTCGCCATCATCGGCGTGCTCATGGTGCATTCCACCTCGAACGCGGTCACGGAAACGGTGGAGTCGTCCTATTTTGCGGTGTACAATTTTGCCAACATCTTTTTCAAGTTTGGAACGCCGACGTTCATTCTGCTGAGCAGCTTCGTCCTTTTTTACAACTATTATGACCGGCCGCTGGACAAATCGCTCATCGGCAGCTTCTACAAAAAGCGGCTTCTCTATATTTTGCTCCCCTACCTGATTTTTTCGACCGGGTATTTTTTCATGTTGCACGTCCTGTATTACCCGAATCGGGCCCTCGGCGACACGCTGGCAAGTTTTGCGGTCAAACTGCTGACGGGCAAAGCGTACGCCCACCTGTATTTCGTGTTCATCAGCGTGCAGTTTTATTTGCTGTTTCCGCTGCTACTGTACGTGTTCAAAAAACGGCCTCGCCTCACCCGCTGGCTCGTGCCGATCGGCTTTGCGGTGCAGTGGGGGTTCGTGCTGCTGAACCATTTCTGGCTGCACGTGCCGAACAAGGGCAGCTGGGCGTTTTCCTATTTCGCGTATTATTTCACGGGCGCGTTCATGGGCGTCTATTACGGCATGATAAAAAGGTGGTTGAAACCGTCGCCGGACAAGCTCCGGTCATGGCAGGGCTTTTCGTGGGCGCTGCTTTGGTCGGGCTGGCTCGCCTGCGGGTTGACCCACGTCTGGATCTGGTACGCGGCCCGGCATGACGGGGTTTGGTACAACACCCTCTGGTACGAGCTGCTGTGGAACTTGCACACGTTCCTCACCGCCCTCGTGCTGCTGCAAATCGCCTTCGCACTGCGGGCGTGGAAACACAATGCGGGCGTCGTGCGGGCGCTGGGCCATCTCGGCATCATGAGCTTCGGCGTGTACCTGATCCATCCGCTGTTCCTGTTCGTGTACCGGCATTTCCCGGTGTCTTCCGCGGGCTGGTACCATCTGTGGTATTTGGGCGGATTCGTGCTCGCCCTTGCCCTTTCCTGGATCGTGGTGACGCTGGCGTTCCGCTGGGTCCCGTACGCCTGGGTGGTGTTCGGCAACGTGCCGGCGAAGTACGCCCGGCAGCCGAAACAGCCGGCGAAGGACGGCGCGATCCCGGTCGGGCGGTAATCGCGCCTGCCGGGCGGAGATGCCGGCGGGCGCCGGTTCAGGCGGAAGATCGGTCCCGCGATCCGGTGCGCAGCTCGCGCCACAAATGCAACAGTTCGTCGGGCGGGATCCGATTGCCGCCGGGCGAACCGAAGCGGGACCGTTCGTACAGCCGGACGGCCCGTCGCAGGGCGTCGGCGGAGCCGCGGAGCCGCGGGTGGGCGGCCGCCCGCTCGGCTGCTTCGCGCAACGTATCCCCGCGCGACGTCAGGCAGGGCGACAGGCTGTGGGCCAGCATCGCCTCGAGCAGCCGCAGGCCGTCCGCATGCTTGCCGATTCCGCTCCGGTACAGCCACAGCCGCAGGACAATGCCAATCCGGCCGCGGAACAATCCGCGGCCCCGCATGCCGGCTTTCCGCTTCCCGCCGATCCGGCGCCGAAACCGCCACAAGGCGAAGAGAAGCGCAGCCGCCGCGGGCCATGCGGCAAAGCGGACGTCCCGCAGCGACGATGCGGCTTCCCCGGCACCATGCACCGCCCGACGAATCCATTCGGCCAACCGGTTTTCGCCGTTCCCGGCGTGCCCCTTCGCCTCCGCCACGGCTTCCCGGGCAGGTTCTCCGGCATCGGGCACTCCGCCGGCATATCCGGGCGTCGGTTCAAAGGCGACCCAGCCGATGTCCGGCATCCAGGCTTCCACCCAGGAGTGGGCACGGCTGTTGCGGACGAGGGTATATGCCGGCACGCGCCCTGATTCGCCAGACAGGATGGCGGACGGAATCCGGCCGCCCGCTTCCGCTTCCTCCAACAGCCGGATCGCCTCTTCCTCCGGCACCGGCTCACCCGGTGCAAATCCTTTCACCCAACGGGCGGGAATGCCGGCCGCCCGGAGCAACACGGCCATCGCCGAGGAAAAATGATCGCAATAGCCGGTTCGCGCCTCAAACAGAAAATGGTCCACGAAATCACCGTTTTCCGGCGGCACGCTCGTTTTCAGCGAATACACATAATGGTCCTTCAGGTAGCGTTCGACGGCAAGCGCCTTGTCGAAAGGATCGGCGTACCCCGCCGCAATCCGTTCGGCCAACTCCCGCACCCGCTGCGGCAGCGTGTCGGGCAGCTGCAAATATTCGGCGCCGGGAAGCCCGGTTGTGCCGGTTGCCGATGCCGTCGCATAACGCACCAAGTAGCCCGGGCTGCCTTCCGGCGGCCGCACGAGATGGGCGCTTCCGGTGCCGGCATCAAGCTCCAGCACCGGTTTCGCCGCGGCCTTGCCCTCCGGTTCCGCCCATTCCCCAAACAGCAGGAAACCCGCCCATTCCTCCGACAGCGGGAAATCGTCGTCCCGTGCGGCGGAAGGCCATTCCACGCCGGCTTGTTCACCGGACATGCCATCCTCTCCGGCGTGCGCGGCCAACCGCATCCCCTCTTCGTCACGATCGTCGGCCAACGAACGGGGCTCCGCGCTGGAGCCGGACAACGAATCGTCTTCCGTACGCCCGGACGGCAACGCCCCATGCCCGGTATGTCCGCCGAACGACAGGCCGTCCCCGCCCTGTTCGCCGAACACCCGGACTTCTTCCGGTTCTCCGGTGACAAAAAGCGGCCAACGGTCAAGCCGCGACATCGCATCGTTCAGCCAGTAGACGAGATGCCAATGCGGCGTATCCATCCCTTCTTCTCCGGGGTCGGGATCGCGGGAAAGCCCGGTGACGGATTTTGCGGCATGCGCCTCCCGCCATTCGTCGAGCGGCAACCGGAGCACCTGCCGGTCTTCCGCCTGCGTCCAGCCGCGCCCGGTATAGACGAGTTTGGCTTCCCCCCGCCAGTAGCCGCCGCTTCGCGAAGAAACGGCCACAAACGCCGGTTCGTGGTTCATCTCCAGCGGCAAGCCGAGCCGTTCGTCGTCCTCGTTGTAACCGCTGACGGCGGAAATGCCCGATGCCGGAACGCCGATCGCCGGCCAATGGCTCGGCAGCCGTTCCCACAAAGGCCGCGACCACGCCATGCGGGACGACAACTCCGGAAGGAAGACGGAGCGGTCAAACGATGCCGCGGTCCAGCCGGCAGCCGCCGCCGAACCGCCCAATATCGCGATTGCCAACAGCAGGGACGGCACCGTCCAGCGGACCGGATTTCCGGAAGCGGGAGCAACCTCCGCAAACCCGTACCGGCGTCGCAGCACCGACGGCACATGCAACACGTGCAGGACGAGACCGGCGCAGGCGGCGCGCAACGATGCGGCAAACGCCTCGTACCCGGCCCACCATTCGGCAGCCAGCAAATAAGCCACGGTAAAGCCGGTGAACCAGAGCATGAACCGCCGGTACGACACCGCCGCAAACAGGCACGCCGCCACAATCGCCCAGGCATAGACAAACAGAAACGTGCGCAGCTCCGGGCTGATCCGGATCCAATCCATGCGCAGGAAATGGCCGGCATCTTTCCCGAGCTCTTGAAGAAGCCGTCCCCACCATTCGCCGTCGAGAAGGGACGAGCCGCCAAACCAGGCGGCGGGAAGCGACAGGATGATCAGCGTTTTGACGAGCCAGCCCGCAAGCGAAGGCAGGCGCAGCACGTCCACGGCCATGAGGCCGGCCAGCACCAGGATGAACGGCTCCACCCGGTCGATGCCCGTGAATTCCTGCATGGCAGACAGCGGCCGCAACCATTCCGACAGCAACACAAACAGCAGCGCTCCGGTTGCCAGTCTCCTCGCAAACCGAACCGCCCGTTCCCCGGTCAGTTCCATGTCGCTTCACCTCCATCCCTGTCATCGCTTGCACGCCGCGTGTTACAAATATGATGCATGTGGCGCGTCCCTTTAGCCGCGGTCATTCGTCCATCCGAATGAAGCGCGCCGCTTCGCTTCGTCCGCCCGAATGACGCGCGCCGCTTTGCCCGCCCGATTGCCGCCTGCCGGATACCGCACCGATGCGAACGCGCCGTCCATTGTCCGACTGACGGCCGTCACGGCCGGAGACCGGAGAACGAAACCGGGCCATGCAGCGGCCCCGACGCAACCCCGATCAGGTCACATGGCCATCCGCCGTCCTTCCGCCGGAGCACGGGACGCATTCCCGGCCGAGGGCGGCATGGGCGCCCGCGCGAAAACGACGTCGATGCCGGCTGACCGGAGCCGTCCCGCTTCGCGCCGCTCCGTCTCCCCGGGCTCCCCTCCCGGCAACGCCAGCACCCGGCCCGGATCCGCGCCGGCCTCGTTGAGCATCCCGTCGACAAAGCCCCTGTCCAGCCGGCCGGTAGCAACCACGATCCGCGATCCGTCCGGCACCGTTTCCGGCTTGCCGGCCGCACCGGGCTCCATGAGCGCCAGCCGCCGCAGGATCGCATCCCGCCCGTCCCGGCGGAGCGACAACCATTCGCCGTCATCTCCCGGCACAAGGACGTCCCGTTCGCCGGACCCCGCTCCCGCGAACGCCGCGTCCTCCATGCGGATGCAAGCCGCCGCGGCGCCGAGCGCCCGTTCGAAATCGGCCGGCTTCCCGCCGGGGTCGATCAGCACGCAAACCGTCCGTCCGTCGTCCGCGTCCGGCGTTTTGACCATCAGCCGGCCGGCGCGCATGGAGCTCCTCCAGTCGATCCTTGAGGGCGGATCCCCCTCCGCATACAACCGGACGCCGCCAACCGCGGCATAATCCGGGCGCGGAGCCATCCGGCTTTCCGCTGCAGGCAACTCCGCCGGCACGGGCCCGACGACAAAACGGACGGCCTCCGCCGCCTGCGTCTGCATCATGCCGCCGGTTCCCGGCAGCCGTTGCCGCCGGCCCGAATGTCCCCCGGCTTCGTTCTCGTTCCCGCCGAACCTGCGTCCCCGTTCGCTCCCGCCGTCCGAACCGCCCGTGCCCGGAGCCGGCACCTTGCGGCGAAATCCGGCGAGATCGAGAAAGTCGGCCACGGTCACTTCCGTCCGCACGAGCCGGTACACGCCTCTCTCGAGCCCTCGCAGCCGGTAGCCGGAAGACACCCGTCTGCGTCCCATCGGAGCCAGCAGGAAGGCGCCTTTCACCGTCCGCCCGGTCCGCTCGTTCACCCATTCATCCGCCATCAACACAAAAACGAGGGGGAAGCGAAACGGCACCGAAACCGTCCCTCCGATTCGCAGCGCGTCTCCTGCGGACAGGACGCCTGCGGGCAGCACCCGCTCCACGGCGATTCCGTCCCGGATCGCCAATCCCGCCGTGATGCCCGCCGCCGCCAGGCCGATCAGAGAGCCGGCCAAAAACCACGCCGTCTTGCCGCCGCCGGCCGCCGCTGCCACAAAGGCGAAACCGGCCAGGCCGAGGAGAACGGCCGCCCGCCACACACGCATCATGCCAGCCCGCCTCCCGTCCCGCGCAGCATGCGCGCGGCATGGGGGACGGCAACGCGCTTCAGCAAGGCGGCAATCCATTCCGCCGGTTCAAACCCGGCCGCATGCCGTTTCGGCAACAGGCGGTGCGCCATGACCGGCTCGGCCACGCTTTTCACGTCGTCGGGGATCACGTAATCCCGGCCGTCCAGCCAGGCGGCCGCCTGCGCTCCCCGCATGAGGGAGATGGACCCCCGGGGGGACAACCCGAGCTCCAGGTCCGGATGGGTGCGGGTCGCGTCCGCCAGCGTCACGATGTACCGTTTGATCGCGGCGTCCACCCAGACGTGCCGCACCGCCCGCTGCATCGCCATGAGCTGGCCGGTGCTGACCACCGCCCGAACGCGGCCGATCGGGTGGGCGAGGCGGACCCGCTCGAGCAGCTCCACTTCTTCGTCATGATCCGGATACCCGATGGCCAGCCGGAACAGGAAGCGATCCAGCTGCGCCTCCGGCAGCGGATACGTCCCTTCGTGACGCAGCGGGTTTTGCGTGGCCAAAAGCATGAACGGGCGGGGCAGCGGTCTCGTTTCCCCGTCCGCCGTCACCGTCCGTTCCTCCATCGCCTCGAGCAGCGCCGACTGGGTTTTCGGCGATGCCCGGTTGATTTCATCGGCCAGCACGATCTGCGCCATGATCGGTCCCGGCCGGTACGTCATTTCCATCGTCCGCGGGTTCATCACCGGTCCGCCGGTGATGTCCCCCGGCAGCTGGTCGGGGGTGAACTGGATGCGGCGAAAGCTGCAGGAAGACGCCGTCGCCAGCGCCTGGACGAGCGTCGTCTTGCCCACGCCGGGCTTGTCTTCCAGCAGCACGTGCCCTTCGCACAGGCACGCCGTCACCATCCGTTCGATCACCATCCGCTTGCCGGCGATCACGCCCTCCACTTCCTTGATCCACTCCCGCGCCAGATGCCGGAGAGCCGCGCCGTCACGCACATGTTCGTCCATCGACATGAAAAAACCCGTCCTTCCCGTAATGAAGCCGCTGTCATGCGTATCTCCATTATTGCCACGGGAGTACGGGTTTAGACGGTCGAAGACCGGGCGGACCGGTTCGCAGGGAAAGCCCGGCAACCCGGTTGGCCGGAATCCGTCCGTGTCGCAGGTCGCCCCATACCGCAACTCCGGTTCCGCATACTCCGCCCGTTATTCCGTTCACTTGCCGCGGCGAGCCGGCTTCGCAGCCTGCTTCCGGCCACGCGCCGCCGGCGCGCCGCGCCAAGCCTCCGGGTTCGGTCAATTTGCTGACGGCGCTTACCCCTTGTCCGCCAATCTTTCCAGTTCCGCCAGCACGTCGTCCAGATGTCCTTTCAGCCTTACGTTTCGCCAGATCGCGGCGAGGTTTCCTTTTTTGTCAATCAAAAAGGTCGAGCGCACGATGCCCATGTATTCGCGGCCGTACAGCTTTTTGAGCTGCCAGGTACCGTATGTTTCCGCCACTGCATGGTCGGGGTCGGACAACAGCACGAACGGAAGGCCGTATTTTCCCCGAAATCGCGCGTGCCGCTCCGGCTTGTCCGGGCTGATGCCGACCACCGCTGCGCCGAGCCGTTCAAATTCCGCCGTACGGTCGCGAAATTGGCATGCCTGGTCGGTGCATGTCGGAGACATGTCTTGCGGATAAAAATAAAGAACCACGTTTTTGCCCCGGAAATCATCCAGCGACACCTGCCGCCCGTCGTCGGCCGTGAGGATGAAATCCGGTGCCTTGTCGCCGATGTTGAGCTCGTTTCCCATTTCCGTTTCCTTTCCCATGCGTTTTGTCGTACCCCTCCATTTTACCCGGGAATGTCGAAACATTCCAAACCGGCGTCCTTGCGGGTGTCCGATTTTCCATTATATAATGTTTTGGATGCACGCCGTTGTTGAAAAAGGACGCCTCGCGCAACCAAGTTCGACAGACAAGAAAGAAGGCCGGAGATGGGTATGCGGAGAAGAAACGATGCGACCGATGCGCGCAAAAGCAAACGGAAAACGGTTCTGAAATACGCGGCGCTCGGTGTTTTGCTCGCGGTTGCCGTCTTTGTCATCTATTATGTTTATTCCATCCTGAGTTTTGCCGGAGAAATTCAAAAAACGCCCGACGGGTCCAGGATTGACACGCCGGAAGGAATCGAGGCCAAAGAAGACCCCATTCCCCGCTGGGAAGGGACGGAAAGGGTCAACATCCTGCTGCTCGGCGGAGATTCGCGCGGCCTGAAGGCAACCGAGAAACCACGCTCCGACACGATGATGATCGCTTCCATCGATCCCGTCACGAAGAAGGCCACCCTGCTGTCGGTTCTGCGGGACACGTACGGGGAAATTCCCGGGCACGGCCGTGACCGCATCAATACGGCCATCACCGTCGGCGGCCCGGAACTGGCCATGCAGACGATCAGCAACCTGACGGGGCTGGAAGTCCAATACTACGTGTACACGGATTTCCAGGGATTCATCGCACTCATCGACAAACTGGGCGGCATCGAATTCGAAGTGGAAAAACGGATGTACTACAGGGACACCCACGATGATCCGATGTACTGGATCGACCTGAAACCGGGCCTGCAAAAGCTCGACGGCAAAACGGCGCTCGCCTACGTCCGGTTCCGCCACGACGCCCTCAGCGACTATACGCGGACGGAACGCCAGCGCAATTTCCTGGCCGCCTTGGCCGACAAAATGAAATCAACCTGGTCGCTCATCCGGCTGCCGGCGCTCCTGGACAGCATCAAACCTTACGTGGAGACGAACATCGGGCTGGATGAAATGCTGAAGCTGGCCGCCCTCGGGCTGGAAGTCGACACGACGAACATCGCCAGCGTGCAGGTGCCGCCAATGGATCTGCTCCGCGAGGAAACCATCGGCGGGGCTTCCGTCATTACGGTGCGGGACAAGGAGAAGCTCAAAGCTTACGTGCAGGAGCAATTGGCGGCGGCCGATGAACCGGCCGAAGGGGAAGAAGGCGCGGATGCGAACGAGATCGGCGGGTAAACAGAAGACGGATCGGAGGAATCACGGTGATGGACGGGATCGGCAACATGAAGGAAGGACAAGACCGGAATCGGAATGCGTCCGCTCGGGCGCGTTCCGCCGGGTTGTATGAAGAAGCGTTGCGGCACATCGTCGGGGGCGTCAACAGCCCTTCCCGCTCATTCAAGGCGGTTGGGGGCGGCGTTCCCGTTTTCATGTCGCGGGGACAGGGCGCATACATGTGGGATGCCGACGGAAACCGCTACATCGATTATTTGGCGGCGTACGGCCCGATCATCCTCGGACATGCCCACCCGCACGTGGCGGAAGCAATCCGGCATGCGGCGGAAAACGGCACGCTGTTCGGCACCCCGACGGAGTTGGAGATCACCTTCGCCAACATGCTGAAGCAGGCGATCCCTTCCCTGGACAAAGTGCGGTTCACCAACAGCGGCACGGAGGCGGTCATGAGCTGCATCCGGGTCGCCCGCGCCGCCACGGGGCGGGACAAAATCATCAAATTTGCCGGGTGCTACCACGGGCATTTCGACCAGGTACTGGTGGCGGCCGGATCAGGCCCGTCCACCCTCGGCTCGCCGGACAGCGCCGGCGTGCCCGCCAGCATCGCCCGGGAAGTGATCACGGTGCCGTTCAACGACGCGGAGGCGCTGGCCGAAGCGCTGGACCGATGGGGCGATCAAACGGCAGCGGTCATGATCGAACCGATCGTCGGCAATTTCGGCATCGTCGCGCCAAAGCCGGGCTTTCTCGAAGACGTGTGCCGGCTGGCGAGATCGGCGGGCGCCCTGGTCATTTACGACGAAGTGATCAGCGCCTTCCGGTTCCATTACGGGGCCGCCCAGACGTACCGTTTGTTCCCCGATCCGGCCAAGGTGGAACCGGATTTGACCGCCATGGGCAAAATCATCGGCGGCGGCCTGCCGATCGGCGCCTACGGCGGCCGTGCCGAAGTGATGGAGAAGGTGGCGCCGCTCGGCCCGGCTTACCAGGCGGGCACGATGGCCGGCAACCCGGCCTCCGTCTCGGCGGGCATCGCCTGCCTGGAAGTGTTGCGCGAGCCGGGTACCTACAAACGGCTGGACGCCCTCGGCCGCAGGCTGGAAAGCGGCCTCACGGAAGCGGCCCGAAGGCACGGCATTCCGCTCACCGTCAACCGGATCGCCGGCGCCCTGTCCACCCATTTCTGCGATCATCCGGTGACCAATTACGAGGAAGCCGGCCGGGCGGACGGCGAACAATTCGCCGCCTTCTTCCGCCTGATGCTGGACCAGGGCATCTGCCTCGCGCCGTCCAAATACGAAGCCTGGTTCCTCACGATCGCGCATACGGAAAAGGACGTCGATGACACCGTCGAAGCCGCGGACAAGGCGTTTCGCCAAATGGCAAACATGCATCGCCGGACAAACTGACCGCCTTTTTTGTCCATAACATCCCGCAATGCCGTTATACCATAATCCAGGCTTTATGAGGTGTGTCCCGGGTTTCGGAGCCGCTCTCCCGATTCACGGTGTTTGCTGCCAGTGTTGTTGGCCATCCGGCGTTTCGTGAAATGAGGCGTTCATTGAGCATCCGTCAATTGACGTTGTCCGGTTGAAGCCGTGCCCCTTTGACCGATTTCGGTTGTCACGTCCGAATCTCGCTGCGTCAAAACTCCCTTTTCCGGTAAAACGACAGGGACAGGAAGTACGATCCGACCAGCAGCGCCAAAACGGCGGCCGCCATCACAAACGCAACCCCCGGCCCGGGTTCGATCTCCAACGGATTGACGCCCGTCCGTTCCGCTACGGCCGACAACACCCATGTCCCCGCGAACACGACGACAAACAACACGATCATGTTGATCGTCCGTGATTTGAGAAACCCGAGCTTGAAAATGAGCGGAAAGAAAATCGAAAAAATGACCGTGAGCGCGGCCATCGCCCCGACGGCCCCCTCAAGCGTAATCGGAAACGTATAGTGTTCCAGACCGAGTCCCACGGCGGCAAGCCGGACAACCGCGTTGCCGATCAGGATCAGGGCCGCGTACAGATAGACGGAAACATACTTGGAAAGCACGACGGTGGATTTGCGGATCGGCAGGCAGGCGAGCAGCTTGTTGCCGTCGCTCTTGTCCTCCCGCAAGCCGGCATCGTACACGAGCATGTAACCGAGCGCGAGCGTGCTGATCACCAGACCGACGCTTCCCGCGCCGGAAAACGCTACGGCGAAAAACAACAGCGAAACGGCGACAATCGGCAGCGCCTTTTTTTGCAGCAGAAGATCCTTCTTAACGAGATGCAACATGCCCGGTCCCCCCTCTGGTCATGTAAAGCATGAGGTCCTCCAGCGTCGGCTTTTCCATGACGATTCCCGCCCCGGTTCCCGCTACGTCTTCCCGCCTGGCCAGCGCTTCAAAGCCGAAAGCCTGCTCCTTCACGCCGATCAGCTTGCCGCGGTCCAAAGCCGCCAGCGCCTCCCGGCCGCCTTTTGCCACGCAGTATTCCTCGAGCAGTTCCTCCTTCGTCATGCTGAGCAAAACGGAGCCGTTGTGGATGAACGTAATGTAGTCCGCGATTTTGTCCAGGTCGGAAGTGATGTGGGAGGAGAAAAACACCGACTTGTCCCCGTCCTCAATGACCGTCTGCAAAATGTCCAGCAGTTCATTGCGCACAAGCGGATCGAGCCCCGACGTCGGTTCGTCCATGATGAGCAGTTCGGCGTTGTGGGAAAGGGCGATGGCGAGGGAAAACTTCATTTTCATGCCTTTGGAAAGCTGTTTGATCGGCTTGTCGGACGGCAGGTTGAAGTCCTTGAGGTACCGGCTGAACGCCCCTTCGTCCCATTTGCTGTAGAAACCCCGCACCACGTTTTTCATTTCCCGCACCGTCAAATCTTCGTAATACAGATTGTCGTCGTTGACAAAACCGATCCGGTCCTTGATTTCCAGCTCATGCTCGATGTGGTCCAGGCCGAACAGACGGATTTGCCCGCCGCTTTTTTTCACGAGGTTCAGGATAAGCTTGATGGTGGTGCTTTTGCCCGCCCCGTTCGGGCCGATGAAGCCCATGATGTACCCCCGCTCCAGGGAAAAGGTGACGTCCCGCAACGAGAACCCGTCATAATGTTTGGATACGCCGACGAGTTCCAGCACCGGATCTGTCATGGTCGTTGTTTTCATATCCTCGTCTCACCCTTCATAAATGATGTCCAACATCTGTTTCAAATGATCCAGGGACAGGCCGATCCGTTTGGCTTCCGCAACCGCTTCGGCCATCTTCTCTTCCACCGCTCTCATTCTGGCTTCATGCATCATTTCCCGGTTCATCGGCGCGACATACGTTCCCTTGCCGCCCACGGTGACGATGAAACCTTCCTTCTCCAGTTCGTCATAAGCCCGTTTGGTGGTGATGACGCTGATTTTCAGGGCTTTCGCCAGGCTGCGGATGGAGGGAAGCGGTTCGGCTTCGTCCAGCTCACCGCGCAAAATTTGCTCTTTGACCTGGTTGACGATTTGCAGGTATAGCGGTTCGTCGGAAGCGTTCGACAGGACGATTTTCACGGCGGTGCATTCCTCCGTTTGTTGTTTCTGTATATATACAGTATATACAGTATGAACGGAAAAGGCAAGGGCGTTCCGGTACACCCGCTTCGATGGACAATTTCCTTTTTATGGTGTATAGTGGGATTGATAATGTGGCGAAGCACGCCCGTTTCAGCAAAAATGCGGAAGCGGGCGTTTTGCTTTTTGCGAAGGGAGGAGCGTTGCAATGTCCGATTTTGAAACCGAACATGCGAAATGGCTGAACCACCATCTCGACCGCCGCACCGGCGAACGCCGCCTGCGTCTGGAAATGGGTCATGCCCACGCGGAAAAGCTCTTTTTGAAAAATGTCTGGTGGCCGATCAGGGGAAATTTCGACGATTTGCATCCGGAGTACGAGGTGCTGGATTGGCGGAGACGGCCTTATTTCGCGGACTTCATGTGGACACCGGGGCTCGTGCGGCTGAATCTGGAGGTGAAGGGTTGGGGCCCGCACGTGCGGGACGCGGATCGCCGGTCGTACAGCGATGAACTGAATCGCGAAACGTTCATGTACGGCATGGGAATTCATACGATTTCCTTCGCCTATCACGACGTGGAGAATCGGCCGGATGTTTGCCGTCAACTTCTGCGGATGGTGCTGAACAACTTGGAAGCGGCGAAGTCGCCGTCCCATGCTGTACTTTTGGAGAAGGAATTGGTGAAGCTGATGGTTTTTCAGGCTGCGCCAATTCGGCCGGCGGAAATTGCCAAACACCTGGACATAGACCGCCGAACGGCGATCAAAATGCTGCGAACGTTGTGCGACAAAGGTTGGCTCAAACCCGTTGCCAGAGGAAACAGCGGCAGGCAAATGGCCTACGAACTGGATCGCCGTGCACTCGAGTTTTTCTTCTTTTGAGGGATAAGAAACTGGAAAACATGATCGGACGAGGCGGAATGCATCAGAAAAACGAAGTGCATTTTTTGTACTTCATTTTCCCAAAACGACGCAAAACAGAAGAACGAAGTACATTTCATGCACTATATCTTACGATAAACGGCCGCTTTGCCCATTTACGACCAAATGTAGGACATGAAATGTACTTCATTGCCACAAGTGCGGCCAAATCCGCAAATTGAAGTGCACGAAATGTCCTTCACGCTGAAGGTGAAGGACATTTCGTGTACTTCATTTTCCCAAAACGACGCAAAACAGAAGAACGAAGTACATTTCATGCACTATATCTTACGATAAACAGCCGCTTTGCCCATTTATGACCAAATGTAGGACATGAAATGTACTTCATTGCCTCAAGTGCAGCCAAATCCGCAAATTGAAGTGCACAAAATGTACTTCGCGCGAAAACGAAGTGCAACTTGTGCACCACATTGTCCGATATAGGCTGAAAAACAGAGCCTGCACCAGATTACTTACGCCCTACCCGATCACTTATCGCCCACTTTGTCCAAAAGCTCGTCATGGATGAGTCCGTTGGTGGCAAGAATGTTGCGGGTCCTCAGCGTCAGCGGCTCACCGTTCAAATCCGTAATCTTCCCGCCGGCTTCCGTGACGAGCAGCGCCCCTGCGGCCATGTCCCACACGTTCAGCCCGTACTCCCAGTAGCCGCTCAAGCGGCCGGCCGCCACGTAGGCCAGGTGAATGGTCGCCGAACCGGCCATGCGGATCGCACGCGCGGACGGGCGAACTATCCGCATCTTCTCCAGATTGCGTACGGCATCTTCCTCCACGGCGGGCAGCCCCGTCGCCACCATGCTTTCCGCCAGCCGGCCGTCGCCGGAAACGCGCAACCGTTTTCCGTGCAGATAGGCGCCCTTGCCTTTCTCGGCGACAAACATTTCGTCCCGGCTTGGATCATACACGACGCCGACGATCACTTCCCCTTTGTGGGCGAGGGCGATGGAAACGCTGAAGGCGGGATACCCGTGCACGAAGTTGACCGTGCCGTCCACCGGATCAACGATCCACACGAACTCCTTCTCCTGTGCCTGCTCCGGCGTCAAGCCGTCCGCTCCCTCCTCCTCGCCGAGGAAGGCGTGCTCCGGAAAATGCGTCGCGATCAAACTGCGGATCATCTGCTCGGCACCTTTGTCCACTTCCGTAACCAGATCGGTGGGCGATTTTTTGAACTGCAGGTTGCGGAAATTGCCCACCTTCGTTTTTATCCATTCGCCCGCTTTGGATGCCGTGTTCACGGCGACGGCGGTGTAGCTTTTGCGCCCGATCACGTATGGTTCTCTGCCTTGTCTCCGGTTCTCGTTTGCGTTGGCATCTTGCGTCATCGTCCATCCCCACTCTTTTCCGTTGTCTTTGTTCTCAATCTATTATGGCATGGAACAATCCGTCCGTACAGCAGATACATGTTGATCCCATAAAAAAGCTCCCGATCCGCTCCTCACTTCACCGTGAAACGAATGGACGCCCCTCCGGTTCTTTCCGCCCCTTCCACCCCCTCCAAATCTACCATCAATTTAAAAAGGGCACCGTCCTTCATCTTCGCTTCAATCATCACGTCCAGTTCCGGCGTCATTTCCGCGACTTCACGAAAAAAGGCGGCCAGGTCGGAAACGCGCACGTAATCGGCGTGGCTGCGGGGATCCTGTTCGCTGCGCGGACTCGATGCGTGGATCTTCGGCGGCACGGCCTGTCCTGCCCAGGTGGCCAGAATGCGCGGCCAAAGCTGCGCCACGGATTCGCCGCCATGGTTGACGGCATGGTGGTGGATGTCGAGCACCATCGGCACGCCCAACGTTTCGCACGCTTTCAGCGTTTCCGCGGCCGTGAACGTTTTGTCGTCGTTTTCCAGCATCATCCGGTTGCGGATGCGTTCGGGCAGCGCCGCGAACTGGCGCAGGAACCGCTCCATCGTGCGTTTTTTGTCGCCGTAGGCGCCGCCGATGTGCACGTTCAGTTTCGCCCGCTCGTCCAGCCCCATGCACTCCAGCATCCGCACGTGGCGGTCGAGGTCGGCGACGGAATTGGCCAACACGTCCGCCCGGGGCGTGCTGAGCACCGTAAAATGATCGGGATGAAAGCCGACGCGCATGCCGTGTTCGCGGACGAACGCCCCGATGGCGGCGAACGGTTCGGCAAGGCGCGAGAAGGGATCCCAACCGGCCAGCATCTCGTGGCCGATGAGCGGAATGAGGCGGGAGGAAAAGCGGTAAAAGCGGATGTCATGACCGAGATTGTGCTTCAATAAACGAAGGGTGTTTGCCAGATTTTGTTCGGCGATGCGCTCCAGCTTGCGGATGGCTGCGTCCCGGTCCTCCAATTTCGCAAAGGCGGTGGCCGTCATCGTTTGCGAGGGGGACGCCTTTTCGACAACGGTGGACATGGCCACGTAACCGAAACGCACGAGCACGACGGAACCTCCATTCGGACTGTTCTGCCCTTACGATGCGCCCGGATACTTGAGGCTATGCAGTTTAAGAGAAAGGCGGCGAATTGCGCGATTCGGTCCCGTCCATGCCGTTCCCGGCTTGATCCGTGGAAGGTGCGGGCCTTCGCAGCCATGCGGTCAGCCGCGGGTATGCACACCCCGCCGCCGGACGCCGGGTTGTCCCGTTCACGGATTTTGGCGACACACCGTCTCATCCCGGCCGATGCGCCGGCTCACTTGCCGCCGAAATACATCTCCGCTCCGAGCGCGGTCAGGACGCGGGACTCTTCGTCCGTCAGCCGCCGCACGAGATCCATTTCCACCTTGGTCACTTCTTCGCCCTGGAAATTGATTTCGGCGATGGATGCGGTGATTTTGACGATGGCGACCGCCTTGTTGTCCGGCCGGTAGGCGACGGCCAGCTGGCCCGTCGGATAAATGCGAAATCCGGATTTCACCATCGCGGTCTTGCCGTACTCCAGCAGTTGGTACAATTCGTTTTCGTCTTTGAACTTGCAAACGGAATGGAACTCGGACACAAATCCCATTGCCATCCTCCTTCCCCGGATGTAGATTCGTCGTGTATGGGCCGCATGCGGCCGGTGCACGGCGATACGGGCTTCGGTCAAACCGCCGGTTTGCACCCATCGGGTCGCTCCCGCCGGTTCCCTCCCATCGGCTCGTTCCGCCGGGTCGCTCCAGCCAGATCGTTTCACCGGCTCGTTCCGCCGGCTTGTTCCGCCGGTTCACTCCAGCCGACTCGTTCCGCCGGTTCACTCCCGCCGGATCGTTCCACCGGCTCATTCCGCCGGATCGTTCCGCCGGGCGTTCCCGTTTCTCCTCTCCGCCGCCGCTTCCGATCAGGGCTTTAATCGTTTTCCTGCCCGTCCAGGGCGTACACGAGTTTTTCCTTGGCCGCATGGCGTTCCAGCGCGAGTCGCATGAGCTCCTCCAGCAGCTCGGTGTAGGAGACGCCGGTTTCCTTCCACAGAAGCGGATACATGCTGAAGGGCGTAAAACCGGGCATCGTGTTGATTTCGTTGATCAGCACGGCGCCGTCTTCCCGGCGCAGGAAGAAATCGACCCGGGAAAGCCCGCTGGCATCGATGGCCTTGAACGCCCGGATCGCCATTTCCCGGATTTGGTCGGAAAGCTCCTGCGGCAGATCGGCGGGAATGATCATCGAAGATTTGCCGTCAGAGTATTTGGCATGATAGTCGTAAAATTCGGCCGTCGTCACGATTTCGCCGCAGACGGACGCGCGCGGCTCGTCATTGCCCAAAATCCCGACCTCGATTTCGCGGGCGTCCACGAATTCCTCCACGATCACCTTGCGGTCAAAACGGAAGGCGAGCTCCACCGCCGCGATGAGTTCCGAGCGGTTGGCCGCCTTGGAAACGCCGACGCTCGACCCCAGGTTGGCCGGTTTGACGAAACACGGATAGCCGAGGGAGACTTCGATTTCCAGCAGGTGCTCTTCCCGGTCCTTTTCCCAATCGGTGCGGGTGAAATGCCGGTAAATGCACTGGGGCAGCCCCGCTTCCGCGAACAGCTTTTTCATGATCACTTTGTCCATCCCGGCGGCGGAAGCGAGCACGCCCGCTCCCACGTAGGGAATGCCGGCCATCTCCAGAAGCCCCTGGACCGTGCCGTCTTCGCCGTAGGTGCCGTGCAGGAGCGGGATCACGATTTCCGGCATCCCGGCGTCCCCGTCGCCTCCGACGAAGTTGGCAATCAGGGCGCGACGGGCGTTGCCGGCTGCCGTCAAAGCCCCTCCGGCAGGCTCCGCCGGATCCGATTGCTGACGCTGCACCCCGGATGCATCGCCGTGCCCGGCGATGGCAACCCGGTCTTCCGTGCCGAACATGAGGGATTGACGGTCACTGGCCGGAGCGGTGAGCAGCGGCCCCTTTCTCCATTCTCCTTTTTGGGTAATATAAAAAGGCACGATCTCATACTTGTCGAAATCGAATGCCTGAATGACGGAAAAAGCGGTGGTGACGGAAACGTGATGTTCTCCCGATTTGCCTCCGTACAGAATGCCAACCCGTGTCTTTTTGCTCATGTGGCAACCTCCGAATGTTGATGTCCCGCTTTCGCCCCGTCAGAGCTCGTCGGGAATATGGATGAACGTGTAACGGGTTCGATCCGACCATGCATAGGAATCCCGGTAATCCCAGTAGCGTCGCCTGCTGTTGTTCGTATGCGCGTTCACGAGCGGCCATCCTTCCCGGTCATGGCCCGTCACGATGACGGAATGTTGCCAGCGGCCGTCCCCGTCCCAGTCATAAAAGATGACGTCGCCGGGTTCCAGCTCCCGAGGGTCCGTTATCTCCGTCCCCCGCCTGGGTCTGCTGGAATAAAGCAAATACGCCCGCAAACTGTGGGCCACCGCCCAGCTGAAACTCCACCGTTCCGTGCCTCCGGCATACCCTTCGTACCACCAGCCGGAATTCCTCTTCCCAGTATAGTCCATCGGCAAGCCTCCTGCAAAGAGACATTGCGAGACGTAATTGGTGCAGTCCACGGCAAAATGATGGTACTTCGGGTTGGCGCCGTTCCACCAGGCATCGGCGTAGTCGACGGCAGCCCGCCGGTCATAACGGATGGCCCGGACGGCCTCCCAGCCGCCAACCCCTCCGCGGGGCGCCAGCACCAGGCGGTTGATGTACGGCGCCGGGCCGGAATCGGACGGCTCCTGCCGCGGTTTGCCCGTTCCTTTTTTTTCTGGCGCTTCCCGTTCGATCCCGGCGATCACCCACCGCCCGTTGCGGACGGCGAAATCCAGCTTCTCGTGCTCGATCCGTTCCTCGGTGCGGCCGTCGTCATATTCCCATCGCCTGGCAAGGCGGACGCGTACCCGCACATTGCCGGCTTGCCGGATCACCCCGAGGGGGCGGCATCTTGTTTCCGCCAGGACGGGGGCGGTTTCTTCAGACCGGCCGGAGGCCGGACGGCGATACTTGCCGTTCATGGACATGATCGGCCCCCCGTCTTCCGCCTGATCGGGCCCGAGCTCCGGCGCTCCGGCATCCACCCGGTTCAGGCGCTCGACGTACCGTCTCAGGCATTCCCGCCAACCGTCATCCCGGACCGTCGATCGTTCCACTTGAGCGATCCCTCCGGACGCAAATTAAGTACCTTCATTATATGCCGGGGGGCGCGGGCGCATGACACGACAATTGCGAACTTCGACCTCCTCCCGATCCGTTTTCTCGCCGGTCCGGCCAAATGAAATGCATGAAATGCACTTCATCTCCCGCGCGAAGTACATTTTGTGTGCCACATTTTGCGAATTTGGCAGAATGGCGCTTCATGAAGTACATTTTATGTACCATATTCTCGCGATTCGGACCAAAAAGCCGGTATTTCATGAAATGAAGTACACGAAATGTGCTTCATGCCCCCGTTTTACGCTGGTCCGGCCAAATGAAATGCATGAAATGCACTTCGTCCGAAAATTCCGGAATACGCATGGCAGCGGGCAAAAAAACTTTACGTTGCAGGCGGTAAAGAGTATACTGGATATTGGATTCATGAAATGTGGTTTCACTCTGTGAAACAACGTTACGGGCATCATTTCTACAGGAAGGAGTTTGAACCATGGCTTATCAAGATCGCTACTCCGTCGCCCAAACCCTCGAATCCGGCGGACGCCAATTCCGTTATTTCTCGCTTCCGGAGCTGGAGAAAACGTTCCCCGGCATCGGCAAGCTGCCGTTTTCGATCCGCGTTTTGCTCGAAGCGGCCGTGCGCCAATTCGACGGCAGGGCCATCTCGGAGGAGCACGTGAAACAAATCGCGGGATGGGCCGATGCCGACAAAAGCAAGGAAATCCCCTTCATTCCGGCCCGGATCGTCCTGCAGGACTTTACCGGCGTTCCCGTCGTCGTCGACCTGGCGGCCATGCGGGATACGGTCAACCGGGCGGGCGGCGATCCGAAAACGATCAACCCGCTCGTGCCCGTCGATCTCGTCATCGACCACTCCGTCATGGTGGACGCATTCGGTACGGTCAATGCGCTGCAAATGAACATGGACCTGGAATTTGAGCGCAACGAAGAGCGTTACCGTTTCCTGCGCTGGGCGCAAACCGCCTTCGACAACTTCCGCGCCGTGCCGCCCGCAACCGGGATCGTGCACCAGGTCAACCTGGAATATCTCGCCTCCGTTGCCGCAACGAAAAACGTGGACGGCCAGCTGTGGGTGTTCCCCGATTCCCTCGTCGGCACCGACTCCCACACGACCATGATCAACGGCCTCGGCGTCGTCGGTTGGGGCGTCGGCGGCATCGAGGCGGAAGCCGGCATGCTCGGACAACCCCTTTATTTCGTGACGCCGGAAGTGGTCGGCTTCAAACTGACCGGCAAGCTGGCGGAAGGCGCCACGGCCACCGACCTGGCGCTCACCGTCACCGAAATGCTCCGCAAGAAGGGAGTCGTCGGCAAATTCGTGGAATTTTACGGTCCCGGCCTGAGCAACATCAGCCTGGCAGACCGCGCCACCGTGGCCAACATGTCGCCGGAATACGGCGCCACGATGGGCTTCTTCCCGGTGGACGAAGAAACGCTCAACTACCTGCGCCTCACCGGCCGCAGCGAAGAGCAAATCGCCCTGGTGGAAGCCTACTACAAGGCACAGGGCATGTTCCGCACCGATGACACGCCGGATCCGGTGTTCTCCGACACGATCGAACTCGACCTCGGCACGGTCGTGCCGAGCCTGTCCGGGCCGAAACGCCCGCAAGACCGGATCGAACTGACGGCCATGAAGGAGTCGTTCCAGACGATCGCCAAAAAACCGGTGGATCAAGGCGGTTACGGTTTGACGGACCAAAAGATGGACGAAGCCGTCGCGGTGAACCACCCGAGCGGCGAAACGAGCACCCTGAAAGCAGGTGCCGTTGTCATCGCTGCCATCACCAGCTGCACGAACACGTCCAACCCGAGCGTCATGATGGGTGCCGGGCTGCTCGCCAAGAAAGCCGTGGAAAAAGGGCTCACCAAGCCGGCCTACGTGAAAAGCAGCCTGACGCCGGGTTCGCTGGTCGTTTCCGACTATCTGGAGAAAGCCGGTCTCCTGCCGTATCTGGAACAGCTCGGTTTCCACGTCGCCGGCTACGGATGCGCCACCTGCATCGGCAACAGCGGTCCGCTGCCCGATGAAGTGAGCGCCGCCATCGCCGACAACGACTTGACCGTCGCTGCCGTCCTGTCCGGCAACCGGAACTTCGAAGGCCGCATCCATCCCCAGGTAAAAATGAACTACCTGGCTTCGCCGCCGCTCGTCGTCGCCTACGCGATCGCCGGCACGGTGAACATCGACCTGACGAAGGAGCCGATCGGCACCGGCAAAGACGGACAACCCGTCTATCTGAAAGACATCTGGCCGAGTTCCGAGGAAATCCAGGAGGCGATCCGGTCCGTCATTTCGCCGGACATGTTCAAGGCCAAATACGCCAACGTGTTCAAGCAAAACGAACGGTGGAACGAAATCGAGGTGCCGGAAGGTACGCTGTACGAATGGGATTCCAAATCCACCTACATTCAAAATCCGCCGTTCTTCACCGGGCTCTCGCCGGAACCGGGCGACATCACGGAAATCCGCGGCGCCCGCACGCTGGCCCTCCTGGGCGATTCGGTGACGACGGACCATATTTCGCCGGCCGGCAGCATTCGGGCAGACAGCCCCGCCGGCAAATATTTGACCGAGCGCGGCGTCCAGCGGAAAGACTTCAACTCCTACGGCTCGCGCCGGGGCAACCATGAAGTGATGATGCGCGGCACGTTCGCCAACATCCGCATCCGCAACCAGGTGGCGCCCGGAACCGAAGGCGGCGTGACCAAATATTTGCCGACGGACGAAGTGATGCCGATCTACGATGCCGCCATGAAGTACCAGGAAGACGGCACGAACCTCGTCGTCATCGCCGGCAAGGAATACGGCACCGGCAGCTCCCGCGACTGGGCGGCGAAAGGCACGTTCCTGCTCGGCGTCAAGGCGGTCATCGCCGAAAGCTTCGAACGGATCCACCGCAGCAACTTGGTGGGCATGGGCGTATTGCCGCTCCAGTTCAAACCGGGTGAAAGCTGGCAATCCCTCGGCATTACCGGCCGCGAGACGTTCGACATCACCGGGCTCGGCAACGACGTCCAACCCGGACAGACGATCACCGTCACCGCCACCCGCGAAGACGGATCGACGTTCACCTTCGACGTCATCGTGCGCCTGGACAGCCTGGTGGAAATCGACTACTACCGGAACGGCGGCATCCTGCAAACGGTGCTTCGCCAAATGTTGAAAGCCCAGTAATCAAACCGCATCACGCGGAACGAAAATGAAAAAAGGAGAACCGTCGCAGCCAGCGACGGCTCTCCTTTTTTGCGCCTAAAACAAGGTCGCCGCTCTCCTCCGATCGATGCCGGCGGCAACTTCAACAGGCCCTGCCGATCCCTGCGGCAGCTTCAGCAAACCCCGCCAGTGCCTGAAGCGACGTCAACAAGGCCGATACCTGGCACCGGTGCTCCTTTTCCGTCATATGGCCAAAACCGCGCATCTTCACCGGAAACACCCTTTTGCCGCCAAATCCCCGGCCCGGGTTCCGGCGGTCAGCGCACCATTTTCCCCATTCTGGAGGCCGCTTCTTTCACGAGGGCGGCATGCGCCTTCATCGAGTCGAACGTGAACCGGCTGCTCGGGCCCGATACCGACAGAGCCGCGACCAGCTGTCCGGAACGGTTGAAAATCGGCACCGCCATGGCCGCCACGCCCGCCTCGCGTTCTTCGAAACTGACGGCGAACCCTTCCCGGCGAACCTGTCCCACTTGGGCAAGAAACGCTTCCGGCTGGAATCCTTCCGGCCAGTTGCCGCTTTCCAGCCATTTGGCCGCAAAGCCTTCCTCCGCATGGGCGACCAGCACTTTGCTCGATGCACCGACGTACAGCGGCAGCCGGACGCCCACCGGCGCCACGCGGCGGACCGCTTCCCGGCTCTGCACCGCCTGGATGCGGATTCGCTCGAACCCGTCCCGCACGTACAGGCTGACCGTTTCGCCGATCTGGTCGCGAAGCCGCTCCATCTCGGGCAGCATGATCAGTGACAGATCGTCCGATTGGGCGACGTTGGCGGACAGTTCAAGAATGCGAAAGCCGAGGCGGTATTTCTCGGTCACCGGGTTGCGAATGACAAACCCCTTCGTTTCCAGGGACGCGAGCAGGCGGTAAGCGGTGCTTTTGTGCAATCCCGTGCGGACGGCCAGTTCCGTCAGGCCGAGATCCGTTTCCTCCGCAAAACAAAGCAGAAGATCGAGCGCCCGTTCCACGGCGCGAACGGTCATTTTGCCTTCTTCCATCGTGCAAACCCTCATTCCGAAGTTTCATCGTGCGAAACCGAGTTACACCCAGTATATCGCACGCGCCAAGACGACGCCACCTCGGAACGGACAAACGGCGAATCCTGCAGACACGGCCGGCGGGCCGGGGAACGCACGGCGGCCCTAGAAGCAACTGCGGAACGCCCGGACCGGTCCCCGAATAGGATGGGATGAATGCACAGGATGACAGGAGGATCGACAAGCGATGTCGTTTGAACTGGAACGATGGATGGAGGAGCAACGACATTGGATCGCCGACGTGGCCGAACAAATCCGGGTGCGGCTCGCCGACGATGATTCTTTGGCGCGGTCCGAACCCGGCCTGACCGGCGAAGGCGCCTGGTCCGATGCCCCGTGGCCGCCCCGGCGGGAGGAACAGGTGCCGATCGGCGGGCATGTGCTGCCGCCGCTTCCCTATCCGTACGATGCGCTGGAGCCGTGGATCGACGAAGAGACGATGCGGCTGCATCACGACAAACATCACCAAAGTTATGTGGACGGGTTGAACGCGGCGGAACGGAAACTGGCCGAAGCGCGGGAGACGGGCGATTACGCGCTGGTGAAACATTGGGAACGCGAGGCGGCGTTCCACGGCGCGGGCCATTACCTGCACACCATCTTCTGGTGCGTCATGGGGCCGGACGCCGGCGGCGAACCGGACGGCGACCTGCTGCGGCAAATCGTATCGGATTTCGGCAGCTTCGAGGCGTTCAAAGCCCAGTTCAGCCAGGCCGCGGAGAAAGTGGAAGGCGGCGGCTGGGCACTGCTCGTCTGGAGCCCGCGTTCCCGCAGGCTCGGCATTCTCCAGGCAGAGAAGCACCAAAATTTGTCCCAATGGGACGTCATTCCGCTGCTCGTGCTGGACGTGTGGGAACACGCCTATTATTTGCGTTACCGGAACGAACGCTCCCGATACATTGAAGCGTGGTGGAACGTGGTCAATTGGAGCTGCGTGGAGGAACGATTCCGACAAGCCCGCAGGATCGCCTGGACGCCCTATTGATGTCTGTGCACAACGTTCCGGGCATTTTCCATTCTCCAGGAAAAATACCGCCCGCCGCATCGCCGATTTCCGCACGACAATCAAAAAAAGTGGTGCAACGATGCACCACTTTATCATACCCGGAACTTCGGCTCAGATGGTCGGCGCGGGCGGATAATAGCCTTTGTTCGCCAGCAAATTGTCGACCAGCCGGCTTTCAACGTTCCGGTTGTAGTCCCTTACCCAGGCGTGAACCAGAAACGCGTCCACGATCCACCAAATCGCCGTCACGATGACGCCGATGACCGTGATCGTCAGCACCAGCTGGGCGATGGCTGAACCGGTCTTGCCCATGTAGAACCGATGCCCGCCAAAAATGCCGAGGAAATACCAAAGCACGTACGCGATCAACATGTTTTTGCCCAAACTTCGGACTTCCTGTTCGAGCAAAATCAGCTCGCGGGCGTCCAATTGGTTTTTGCGCATGACTAAGCTGTCCACTGCCATTCCTCCCCGCCTTCAGAAAAATTTGCCAATCAAATCAAGAAAAAGTATATCATCGGCAATCCTGTACGGCAATGAACGTTTTCTCACGCGAAACGGCATGCCGGCAAAATCACGCCTTGATCAGCGACAAAAATTCCGATCGCAGCGCGGCGTTGCTGCGGAACGTGCCGCGGACGGCGGACGTGACCGTCGTGCTGCCGGGTTTGTGCACCCCGCGGGCGCTCATGCACAGATGCTCGCCGGTGACGACGACCATGACGCCGTGCGGCTTCAGCACTTCTTCCAAAATGTCAGCGATTTCCGACGTGATGCGTTCCTGCACTTGCAGCTTGCGCGTCACCGCCTCGACCAGCCGGGCAAATTTGCTGAGCCCGGCGATCTTGCCGCTGGGCAGGTAACCGATATGCACCTTGCCGAAGAACGGCGCCAGATGGTGTTCGCACTGGCTGTAGTAGACGATGTCCTTGACGATGACCAGCTCTTCGTGCTGTTCGTCGAAGGTCACCCCCAGCACCTCGCGGGGATCCACCCCGTATCCCCGATATATTTCTTCGTACATGCGGGCCACGCGCGCCGGCGTTTCCATGAGCCCTTCCCGGTCCGGATCTTCCCCGATCAACCGCAAAATCTCACGGATGTGGCCTTCGATCAACGCGCGGTTTTCTTCAATCATTTTGTTTTTGTAGTCTTTGTTGCCGGCCATTGGAACGTTTCCCCCTACCCCGGACCGACTGAACGGCGTGTCAGCGGAACTTGCTGTTTTTCAGCATTTTCCGGGCTTTGTTCATTTGTTGCTGATTCAGCGAAATGCCCATCTGCCGGGCCATTTCCTGCAACTTTTTCGGATCGTTCTGCATTTGTTCCAGCTGTTTGCGCACCCAGTACACGCCGATGAAAAATCCGGCGACGAGTCCGGCCGCGACCGCGACCACCGCTGTGACGACAATTGCAACCATGGAAGCAGAGTTCACTCCTTGAATCAAGATCGGATCATTGCCAAGTGTCTGGTCACCATGACATGTTTAACACTCAATATACCATTTCGGCTTTCCGCGCACAATCGGCGGCGACGGCCGGCCGCGAGCGGGCCTTGTGCCGCATGCTTCACTGTCCCGCAGCGGCACCCCTGCCGCGCGCGGGCGCGTTCACCAACCCCAGGTTGCCATCCGGCCATTGCGGCTCACGCGCGGGACGTTGTCCCGGACGACTCCAGCGCCCGGCGGATTTCCTCCAGCGCCTGGCCGTCCGTTTCCCGCTCCGCCGCTTCTTCCAGCAACCTTCGCGCCTCTTCGCCTCCGATACGTCCCAAAGCCCAGGCGGCCGTGCCGCGAATTTCCGGACGCGGATCCGCTTGCAGCAGCCGGCCCAAGTCCGGCACCGCGCTCCCGTCGCGAAAATGGCCGAGGGCGATGATCGCGTTGCGCTGGATCGGTTTTTTGCCCCGCCACGCCGCGGCGCTGCCCCCGAACGTTTCCTTGAATGCGCGATTGCCGATGAACAGCAAAGGCTTGAGCAGCGGCTTGACGATTTCCGGATCCGGCTGCAGTTCTTCGTGATGCGTCCAATTCATCCCCTTGTTTTTCGGGCAGACGACCTGGCACGTGTCGCAACCGTACAGCCGGTTGCCGATTTTCAGTTTCCACTTGTCTTCCAGAAATCCCTTCGTTTGGGTCAGGTACGATATGCAGCTCTTGGCGTGGATTTGCCCGGGCCCGACCAGCGCGCCGGTGGGACAGGCGTCCAGGCACAGCGTGCAATCCCCGCATTGTTCGGTGACCGGCTCATCCGGTTCGAAGGGGATGTCGGTCAGCATTTCGCCGAGATACACCCAGGAGCCGTGGTTTTTCGTGATGAGGGAGCAGTTTTTGCCCACGTAGCCGATGCCCGCCCGCTCCGCCACGGCCCGGTCGCAAAGCGCGCCGGTGTCCACCATGATTTCCGTGCGCACGCCGGGCACCCGCTCGCGGATGAACGCCGCGAGACGTTCGAGGCGCTTCCTCACCGCCTTGTGATAGTCTTCCCCCCAGGCCGACCGGCTGATCATGCCCCGGTACGCGCCCGGTGCCGATTTCGGCGGATTCCGGAGCTTCGACGGATACGCGACGGCGACCGCGATGATGGAGCGGGGACCGTCCATGTGCCGGTCCGGATATACCCGCAGATCCAGATCCGGATTCTCGAATCCCGACTCCCTCCCGAGGGCGCGGTGGTGCAGCAAAATGTCCTTCAACGCAAAAAAAGGCTCAGCCGACGCAAAGCCTATCTCATCGATGCCGAGATCCGGCGCCGCCCGTTTGATTTGTTCCTTCAGGTCAGCGATCTCGCCGCGGGTAAGCGGCCGGTTGGCCGCTTCAGCGGATGCCGCGCCGCTTTCGTTGGCTCCGGCGGCTGGGTTCATCCGAGCGCCTTGATCGCCTCCCTGGCCAACTGGTCGCATCGATTGTTCCATTCGTTATCACTGTGACCTTTCACTTTGACATATTGGACCCGGTGACGCTTCATTTCCCCGAGCAGCGTTTTCCACAAATCCTGGTTTTCCACCGGCTGGCCCTTGCTGTTGATCCAACCGTTGCGGATCCAACCGTCCACCCAGCCGCTGTTGAAGCCGTTCACCACGTAGGCAGAGTCGCTGAACACCGTCACGGCGCAAGGCTGTTTCAGGGCACGCAGCGCCTCGATGACGGCCACAAGCTCCATCCGGTTGTTGGTCGTCATTCTCTCTCCGCCGGACAACTCCTTGCGGCGGCCGCCGTACATGAGGACGGCGCCCCAGCCGCCCGGTCCGGGATTGCCCGAGCAGGCCCCGTCGGTATAGATGGTTACTTCCTTCACGGCAAGACCTCCGGTGTTTCCGCATACAGTCCGCCGATTTTGTGAATCGGCCACAGCACGAACTGGGCCTTGCCCTTGATCAGCTCTTCCGGCACGGTGCTGAAAGACCGGCTGTCGGTGCTGGCCGCGCGGTGCCGGTTGTCGCCCATGACGAAGTAATGGCCGTCCGGCACTTTCACCGGCCCGAAATCCCCGTCTTCGATCCGGACATCCGTATACGGTTCGGACACTTCATGGCCGTCTACATACAGCAAGCCGTTCCTCGCTTCCACCGTCTCGCCCGGCAGGGCGACGACGCGTTTCACGAGGTATTCACGGAAACCGAGGGCTCCGTGCGGATCTTTCAAAATGACGATATCGCCGCGATCGGGCTTGCCCAGCAAAAACCCGATCTTGTTGATGAACAGCCATTCGCCGTCTTCCAGCGTCGGCAACATGGAATTGCCCTTCACCGTGGACAGATTGAATACGAAGGTGTGCACGACAAGCACGATCGCCAGGGCGACAGCAATTGACTTGATCCATTCCCATGCTTCGGACCGGATGCCGGATGTCCGTCCGCCGGCTTCTTCGGACAGCTCCGCCGGCACGGCGGCGTTCCGATCATTCGTTTTCATGGCAACAAGGCGCCTCCTTGTCTCTGTTCTCCCACAGGGAATAGTACTCCAGCACGGCCCCGTCATCGAAAGGCTGCCTTCCGGCGTCGATCCGTTCGAGCAGGGCGGCGAGGCCGTCCTCGACTTTCTTCTTCACCGTGCCGGAATAATGATAGATCGCCTGATGCCGCTCATATTCATCCTGATCCACAATCTGGCGCGACCCGTCGATCTGGACGATGACGTCCAGGTCGTAATCGATGTAGGTCAACGTATTCCCCGAAAAATAGGGCGGAGAGGCAACGTTGCAGTAATAGCGGATGCCCGTCGCCTCGATCAGCGCGACTATATTATACCATTGCCCGGGGATAAAAAAAGAGACGCCCGGAACACGGCTGACCCATTCCTTGCCGTCCGCCTCGACGATCGGCGTCCTGTTGCTGACCAAAACCGCCATGTTTTCCGCCGCATGTTCCGGCTTCAGGCATTCGTTGGGAACCCGCCAGTTTTCAAGCCACATGCGATGGAGGCTGCCATTGTGTTTGAAACTTTTGATCACCGTCAGTTTCGTCATGCGCAGCGGATCCTTTCCGGAAAAGTGGATACTCAAAAAGCATACCCTGCTGACCGTTCGGTGGCAAGATATGCTTTGGCGGGAATTGAAGGAGAAGCGCCGCTCAACCGTTTACGATGCTGAGCTGGCGCCAGGAACGTTCCAGGGTCGATTGGTCGAATCCGAGGGATTCATAAAAGGACAGGATGGTCTCGTTGTGATCATCCACGGTCACCATGACTTTCTTCACCTTGCGCAATTCAAACCGCCGCTTGAGCGCCTGGATGAGCTGCTTGCCGATGCCCTTGCGCTGATGCGTGCGTTTCACGGCGATCCGGTAACAATACCCGTTGTCGTTGTCGATGGTTCCGATGATGACACCGGTCAGCTGATTGCCCGTTTCCGCCACCAGCACCAGTTCCCCGTCCCAGGACAATTGACGGCCGAACGCCTCCATCGTTTCCCGGAAGCAATCTTCGCTCAGCGTTTCCTGCAACAGTTCGGTAACCGCGGCGTAGTCGGACAATCGGATTCCTCGGACTAACGTCATGTTTTCCATCTCCCGTATGGTATAAAAAAATGAGCAACTTAAATAATACGACAAAAAACGAAGAAATCCTGCCGTCAAACGGAAATTGAGAAAGAAAAACACGGAATTGCTGCCCTTTTCGGCTGAAAACGATTAAATTTAAGCGTTTTCATAACTTCGTATGTCATGTTTTCCTCTTTTTTCATTTCTTTACATGATTTTCGGGGCGTCCACACAAACTGTGCATGCTGCACAAGCCAAGACTTAACATACTTAAATGTTGATTTATTATGGAAAATGAGGGATAATGAAATTGCCAAATTTCTTGATTTTGGGAGGTTTTCTGCTCATGGCACATCAACTGCCGCCGCTCCCGTATCCGAACAATGCGCTGGAGCCGCACATCGACGAAACGACGATGATGATTCACCACGATCGTCATCACAATGCCTATGTCACGAACCTGAACGCCGCACTGGAAAAGTATCCCGAGCTGCAAAACAAATCGTTGGAAGAACTCATCGGCAACCTCGACGCGGTGCCGGAAGACATCCGTACGGCCGTCCGCAACAACGGCGGCGGACACGCCAACCACTCCCTGTTCTGGGTGACCATCGGCCCGAACGGCGGCGGTCAGCCGGGCGGCAAGCTGGCGGAAGCCATCAACAACGAGCTTGGCGGTTTCGAAAAGTTCAAGGATGACTTCTCGAAGGCAGCCGCAGGCCGCTTCGGCAGCGGTTGGGCTTGGCTCGCCGTCGGCTCCGACAAGAAGCTGAAAGTGTACAGCACGCCGAACCAGGACAGCCCGATCATGCAGGGCGACACGCCGATCCTCGGCCTAGACGTGTGGGAGCACGCCTACTACCTGAAATACCAAAACAAACGTCCGGATTACATCGCGGCCTTCTGGAACGTGGTCAACTGGGCGGAAGTCGAAAAACGGTACGAAGAAGCGGTGAAATAATGCCCCAAAAACCCGGAGACAAGCTCCGGGTTTTTTTGTCGGCAAACAGTCTGACGGAAGTCAGCCAGGACGAATTTGAAAACGCGGCGATGAGCGGCGATCTTGCGACATAGATGATGTAATCGAAAGGTACCAACACCGCAAAAAGGGCATGACAGGCTGAAAAACATATGGAAAGACGCATAAAATTCGGGTAAAATGGTTACACAATATTGTGCAATGGAGGTGAGGGACGTGAAATATTCCGAGTTCCAAGTGGCGGCGACTTCATGGATGGAATACTTGAACGATGGGCTGACCAGCTTGGAAGAGTTGAGACAAAATGCACTAAAAAATGAACGGGTCGCAAAGGCATTTGCCTATTACTGCCTTACGGGAAAGAGAGAATTCGAATTTTTCCGTTCCCTCGCGTTCGAAGATGAAGCGGTAAGACAGCATTTCGCGGATCTGTATTACAGCCTTCGCGATACGACATACAAGCATGCGAAGTCGCTTGCAAACGAGCTTCTCGATCGGTTTTTTGATCGTTCCAGCGTCCAATTGGCCTTGACGCTGAATCGAAGCCACTACGCAGCGGAATACGCGAAATATCTGAATGAACTTGTGCAGGAGCATAAGTTGAAGCAGGAGAAGAAATCTGAGGACCAGCTGAAGTATGTTGCCGAGCGGCTGGCCAAAGTGAAAGCCGCTGGACTTTTTTGAGCAGAAAACCACCCGATGCGGGTGGCTTTCTTTTTGCCATATCAAAGAAATGCGCCAAAGCATAACATTCGGATCATCGGGACTTCCTCCTTACCGTGACAGGACCCCTTCGCTCTTCCAGTAGGCATCCAAAATGCGGGTGAAGGCGTTCGGGAACGCGTGGCCCTCCCGCTCCTCCGGGCCGATCCACCGGCTTTCCGCCGGACGGTCCTCCTCCCGCAATTGTTCGTGCACCTCGGGCACGATCGGGCCGGACGTCAACCTGGCCAAATAAACCCGAAGCACCCAGCGGATGTGACTGAACACATGCTCCAGCTCCATGAACGGTTCGTAGGGCACGACCCTTCCGCTTGGAACGGGGCAATCGGCCAGGGCTGCTTCCGCGCCGGCGAACGATTCGCCCGGCAACAGCACATGGGGCAGCTCCCACATGCCGGCCAGCAGCCCGGATGGCGGACGACGGCGGATGAGCAGTTTGCCGGCATGTTCGCCCGCGCCTTCGATCAACGCCACCGCGCGGTATTCCGTGCGCGGTTTTTTCGCCTTCGCCTTCACCGGCAGTTCCCTTTCGCGCCCTTGCAACCGGCCTTCGCACCGCTCCATCACGGGGCAGGTGAGGCATCCGGGATTTTTCGGCGTGCATACCGTGGCGCCGAGGTCCATCAGCGCCTGGTTGAAATCGCCGGCCCGCTCGCCGGGAATGAGCTGGCGCACGAGGCTTTCCACCTTGACCCGGGTCGCCGGTTTGGCCACGTCATCTTCCAGCAGGAAAAAGCGGGACAACACCCGCATGACGTTGCCGTCCACCGCCGGCTCCGGACGGTTGAAGGCGATGCTCAGGATAGCGCCGGCTGTATACGGCCCGACGCCGCGCAGGGAGGCGACCGCCGCCGGGTCATCCGGCACTTCGCCGCCGTACAGTTCGCAAACGTCGCGCACGGCCGCATGTAAATTGCGGGCGCGGGAATAATAACCGAGGCCTTCCCATGCCTTCAACACGTCTTCTTCCGGCGCGTCCGCCAGCGCCTTCAAGGTCGGAAACTGCCGCATGAACGCTTCATAGTACGGGATGACCGTTTCCACCCGCGTCTGTTGCAGCATGATTTCCGACACCCAGATCCGGTACGGATCCCGGCTCCGCCTCCAGGGCAGATCCCGCTTTTCCTTGTCGTACCAGCGCAACAGTTGCTCCGTGAAATATTGAATATTTGATGAATTTCCCAATCGAGTTCACCCGAATGTGCGAGAATGTGGTATATGTGGAATGAATGCCTTTTGAACCGAACAACCAGATCTTGAGATCCGGGAGGTTGATCAAGATGAAGAAACGTTCCAGATTGTACGCCCTTTTCGCCCTGGCCATCGCGTTTGCCATCGTGCTTGCCGGCTGCGGCGGAGGCGGAAGCGATGAAGCGGGCAATGCCGGCGAGGCCACCGTCGCCGACGCCGAAACGATCTACAAACGCCATTGCCTCAGCTGCCACAAGGCCGATTTGAGCGGCATGAACCTGAACAACGTCGGCAGCAGAAGAACGCTGGAAGAAATCGAAGAAAAAATCCGCAAGGGCGGCGGCGGCATGATCGCCTTCGAGAACCGCCTGAGCGACGAAGAAATCGCCGCGCTGTCCACCTGGCTGGCCGAAATGAAATAACGCACGGGAAAGGGCTGTCCACGCCGTCCGCAGACGGTGGGCAGCCCTACCTTGGTTGCGGCGGGTGAACCGGTCCGCTTCGCCTCGTCTGTACGCTGCTTCGCATCACGGGCTCCGTTGCCGCGTTGCGCCGCGGTTCTGCGGCCGCTTTGCACCGCGATTTCGTTGCCGCCAGCCGCCCCGGCTTCCCGCACCGGTCATATAACCGTCCGCTGTTGCCCTCCGGCGTACCCGGAAACCGGTTCCTTACGGCCGTTCCCAGACGGCGAAGGCCACGGCGTGGACGTCCGAATGGGAAAGCGACAGGTGGAGGCGGTCGCCGTCCCGGAATGCGACGGCTTCCCGCGCCTTCGCGGACAAGCGGCACTCCGGCTTGCCGGACGGGGCGGGCACAATTTCCACGTCCCGGAAGCCCGTCCGCCCGCCGATGCCGCAGCCGAGGGCTTTGGCTGCGGCTTCCTTGGCCGCGAATCGGCCCGCGACGAATTCCGCCAGCCGCGCCTGATGGCTTTCCGCCTGCGCCAACTCCGATTCGGTCAAAACCCGGAGCAAAAACCGGCGCGCCTGCGCGCTCTCCAGGATGCGGCCGATGCGCGCGATTTCCACAATGTCGGTGCCGATCCCGATGATCAACGTACCCGCTCCTCCATCTCATCCGTTATCCGCGAACGGGGAACGCCGGTCAACTTCGCTGTCCGCACCGGATATTCCCTCGTCCCGGATCCCTGAAGCATTTGGACCCGCAGCTCTTCCTTTTCCTCAAATGCCCGGAATCGGAGAACGCTTGTGTTCCGTTTTCCGCCAGATCGCTTCCAGCTTCTCCCGCACTTCGGGCGCCACGGGTTTGCCTTCCAGATAGTCGCAATTGTCTTCGTAGCTGATACCCAATTCGTTCTCGTCCGTCTGCCCTTCCCATAATCCTGCGGTCGGCACCTTGATGATCACCCGATCGGGGATGCCGAGCGCCTCGGCCAGCTGGCGAACCTGCCTTTTGTTCAGGGAGCTGAGGGGCATCACATCCGCCGCGCCGTCGCCCCATTTCGTAAAAAATCCGGTGAGCGCTTCGGATGCGTGGTCCGTGCCGACGACCAGCAAATTGAGCTCGTTGGCCAGGGCGTACTGCACCACCATGCGCGTGCGCGCCTTGATGTTTCCTTTGCCGCCGCGGCTCAGGTGACGATGGATGCCCAGCGCCTTCAAAGCATGCTCCGTCTCCAGTGCGATTTCATCGACCGCATCCTGGATGTTCGTTTCCGCCTTCGCGCTCAGGCCGATCGCTTCCGCCACCGCGTAGCTGTCCTCGATGTCTTCCTGGTTGCCGTACGGCTGGAACACCCCGAGGGTCATGTACGGCTTCCCGTGCTCCGCCGTCAGCTCGTCCGTCGCTTTCTTGCTGAGCGCCGCCGCCACCGCGCTGTCAACTCCGCCGCTGATGGCGATGAGCAGACCGCTTGTGCCCGTCTGGCGCACCATGTTTTTCAAAAAATCCGTCCGTTTGCGGATCTCCTCCTGCACGTCGATGGACGGTTTCGCGTTCAGCCTTTTGATGATTTCCTGCTGCATGGTCCATCCCTTCCTCCTTCCGATGCCATGAGCCGCCGGTTTGTCTTTTCAATTTATTATAATACGAACGATGCGAAAAGTCCGCACAAGATGCGGCAGGCTTTCTGCGGAAGGAAATGAGGGCCTGATCTTGCACTCCAAAAAAATAGATAGCGCGATTACGCTATCCGATCTTTTTTCGTTCCTCACTTGTACGGCAGTGGTTCTCTTCTCCGGCTTTTTTGTTGTGGAAGCCAGAAGTTGTTTCTGATCCCGGAATCGTCCGCGTCTCCCGACAGGTCAAGACGGCCCGCTCACTCCGCCGGCCGGTCCGGCCCGTCGATCTTTTTGTTGAATCCGGCCTGTTCCGGGCCAGGGGAGCCGCCCTGCGCGTTCTTGCGCGCCTTTTTGTTCTGTTCTTTGGAGTTGCCTTTCGCCAAGCGCCATCCTCTCCTTTCCTGCACGGCTTCCCATAGTATGTACAACCCCGGCAGAAATAATCCGGCGGCGAGCAGGCCGATCCCCAGCCACTGCACGGGAGCCAGGAGCAGCAACGTCCGGTCGTGCCGGGCAAACAAGGAAACGGTGAGCAAACCGGCTCCCGCCAGCGGAAACAGCGCAATACCGAGGCGCCCCTCGCCCGCACGAATGCGGACCGCAAGCGGAACGGCCAACAGAAGGAGGCCGAGCAACGCTTCATAGACATGGAGCGGATGGTAGCGCAGCGCCGGATCGGTCAACGAAACGCCCCACGGCAATCCCGTCGGGATACCGTATGTCCGGCCTCCGGCCAGCCCGTGCACCAATAGGAAAGCGGCAATCCCGCAGGCGGCCGCATCCGCCAACGCCTTCAGCGAAATGCCGCGCATCAGGGAGACGATCAACGCGTACAGCCATCCCGACGCGACCGCGATGCCGGCATCCGCCGATGATCCGGGCACCATCAGCGCCTTCAGCGGATTCGGCCACAGCAAGGACGGATCCCGCACGGCGGGCAGCGCCTTCCATAAGAGAAATCCGATCACCATCCCGTTCAGGATCACGTCCGGAAGCGTCGAGGCTTTCCAGGGCGACCGGCGGATGGCGAGAACGGCAGCAGCGTATCCGGCAACCAAAGCCAGAAAAACGGCCGCCAGCTGACGATTCAGAACAAAGGGACCAAGTTGCAGCATTTCCATCGTACACGCTCCTTGTGATAGGATGGAGGAAAACGGCAACATCTTGCGCACATACCCTTTTCAAAAAGGAGATACACCGCATGAACACCGACGTCATCGTCATCGGCGGCGGGCCGTCCGGCCTGATGGCCGCCGTGGCGGCCGCCGAATCCGGCGCTTCCGTGCTGCTCGTCGACAAAGGGGACAAACTGGGCCGCAAGCTGGGCATTTCCGGCGGCGGACGATGCAACGTCACCAACAACAAGGACCCGGAAGAGTTGATCCGTCACATCCCCGGAAACGGCCGCTTTCTTTACAGCGCCATGTCACAATTCAACAATCGGGACATCATTTCCTTTTTTGAACATCTGGGCATTCGGCTGAAGGAAGAAAACGACGGCCGCATGTTCCCGGTCAGCGACAAGGCGCAAACCGTCGTGAACGCCCTCGTCAGGCGTGTTAAAACCCTCGGCGTTCGCGTGCTCGTCAACGAGCCGGTGGAACGCGTGGTGTACGAGGACGGCCGGACGACAGGCGTCCGGCTGCGCAGCGGCCGCATGTTGCCCGGCCAGGCGGTGGTGGTGGCCACCGGCGGCAAATCCGCCCCCCAAACCGGCAGCACGGGCGACGGCTATGCCTGGGCGAAGGAAGCCGGGCATTCGATCGTTCCGCTGTATCCGACGGAAGTGCCGCTCACGAGCCAATCGTCCGTCATTCAGGACCGCCTGCTGCAAGGGTTGGCGCTGCGCAACGTGGCGCTCACCGTATGGAACGGCAAAGGCAAACCGATCATCACCCACCGGGGAGACATGCTGTTCACCCATTTCGGGCTGTCCGGCCCGGCAGCGTTGCGCTGCAGCCAGTTCGTCGTCAAGGAGCTGCAGCGAAGCGGGGCGTCCACCGTGCGGCTGACCATCGACCTTTTTCCGGACGAGAGCGGCCCGCTTCTGGTGGACAGCCTGGCCGGACTCGCCGCCGCCGAACCCCGCAAAACGATCAAAAATGTGCTGAAAACGCGCTTGCCCGAACGCCTCGTCCCCGTCCTGCTGAACCGGGCGGGCATCGGAGAGTCGCAATTGTGGAGCGAAACGGGGAAGGCGGCGCGGGAAGCCCTCGTCGCGGAAATGAAGCGGTTTGCCGTCAACATCAACGGCACGCTGCCGCTGGAGAAGGCGTTCGTCACCGGCGGCGGCGTCAGCCTGAAGGAAGTGGACCCGCGCACGATGCAGTCGAAACGGATGCCGGGGTTGTTTTTCTGCGGCGAAATTTTGGACATTCACGGGTACACGGGCGGCTACAACATCACCGCCGCCTTCGTCACCGGGCATTGCGCCGGACGGTCCGCGGCGGCGTACGCCCGGGAGGCGGCGCAAGAACGATTGAAGTGAGTCGCGGACCGGAGCCGCGCCCATTCCCTGAAAATGACGGTCTGTCTTGCCATCATATCTCGTCAGGCGGACCCCTGCCGTACGCAACGCAACAAAGGCAGCCTTTCGGCTGCCTTCCGTTCATTCAACCGGCAGTTACGCCCCGCCCGGCCGGTCAGCGGAGCGTCCTCCGCTCCGCCGCCCCGTCCTGTTCCTCCGCCGGGGCGCAGCAAGGCTTCCCGCACGTCTCCCGCAAGGCACATCCGGCGCATTTTCCCTTCCGTGAAATCCGGATGGAGCGTACGATGAACCACAGGGCCAATCCGAATATGGTGCCGCCGATCAGCACGTCGACGATCATGGAGTTCACCCCTTTATTCTCAACCGAACAGCCATCCGCCCGCCGCATGAATGAGCAAGGCGATCACATAAGCGAGAACGAGTGCGTATCCCGCCGAAAACCAGGTCCATACGGCCGATTTCGTTTCATTGCGGATCGTTGCAACGGTGGCGAGACACGGCACGTAAAGAAGCAGGAACGTCATGAATCCGTAAGCCTGCACCGGCGTGAACGCGACGGCAAGGGCATCCTGCAGGCTGCCGGCGCCGGTTGACCCGTACATGATGTTCATCGTGGAAACGACCACTTCCTTGGCGAAGAAACCGGTCACAAGCGCAGCCGCCGCCTGCCAATTGCCGAATCCGAGGGGTTTCAGCAACGGCGCCAGCCACCCGCCGATTTGCGCCAGAAAGCTTTCCTCCATCGGAACCATCACGCCGCTGAGGTTGACCGAAGCAAGCAGCCAGATGAGCACGGAGCCGCCGAAAATGAACGTCCCCGCTTTGACAATGAACCCTTTGCCCTTCTCCCACGTTTTGCGCCGCAACGACCGCCATTGGGGCAAATGGTAGGGCGGCAGCTCGATCACCATCGTGGAAGGTTCCCCTTTGGACAGGAAACGGGACAATGTTTTCGCCAACACCATCGCCAGCACAATCCCCGTCACGTACAGGGAAAGCACGACGATCGCCTGATGGTTCGGGAAAAAGACAGCGGCAAACAGGCTGAATACGGCGAGGCGAGCCGGACACGACATGAGCGGAGTGATCAGCACCGTGAGGAGCCGTTCCTTCGGCCGTTCGATGGTTCGCGCCGCCATGACGCCCGGCACGTTGCAGCCGAAGCCGATGACGAGCGGAATGAACGCCTTGCCGGTAATGCCGATCGTCTCGGCCAGGCGGTCCATGACGAGTGCCACGCGGGCCATGTACCCGGAATCTTCGATCAGCGACAGGACGAGGAACAGGACGAAAATTTGCGGCACGAACACCAGCACGCCGCCGACGCCGCCCACGATGCCGTCCAGCACCAGCGACGTGATGAATGCCGATGCACCGGCCGATGCGAGCCATCGTTCCAAGCCTTCCGCCACGGGGCCGGACAGAAGGCCGTCCAGCCCGTCCGACAGCGGCGTGCCCAGCCAATCGAAGGTGAGCATGAACGCCGCGTACATGGTAAGCAGGAAAATCGGAATGCCGAGCCATTTGTCGGTGACGATGCGGTCCAGTTTCCCGCTCAAGGATGTCCCGCCCGCACCTGAATCCTTCACCGTGCATTCGCGGATCAGCCGGTCCAGGAACGCATCGCGGCATTTGCGGATCATCTTCTCCGGCGTATGCCCGTTCGCGGCGAGCCGGGTTTCCGCATCACCCACGATCTCGGGCAGGACACCGTCGCCGACCGCCCCGTCCAGCTCGGCGCGCACCACCCGGTTGCCTTCCAGGTATTGCAGGGCCAGCCAGCGGACGGCGCGTCCGGCTTTCCTGTACCGTACGGCCGCATCGTCCGGGATGGCAGCGCAGATTCGCCCGATCGCCTCTTCGAGCACGTCCCCGTAATCCAGTCTCCATTCCGGCGCAGATATGCCGTCCGTCTCCAGGCGTGCCGACAACTCCGGGCATCCTTTGCCCGTCCGCGCGACTACCGGCACTGCGGGAACGCCAAGAAGCGCGGATAGTTTCCCTTCGTCGATCCGCAAACCGCGGCGGGCGGCCACGTCCGCCATGTTCAGCGCGATGACCACCGGCAACCCCGTCTCCAGCAATTGGATGGTCAGGTGCAGGTTCCGTCTCAGCTGCGAAGCGTCAACCACGTTGAGCACCGCGTCCACGGGTTCATGAAGCAGGCAGCGGATCGCCACCTCCTCGTCCCCGGAGAGCGGAATGAGGGAATAAACGCCGGGCAGATCGACGATTTCGTGAGCGGCCTCCCCCGCCTTCATCCGTCCGACCTTCTTCTCCACCGTGACGCCGGGCCAATTGCCCACATATTCATAGGAACCGGTCAGCGCATTGAACAACGATGTTTTGCCCACATTCGGGTTCCCGGCCAACGCGAACGTCATCATAACCGCCTCACCGCAATTTTCGGCGCATCGCACCGGCGAAGCCCGATGCAGAGCTCCTCGCATTCGATCATGAGCGGACCGCCGAACGGCAGCCGCCGGCACAACCGCACCCGCGCGCCTTCCGTCACGCCCATGTCATACAACCTTCGCCTCAGCACGGCGTCGGTTTCCGAAAGGTCTTCGATCGTCACGACGGTCCCTTCCTGTACTTCCGCCAACGTTTGCATTTCCAGCACCCCCGGCACGCTTTGCCTTGCGGAATGAAAATCATTATCACCGTCTTGTTGCATCCAGTGTACCGAAAAACCCGCGAATATTATGTGAATACAATCACAATCCCTGGTGATCGTCTTTCCGCCTCCGAACCATAAGATGCACAGGGGGCATGACGGCAGCAAGGAGGTGCTGGAGCATCCGATTCCGGGTTGGCGGACCAGCCGGGCACGATTTGGGCAACATTTCCCGCCGTAACGGAACGACGGGTCACGATTATCCGATCATCTTCTTCGCAGCCGAAAGACACCGGTGCAAACGCGTAACCCCTTCAAAAAGAAAAAAGCCCGCTCCGCCGCAAATGGCGGAACCGGGCCGGTCTGTTTCGTCTCAAGCATGCTCATTCCAAAAAATCTTTCAGCCGTTTGCTGCGGCTCGGATGCCGCAGCTTGCGGAGCGCCTTCGCTTCGATTTGCCGGATCCGTTCACGGGTGACGCCGAACACCTGGCCGACTTCCTCAAGCGTGCGCGCCCGGCCGTCATCAAGTCCGAACCGGAGACGCAACACGCTCTCCTCCCGGTCCGTCAACGTGTCCAGCACTTCTCCCAACTGCTCGCGGAGCATGTGGAACGCCGCTTCTTCCGTCGGGGCCGGGGCATCCTGGTCTTCGATGAAATCGCCCAGGCTCGAGTCGTGTTCTTCGCCGACCGGCGTTTCCAGCGATACGGGTTCCTGGGAAATTTTCATGATCTCCATCACTTTCTCGGGTGTCATCTCCATCCGGGCGGCAATTTCCTCCACGTCCGGATCGCGGCCGAGTTCCTGCACCAACTCCCGCGTCACCCGCAAAAGCCGGTTGATCGTTTCGACCATGTGCACCGGGATGCGAATCGTGCGCGCCTGGTCGGCGATGGCGCGGGTGATCGCCTGGCGGATCCACCAAGTCGCGTAGGTGCTGAATTTGAACCCTTTCGTGTAATCGAATTTCTCGACGGCTTTCATGAGTCCCATGTTCCCTTCCTGGATCAAATCGAGAAGGGACATGCCGCGTCCGGCATATTTGCGCGCGACGCTCACCACAAGCCGCAAGTTGGCTTCCGCCAACCGCTGTTTGGCTTCTTCGTCACCCTCCTGCACCCGCCTGGCGAGTTCGATTTCTTCCTCCGGTGTGAGCAGTGGAACCCTGCCGATTTCCTTCAGGTACATGCGGACGGCATCGTTGGTCGCCGCGCCGTGGGAAAGCAGCAAATCCTGTTCTTCCTTCACGCGTTCCACCCCATCCTTTCTTTATCTGTCTCTTGCGGGCCGACTTTCTTGACAGCGCTGGCCATTTGTGTTATTGTATTATCGGTATAATATATATGTTCGATTATGAATGGTAAACTCTATTCTACCATGAAGCTTGTCCAAATGCAATAGTCGACTCAAGAGGCGTCCACACGCCTCTTTACGTGTTATTTTGCCGTTGAAATCCATTCCGTCCGGATCCCGCACAGGCGGCCTGCTTTTTCAGAAGACCGGCGCCGCCATGTGCCAATCGAAATCGGACCATGACGCCAGAGACCTCCATGCCGGATGAAATCGGCGGCCGTCCGGGCAACGGATCATTACCCGCAACGGCTCGGTACAATGGAACACGGTCAGAAGCCTTTCGAATCCGCAGCGGCGGTTTTGAAAGGCTTCTCTTGTCTTGGCCCGCGGTCGCCGGTTCAAATTTTGTAGGCTTTCATCGCCTTGCGCAATTCCCGGATGGTCGGACGTTTGCCGTACATGAGGACGCCGGTGCGATAAATTTTCGCCGACAGCCAGCCGCACAGCACGATCGACGCCAGCAAAATGCCGATGGACAGCCACACTTCCCACAGTGCCGGATCGGTGACGCCCATGCGCAAAAACATGATGAACGGCGAGAAGAACGGAATGTAGCTCGTGATGACCACAAGCGGTCCGGCCGGATCCTGGATGCCGAAAATGGCCACGAAATAGCCGATCATCGAAATGATGGAAATCGGCATGACCGCCTGGCCGAGATCTTCCGTCCGGCTGACGATGGAGCCGACCGCCGCAAAGAGCGTCGCATAGAGCAAATACCCGGACAGGTAGAATATGACGGCGTAAACGATCAGCCGCGGATCGATCAGCGACAGGTCGATGTCCAGATTGGCGAACGCTTCCCGGTTGTGGGGAAGGACGAGATTCGCGATTCCCGCGCCGAACAGCACCAAAAGTTGCGACAAGCCGACGATGCACATGCCGATGATTTTGCCGAACATCTGGGCGAGCGGCTTGACGCTGGTGATGAGGATTTCCATGATGCGGGAACTTTTCTCCATGGTGATCTCGGAAGCGATCATTTGCCCCGATACCATGATGGCGACGAACAACAGGATGATCAAAATGTAAACGAGAAACGTGGCGATCACGATCTCCATTTCCGATTTTCCGCCAATATCCCCGCTTTCACTCAGGGAAATCTGCACCTTGTTGATCTCCACCGGGGAGTTCAGCAGGGCCAGCTGCTCCTCCGACAGCCCGAGCGCCGCGCTGACTTTGCCGAATTTCAGCACCTGGAGACCGTTTTGCAACTTGCCCATTTCCTCGTAATCCAGCGTATCTTCGGATTTGTACTGCAGCGTCGGAAAACCGGCGGCATCATGTCCGGTGACGAGCAGGTAGCCGATGATTTCCCCTTCCCGCATTTTTCCCCGCAGGAACGATTCGTTGGCCTCTGCTGATCCCTGATCGTCATAAACATGCAGGACCGCATCGCCGGTTTCCGCGGAAGCCAGCACCGCACGCAGCTGTTCGGCAATGCCGTCCGCGTCCCGGATCATGCCGAAATGATCGGCCTTGTCGGTCTGAAAAAGCGAGAAAATGAAAGGCAAATTGACCACAATGCTGATGATGAGGGCCATCACGACCGTCGTCACGACGAACGATTTCGTCCTGACCTTGTTCCGGACCGTGAAGGCGATGACACGCCGCAAATCATGCATCGCTTCCGCCCCCCACTTCTTTGATGAAGATTTCGTTCAGCGTCGGTTCCAGCACCTCAAAACGGTGCACCGCCGTTTGTTCCATGGCCGCCCGGAGCACAAGCTGCGCCGCTTCCGGCCGCGAAATCCGGATGTCGCAAACGTTCCCGTTCCACTCCGCACCCGTCACCCCTTCGACGGACGCCAAACCTTCCACCTTCGTTTCGGTGACGAGCACGATCCGCTCCTTCGGATAAAGGCTTTTGATTTGCCGCAAATTGCCCTTGAGCACCGTCCTGGATTTGTGCAGGATGCAGATGTTTTGGCACAATTCTTCCACGTGCTCCATCCGGTGGGTGGAAAATAGAATCGTCGATCCGTTGTCACGCAACGTTTTGACCGTCGTTTTCAGCAACTCTACGTTCACGGGATCGAGGCCGCTGAACGCTTCGTCCAGCACGAGATATTTCGGCTTGTGCAAAATCGCGGCGATGAACTGGATTTTTTGCTGGTTGCCCTTGGACAGCTCTTCCACGCGCTTGTTGTAATACTCCGGCACCCCGAACCGTTCCAGCCATTCCTTGAGCGCGGCATCCGCCTCGCGGCGGCCCATGCCCTTCAGTCCGGCCAAATAAAGCAGCTGTTCGCTGACCTTGATTTTCGGATACAGTCCCCGTTCTTCCGGCAAATAGCCGAACGAGCGGACAAGGGACGGGCTGTACGGCTTGCCGTCGTACAAAATCCGCCCTTCGTCGGGATAAATCAATCCCAACACCATTCGCATCGTCGTCGTTTTGCCCGCGCCGTTGGCGCCGAGCAGCCCGAATATTTCGCCGCTTCGGACTTCAATGCTGAGCCGGTCAACGGCGGTTTTGTCCCCGTACACTTTGCTGACGTTTTCGAGTTGCAAGGAAATCACCGACAGCGCTCCTTCCTCTGGTTGCCGCGGACGTCGGTACCGCGCGTCTTTATCCGAAAATGGCATCGAGCAAGGCGCCCGTTTCTCCTCCCGGATACAAGATGTACAGCAACGTGTAAAGCGAAAGTCCGGTCACGGCCGCCGCAAACCAAATGGAGGCGGTAATCGGGCCGAGTTTCTTGTGCTTGGCGAAGTTTTGGCGAAACGCCAACGTGATGGTCGAGAGGCCGAATGCTCCCGCCGCCGTGGCCAACACGATGTGGAACAGCAGGAACGCCCGGTAGACGGGCTCCAAACGTTCAGGTCCACCGAACTGCGTGTTGCCGACAAACAGCGTTTTGCTCACGTAAATGACAAAAAAGGCCAGCGCAAACAGAGCCCCGGCAAGCATGAATTTCTTGTGGGTTTCCTGCTTGCCGGTTGCGATTTTGCGCCAGCCGATGCCCACCAGAACAGCACTGACCGCAATGCAGGACGTACTGATCGTCGGCAGGATATGTGCCATGTTGTACCACTCCCCCTCCCATCTGATTTTATTTCACCGGCTGCAACGGTTCAAGGGGGTCGATGCGATCCTCGGCATTTTCCCGCTTGTACCAGCGGACGAAGTTGTAATACAAAATCGACCCGTACGTAATTTCCTGAATCAATTTCATGAGGATGCCGCCCAGTTGCTGGTCATCCAGCGGCGGCAGGATGGCGAATTGCCCGGGGCCGCCAAATTGGGACAAAATCGCGTCGACTTGAAGCGGCACGCAGTAGCCGAGTGCCTTCGCCCACACCAACGGATCGGAGTAGGTGGCAAACAGCGGTTCCGGCGCGAAAATGATGAGGGCGCAGGCCGGCGTGAGCAAAACCCCGTTGGCAAACACGTAACCCATCTTTTTCACGTCGGTCAAGCGCTCGTATTCCGGAAGCGGCGCCACCACGTTCCACCACATCATGAGCGCCGCCACGAGCAGGACCGCATAATAGATCGTATGCACGACGTACTGAGTCATGATCATATCGTGGATCGCCGGCAGGTGATAGAACGAAAAGAGCATGTTGAACGAAAGCAAACCGAGAAGCGGTTTCGTGAACACGCTGAACAGCTTTTGCACGGCCGGTTTTCGCAAGGCGGTGCGATACAACCACTCCGGAATGCCGTACAGGATCAGCGGGGGCGCGAGCAGGTAGGCGACCGCCATGGAACCCATGTGGGCGCTGAACCACAGATGTCCGGCCAAATCCAGCGGACCGCCCAGGGCGAAATACAACAGGGCAAGACCGCTGAGGAACGACGTCTGCTTGCGTGCGGAAACCTTCGCAGCCTCGGGAAACCAATCCTGCCGGTACACATTCGTGGCGAGCACATACAGCACGGCAACGCCCGCGATGATCAGAAAAAGCAACGGACTCCAGGCCGCTCTTGCTCCAAAAACGGAGAGGTCTGGCATTTGCTGTCACCTGCCTATTTTTGGGTATCGAAAAGGAAAGGCTGCCCCGCGCAACGCCATTGGACACCCCGGGACAGCCTTTCTCTCATCGTGCATTCATTCGGTTTACCACCAGCACCAGAGCAACGCCATTACGACGCACGTGAAGGTGACGATGACCCCGCCCGTCAGGAAGATGCGTTGCTGGACGTGGCCTTTGTCCTTCATGTGCATCCAGAACAGCGCCTGGACAAGCGCCTGAAAAAAGGCGAGGACGATGAGGAAGCTGACAATAAACCAGGTTTCCAGTTGATCCGCATAGATCACCGCAAAGAACGCGAAGGCCGTCAGCACCAGGGAAATCGCGTACGAAATAAGATGGTTGCGCGGTCCTTCGTGGACGTGTTTGCGGCGCACCACATCCGTCGCGGCGTGTCCGCCTTGTTCGTTCGTCATATCCGGCTCACCCCAGCTTTCCCATCAGATAGACAACCGTGAAGATGAACACCCAGACCAGGTCGACAAAGTGCCAGTACAGGCTGGTGACGTACACCTTGGGCGCCGTCACGACGGTCAATCCCTTCGACGCCACTTGCCCGATAATGAGCGAGATCCACACGATACCGAACACGACGTGGGCACCGTGGAAACCAACCAGCGTGTAGAACGCCGAGCTGAAGGCACTGGTCGTAAAACCATGGCCCAAGTGGACGTAGTGGACAAATTCGTAAATTTCCAGAATCAAGAACCCGAGACCGAGCAACACGGTCACGCCGAGCCACACGAGGATGCCCTTCTTGTCGTGGCGGTGCATCGCCTGGACGGCGAAGACGCTGGTCAAGCTCGACGTGAGCAGGATGAAGGTGGCCAGCGCCACGAGGGGCAGGCTGAACAGTTCCTGGCCCGACGGCCCGCTCATTACCGAATCCTTCAAGGCAAGGAACGTGGCAAACAGGGAACCGAACAGCACCGTCTCGCCGGCGAGGAACATCCAGAAACCGAGAATCTTGTTGCGACCGTCCAGCGTCGCTCTCTCGGGATACGGCGGCAACGGGCCGTCATGGGCGTGCGCGCCATGCGCATGGGCATGAACGTCACTCATTGGTGGACCCCCTCTCCTTCAAGTTCTTCGGGATGGATGTGATATCCGGGGTCATCCTTCAGAGAGCGGGCAATCATGCAGCCGAAGAACATGACCAAACCGGCAATGGCGATGACATATTTCTCAAACAGGAAGCGAATGAACCCGTTGTCGAACGGCTGGTTGGCGTACATGAATCCGAACGCCGCAATGAACAGCGCGATGGACATGAGCAGCGGCAGGATCGTCGGCGACGGCATGTGGATCGGGCCGAGCGGTTCCGCCGGCGTCATTTCTTTGCGCCCTTCCGACTTCTCCACCCACCAGGCGTCCAGTCCGCGAACAACCGGCAGTTGCTTGAAGTTGTACTCGGGAACCGGAGACGGAATCGTCCACTCCAGCGTGCGGCCGTCCCACGGATCCTGCGGGGCACCCGCCGGTTTCGCCGCGGTCTTGAACACGTTCACCAGGAAGATGATGACGCCGACAGCCATCAGGAAAGAACCGATGGTGCTGACCAGGTTCCCCGTGTTCCAGCCCTGGCCGTCCAGGTAGGTGAACACGCGGCGCGGCATGCCTTGCAGGCCAAGGAAATGCTGGATGAAGAACGTCAGGTGGAAGCCGGGATAGAACGTCCAGAACGTCCATTTGCCCAGTTTTTCATCCAGCAGGCGGCCGAACATTTTGGGCCACCAGTAGAAGCATCCGGCGAACAACGCCATTACGATGCCGCCGACGATGACGTAGTGGAAGTGCGCGACGACGAAATAGCTGTCGTGGAACTGGAAGTTGGCCGGCGCCACCGCCAGCATGACCCCGGTCACCCCGCCCATGACGAAGGTCGGGATGAAGCCCGCGGCGAACAAGTTCGCTGCGGTAAACCGGATTTTGCCGCCCCACAGCGTGAAGATCCAGTTGAACACCTTGATCCCCGTCGGGATGGCGATGAGCATCGTTGCCACGGCGAACAGCGCGTTGGCGATACCGCCCATGCCCGTGGTAAACATGTGGTGCGCCCACACCATGAACCCGAGGAAACCGATCAGCACGGTAGCGAACACCATCGAGCTGTAACCGAACAGCCGTTTGCTCGAGAAGGTGCTCACGACTTCGGAAATGATGCCGAAGGCCGGCAGGATGAGAATGTACACTTCCGGATGGCCGAAGATCCAGAACAGATGCTGCCAGAGGACGACGTTGCCGCCCTGGGTGACATCAAAGAAGTTGGCTCCGAACAAACGGTCGAACATGAGCAACACGAGACCTACCGTGATGGCCGGGAAAGCGAACAGAATGAGGGCGGACGTAATGAAACTCGTCCAGACGAACAGCGGCATGCGCATGAACGTCATGCCCGGCGCGCGCATGGTGACAACGGTTACGATGAAGTTGATGGCGCCGATCAGCGAACCGATGCCGGAAATTTGCAAGCCCATCACATAGAAGTTGACGCCGAAGCTGCCGTAGTCCGGACCGGACAGCGGCACGTACGCCGTCCAACCGGCGTCCGGCACCGACTGGAACAGCCAGCTGATGTTGAGCAGCAGGCCGCCCAGGAAGAACAGCCAAAACCCGAGGGCGTTGACGAACGGGAACGCGACGTCCCGTGCCCCGATCTGGAGCGGCAAAACGGCGTTCATGAAGGCAAAGACGAGCGGCATGGCCACGAAGAAAATCATCGTGGTGCCGTGCATCGTGATCAGTTCGTTGAACGTCTGGGCCGGAATCGCGTCGAATTCCGGGAACATCAATTGATAGCGGATCAACAACGCCTCAATGCCGCCGACGGCAAAGAAGATGGTGCCACCCAGCAAATAGAGGATGGCGATCTTCTTGTGGTCCACCGTCGTCAACCAGTCTTTCAGCACAGCCCAAAAGCCCTTTCTGGGCGCGGCGCTTACCGTGTGCGCGTGTGCCACGCTGGCAACCCCTTTCTCTCCGAAGTCATGTTACTTGAGCGTACGGATGTATTCGATCAAATTGTTCAACTCTTCCTCGGTCAGCGCATCTCCGAAAGCCGGCATCGTGGCGCCCGGTTTGACTTCCTGCGGATCGATGATCCATTCGCGAAGCCACGTGTCGTTGTTTTCGCGGAAACCGCCCACCGTCTCCCGATCGGCGAACCCTTTCAGGTTGGGTCCGAGGCTCATTTTGTCCGACGTGACGGCATGGCAGCTGATGCAATAGTTGCCGAACACTTCTTCACCTGCGACCGCTGCGGGCGTCGTCGGTGCCGGAGCCGGTTCCTGCATGCTCGCCACCCACGCGTTGAATTCGTCCTCGGTCAACACGACCACCTTGAAGTCCATCAAGGCATGGCCTTCCCCGCAAAGTTCGGCGCACTTGCCTTGGTATACGCCGTGGTCACCCGTTTTGAAGGCGACCGTCTTGGTCAGGCCGGGGTTCGTATCCGTTTTGCCCGTCAATTGCGGAATCCAGAACGAGTGGATGACGTCCGCCGAGGTCAGATCCACGTTGACCCAGCTGTTTTCCGGCAGGACGAGATCCTGCGCCGTGCGGATGCCGTAGTCTGCGTAATTGAATTCCCACCAGAATTGATGGGCCGTTACCTGCACGTTGACGGCTTCATCCGCGGCGATCACTTCGTCGTGCTTGAACGTATAGGTGACGGTGAAAATCGCCAGGATCAAAATGAGCGTAAACGGAATGACCGTCCAGATGATTTCCAGCTTGTGATTGCCGGCCACCTGTTCCGGATACCCGGTGTCGCCCTTCCGCTTGCGGAAACGGATGATCGCAATGAAAAAGAGAGCGAAGACGACAATCATCACGAGCGCCATGATGGCGAAGGACAGCACGATCAGGAAGTATTGCTCTTTCGCCCGCTCGCCCTGCGGATCAAGCGCACCGCTGCAACCTGCCATGAGCAGCGCCGCCACCGCCAAAATGAGCGCCGTGCGGCCCGCCTTGTACCATCGTTTCATATTGCGTCGATCCCCCAGTCACAAATGGTGACAAACCGTCACGAGCCCCTTGAGAATGCCGATTTGTCAACGATTATCATCACGTAACCTACTATAGATTCGTTAAATCTTTTTGTCAATTTGGTGAAATCAAGGTTCACAAATTGTCCTTATTCTCGGCGTCATGACGCGGTTCGGCAGCCACGGGCGATTGCCCTGCATCCCCTTCGCCGCACGTCCGGTCGTTAACAAGGATACCCTGCTTTTGGTCCGACAATGCCGGTATTCAACGCAAATCTTGGTGCCGGAACGACAAAAACCCCCGGTCGGCCGGGGGGATAGGTTCACTTGCAGATCCTTACCATATATATTGGTCGCCTTCGGGTCGAAAACCCGAAAACGAGCAACTTCCGTTCTTCTTCCGTGACATGAACCGTTTCCGCGAAAGCCCAGGCGATTCTGCTCCTTAGCAGGCCGAGCGAATCGTCCGTCTCATACACATGCCGCTCGATTTCATCAAGTAACCGATCAACCTGCCGGCGTCCGCCACCCTGACCGAATAAACCCCGTTCCCGCGGATGCCGAACTTGCTGCCGGAACCGTTGCCCGCACCGGCCGTCCATTCGCAGGACCACGGCAATCCGCACTTTGCAAAAAAAGAGACTTCCGGCCGGAGCTTCACCATCCTGCCGAAAGTCCCTGTTGTCTTTTGCATCACAGCCATTTGTCGGACCAATGCTGGATTTCCGCGATGACGCCTTCCAGCGATTTGCCTTTGTCCGTCAGTTCGTATTCGATTCTCACGGGCGTTTCCGGATAAACGCGGCGATCGACGATGCCTCCCGACTCCAACTCTTTCATCCGGTCGGTCAGCATCTTGTCGCTCATGCCGGGGATTTGCGCCTTGATTTCCTTGAACCGTTTCGGTCCGTCCAGCAACACCCGGATGATCAGCGGAGTCCAGCGTTTGCCGAGCAATTCGATGGCCGCTTCATATTTCGGGCACATTCTCGAGTAATCCATCGCCATTCCTCACGATCGGTACGTCAAAAGGTTATCTCTATGAACAGTATACCACATAAGCAAAGGTTTGCTTATAGGTTATGGCGAGGAATTAACGGGAAATGACGCCTTCCCGCGCGGCGTTTCCGCCGGTTTCCGACAATCCCGCGGCTTGCATCGCCTGGTTGCAGGCGCCGATGAACGCCTGGGCGGCAGCGAGCACGATGTCTTTGCCGCTGGCGCTGGACTTGTACATGCGCTCCCGGAAGGACACGGTAACGGATGCTTCACCTTCGGCGTCTTCGCCGGCACCAAGCGAATGCAGTTCCAAATCTTCAAACCGGACGTCCGCCGGAATGACTTGCTTGATGCTGGCAATGACCGCCTCCAGCGGACCCTGCCCGATGCCGGATACGGAATGGAGCGTGCCGGTTCGGTTGTCCCGGATCGTCACGGAAGCGACCCGCGCCCGCTGGGTTCCTGCCACTGCCTGCAGATCAGTCAGGGTGAAACATTGCATTTCGCTGCCCCGGGCCGCTCCGATCAGTTCCAGCAGTTCCTGGTCGGAGACGGTCTTCTTGCGGTCGGCGACCTGCTTGAATTTGGCGTAGACGTCATCCAGCTCGCCGTCCGACAGCCGGATGCCGTATTCCATGGCGCGGTGTTTGATGGCATGCCGGCCGGAATGTTTGCCGAGCACGATCATGTTCCGGTTGATGCCCAGCTTCTCCGGTTCCATGATTTCGTAGGTTTCGCGGTTTTTCAGCAGGCCGTCCTGGTGGATGCCCGATTCGTGCTGGAACGCGTTGCGGCCGATAATCGGCTTGTTCCAGGCGATCGGGAAGTGCATCGCCCGGCTGACCTGGCGCGCCGTTTCGTAAATGTGCTCCTGCCGGATGCCGGTGGAGACGTTCAGGCGGTCCTTGTGCAGTTCCAGCGCCATGACCAGTTCTTCGAGGGCACAATTGCCCGTGCGCTCGCCGATGCCGCACACCGTCACTTCCACCTGGGTGGCGCCGGCGCGAATGGCGGCCAGGCTGTTGGCCACGGCGAGCCCCAGGTCGTTGTGGCAATGGGCGCTGAAGGCCACCTTGTCGGCGCCGCGGGCTTCACGCATCACCGTGCGGAACAGGTTGCCGTAATCTTCCGGCAGGGCGTAACCGACCGTATCAGGCAGGTTGATCACCGTTGCGCCCTCCGCGATGACCGCCTCCACCATTTCGATCAAAAACTCCACGCCCGTGCGGGACGCATCCATCGGCGAAAATTCGATCCGGTCGACAAACTGTTTGCCGTAGGCGACCATGTCGCGGGCGATGCGGATGACGTCGGCCCGGCTGATGCGGAGCTGGTGCATCAGGTGGATGTCCGACGAGGAGATGAACAGGTGCAGCCTGCGGCGCTCCGCATCCTCCGTGGCGCGCACCGCCGCGTCGATGTCCGCTTTCACCGCACGGGCAAACCCGACGATTTCCACCTGCGGATACAGCCGCGAAATTTGCCGGACGGCTTCAAACTCGCCGGGACTGGAAACGGGAAACCCCGGCTCAAGGACGTCGACGCCAAGCTTCACGATTTGCCCGGCCAGGGCCACCTTCCGTTCCGGATCCAGCGTTGCGCCCGGCGCCTGTTCGCCGTCACGCAGCGTGGTGTCGAAAATGTGAATGCGACGTTCTTTCGATTGATCCATTTTGTTCACCCCGTATGCATTCGGTTTTTTTGATGAAAAAAAGCTGCCGCCTCTTTGTTTGCAAAGAGACGACAGCATGCTGCCGCGGTACCACTCTTGTTGGATCGCCGCGCGGACCCGTGTCCGCTTTCCGGCGCATCCCGGCTCATCCGGACGAACGTGCGGAGCGGCTAAGTCGATCCGGTCTGCCCGGCCGATTCGGGCCGGTTGACCGGTCACGGCTTCCCGCATTCTCCGTCGTGTTCGTCCGCGCCCGATCACGGGGGCATCCGTCGCCGCCTACTGGCCGTCTCCTTATAGGAGACCCGTTCGGCGGCGCCGCTTCCGGGCGAGCTTCTGAGGCGCCTTCGTCTGCGTCGCACCGACCCGCAGATCTCTGCACCCGGCCGTCCTCCTACTGTTCCCGTTCATGGCGTTTCCGCTTGTTCGATTGTTTCACATTTACGCCGACTTGCGTTTTCACTTCCCGCCCGTCTCCGTGCGTGCCGCAGGCCGGGCCCGATCCGTGCGGCACCGGCCGGGAGACCGGCCGTCGTCCGCGACTGCCGCGGAAATTCCGCCGGCCAATCAAAAAAGCCCATCGTCCCGATAAAGAGACGACAGGCTATCGCGGTACCACTCTTCTTGGTCTTGCCGCGAGGCGCGGCAAAACCCGACTCCACCGGTTCGGACGTCCATATCGCATGCCGGGGCTGATCCGCACCCGCGCAACGTCCGATCCGCGCCCGATCACGGGGGCATCCGTCGCCGCCTACTTTCGGCCGGACAGGCCGGTTCCGCGGCGCCGCTCCCAGGCGAGCTTCAGGCTTCCTTCGGTTGCGTCGCACCGCCCCGCAACTCTCTTGCTTCCCGGAATCGCCCTACTGTTCCTGTTCCGCGCGTTTTCCATGTTCGGTTGGATTGTGTATGATTATAGGATTCCAGCCAATCCGTGTCAAGGGGGTTCCGCCGGTGTCCCGGATGCGCAAAGCAACGGCCCAATCACGCGCCCGCATTGGCCAGTCCCGGCGACCGCAAACTCACGTCCTTTTTGAAATTTTGGCCGAAATTTCGCCAACGCGCCCGGCGGCACTTCACCCTTCAGCCAAGGAACCGGGCTTTCCGCCGTTCCCGATTCCGGTCTCAGTCCCGCTTGGCCGGGGCCATCTCCTGCAGTTCCGGCACGAGGTTCGGCGGCACCTCGCCTTTGATCCCGGCGACCAGGTTTTGCGCGGCCAGCATCGCCATGTCGAATCTCGTTGCCGCCGTCGCGGACCCGATGTGGGGCACAAGCACCGTGTTCGGCAAAAACAAAAGCGGGTTGTCCGGCTGCACCGGCTCCTGTTCGAACACGTCCAGCCCGGCTGCGCGGATCGTCCCGTCCGACAGCGCGCGGATGAGGGCCGCTTCGTCCACCACCGGGCCCCGCGAGGCATTGATAAAAATCGCCGATGGCTTCATTTTGCGGAATTGCTCTTCACCGATGAGCCCCTCGGTGGCAGGTGTAAGCGGTGTCATCACTACAACGAAATCGCACTCCGCCAGCAAATCATCCATGCTGCGCCATTCGATGCCGAGCCGCTCTTCCGCCGCTTCGTTCCGCCTGCGGTTGTGGTAGACGACATCCATGTCGAAGCCGAGCCTGGCCCGCTTCGCCACCGCTTCGCCGATGCGGCCCATGCCGATGATGCCGAGCTTGCGATGGTGAACGTCCACGCCGAACAGTTCCTCGTTCATGCCCTTCTTCCAGCCGCCTTCGCGCACGAGCCGGTCCAGTTCGGCCACGCGGCGCGCCGTTCCCAGAACGAGCGCCATGATCAGGTCGGCCACCGTATCATCCAGCACGCCCGGCGTATTGGTGCCCATCACGCCGCGCCGCTTCATCGCTTCCAGATCAAAATTGTTGTACCCGACCGAAACGTTGCTCACGATTTTCAGGCGGGGAGCCCGTTCAAGCAAACCATCATCGATCCGCGTACCTGCCGTCAAAAAACCGTCCGCCTCCGCCAGAGCGGCAAACAGCGCGTCCCGTCCGGGCCCTTCCGGACGAAACACCCTCGCGTGCTCGGACAAGTATTCTTCCACCCGTTGCGGCGCGGCTACTCCCAGCAATACATTCGGTTTTTGTTCACTCGCCATGTCAGTCAGTCCCCTTTTTGGTGTGTTCTTGATGCCAAAACGGTGAGGGTGCGCGGCGCTCCCCGATGATTTTGGCGCTTTTGTCAAATCATTATATCACTCCGGAGCCGGCAAATCCGCATCAAATTGAAAGAAACGGGAGAACGATTGCAAAATGGTGGAAAGCCGGAAATTTGACTCCTTCGCGCATTTGAAACGGGGCAAAATCTGATATAATAGGAACAATGAGAGCGAATCGGACGGGCGGAGGTTGGAAAACCGGTGAACCCACTGAAAAGGCTGAAGCTGAAATCTCAGCTGCGCAATTGCGATTATGTGCTGGCCGGCACCGTCATCAAGCAGCAATACTATGATCCCGCCAAAAACACGGTCATCAACGGCTTGATTGACGAGTTCATGGCCAACCCGAATTTTGAAAATGCCCTGAAACTGATCGAATACAACGAAATGCTCACCTTCTACTTCACCGAAAGCTGCGCGGGCGGCCTGTACGTGCGCAAATCGACGCAGGATCCCGTCGCTGCTCCGGCGCGGCAATCTTCACCCGATGACGACGACGATTTTGCCGTTCCCGCCCATGCCGGCTCCGGAACGGTGCCGAAAGGCCCCGGCGCCAAGCGGCCCGACGTATCCATCGATCCGGACGACCCGGCCGAAACCGGCCTCCCGCAGCCGTCCGTCGAACCGTTCACGGACAGCAAGGCCGAACCGGTGAATCCGGTTGGCGCCGACGGGCTGTCCGATCCGCTGGACGAGGACCCGAAGCGCCGGTTCAGGCGCCAGAAGCAGCAGGAAATTTTGCAGGAATCGGAAGCGCTCATGGAACAGTTGCTTTCCCTCGACATCCGTCGCAGAAAACCGGCTCCCCCGAAAGATGACGCCGCCGTTGCGGAAAGCCGGGAGCCCCTCCGGAACGATGAACCGGTCGCGCCGAAATCCGAACCGGACGACAGCGTTGATGCGGATACCCGCCTTTACAAGACCCCGCTTCACGACGATGCACCTTCATCGCGGGAGTCCGATCCCGACATCAGCCTCCCGCCTTTCGCCGGAACATCCGCGGCGGAGGCGGCGCCGGCCATGGAGCCGGACGCGGAACCGGACATGGCGCCGGAACGTCCGGCGTCCTCCCCGGCCTTCTCCGGGCCGGAACGGAAGGATAACGCCGCCCGCCGCGGACGCGGCGGCTTGGCCAAACCGGAACCGGTCGGCCCGAAGCCGTCCTGGGCGAGAAAACCGTATTGGGAGGACGACGTTCCGGCGAAGAACGAGGAGGCGGAAATTCCGGCTCGCGGCCGGAACGCAGCCGCCCGGTCCGCGGAACCGGCTGCCGCTTTGTCAAACCGCGGCACGAACCCCGCCGGCATAACGGCGGAACCGGCAGCCGAACCGGCTCCGCGTCGTGATGAAAATGGTGTTCCGGCAAAGAACGACGGGCAACCGGCAACGGCTGCCGCGGAACCGACGCCGCACCGCCTTCCGAAGCGGTCCTACGCCAACGTCATCGCCACCCTGAAAATCGACATCCACACGATGGCGAAGCAGCTGGAGGACTGCAGGCGCCAGCTCTCGCAAAATCCGCCCAACGAAAAGCAGCTGATCGCCTGGATCAGTGCGCTGGAAGACGCCATCGAAGAATTTTCGCAAGTGGTGGATCATCTCGAGGAGCACCAATAAAGAAGGAACCGCTTGCGCGGCTCCTGGCGGCTCCTCTTGTTTTTTGACCGCATCCGGCGTCCCGGTCACAGGATGTCGGCATTGCGCAGCGCGTGATCCCAACTCGGAAAATAGAACAGCGCATTGCGGAGCAATTCGGGGTCCCGCTCTTTGATTTGCTTTTTGCCGAGAGGGGCCCCGGAAGCTTTCAGCGCCTTGATCCGGTTGATCACTTCATCGGCACCCAGCGTCACGTCCAATTCCCGTCACCACCTTTCCAACGACTGCTTGATTTGCAAGATAGTTTCACTGACTTTGCGCAAAATTATTCAGAAACGCCGCATAATTTCCCAAGCCATTGGAAATGGAGGCCATGCGAGTGAACAAGTACAGCATCCTCGAACGGATCGCCAATGCCGGCGTCGTCGCCGTGCTGCGCGGAGATTCCCCCGAAGAAGCCGTCCGTTACGCGGACAAAGCCGTCGAAGGCGGCATTCGCGTCATCGAATTGACGATGACGGTACCGTACGCGCTGGAAGCCGTCACCGCCCTCACCAAAAAATATCACAGCCCGAGCGCCCCGGTAAAAGACGTGCTGATCGGCGCGGGCACCGTCCTCGATCCGGAAACCGCCAGGGCCGTCATCATGGCCGGCGCCGCCTTCGTGGTGTCTCCGAGCCTGAACCGGGACACCGTCATGCTCTGCAACCGGTACCGCGTGCCGGTCATGCCGGGCTGCATGACGATCAACGAAATGACGGAAGCGCTGGAACTCGGCGTCGACGTCGTCAAGCTGTTCCCCGGCAACCTGTACGGCCCGTCCACCATATCGGCCATCCGCGGCCCGCTGCCGCAGGCCAACATCATGCCCACGGGCGGCGTCAACCTCGACAACCTGAAGGATTGGCTGAAAGCCGGCGCCTTCGCCGTCGGCATCGGCTCCGATCTGACGAAGGACGCCAGGAAGACCGGCAACGACGATCTCGTGGCCGACAAGGCCAGAGCCTACATGCAAGCTTTCTGGGAAGCGGCCGGACGGACGAATTGACCCTTTGCAAGCCGGGGAAAGCTAACTTCGTCCAAACCTGCCGGTCGCACGGCGGAGATGCGCCCGATGCAACCGGCAAATCTGATGCGACGGAAAGGACGGCCAAACGATGGACAACGGGATAACCAACGGGAAGGAAGCGGGCAAGAGCGGCTCCCCGGACATGCACGCGTCCGCCGCCGAAGCGCGTCTGGCACGGTTGCTGAAAGACGGCGCGGCGGACCGGAGCCGCCCCGAAGCGGAAGCGCCGCGACACCTCTCGCCGCGTTACGAAGTGCGCATCGTGACCGAACGGGACCCGCTGGTGGAAGAGACCCGGCTTTACCGCGAAATGGCGGACGAAATCGACGGCCGGTACGACCGGTTCGCCCCCCGGGATGAGCGGTAAATCATCCCGGCACCGCCAAAAGAAAAGCTCCCTCATGCGCGATGAACCGCCATGGCGGCAGCCGGATGGCGGCCGGCCGCCGGGTTGCCGTTCAAAAGGCGCGCTTCGGGAGCTTATTTCGTTACCGCATCTATCACAAAAATATGGTTTGCGACACCGTGACGGAAACTCCGCGCCAATCCGCGGCGAAATATGGTTACGGGCGCGTCCAGTCGAACCCGATCGCGGTCAGGAACGCCCGCGCCAGCACCATGTGGCCGGCCTGCGTCGGATGCACCCGGTCCCAGGCCAGCGCAGCGGGATACAAATGCGCGAGCACCCGGTTGAAGGCTGCCTGCGTATCCACGAAGATGGCCCCGCTATGTTCCGCGACCTTCTTCACGATCCGGCCGTACCGGTCCATCATCGCCCGCATCGGGTCCGCCTCCGACGGTTCGATATAGAACGGCGTCATCAGCACGAGACCCTTCACCCGCGGCCCGGCGTCGGCCACGAGTCCGCGGAGCGTTGCTTCGTATTCGTCTTCGCCCACGTGCGTCTCCGGCATGAACGGCAAATCGAATTGGCGCCATACATCGTTGATGCCGATCATGATGACGAGCCAATCCGGCGCCTGATCCGTCACGTCTTCCCGCCAGCGGGCTTTCAGGTCGCGCACCGTATTGCCGCCAATCCCCTTGTTGACGACACGAATGCCGAGTTCCGGATAACTGCTTTGCAGAAAGGCGTCCACCAGCGACACATAGCCGTTGCCAAGGGCAAATCTTCCTTCCCCTTCCGGCCTCTTTCGATCACAATCGGTAATGGAATCCCCGATAAACAACAATTTTTGCCCCTTGCCCAGCAGCATGACCAATCCTCCCGTCCACGTTCTGCTCCCATTTTAACCGGGTTGACCGCCGCTTGTCGAACTGGTACGATAAAAGTGATACATTTTGTATCAATTTTGCATCTTGTCTGATTGCGAAACGTGCACGTCTGCGCGGAAGAGCAGATGGACAAGATGGCCTTAGACCATAAAAACCGGAGGAGCTTTCGATGCGTTTCCCAATGAAATCCGGACTGTCCGCCTTTGTCATGTTGGTCGTGATGCTCGCCTTGACGAGCCGTCCGCTCGCCACGGCCGACGGGCAGGCCGGACATGCCGGCAGAGCTGGATCCCTTCCCGCCGCCGCTCCGGCCGAACCAGGCCGGTTTGGCGCCAAATCATCACCCGTTGCCGTCTCCGCGGCGGCGTCCGCACGTTCGTCTGACGCCGCCGGAGCCGGCGAGCCGGTCACGCGGGCCGAATTTGCCGCCATGCTGAACGAGGCGCTCGGCTATGAACCGTTGGACAAACCGTCCCCCTTCCCCGACGTGCCGGACAGCCACCCGGCCCGCGCCCATTTGGCGGCTGCCCGGGAAATCGGCTACATGCGCGGCAATGCCGCGGGGGAAGCGGAGCCCGACCGGGCGGTCACGCGGCAGGAAGCGGCCGTCATGCTCGGCAGCCTGCCCGAATTTGTCCAGGCGCGCCTTCGCATGACGATCCATTTCGCCGACGCGAATGCGATCGCCGGATGGGCCCGTCCGGACGTCAGCCGGATCGCCGGCTCGGGCATTCTGCCCGTCGACGCGGAAGGCCGCTTCCGCCCGAACGACCCGCTGACCCGCGGGGAAGCTGCCGCCGCCTTTGAAACGGTGAACCGCCTTCTTGCGGAATTTAGCCGACCGATGCCCCGGCTGAAAGTCGGCGAAAGCGGCCGCCATCTGACAACGGAAGACGGGGAACCGTTTTTCTGGCTCGGGGATACCGCCTGGGAACTGACGGGCCGCCTCACCCGCGATGAAATCCAAACTTACCTGGCCAGCGCCGCCCGCCACGGGTTCAACGTCGTGCAGTTCGTCCTGATCACCGAGCTTGGCCGTCTGTCCGAACCGAATCCGTACGGCGATTTTCCGCTCGTGGACAAGGATCCGGACCGCCCGGCCGTCACCCCGGGCAACGACCCCGCTTCCCCCGACGAGTACGACTACTGGGATCACGTGGACTTCGCGCTGGACACCGCCGAGTCGTACGGCCTGTATGCCGCCCTTCTGCCCGCATGGGGCAGTTATCTGTGGGAGAACGTAGGCCAGCGTGCCGATCCCTTTTTCAACCGGGACAATGCGCGGCGGTACGGCAAGTGGCTGGGCGAACGATACGGCGGGCGAAGCAACGTCGTCTGGGTGCTGGGCGGCGACCGCGTGCCCGACACGGAGGAGAAGAAAGCGATCATCCGCAGCATGGCGCAAGGGCTGAAAGAAGGCGGCGCGGAGCAGCTGATCACCTATCACCCGTGGGGCGGCGTCTCGTCCTCCGACTATTTCCGGAACGAGGACTGGATCGATTTCCACGCCTTCCAGTCCGGCCACAACGAGAAGGACGGCGCCAACTATTTGCTGGCCGAGAACGATTATTCCCTGACGCCCGCCAAACCGACCCTGGACCTCGAACCGCGCTACGAAGCCGCTCCCATCGATTACGATCCGGTGAACGGCCGGTTCGATGCCTACGACATCCGGCAGGCCGCCTACTGGTCGGTGTTCGCCGGGTCGTTCGGGCACACCTACGGACACCACGGCATCTGGCAAATGTACGCCCCGGGGCGCGAGCCGTCCATCCACGCGGAAATTTATTGGCAAGACGCTTTGGACGCTCCCGGCCGTGCCGCCATGAAATGGCTGCGGGCCCTGTTCGAAACGTATCCGCCGGAACGAAGCGCACCGGATCCGTCGGTCATCCTCGGTCCCCGCACCGGCGCTTCACGCATTTCCGCCCTGCGCGGAGACGATTTCGTGCTCGTCTACACGTCCGCCGGCCGCCCCGTCACGGTGCTGCTGGACCGGATCGAAGGCACGCCGGAGCGGATCTCCTGGTACGACCCGAAGAGCGGCGCCCTGACGGATGCCGGAGCCGTCCGCGCGGGAGCGGCCCGGCAAACCTTCACGCCCCCTTCCGCGGGGCGCGGGGAAGATTGGGTGCTGATCATGGATATACGCCGAAATCTTTGACGTGCAAATCCACCTTCACACGGATGTCCATGTCCGCGAAAGTCTCCCGCCAGTCGAGTTTTTTCCATTCCGGATACGAATACAATCTTCGGGCGTATTGCCCCATGCCGATGCAATCGGCGCGCAGCTTCTGCATGAGCCTGATTTGCCGTTCGCACTTTTCTTCCACTTTGCGGTTGATCTTTCGGATCAGCTCCTCCCGGGATTTTTTCGTTTTGTGATTCTTGTAGCCGAAATCCTCGACCACCGATCCGTTGAGCAAAATGCTGATTTCTGCAGCCAGGGCGCCGCCGGCTTTGCGTCGGATTCGCACGTCTCTCTCGCTGCGCAAAGCGGTCAACGTGACGAACTCCGTCTGACCCACTTGCACCGTAATGACGCCTTGACGAAACTCGTCGTACAACATGACGAAATAGGGCATGTCTTCCGCCTTCACCCTGCCCGCCAGCCGATCGTCCCGGAACAGTCCGATGCCGTCCAGCTTGATGGAATCGGTGGACGGATTGATGAAGGGAATCACCGGGTCGATGCCGTCATCCTGCAAATCCCGGTAGAAAGTGTGCAGGTTGGCTCTGGGAAGGAACAAGTGAACGGCTTCCTTCTCGAGCAACAGATCAATGTACCGCCCGATCCTCGGGATGGCCGGATGTTTGAATGTGAGCAAATCATGGACGTTGACGTCGGTCAGGGTCAGTTTCACCCGCGTCCCCAATGTCGGATCGCGCAGCAGGGCATCCAGATCGTCCAGCAACCCGCGTTCGGCAATGCGGGCATTGAACACGGCGGTTCGCAACTGGCCGAAAACCAGTTTCCGGTCCGTCATGCGGGACAGTTCCTGCCGGGAATTGTTGCTGCGGCTCGTGACGGACAACACTTCTTCCTCCACGGACGCCTTCGGATTGATGACGGGAAACAGCACCGTCGTCCGGTTGGAGTTCCCTTCCTCCTCGCCCCGGCCTTCCTCCAGATCAAATCCCATCACGGAAATCATGCCGAGTTCCTCCAGAACCCGCTTGTCCGCCTGCGTGCCGCAACCGCTTGCGGCCATGGTCACAAGAGCCAGAACCGGCACGGCAAGAAACTTCCTCATGACGTCTTCGGCCTCCGCGCCCTCGCAATCAGCATGCCGCCGATGAGCAACAGGGGAAGCAAAATGGCGGTGCAAATGGCGATTTTCCCCATGAGCCGCAGCCAGCCCGTCACCAAATCCAGTTCTTCCGGAATGGAGGACACAAAATAGGTGATGAAGATCAGGAAGGCCGCCGGCCACCGCTTGTCAATTTTCGGAAACACATAGCTGAACAGTTCCGTCGCAATCCAGAAATAAAGCGTCGCCGTCACCAACGCGACGAGAAAAAAGGACGTGAACATCAGCGTGTCCACCCGTTCAATGATGGGCAGCTGCACATGCCCGACCATTTCCAGCAACGGGTACAACATGTCGCGAAGCTGGCCGTAACTGAAAAAACCGAATGCGATGATCGTCAAGATGAGATAGATGACGGTGGTCACGGCATTGGCCGCGTAGACGCCGCGGAACCAGCGGGTTCCACGCCCAACGTACGGGATCAGAAACAGGGACAATTCAAAACCGAGATAAGCGGCATACAATTCAAGACAGCCGACCCAAACATCGGTTCCTTCCTTCAGGAAAAACGGCGTGTACCGCACCAGCTCGGTTTCGTCGTACAGGGACAGCAACGTAAACGGAATGACCATGGTGGAGAAAAAAATGACGGTAACCGCCTTGCTCAGATTGTAGATACCGATGATGACCAGGCAAAAGATCAGGACGTCGATGCCCGCCCGAAACACATACGGACGCGTGGCCGGAAACGACTGCAGCTCGTACATGAGCACATACTGTTTGCTCGTCAGGCACGCCGACAGGGCGTACATGCCGCTCATGCCGAGCTGCAGGGCACCGGCGACCGGTTTCGGCAAAAACAGGCCGAGCATGTCGGGCAGCGAGCGCCCGCCGCCCAGCCGGACAACCGCATGAATCAGGGCAACGTTGGCCAACACCATCAATCCGACGGGCAAAATCGCGATCCAGCCGTTCGTTCCGAAATGCGTCGCACAAATCCGCGGCAGACTGAAGATCGTCACGCCGACCTGGGTCATGTGGATGAGAATCACGATATGAAAGGCATTCAGTTTCTCGTTCAAGGACCGTCACCTTTCAACGTTTCATTTTGTTGAACGTCCGATTTTTCGTTACGGATTGCGATGTGCGTTCCCGCAACGCCCAATAGGGCCCGCGAATGATGAGCCGCTTCCAGTCTTCCGCGTTGAACGGCGCGATCGGCGTCAAATACGAGCTTTTCAACACGGTCAGATTGGACAGGTCGGCGATGATGAAGCCGAAGCCGAGCATGAGGCCGAGGTTCCCCCAAATGCCGGCCAATAGAATGAGCCCGAAGCGCAGCAGACGAAGCGAAGTGCTCATCATGTAACTGGGAATGACGAAGGACGCGATGGCCGAGGTGGCCACCGTGATGATGAGAATGTTGCTCGTAAAGCCGGCTTGCACCGCTGCCTGGCCGATGACGATTCCGCCGACGATGCCGATCGTCTGGCCGATTTTGGACGGCAGGCGCGCCCCCGCTTCCCGCAGCATCTCGATCGTAAATTCCATGAAAAGCGCCTCGTAAAGCGGCGGAAAGGGGACCCTTGCCCGCGATTCGGCCAGATTGACCAGGAGCGTGCGGGGAATCAACTCGTAATGGAACGTGGTGACCGACACGTAGAAAGCGGTGAACGACACGGTAATCACGAAAGCGATGAAGCGCAAAATCCGGAGGCCGGTGGCGCTGATCCAGCGCATGTAAAAGTCATCGGCCGCGTTGAAATACTCCATCAGGCTGGAGGGTGCCGTGATAACCGTCGGACTGCCGTCGACGATGACAACGATGCGGCCCATGGACAATTTGAGCACGGCGATGTCCGGCCTTTCGGTCGTATAAAATTGCGGGAAAATGGAATTCGGATGGTCTTCGATCAGCTGCACCAGCGCATTGGCTTCCTGCAGGACGTCGGTTTCGATGTCCTTGATGCGGGACAACAACTCGTTCACGAGAGCAGGATTTGCGATATCCTCGATGTACATCACGTACACGTCCGTATGGCTCAGTTCGCCCACCCTGACCTTGACTGCCTTCAATCGGGCACTTTTCATCCGACGCCGGATCAGGCCGATGTTGATGCTCGCCATTTCCGAAAAGCCGTCATGGGGACCGGTGATGGCCCCCTCCACTTCCGACTGTTCGACACCCCGGCCCGGCGGATCGGCGACGTGCACGAGCCAGACGCCGCCCTTGTGGAACAGGGCGGCTTGCCCGTCCAAAACGCCTTCCACCGCTTCGGTCAGCGTATCCGCACGGACGAACTGGGATCGCTTCAACATTTGCGCGAGCCCGTCGGGATCCGCCGTTTCCAGGGGCCGGACCAGGTCCCTGTCCAACGCTTCCACGCCAACCATGTGGCCGAAATAGAGCAAATCCACGCCAAGGTGGGGATAACTGCGGTGCACGAGGTCGCTGCAATCGTCAAACTGTTCGCGGACAAGCGAAAAAGACGGCTGACGCTCATCCGTCGGATGATTCAGGCCGTCTTCCACGGGTCGCCTGTTGTCGGTCTCTTTTTTCAGAAACCACGATTTGAGTCTTCGCACCAAACCCACGAGATACCCCTCTCTGCGCATCGGCAACCGATATTTTTCGGGTATCCGTAATTTGGCTTGGCGCGCGTCGCATTATGCACACGGGATTCCAACTCGGGCCGCGCTTACAAAATCGGCGAAAGGAGCCGGCAGACGGACTCCTTGAAGCGGATCCACAGGGAACGCCCCTGATACTTTTCCCAGGTGAGCCGTTCGGACACGTTCACGTCCGTGCGGAACGTTTTCAGAAGCTGGCCGGCGATGGCCCGGTCGTACAGGAACGCGTTTACCTCGAAATTGAGCCGGAAGCTGCGGTTGTCCATGTTGGCCGTGCCGACGGAGGCGATTTCCCCGTCGACGACGATCGTCTTCGCGTGGAGAAACCCGTTGCGGTACAAGTACACGTTGGCGCCGGAATTGAGCATCTCGCCGACATGGTACATGGTCGCCCAGTACACGAACGGGTGGTCCGGTTTGTCCGGGATCATGATGTTGACTTCCACGCCGGAGGCGGCGGCGATTTGCAGCATGTCCAGCATGCTCGCATCGGGGATGAAATACGGTGTCTGGATGTGGATCGACTTCTGCGCCGAAGCGATCATTCTGAGATATCCGTTTTTGATGTGCTCCGCTCGGGAAACCGGGCCGCTGGTGACGACCTGGATGCCCACGTTGCCCGTCCGTTGCGGCTCCGGATACAGGTTCGGCGTATAGGCGATGTCATGCCGGTGGCTCGCCTGGTTCCAGTCCAGGATGAACCGGGTTTGCAGCGCGTACACCGCTTCCCCCCGGATGCGCAAGTGGGTGTCCCGCCAGTAGCCGAACCGGGATTTGAGCCCGAGATATTCGTCCCCGACGTTGAATCCCCCGACGTAGCCGGTCACTCCGTCGATGATAATCAGCTTGCGGTGGTTGCGGTAGTTGATCCGCAAATTGACGAACCGGAACCGGGACGGAAAAAAGGCTTCCGCCTGGCCGCCGGCCGCGCGAAAGTCCCGGAAAAACCGCTTCGTCAGTTTCCGGGAACCGAGTTCGTCGTACAGCAGCCGGACGGTCACCCCCTGCTTCGCCTTCTCCGTCAGCAGGTCCATCAGCCGCCGGCCGAGCCGGTCATTGCGGAGGATGTACGTTTGCAGATGGATGTAGTCCTTCGCTTCCGCGATGTCACGGAACAGCTGGTCGAACAGCTTTTTGCCGTCGGTGAAAATGTCCACTTCGTTGCGCTCCGTCAGGAGCGACTGGTTGCGCGCGAGGTGCATCAGCACCAGATCCAGGTGGCGCTTCGCCTCCGGATTGCGAAACGGATACTCGCCCTTGCGGATTTTGCCCGACTGCTCCCGCAGCAGCTCCTTCAACCCGAGCTTGTTCAGGTCCTCCCATTCAAACATTCGCAGACGCCGGATTTGTTCCCGCCCAAGCAGCAGATACAGGACGAACCCGAGCACCGGGATGAAAAAAAGAACGAGCAGCCACGCCCAGACGGATTCGGCTTCGCGGCGCTCGCGGAAAATCACGATTCCGGCAAAGAAAATGTTGAGCACGATGATGAGTCCGAGCAGGATGCTGGTCACGTTCACCGGCGTCACTCTCCCTATCGTTTCGTTCGTTTGCGGCCAAGTCGCTGCCAGACGATGGCGGCGGCGAACAGGACGATCACCACGGCGATGGACACGATCTGTCCCGCTCCTTCGCTCATGAAACCTTCCACCAGCACCGAAAAGATCAGCTGAAACAGAAAATTGCCCGCGGCGGTGGCGACGATATAGGGCTTGAAAGGAATGCCGGCGATGCCGGCGGCATAGTTGATCAGATTGGAGGGGGCAAACGGAAACAGCCGGGCGAGAAACACGAACATGTGCCCGCTCTGCTCGATTCGCTCCAGCCAGTTGTGCCTCATCCTGCGGTTTGCAAAATCCCGAAATCCGTAACGGGCGACGGCGTAAGCCGCCGCAGCGCCGACCAGGCTGGACAGCCAGCCCCACGCGAAACCGCCCGGCAAACCGAACAAAGCCACGTTGACGGTGATGATCCCCATGAGCGGAATGACCGTCAGCAAGTTTTGCAGCACCATCACCCCGAGCATGACCAGGAGAAGCAGCAGCGTGTTTTCGGCCGTGATCCGGCGGATCTCTTCTTCGCTGAATTCCGGGAGGCCGTATGTCCGGGCGAAAATCATGGCCGCCAGTATGGCAACCGCGGCAACGGCCAGAACAACCAAGCGCCATTTCGGTTTTCGGTCTTGCTTGGCAAGCATCGGGCGCTTTCCTCCTCCACGTATCCCTATCATATGAGTATAAGGAAAACGTACGATGCCGTCCATGCGGACGGTGACGCCCTTCAAGACGAATCGCGATCGGGATGGTCCGCGGACACGGCCGGGTCAGATTCGAGTCCGACATGACCGGCCCCCCACGGACACGGCCGGGTCAGTTTCGAGTCCGACATGACCGGCCCCCCGCAGCCCCGGCGAACAGGGCTTTCGCTCCCGGGCAGTGCTTTTCTTTCCCCCGTCATGCAGGGATTTTGCCGGAATGCAAAGAAATTTGGATGATAGATCATTGGGAGGGATCAAACATGAAAGTCACTTATCACGGACATTCTTGCGTGCAACTGGAAAGCGGCGGCAAATCGGTGGTCATCGACCCGTTTCTGACCGGCAATCCGGTGGCCGTCACCAAGCCGGAAGACATCCGCTGCGACGTCATCTTGCTCACCCATGCCCACGGCGACCACATCGGCGACGCGGAAGCGATCGCCCGGGCGAACGACGCCCAAATCGTGGCCATCCACGAACTGGCCACCTGGTACTCCGGGAAAAATCTGAACACCATCGGCATGAACATCGGCGGTTGGGCCGACATCGGGTTCGCCAGAGTCAAAATGATCCAGGCGTTCCACAGTTCGGGCATCATTACGGACGACGGGCAGATCATCTACGGCGGCATGCCGGCGGGCTTCATCGTGGATTGGGACGGGTGGACGCTCCTCCACAGCGGAGATACCGCCCTGTTTTCCGACATGAAGATGATCGGCGAACGACATGACATCGACGTGGCCTTCCTGTCCATCGGCGACCACTACACGATGGGTCCCGAAGACGGCCTGCAGGCGGCGGCATGGCTGCGGGCGAAGGCGGTCGTGCCGATCCACTACAACACGTTTCCGCCGATCCGCCAAGATGCGACGGCATTCGCCGCCAAGCTGGAGGCGCAAGGGCAGCGCGGCATCGTCCTGGCGCCGGGAGAGGCCGTCGATCTGGGCAGCAAGGCATGAGGATGACACCGCATCCGGCCGGCAACCCGCAATCGGTTCATGGATGATGCTTCGGGACGTTGATTTCCCGTCGGTCCGGGAAGCACAAATCGTCTATCTGCGTAAAAAAGGACTCAAAATATACTACGCACGGAAAACGAAGTACATTTCATGTACTACATTTCGTCCAAATGGCGAATAACGGGGCAATGAAGCACATTTCATGTACTACATTCGTCGAAAAAGTCCCGTTACCGATCAAATCACGGAAATGTAGTACACGTTTTGTACTTCGTTTGGCCCGATCCGGCCAACTCCGCAAATTGAAGTACACAAAATGTACTACGCGTGGAAAACGAAGTACATTTCATGTACTACATTTCGTCCAAATGGCGAATAACGGGGCAATGAAGCACATTTCATGTACTACATTCGTCGAAAAAGTCCCGTTACCGATCCAATCGCGGAAATGTAGTACACGTTTTGTACTTCATTTGGCCCATTCCGGCCAACTCCGCAAAATGAAGTACACAAAATGTACTACGCGCGGAAAACGAAGGACATTTCATGTCCCCCATTCAGCCAATCGCGAATTCGGGTGGATAAGAATGCATCTCCACAGGTCGGAACGAAAAGTTCGAGGTCAACAAACCGGAGCGGCAACAGCGGGAGCGTGAAAATGCCGAACCCCGACGATGCCGGGAAGAGGGTAGCCGCACGCTTCACCGCTTCCCATGCCGGACGAAGGCGAATAGTCCAGGCGAAGGAAAGGCATGCTATCGGCAGAAGGAATCGGCAAACACGTGAGAAAGGATCGGTTCCACAACCCTGAGAAAGGCGGTCACCCAGATGGATCCGAACAAGAAAAAAAGGCTCGAACGAAAGTTTGACCGAAAGCTGACCGACGGAGAAGCCGCGGAAATCGCCAACACGGAGGTGTTGCACCGGGACGACGAGGACTTCTATGAAAACAACGACATGGAAGCCGGCCTCGATTTCGACGGGGACAACGGCGACAAGGCCGGCGGCGGCATCGGGACCAAAGGCGAGGAGATGTTCCGCATCAGGGGCAGCGGGACGCGGTACCCGTAAGCAGAGCCACGCGGACGCAAATCAAGGCCGCTCCGACCGGCACACCTGTGCCGGCAGGCGGCCTTGATTGACTTGGAGACCGTCCCGGGGGTGCACCAAACTTCCCGCCGGGACGAAGTCCACTCATGCCTGGTCAGGTACCCGATCCGTAAAAGGTCGTCCCTTCCCCCGCCAATCGTTCTTCCCAAATCATCCGCAAAATGGCCAATTCTTCGCTGTAATCCGTCTTCGTTTCGTCTTTCCCGTATTTCAAGGTTTCCAAAATGTCCACCGAAAAACGGTTTGCTCCCAGGGCTTTCCACTCCCGCTGGAGATCCCGCACCGGGAAATTGCCGAAGTTGAGCTTGAACAAAGCGCTGTTGATCGCGCCCTTCAAATTTTGCGAGGTGGCGAGCCAACACTTGCCGTTCTCCTTGTTTCGGATGGCGAAGATGCCCATGTCGGATTTCATCTGTTTGTACTGCTCCTGCAGTTCCTTTTTTCGATTTCGATCCAACATGTCAATAACCCATTTCCTTCAAAATGCGAGACAGCGTGCGCAGCCGTTCGCCCAGCAGCTCGCCGTCTTCCCCGAGCGCCTGCTGGAACAGCCGGATGTCTTCGTCGATTTTCTCGTTGTCCGTGCAGACGGCCACCGTCATCGCGTCCCCCTGCAGGCCGACCCGGTCGATTTGCGGATTTTCCGGATCGTACAGCTTTTCGTGCCGGTAGGCATCCTGGAAGTACAGCTGGGCGCGGCAGATCAGGATGGCCAGATCGAGCACCCGGTGAAGCGGCAATTCCTCGGATTGGCGGGACCATTTCCCCCCGGTGTGGCGCCACACCTTGGCCGAAATGTCCACTTTCCCGCGTTCGTTCCATTGGGCGAGCCCGAGGGACAGCCCTTTGGCATCGGTGTTGTAGGCATAGCGCCCGTCCACGTTGCCGTAGTTTTCCACGACGATGACGGGTTTGTGTTTGAGCGTGGTCGGAATGTTCATGGTGGTAGTCCTCCCTTTTTCTATTTAATAATTTACTAAATTACTAATTTACTGATTTCGACTAGTCAAACATAACATGTTGCGCGTCCGATGTCAAGCCGAACGGTCAAAAAGCCAGGTTCCCTGCCCGAACCCAACATTCCCGTTTATCGGTAGAATGTGATGCACGGCATGCAGCCCGCAATAGAAGCGTGATGCATGTCGTGCAGTTCATTTTCGCCAAAAAGCAGAAAAAGGCCCGGAACTGCATTTCGTACAGCACAATCTTCGAACATCGCCCTTTCAGCCCTTTGCCGGGAAAATGTGATGTACGGTTTGCAGTTCATGAAGCCCTTTTTGTCCAAATTGGCAGAATGTGATGCACGGCATGCAGCTCGCGTTCCGGAGTAAAATCCGCCATGCGGGCCGATAGGAATCCGTCGAAAATAAACGGACAGGGAATCATCCGGCATCAAAAAAGCAGACTTCCGGCCGAAAGCCGAAAGTCTGCGCATGGAAATCCCGCGATGGCCGGAAGGGATGCATCAACCTTCGAGGGGCCGCCGGGGCAGATTCACGTTCACATGAACATTCATACAAAATCATGTCCGGGAGAACGGTATTCGGGCCTTTTGGATGAAAAATCATCCAAAATCCCCCGCCATGACCGTGTCACCGGGCCGTTTTGGATGAAAAATCGTACAAAAAGGCGCCATAGAGCCGTTTCGCCGGACGTTTTGCGTGAAAAATCGTTCAAATTCCGGTGAAGTTCACCCGGACTGCCGGCCGAGCGCCTCGATGCCGAGCGCCAGCGCGCCGGCAAGCCCGGCATTGTCTCCCAGTCCCGGCGGCACGATGTATTCGTCGATCCGCGACGTGATCGCCTCGGCCTGCACGTACCCGTTCAGCATCGTTTGCACCTGCTTCCGGATCATCGGGAACAGATGCGCCTGCTTCATGACGCCGCCGCCCATGATCACCCTCTGCGGAGACAGGAGCAATACGGCGGATACGACGGACTGCGCGAGGTACCAGGCTTCCAGTTCCCATGCTTTGTGGTCCGCCGGAAGCTCGTGGCCTTTCACGCCCCAGCGCCGCTCGATGGCGGGTCCCGCCGCCATGCCTTCGAGGCAATTCCCGCCGTGATAAGGGCAATGGCCCGCGAAAGCATCGTCGGGATGCCGGCGGACGAGCACGTGGCCGCCTTCCGGATGGACGAGGCCGTGCACGAGGCGTCCCTCCGCCAGCACGCCGACGCCGACGCCCGTTCCGATCGTATAGTAGACGCAGGTGGACAGCCCGCGGGCCGCCCCCCAGCGCGCTTCGCCGAGGACGGCGGCGTTCACGTCCGTATCCCAGCCGTACGGCACCGGAAACTCCCGCTTCATCGTGCCGAGGAAATCAAACCCGTTCCAGCCGGGTTTCGGCGTCGTCGTCACATATCCGTACGTCGGACTTTCCGGATTGACGTCAATCGGCCCGAACGACCCGATGCCGATCGCGTCCACCCGATGCCCGCGAAAAAAATCGATCGTTCTTGCCAGCGTCACATCGGGCGCCTCCGTCGGAAAACTGACGCGTTCCAGAATCTGACCTTTTTCGTCCCCGATGCCGCAAACAAACTTCGTGCCCCCTGCTTCAATGGCACCAATCCGTACCGTCATGTCCGCATTCCCCGTTTCCGCTGGTCGCATTGATGGTGCTGTCGGTATCATTGTAACGGGTTTCATGTCCCCACTTCAACTCCAGGGAGATGGCTGCCGACGAATGGCCTCACTTTCGTTCAGTGCGCGGACTCCCTTCCCACGGCCACCGTCGCTTCTTCCACCGCTTGCTGCAAGTCCGCGGCGTGGCGCTGTTTCTCGTTTTCCGTCCAATCAAGCCGGCGGGCCATGCTTTCGATCACCGCGTCTTTGTACCGCATGACGGCCGGAAGATCGAACAGCATCCAGCCGGTACGCCGCAGAAAAAAGTCCGTCGGCGTCGCGGCGCATTCTTCTTCGATCGCATAGGCCAGCCGCATGAGAACGGGGAGCGGCATCGGCGCGCCGCCCGCCTCCTGCCGGAGTTCATCCGCCAGCCGGTACAGCCGGTCAACGTTGGAACCGTAAAAACGAGCCAGCGCTTCGGCTTCCACCGCGGACAATCCCAGCTTCACACCTTCGTGCACCTTTCGTTCCACGAAGGACGGAAAACCTGCGGATCCCCCGACGTCGCCGCCGGAAACGGGCAGATGTCTCGTGCGGCACGGCGCAATGCGGATGCCTTCCTTCGCCAGTTGACGGGCGACCCGATCGACCACCGTCTCCGCCATTTTCCGGTAGCCGGTCAGTTTCCCGCCGGCAATCGTGATCAGGCCGCTCTCGGACACAAACACTTCATCCCGCCGGGAGACTTCCGAAGGCGATTTGCCCGCCTCGGCGATCAACGGCCGCAGGCCGGCCCAGCCCGTCTCGATGTCGTGTTCCGTCAGCCGCAATCCCGGAAACATCCCGTTCACGGCGGCGAGCAAATACGCCTGGTCCGCTTTCGTCATGCGCGGATGGGCGATGTCCCCGTCGTAATCCGTGTCCGTCGTGCCGACGTACGTTTTGCAGCCGCGGGGAATGGCGAAGATCATTCTGCCGTCCGAATGGTCGAAATATACCGCGTGTTTCAACGGGAAACGGCTCCGGTCGAAGACGAGATGGATCCCCTTCGTGAGACGGAGCGTTGAGCCCTTCGGGGACCCGTCGATCTTCCGCAGCGTGTCCGCCCACGGCCCTGCGGCGTTGACCACTTTCCTCGCACGGATGCGATGTTCGCGGCCCGTCAGCATGTCCGTCGCTTCGACCCCGGCAACCTTGCCGCCTTCGAGGATGAAACGTTCCGCCTTCACGTAGTTGACCGCACGGGCACCTGCTTCGACCGCCTTTTTGATCACTTCGATCGTCAGCCGGGCATCGTCCGTCCGGTACTCCACGTAATAACCCGAACCCAGGAGGCCGTTCCGCTTCAGAAACGGAAGTTTCTCCAGCGTTTCCTCCGCGGTGAGCATGCGGCGGCGTTCGCCAGGCCGGACGCCCGCCAGGCGGTCGTAAATCGCCAGGGCGACGGACGTCGTCCATCGGCCGAGCGTCCCCTCCCGGTAGATGGGCAGCATCATGCCTTCCGGCGACGTCACGTGGGGGCCGTTCTCGTACACGACCGCCCGCTCCCGGCCGACTTCGGCGACCATTTTCACCTCGAACTGTTTCAAATAGCGGAGCCCGCCGTGCACCAGTTTCGTCGATCGGCTTGACGTGCCGAAGGCAAAATCGTGCATCTCGAACAGCGCCGTGCGAAACCCCCTCGTCTGCGCATCCAGCGCAATGCCCGCCCCGGTGATCCCACCGCCGACAACCAGCAGGTCGAACGTCTCGCCTTCCATGGCGCGAAGCACGCTTCCCCGATTTCTTGCGGAAAACATCCCGTTCATCTTTCCCATCCTCCGAATCCTGTCGTCCATCGGCCCGCGGGGACAAAAAAAGAGAAATCACAAACCATCCCTCGCATTCCGGCGGAATGCGCGGGTGAGGCGTGATTTCTCCAGGTCTCCTCACGAACGATGAACTTTGCTTACAGCATATCACGAATCATTCCGAAATGAAAGCCATTCCAAAAAAATGGGCTCGCGTCCCGGTCAGTCAGGTTTCCGACGTTTGGTCCGCGTAATGGTGCCACAGTTCCTTTTTTGAAGTGGTGACGGCCACCGCTCCGGCTTCCAGGGCTTTCTCCACATCCTCCACGGACCGGATCAGGCCGCCCGCGAAGATGGGGATGCCCGTCCGTCCACGCATCTCGCCGATCATGTCCGGAATGATGCCGGGCAACACTTCGATGAAATCCGGCCGGGTCTGTTCGATCAGGGCACAGCTCTTCTCCACGGCGCCGGAGTCGATCAGAAACACGCGCTGGATCGCGGTCACCCCGTTCTGTTTCGCTTTCCGGATGACGCTCGCCCGCGTGGAAATCAGCCCGGCCGGCTTGACATGACGGCACAGGTAATCCGTGGCGTGCTCGTCGTTTTTCAGCCCCTCGATCAGGTCGGAGTGGAGGAAAATCTTTTTGCCGTGTTTGCGGGCCAGGTCCACGATCGGTTGCAATTCCCCGATGCGGGTGTCCAGAAGCACGATGTATTCGTACGGGAAACGGAGCAGCGTTTCCAGATCCTTGATTTTGCGGGCCGCGGGAAGGATGCGTTGGTTGTGGAACGCCATGGGAACCTCCTTGGTGCCATCGCTGTCCGGCGGTTTTGCAGTGGATGACAAAAACTTTCCATAAACCAACTATATAATATGGCGGCCGAAGGGACAATTTGCCGGATGGCGCATTTCCTTGTTTCGACACCATCTTTCTCACGTATTGACCGATATGGGTTTTTGTGGTATTTTGTTGACAAATCGCGAATATGCGGAAGAACCGCTCACATTGCGCAGCAAGTGCCGATGTGGGCGGTTTTTGTTGAGGCGGAAAACATTCGGACGGGAGGAAAAAGATAATGAAAAGGTTGCTGTACATGATGACCCTGGCCGGTTTGCTGGTGTTCGGATCCCCCGTGGCGGTTGCGGAAGAGGCGATTGCGAAAAATGGGGAGACGATTGCGGAAAACCGGGATTCTGCAGCGGATACAGGCATCAGAACAACGTTTTCGGATGTGCCGGAAGGACACTGGGCAGCGTCTGCCGTCCAGACGGCCGTGGAAAAAGGGTATGTGTCCGGGTATCCGGACGGCACGTTTCGGCCGAACCAGAGTGTAACGCGGGCAGAGTTTATCCGGATGCTGGCCGACGCACTGAAATTGCCCCATTCGCAGGGCGGCAGCCCGTGGTATCAGCCGTATGTGGCGGTGCTGTTGGAAGTGGGGATCCTGGACAAATCGGATTTTTCGGATTACCAGGTGCCGATCAGCCGGCTGGAGATCATGCGTTTGGTTTCCCGCGGGCTGGCACAGGAAGAAAGGTATCAGCCCTATGTGGAGGCTTTCTCCGGCCTTTACAATGGTGACCTTCCCTTTACCGATTTCCGTGAAATGAAGGAGGCGGATCTCCCGCATATTGCGCTGGCCTATGGGACCGGCATCATGAACGGGTATCCGGATGCATCGATCGGCTTGTCCAAGACGGCCACCCGGGCAGAATCGGTTGTCATGATCGAAAGCTTCCTGAAAGCGCGCATTGCCCATCCGCAGCGTATGCAGCGGCTGCAGGAGCTGAAGGAAGTGGCCGAGACGGGGACAAACGTCCATACGGTGTCCAACCTGGAACTGTTGACGGAAATCGATCCGGAAAAGATCGTGATTGAGCACGGCCTGTTCACGGCCAGGCTGAAGCGGCTTTTTGTGCTGCCGCTGAAAGGGGACATCGCCAGCATCTATGAAAGGAAGTTCATTTGGGATCGGGAGTTGTTGCCGGAACATTGGTTTAGTCAGCACAATATCGAGGGACTCGTAATGGGGGTTCTGGATCTTACTCCCAAACGGGATTTTGAATTGAGTCCGATTTCCATGCCAACGTATTTGTCGCCAGGTGCTGACGTTCTCCATGAAGAGGCAAGCAAACGGTACGGCTATGTCAAGACGTATCAGTACGATCCGAAAGACCGGCAACTCGCGAAGGGACTGACCTATGAAGTGGTCATTGGCGGTCACTATAAAGATAACATCCGAATAATTCACGAAAAGTATTTGTCTCTAAAAACAAACGGCACTTCTAACGGTAATTTTTATCGGTTGCTGAGCAATCCGGATGCCGTGGAGGCGGAGTAATTGGCATGGGAAGGAGAACCAAAAGACAAACCGCTCTTCTGTTATGTGCAACCATGTTCATTTCCGCATGGATTCCGCTGCTGCCCGTGCTGGCTGAGCCGGCATGGGCAGCCACCCAACGGATTGAAGTAAGGGTTACTCATGACGTTACGCCAGGGTTTTACTGGTGTCAGCATTATGATGGCAATTGGAGCACGTACAGCTCGTTTTTGGACCAATGGTATTACGCGCCGGATGCCGGCGGACAGCCGGCGGAAACAAGAGTATCGACACAAGCCGAAATTGCACCGCCTGAGAACGACTGGGCAGTTTCAGGCGATCAATCCGGGAAAACATATCAATTAACGGATTTGATCGAGCCTCCCGTCCCCATCGAAGTTAATGCACATATAACCATGGATCCAAATCTCCATGCCAATCCATATATCCAAAACAACATGGTGATTATCGAGGGAACAACCGGGCCGGCAGTGAAATCCGGAACCCCGAATAGCAATATCTGCGGCCATATGCCCGGTTACATTTATCCGTTTCCCGTCACCGTGACGTGGAAGGGCTATATCGAAATCACCATTCCGGATGAACAATATGTGGGCCTTGAAATTGTGCCGACCAGCAGCACGCTGTACGTAGGGGAGACCCAACAGTTCGTCGTCTATGAAAACTGGATCCGCAACGGCGTGGCGGAACGAAATCAAGTCCCAAACAATAAACTGACCTGGTCATCGAACCAGGCTTCGCGAGCGTCGGTCAACCCAACCGGATTGGTGACGGGCCTGCAGATGACAACAACTCCCGCAACGATCACGGCCACGCATCGGGAAAGAAACGACTCTGTCTCAGCCACGGTCACCGTAATTGAACGACCGACATATATCATCACCGGCGACTTTGACATTCTCCCGTCCAGCACAATCAACTACCGGGACAGCTTTACCTTGAAACCGAAACATTTCGTGATCCCGAACGGGTGCACGTATCTATATCATGAATACCGCATCCAGAAAGACGGAAGTCCCTGGACAAGCCCGCGCATCAACAGTCAATCGCAGAATACCAGTTACTCCTATGCCACCTATCCGCCGAACGTCGGCGTGGGCAGCAACTTCATCCAAATCAAGATTACCGCCAACTGCGGATCGGCAGGGACGGTCGATTCCGGATGGACGGCAGGAAAATACCTGTTCATCCAATCGCCGGCAGACAACCAGCCGCCGCAGTTTTCTGTCGGCTTTTTCAAAGAATACAACCGCACCGGCTGGGTTCCGGACACGGAAGTGGTAGTAGGCACCCGCGTCAACCTTCGCGTCATCCATGACCCGACCAAAGATCCCGCCTGGCCTTACGATCCGGACGGGGACCCGATCACCTACACCTGGCTGTTTGAATCCGGGAGCAGCGACTGGATCCGAAGCTTGCCGGCCGAATACGGGCTGTACCGGAACGCCGAGGCCCATTACAACCTGGTTGCCACACAAGAAGGCTATCACTCCGTCACCGTGATTGCCCGCGATCCCTTCGGCGGCGAATCCCGGAAAACGGCCTACATCAACGTCATCCCGGAAAACCCGATCCCGGTCATCGACGGGCCGAAGGAAGTGAAGGAAAACCGGCCTTTGCCGAAACCTTTTGACGGCAGCCGCAGCTATTCGCCGATCGGCAGGAAGATTGTGGAGTATGAGTGGGAAAACAAGAAAGACCGGTACGAAACCCCCGGCACGGAAACGATCCGGCTGCATGTCGTGGACAGCGGCGGCTTGAAATCTCTAGGCCCGGCCGTCCACACCTTGACCGTGCTTCCGGATGAACCGCCCGTCATCGAAATCGATCCGCCGCCGCTCGCCATCCGGGACAACCCGGTGACCGTTGCCGTCCGCTATCATTCTCCCGACGGCGATCAGGTCACCCAGGTCACCATTCACGGGCATTACGATGCCAACAACAACGGAACGAAGGATGCCGGGGAATCGTTCACCTTCGACTTGACGGAGACGCAAACGGGAACCGCGGTCAAGCGAACCGTCCAGGGGAACGAAATCACGCTGCGCAAAATCTCCGACACCGCGTTCCAGGTACAGGCTTCCCGGATCGGCAAGCTGTATTTAGGCGGGGAAGCGACGGAAGATTACGGGAAAAAGGGGTACACGACAGAGGAAAAAGCGCTTGATGTCATCAACCAGGCACCGAGCGTCTCCTTCGAGGTGGAAGGGAAGAACGAGCAGCCGACGCCGGATTCGGGCGGAAAAACCTACAGCCCGAGCCAAATGCTCACGTGGTCGTTCTACAAAACCAACACCCTCACCACGCTGCCGAAAGCCCCGTACAGCTGGTACCTGGAAGAGGGCAAATTGGCCGCCGGCATGGGCGTCGGTTCGATGGACCCAAAAATCAGGTATGGATATCATTACAGTTCCGGCCCCCGGAAAACGGCTCCGCCGCTCTATGACAACGGGTTTGGCCCGAACGGCATTTCTCCGTACAGGGGAATCGCGGCCCGCAATATGCAAAAATCCCAGCCCGTGCTGTTGCCGGACAACTGGAAGACCATCGTCAAGAGCAATCAATACGTTTACGACCTGACCACAATCGGATCAACGTTGACGGATATGCATGATTACCAGAACCGATACTTCAACGGGGAAAACCCGGGGGCCATCAACATTTTGCAACCGGTTCAACTGAACTCCTTGTTGCGCAGCAACGTTTCCCACATCTATTTTGATGTGGCAGATTACGAAAACTATCTTTTTGCCATCAACAAAAACAGGATCCCGAATTACAGTTCGATGAACATCACGATTTCAAGGCCAAGCTCTCCCGCCTATCAAATGTATTTGTGGCACCGGTGGGAAAACAACACAAGCCCGTACGACTTCATGATTTATATGCCGACAAACCGGTATGCCAGCTTCACGTTCCCGTTTTACACCGCATCGGATGTGCAACGATACCCGCAATATATGGACGACGCCCGTTCCGGTGCTTTCCGGTATGCATCCGGCACGACGGCGGTTGACATTCCCCTTTATCGGCTCGGGTATGAGGTCGCCGGGAAAACCATCTATGAAGTGCGGCACGTGTACAATTTTCCGGTCGCGTATTATCAGTCCGGCAGCTCCAAAAACGCGATTTACGCTTCGCCCTCAAGGCCAAAGTATTTCATCACCACGTATGATGCGGCGACGGGAAGCGAGCTGGTTTTTGCGGCCGGGGCTCCGAGAGCGTTTGAGGGAACCGTGCAGCTGTCAACCAAAGGGGACCATCTGCTGATCTTCAACCTTTCCGGAGCGAAGATCGAGGTCACCGAAATCAACCGCCAGGGACAACTCGTTGACCAAAAAACAAACGAGCTGCCCGTGATCCAGGACACGTACCAGTACAAGTATAAAAACGTTTTTGGAAACATCGTCTCCGATAATCCGGGCTTGTATACTTGCACGTATACGGTTTTTCCGAACTACATCACGAAGGACGATCTTGGCAACCACTATCTGTTCGCCACGAATGCGTGCACCGGCCCCCGATTGTTGGATTCAACGAGCCCAAACAAGGACCTTAACCCGGAAATACCGTATGGCCTTCATGTGGTGCAGATCAAGGCGGACGGAACGCTGGGCTTTGCTTACAAGGTGTTGGGCGACAAGTTGACCGGCGATGGCAACACTTACGAGAACAGCGTGGCGGTGGTGATCAACCGGCCCGCCAATGAAATGTATGTGCGGACATTCGGCACCAACAACGGCTCCTACTCCACTGTCCTCAACATGGCCACCGGCGTGTTTTCGGCATGGGACAAGCATGTTGTGCAATATCCCGAAACCACTTATTCGCTTCGGGATTTCCAAAGGTATTATTTAACGCCGACCGGCCAGGTCGTCAATCACGCGCAATGGGGCAGCTATACTGCGACGGGCCATGTGGAACGGCCCAATTGGCACGAAAACCGCCGGCTCACTCACACGGCAAACAATTCGGGAACCACTTACATCGATGCACGATACATGGGCTTTGGTGAACTGGTCGGAGACGGCATTTACCTGTCCACGTACCAACAACTGTACAGCAGCACCGGTTACAGCACCATTCGTGACGCAGCGTACATGTTCATCGACGTCGGAACGCCGCGAAGCGGAGACAGCGGCCTGCGCCTGGGGCAACTCGTGTCGCCGGATACGTTTGACAACTTCGAGTTGACGTTCAGCCTGAGCATGTACCAGCCGCGGGCCACCGGCGTCAAAGCGGGCTTCTCCTTCCGGATGTCCGATCCGAGAAACCGCTACACGGTCGAAACGGACGGAGCGCAGCTGTATGTGGCCAAATACACGGGCGGCAATCGGACTGTCCTGGCCGCTTCGGCGTTTCCGTTCCAGTCCGAAACCGATTATGAAATCAAGGTGAAGGCGCAAGGGACGTCGATCGAAGTATATCTTGACCGCGTGAAGTATTTTTCGGTGTCCGACGCCGCCTTCGCCGCGGGGAAGATCGGGCCGTTCACGGACAAGCCGTTCGTTTCCTTCTCCGGCGTGACCGTCCAATCGGTACAGGAACCAAACGTGGAATGGCTGAACAGCTACGCGATTTGGGAGAACGGGTCCGCCAAAGCCGAAGTGAGGTACAAAAACCTGCTGTTCGAAGATCCGGAAAACGATCCGATGGCCGGCAGCTTCCAGTGGTCGATCCAGCACACGCCGAAATTTTTGAACCACCAGGGCGTCTCCGCCCTGCATGGCCGGACATTCACGGCGGAAGTGACGGAGTTGGACAAGGTGGGGATCTACCGGGTGACGCTGCGCGCCCAAGACGACCCGCATCCGGATTACCGCCACCCGAGCGGCGTGTTTGCCGATTACCGGCAAAACTCCAACGAGTTCTGGCGGATGGTCACCGTCCACCGGCGGCCGGTGGCACAGTTCACGCTTTCCGTGAATCCATCCAACCGCAACGTCGTCTGGAACGACACCAGTTACGACCCGGACCGCTGGCTCAGCCCGACCAATTACAGCACCGAGGAAACCGGCATCGATTACGCCGCGACGCGGGGCATCCTGGAACGGAAATATTTCTATATCACGCCAAGCGGTCAAACCGTGGAGCAAAAGCTGGTCACGCCAACGGAGACGGGCATCTATACGGTCGGGCTGTCCGTCAAGGACGAATACGGCGCCTGGAGCCATTGGGCGGTGCAAACCATCAAAATCACGGCCCCGGCAACACCGGACAAGCCGCCCGTGGCCGGCTTCACCGTCACGCCGACGGCCGGCTACCGGGGAACGGCGTTTGCCATCACGTCCACGGCTTATGATCCGGAAGACGGGCCGGCTGCCAACTTGCAGCACGCCTATTTCATCCGGAACGTGACCGCCTGGACGCCGGAAACATTACAAAGCAACAGCCGCAGCACCTGGACGAAGATGTTCAACTCGCTTGGCGTGATGGAGATCCGTCAGGTGGTGACGGACAGCAAGGGACAGACCGCACAAGCGATCCGGACGGTGACCGTGGCGAACCGGAAACCGGTCGCCCGGTTCGAATGGTCGCCGCAGACGGTTTGGGAGGGCGATTTGGTTGCCTTCCAAAACACATCCGTCGATCCCGATGGTGACCCGCTCACCCACGCCTGGCAAATCCGAAATGGCAATGGAACGCTGGTGCATACGTCCGGCAGCCTGCACACGGCCTTCCGGTTTCGGGAGCCCGGAACATACACGGTGACCCTCCATGTTTCGGACGGCGTGGAAGACGATCAATCGACGCAGGTGATTCTCGTATCCCCGCTCACGCTGAAGGCGGACATCTTCCATACCCCGGAATGGCTGGCTTACCATCAGGAACGAGGCCACCGGACGACGGAAGCGCCCAAGCAGTTTTACGCCGGCGAGCGCATGTTGCTGCAAGCCCGACACGCCGCGGCGCCTTACGAACAGATCATCGCACGACTGAATGCGACGGGGCGGGACGGCAAACCCCTGCGCCTCGAGACCATCCTCGCCCCCTCCGATACGCCCGGCCTGGCGGTCGGCGAACTGGCGGACGAACGGCTCCAATCGTTGGAAAAGGGCTTGCCGACCGGCATCCATCAAGTCGTGTTCTTCATCCGTTACGCCAACGAAGTGGAGAAAACCGTCACCGTTCCTTTTGAGATCATCGGACATGTGCTGGGCACCGTGCAGGTGCACCGGGTGCGGTAAAGGCGGGACGCCGATGTCCAAGCAGGGCGATGACATGATGACCACGGGCATCACCCTCCAATTCCCCTCCGCATTTACCCGTTGGTCCACGCTGCGGTGTTCGCGGATTTTTGCAAAACCGGGTCATCTTGTCCTCACCTCACGAAGCATGTCTCATAAAATATACCGGAGGTGAGGACAAGATGTCCGAATACGAGCATTTCAACTATCGCCAGCTCGATCCCAATACGTCAGGCGCGGTGACCGATGTCACCATCCCGAGCGCACCGGACACCCACTTGGCCGCTTCTTTGAAAGGCGGAGCCGTAATCGTCACGCAGGACCCGGATGACCGGGTGAAACTGTCGGCCGTTCTCGGATGGATTTCTGATGCCGGTGCGAATGTGCTCCGCGTCAGCATTTATCGCGACGCTCCTTCCACCGAGGGTGGCACGCTCATTTTCTCTACCTTGGACGCGACGGATCCGGATGGTGCCAACGGCACGGTCAGCATCGTCCACGTGGATGCTCCGGGAACGACCGGCGTCGTCAACTATTTCCTCGAAGTCTCCATGGAACTCGGAACCGGCTCGCTGATCGGTCCCGTGACGTTCATCGGCGAAGTGATTCATCCCTGAGCGGGCAACCATGCTCCAATGAACAATGCGACCCTTCATCGGGCCGCCCTGCTTTGTTTTCACCCATTACGCACGGGTCATGCCTGAAGGTTCAGCACGATCACGATCCTGCCCCGCCCGTGGCCCGTTTCGCAAAGCCGATGGGCTTCCCTTGCCTCTTCCAGCAGAAACACCTTTTGGATGACCGGCTTCGCCTTGCCCGCATCGATCACCCGGGCGATCTCTGCAAGATCGTCACGGCCGGCCGGCGAAACGGATTTGACGCGGATGCCGCGCGCCTCGGCTGCCTGCCGCGGAGGCTCACCGACGATGGAAAGCAAAATGCCGCCGGGTTTGACGGTTACGATCGAGCGGTCCAACGTCGCACCTCCAACCGTGTCCAGCACAAAATCAGCATCCTGCACGATTTCGGCAAAATCCTGTGCGGCATAATCGATCGCCTCATCAACGCCGAGGGAGCGGATGAAATCCTGATTTTCCGCACTGGCGGTTCCGTACACGTACGCTCCCTTCGCTTTGGCAAACTGGACGGCAAACAGCCCGACGCCGCCCGCCGCTCCGTGGATCAACACCCGGTCGCCGGGTTTCACTTCGCCGTCGATGATAGCGCGCCAGGCCGTTGTCGCCCCGCCTTGCAATGCCGCTGCTTCCACGAACGAGAGGATACGCGGCATGGCGGCCATCGCCTCCGGTTTGACCGTGACATAGTCCGCATACGTTCCGCGGGAACAGCGCCCGTACACCCGCTCCCCTACCGCAACGCCTTCGACTCCCGGACCGATCCGCTCCACGATTCCGGCGAAGGCGTTGCCCGCAATGACCGGGAATGACAAATTTGCCGGAATGATCCCTTTCCGCACTTTCCAGTCGTAGGGAATGACACCGGCGGCCATCACCCGCACGAGCACTTCTCCTTCTCCCGGCTCAGGCCGCAGGATCCGCTCCAGTTCCAGCACTTCCGGCCCGCCGATCCGATGATAGCGGACGGCCCGCATCGTTTCGCCTGCCATTTCCGATTCCCCCTGCGTGCAAAAAATGCGGACCCTGTTGGCCGTTTTGCATCGGATCCGCTTTTTTCCATTGTATCCCAAAAGGCGTTCCCTGTACCACGCCGTATTTCAGCAACGCCTGCTCTCTCATTCCTGCCGTTCCTCCCCCGGCGTCAGCCGGAGCGTCGAACCGATCTCCAGCGTTGCCTGCCTCGCCTCCTCCGAACGTTCATCCGCATGAACGATCAAACAGTAGGCATATCCGTATCCCGGAACGACCGTAACCGGTTCTGCGACATACAGCCAATATTCCCACGACGGTTCATCCGATTCCGCGGCAGCGGGAGGCGTCCGTTCGACGAGCGCCAGCGTGGCCCGGTATTCGCCGATCTCGACTTCCTCTTCCCCCAGCACTTCCGAATGATTGCCGTACAACGAATGATGGACCATGCCGTATTCAAACCCGAGCGTTATCACTTCCAGCTTCCAACCATGCCACTCATGCACCTGATTCGATTCTTCCAGCAAACGGCCGTCGGGCAATTGAAACTGCAGATGTTTCGTTCTGCCGGGCATATCCGGGGCGCTTCCCAGTCCGTCCGTCTCGTCCGACGTTGCGACATCGTCCCTCACGCCGGTTTCCGCGGAAGCATGCCGGTTTGCCGGTCCGCCTGCCGCCGGCACCGGGTTGTCCGCAACGCGGTCCGTGCCCCGGAGGTCCGTTCCGTCCACCGCCACTTCCGCATTCGATGCCTTCGATCCCGAACCGGCATCCGCCACATCCGCCTCTCCCGACGAGGCCAAGCATAACGCGACGGCCAACAGCAAAACGGCCGAAACCGCCAGCACCGCATTCCCCGCCTTGCCCACGGCTAACCCTCCCGTTCATTTTGCGAACCTGACTTTTTCCATTTGCATGGTTTATCATTAGACGGATGAAACAGGCAAGCGGTTTCCCTTCCATCTTTTCCACACCACCGAATTGATTTATAATTGAATTAGCTAAATTGGCTAATATGGTACGGAGGGCGCCATGTTTGTCAATTCAACAGAACTGCAAAACAATTTCGGCAAATACCTGATGCTTGCGGGCCGGGAAGAGATCATCATCACGCGAAACGGGACGCCCGTGGCGAAATTGGTGGCTCTGCAAAACATGGAGGAAGACGGAGGCAGACGATCCCCGGCGGATTCCGCCGCAGGCAAGGCGGAGCGGAAGCCGGGCAATCGGCCGGAGGCCGCAGCCGCCAAAGAAGCGCTGCTTGCCCTGAAGCAAAACACCGGGGAACGGTACGAGTACATCGACGGACAACGCTTTGTCCTGCCTGCTCCCGGCATGGCGCACCAATATGCGCTGACGAAACTTTGCGCCCAGTTTTGTGCCTGGTTTGAAGGCAAAACCTTCAGGCCGATCGTGGCGCCGTATGACATCGCACTTACACGCGAGGCGGACAACAGCGTCCATCTCGTCCAGCCCGACCTGATGGTCATCTGCGATCCGGACAAGCTTCCGGATGAGAAGGAATCTTTCAAGGGCCTTCCCTCCCTCGTGGTTGAAATTTTGGGCGAAAACACGCGGCGCAAGGATCTCGTTCACAAGCTTCACCTGTACATGACATGCGGGGTGCCGGAATACTGGGTCGTCAATCCTCTGAACCGGGAAATCACGGTTTATGCGTTTCGGGACGGGGACATTGCGGAAAACGCCACGTTTCGCGAAGGGGAGAAAGCGATTTCATACGTATTTCCGGGGCTGCATGTGGATGTCGGTCGCTTGTTCCAGTGACGATCCGGGACATGTCCCGGATTTCGAAACAACTGATTACAGCTCTCGATGGAGAAGGAGATGGAAGGCCCGATGCATTCGTCAGTTCGGTATGGGTTGGCCGCCAGGTTCGCCGTTCAGGTTGCCATTGTCATTCTGCTTTTGTCAGGCGGGTATATTTGGTTGCAGGTGTCCAGTGCCGAGGATACGGCCGTCGAAGTGTTTGCGAATCAGGCCGCCATCATCGGCGAAAGCTATTTGGCCACAAATGCCATCGACATCGGACGGCTCGAGCAATTTCTGGACCATCCGTCGGAGGATGAGGCATACTGGTCGATGCGCGCGGAACTGGACCGGTTTCGCAAGGAAATCGGGGCCTTGTACGTCTACATCTTCCGCATCGACAAAGACTTGCGGAGCTTTATCATGATCGACGGCCAACCGCCTGGTTCCGACGTGGCCTCTCCGATCAACGAAGAAACGGACGTGGAGGCGGAACATGCCAACCGGCTCCTGGCGGGCCAATCGACAAACACCTCCATCGTTGATGACCCGCTCTACGGGGTTTACGCTTCTTCCTATGTGCCGATCAATGGCGCCGACGGCAGCGTGATCGCCGCACTCGGCATCGACACGGAAGCGACGGTGCTGAAGGGGGTCGCCAACCGGATCATCCGCAGCAACATTCCGTTCATGATCGCCATGATCCTTTATGCGATTGCGGCCATCGGCACGATCGGTTGGCTCATCACCCGCTCGCTGCGTCCATTGAAGACGATGCTGGCGGGAGCCGAACGGATTGCAGCCGGTGAATTCCGGGAAGCGAACCGGGTGCTCCAGGAACGTCCGGTGCGGTCCCGGAACGAAATCGGGGCGTTGCACCGCGTCATGGTGAAAATGTCCGACAACCTCAACGCCCTGATCCGCGACATGGTGTCCGGCGTTGCCCGAACCGCGGACCAGCTTGTCACCGCATCGGACGGGTTGGCGCAGGAAGCGCGCCAATTGCTGGAGGGGAACACGAAGGTGCGCGAAGCGGCGGACCTGGTGGCCGAAGGCACGACATCCCAACGCGTCAGTTCGGAGGAGAGCGCCCGTTCCATGGAGGAAACCACCGCGGCGATCCAACGCATTTCCGAATCGGCGCTGGCCGTCGCGGACGCCGCGGGCCGTGCGCTGGAAAGCGCGGATACCGGCCGGGAACTGATCGAACGGTTGAACGGCCAAATCCACGCCGTCGCCGAATCGGCGGAAACGACCGCGCATCGGGCCGCGGAAATGAGCAGCCGCTCGCATGAGATCGAGGAAGCGATCGGGCTCATCTCGCAAATCGCGAACCAGACGAAAATTTTGGCCCTCAACGCCTCCATCGAAGCGGCGAGGGCCGGCGAGCAAGGGCGCGGTTTCGCCGTGGTGGCAACCCATATCCGGCAACTGGCGGATGAATCTGCCGTCACGGCGGAACGGATGGCCGCCCTGCTCGGCGGCATCCGGAACGATGCGGTCCGCATCAGCAACGAGATGAACGCGGGAGCCGAACAGGCCAAAACGGGCGAAGCGCAGTCGGACGAAGTGCGGGAGGCGTTCTCGGACATTCTCGGAAAATTCCGGATGGTGAACGAACATATCGTGGACATCTCGTCCGCGGTGCAGCAAATTTCCGCCGGATCGGAAGAGGTGACGGCGACGGTGGCGGACATCGCCCACATCGCGCGGGGGTCCAACGAACAGGCGCTCCAGATCCGGGAGCAGACGGAAAACCAGGAGCAGATCGCAGGGCGCGTCGCGGATGCCGCCGGCGAGCTGAATGCGGCGGTCCGCCAACTGCGGGACGCGGTCCGGAACATCCGGATTTAAATCCCGGCAAAAACCGAAATCGCCGACCGAAAACCGCCGAAAGGCGGTTTTCGTTTTTTCCGCCTTTTTCCCGTTGACTTTGCACCGCCGCGGTAGTAGAATGATCGATAAATTCACACTATTCAAATAGGAATTATAAAATTTAAAGCGTGATGGAAGAACCACCGTTTTTGGGTTGCGGTGTGGTGTCCTTTTTCATCAATTGCGGAGCGCAGAAAGAAGGAGTGTGGACGGAAGTGGAGAGATCGTTGACCATCCCTTGCGGGGAACACCGTTTGGCGGCCACCTTGCATGAACCCGAATTGAAGGAACGCGGCCGGGACGGCCGGCATCCCGTCGTCGTCATCTGTCACGGTTTCGTCGGCACCCGCATCGGGGTGGACCGGCTGTTCGTCAAGGCGGCGCGGGAACTGGCCGCACACGGCTTCGTCGTCCTGCGGTTCGACTACCTCGGCTGCGGCGAAAGCACCGGCGACTACGGCGAAACCGGCGTGCAGTCGTGGATTGAGCAGACCCGCCTGGCGCTCGATCACGTGTTGGCGCTCGACATCGCCGATGCGGACAACGTGACGCTGCTCGGCCACAGCCTGGGCGGCGCCGTCGCCGTGCTGACGGGAGCGGCCGACAAACGGGTGAAGAATCTGGTGTTGTGGGCGCCGGTCGGACATCCGTACCAGGACATCGTGGCCATCGTCGGCAAGGAGGCGTACGAGGAAGCGATCACGAGGGGAGAAACGGAACACATGGGCTTCCGGCTGCGGCCGTCCTTTTTCCAATCGTTGTCGGCGGCCCACCCGCTCCTTGTGGCGAAAGATTTTGCCGGGGACGTGCTGCTGGTGCACGGTTCGTCGGATCCGGTCATTTCCGCGGAGTACAGCTTCCTGTATCAGAAAGTGTTCCGCATGCGGCAAGGCGGCGGCCTGAGCGACAAGGAAATCATCATGCACGCCGACCATTCCTTCTCCACGCGGGGACACGCCGCCCATGCGATCCGCCACACCGTGCAATGGCTGGCGGGCAAAGACGCGCGCAAGCAGCACGGTTGGTTCGAGTGGGAGATTTGAAAAAGTTGCGGCCGCCCAGCCGGCATGTCCGGGGCGGCCGAATAATCTATATATTAATTATAAATAGTGTATAAAGAAGAAAGTATTGACAATATTGTGCCTGCTATTTTTCCCACTATAGCGATGCTTTTCTGGGTTCTATATAACCAATAAGTCAATGGGAATATACCACCAATAAGAATCAATGTGACTAATATTTTTATCCATCTTTCGACTGAGGTAAATTCCTTTATCAAAAAAGAAGCAAATAATACAGCGAACATATAAACAATTTGAAGTAAAACATTGATTATGGCACGTTTTTTTTGCTTCTTCTTTTTTTCATTCTCTTCTCTTTCTCTTTCTTTAGTTCGTAAAGCTTCAATTTCTTTTGTTAAAAATTCTATTTTTGATTTAGATTTTATGATTTCTGAATTAGATTCCTCAAGTTGTTTTTTGAAACTTTTGTTTTCTGAAATAACACTCGCATTATGAGCAATCAGCTCTTTGTTTTGATCCATTAGTTTCTTGAGTTCGCTTTCTTTTTGGGATGCTAATTTTTCCAATTCCTTAGCTTTTTCAATTAGTGTTTCATGTATCAGTTCCTCCTTTTCTCCGTCAGATGAAGCTTGTCTATACCTATTTCTGAATAACTGATCTGAAAGAACTTTCTCCGCAATTAATGGTGTATAACCTTTATAAAATGAAATTCTTGATAAGATTTTTTGAATTTCTGCATTCGATAATTCTGGTAATGACGTTGGTACGTAAGCTCTTGAGAATAGTTCAATAAACATTTGAACGTATTTCCCATCAGTTGGTCTAGCAAATCGCAATAATTGAATTAACTGACTTGGCAACAGCGCAATCGGCTCATTATGATTGAAAATCCTCTCAGTTCTTTGAAACTTAATAATAAATTGATCACTAGTGAGTATCCACGAGGGGCAATCTATAAAATTAGAAATGATTTTATTTTTTCGTTCAGACAGAACCAATGAAATTAAAAAAGCATCATGATCAGCAGCATGATATTTCTTCTCATGATCATCCCTTACATTTATTTTTGATAATATCCCTTTCCATGTTTCATCAAAGTCTTCTGAGAAATTTGGTTTTTCCTTTTCTACATAAATCCCTTCCGATTGGAGTAATAGATCAATGTTTTTATATACTGCTATATAGTCATCTGGCTTTAGTTCCGGATTCTCTTGTTTCCGTCTCCAAAATGTACTAACAAAATTTTCTTCAGTTCTATATCTATAACCTAATACAGCCAAACTTGTCGGTATAGGATGAGACAATAAAACTTTTGAGTCAAATTCAATTCTTGACTTCAATTCTTGATATGTTCTATATGATACAACCAACCTAAAATTAAATTCTTTGCATAAATTAACAACTTCCTTGGTGACCCTAGCCCTAAAGCTTCCTTGCAAGTCAAATAAACGATATATAATACTTGTATCTAGGTATATAACTTTCCCATTTAACTCAGTTTTTAAATTTTCCAATACCTCTGGATCAATTATTGTAGATAGATATCTAAAAGATATTTTGATAATGGTATCTAAATATCTTTTGAAATCAGCATCCTCTTCATAAAGAAAATTTAAATATTCTATGGAAGCGATTTCATACAAATGATCACTGGAAAAAGGCAATTGCTTAATTATCTCATCAGCAAAAATAGAATGCATTTCATCTTTATTTTCCTTTGGATTTTCAACTAATCTTATTACTTCTAGGCCATGATTTATCAATAATTTGCTTAGAAAAACAACTAATCCATTCTTTAATTCGATCAGTTCATCATGATTAATAATTCGATACTTCGGTACTATTAATTGGCTAATCCATTTAGATAATGTCTTTTCTTGATATTCAATAACTTCTTTTCTTTTATTTACTAATTCCACATACTTTGATTGTTCTATTATGTAACCGTACTTGCTTTTTATTACAATATGTTCTTTTTCTAGTTCTTCTAATAATTCTAATATAGAATCTATCCCCAAGTCACAACCTAGTTGGCTTTTTATAACAGAATGGATTTGTTCTACGTCCATAATTTTATCTTTAATTAGTAAAGCGTTTATTATTAGATCCTTTTTCGTTGAAATCGAATAATCAAAATTATCTAACGGCACGAAATGAGCAAGTCGAAGTACTTGATTCATGAGAAAAACTAAACCACCTTTTTCAACAAAATATAATACCTCTTATAATTTTATAGAATAAAATCATTATATCAATATAGCAATATATATCATTATTTGACATTATAGACCATAAACAGAATATAACGAGATTATGTATCCTTTCGCTTCTTAATCTTACTCTATATCAATTGAATCTTTGACTTCCGACAGCGTAATCAGTTCCTCCTTCCACCTGTTGATCGACAAGGTCGAAGTCCATTTCTCCAGATTAATAAATAGTCGCATTTCTTGAGCAACAGTTAGACATGGATACACATCTTTGTCCGGACGTTTTTGCAAAGTGTCCAGTCCACATTGATGTATTAATAGCGACGGTCAATTCGTGGCCTCGCCCCGCTAAAAGAAAAAGACCGGCACAACATTGCCGGTCCGGTAAACATGGGTTTCGACAATCATTCACTCCACCACCTTCAATCCGACAACGGCACAGATGACCATCGCCGTGAACAACATGCGCCGCCAGTCGCGGGATTCCCCGTAGAACAAAATGCCGGCCAACACCGAGCCGACGGTGCCGATCCCCGTCCATACCGCGTACGCCGTGCCCATCGGCAGCGACCGCATGGCGATGCTGAGCAGCACGAAGCTGAACGTGAATCCGATCAGGAAAACCGCCACCGATCCGACGTCCCGCTTCCGGTTCATCATGTTCATGCCGATCACCCCGACCGTTTCGCAAAGCCCCGCCAGCATGAGCACGATCCATGCCATCAGGCATCACCGCCTTCCCGTCCGGCCGGGGACGGCGCATGGCCCGGGGCGCTCCCGCCATCCGCCGCCGTTTTCCGCCTGCCGCCGGTCACCGCCTTGAGCCCGATCACGCCTGCGAGAAGCACTGCAATGAGGAGTACTTTCACGAGGCGAAACGGTTCCCCGAACACCGTCATCTCCAGCACCACCGTGCCCAGCGTGCCGAGGCCGGTGAACACCGCGTAGGCGGTGCCCGTCGGGATCGCGTCGGTCGCCCAGACGAGAAACAGGAAGGAAAGCGCCACCGCGGCAAGCGTGGCTGACCAGGCCAGGAGGCCGTGCGCATGCTTGAACCCGACCACCCAGCCCACTTCAAAAACGGCGCCGATCCCCACATACAGCCAGCCCTTGTTCATCCGATCCCCTTCTCCTCTCCTGCCAATTCCCGAATGCGGTGCGACTCGTGGATGCGGACGCCCGTCCCGCCGGATTTCGCCGCCCGGATCATCGCCGCCGCAACTTCCCTCGCGTGGACGGGGCGATATTTTCCGAGCAGGGCGGAAAACCAGGGCATGATCGCGGCCGCCACCCGTTCGCCGAAACGGAATTCTTCGCGTTTGCCGAGCAGGAGCGACGGGCGGAACAGGTCGAGCGCCGGCAGTTCGAATTGCCGGAGCGCCTCCTCCACTTCGCCTTTCACGCGGGAATAGAAAATGCGCGAAGCCGGATCGGCGCCGAGGGAAGTCACGATCAGGAAACGCGCCGCCCCCTGCGCCTTCGCCAGCCTTCCCAAAGCGAGCGGATAGTCGTAATCCACTTCGCGGAACGCCGCCTGCGTGCCGGCTTTCTTGATGGTCGTGCCAAGCGCGCAGAACACGTCCGCTCCGGCCAGGTCGAGACCGGCTGTCGCCTGTTCCCCGCCTCCGGCAACGAGCGCCCGGTAGTCCGTGATGATTTCCCGCAATTTCGGATGGGCAAGTCCCGTCGAGCGCCGGACGAGGGAAACTACGGTTCCGTATTCCTCATCTTCAAGCAACTGGCGCACCAGTTCCGAGCCGACCAGTCCCGTCGCGCCCGCGACCACCGCTTTGCGTTTCATGCCGGCTTCCGCCTTGCTTTCCGCCGATTGCTCCGCCCCATGCTCCGGCAAAAACATAAGTTCGATGTCCCACCATTCCGACCGGGAACCGGTGCGGAACGGCGGTCCCCAATACCCGTACCCGCTGGAGACGACGGCATGCATGTCTTGCTTCCGCTTGTATCCGTAATCCAGTTCAAAAATGCGGCGGGTGATCCAATGATTCGGCCACAATTGTCCCCGGTGGGTGTGCCCGGACACGTGCAGGTCGACACCCGCTTCGGCCGGTGTCACCAAATCGTCCGGGGTATGGTTCATGACGATCCAGGGACCCGCCGTGCCCCGGCGTCCTTCGGCATCGACGGGCTCCGTTCCCGGGGCGTTGGCACCGCCGGATGTTGTTCCCGGAGCGACCAACATTCCCGGATTGGCCGCACCAACGGATTTTGCTCCCTGACTTCCCGACGTTCCCGGAGCGTCGGTACGAACCGTTTCCGTTCCCGGGGCGGCCGCCATTCCCGGGCCGTCCGTGCCAATGGATTCCGCGCCCGAGCCGTCCGTTACGCCTGACTCCGTGTCCAGCCCCGCGTCCCGCTTCAGTTCCTCCAGCGACTTCCGGTTCCGGTTGGTGACGTCCTCCCGCCCGGTCAGATGGATCCAGCCGTCCACGAGCACCGTCTCGTCCCGCAGCACGCGGATGCCGTTGCGGGCCAGTTCCTCCACCACTTCGGGGATTTGCCCGCCGTAGTATTCATGGTTGCCGAGAATGCCGTACACGCCGTGCTTCGCTTTCAACTGCCCGAGAATGTTCCCCATGTTTCTGCGCATGAACCAGTTCACGTCGTCGTCCACGATATCGCCGGCGAGCAGCACCAAATCGGGCCTGATCGCATTGACGCCGTCCACGAACGCCTGCAGATGGCGCTTGCCGGTCATGATGCCGACGTGAAAATCCGAAGCCATGGCGATGCGCAGCGACCGAACGCGCCCGGGTTTGTCGACGTGCAGGACGAGCCGGCGTTTCACCGGCGAATGGGCGAAATACGAGCCGGCCGCGGCCAGCACGAGCAGAACGAGCGCAACCCCGGTGCCGACAATCCCTGCATCCAGGGGCGTGAACCGGACGATCAGCGCGCCGGGAATGGCCAGCAAAAGCCCGTACTCGAACAGGAAAAAGTAAACGTTGCCGATCACCGCCACGGGACGGAAATAGCGGTGCAGCCGGCCGATGATCGGGCTGAAGGCCGCCAGGAAATACACCGTCCAATAAAGCGGCTCCCACCGGAATACGCCCAGGGCGGCAAGCCATGCTTTGATGCTCCATCCCAATAAAAACGACAGCACGCCATACAGGCCCATAAACACGATCAATGCAACGATGCGCACGGGAGTCGCTCCTTCTTTTTGCAACGCGAAAATTGGGGTCTTCCATGAATTATAACAAATCCCGCTCCCTTTTGCCCATTCGGTGGTTGGCGGCATCTTGACGGCTGAACAAACGAGAGACCCCCGAGACGTTGACCGTCTTGGAAGTCTCCCGGTTTTTGAAAAAGCATCCCGCCACTCGCGCCCTGATCGTTCCCGCAGATCGGCTTCATCCATTATCCCGGCAATTCGACGGTTTTCGTCGCCATCCGCTCGCAAAACGTCCGGTCGTGTTCGACAAACAGCATGGTCGGTTGGTATTCGAGCAACAGTTCCTCGATCTGCATGCGGGAGATGACGTCGATGTAATTGAGCGGTTCGTCCCAGACGTGCAGGTGCGCTTCCTCGCACAGGCTGCGGGCGATCAGCACCTTTTTCTTCTGACCGGCGCTGTAGCTCGACATGTCCTTCTCAAACTGCACCCGGGCAAAGTCCAGCTTGCGCAGAATCGCCTTGAACAGCGTCTCGTCGATGCCGTGCCGCCGGGCGTAGTCGGTCAAATCGCCCTTCAGCCCGGACGCATCCTGGGGCACGTATGACACGATGAGCCCGCTTCCCCGCCGCATTTCCCCGGTGTGGGGAACTTCCTCCCCGACCAGCAGTTTCAGGAGGCTGGATTTTCCCGATCCGTTCGGTCCGGTGAGCGCGATCCGGTCGCCGCGGTCGATGGTGAAGGAAACATCCCGGCACACGGCCCTGCTGTCATACACGATCGACACGTTGTCCAATTCCGCCAAGCGGCTCTTGTGGTAGGGCACCTGCCGGATTTTCAGCGATTCCGCCGTCTCGACGTCTTTCAACAGGCCGGAGCGCTCCACGATCGCCTTTTGCTGCCGCCGCTCGATGGACTTGGACCGCTTCATCATTTTGGCCGCTTTGTGGCCCACGTACCCTTTGTCAAAGGCCCCGATCTTCGACCGCTCCACCTTGTCCGACCATTCGCCCGTCCGGCGCGCCGCTTCGGAGAGACGTCGGATTTCCTTGCGCAGCCGCTCGTTTTCCGCCATCTCCCGCTCGTCCCGCTTCTCCTTGTTCCGCCACCAGCTCGAAAAATTCCCTTTCTGCACCTCGATGTTCGTCCGGTTGATGGACAGGATGTGGTCGACGCAGTTGTCGAGGAATGCCCGGTCGTGGGAAACGAGGATGAAGCCTTTTTTGCCGCGAAGGTAGTTGCTCACCGCCGCGCGGGCCGCCATGTCCAGATGGTTGGTCGGTTCGTCAATGAGCAGGAAATGGTCTTCTTTGAGAAAAAGCGCCGCAATCAGCACCTTCGTCCGCTCCCCGTTGGACAAGGTGGAAAAAGGCCGGTACAGCGCGTCTTCCGCCACGTCCAACTGGGTGAGCTCCCGCATGATCTGCCACGTTTCCGCCTGCGGCACGACGGATTGCGCCACCTCCAGCGTCAGGGCGTCTTCGTCCGCCACCGGAAAAGGAAAATAGTCGAAGGACACGTTCGACGTGATCGTGCCGCCGTATTCGTATTTGCCCATGAGCAGATGGAGGAAGGTCGTTTTGCCCCGTCCGTTGCGGCCGGTAAAGCCGAGTTTCCAGTCCGTGTCGATCTGGAAACTGACGTTTTCAAAAATGGGGTCGTAACTGCCTTCGTAGGTGAAGGTCAAGTTTTGCACGTTGATCAATGCCATGAATCATCCCTCCCGGATCAAAAAGGAAAACCGCAAGAAAGTTGCCTTTCCCGCGGTTTGCGTCCGATAAAGGATGGTTCCGGCGTCGGTGCATGATGGCGCATGAGCGAGCCCGCTGCGGCACGTTCGCGACACGCCTCCCGATGGGGCGCGCGTGACACGCCGGTGGCGGCCGAGCCGGAATTCCGAATATGGGCAGAGCGGAACAAAGCGCAACTTTCTTGCACAAAATCGCGAATAAAACGAACCTGTTTTATGTTCACGATCTTAGGCAAGAATGCGCATGTTCCGGATCACCTCTGGCAT